>Ga0310810_10012303_pt1 | contig 10051 bp, 10 predicted proteins | sample NCmetagenome_FD_207641 | JGI IMG/M metagenome (GOLD analysis project Ga0310810, IMG submission 207641) | Soil microbial communities from experimental microcosm in Duke University, North Carolina, United States - NC | ecosystem: Engineered > Artificial ecosystem > Soil microcosm > Unclassified ...
CTCGACACGCGCTCTCGCTCGCGGCTTCACACGCTCGCATCCGAGCGCGTGGCTCGCTCACGGTGTTCCGCGCGCGCGGATCGGGGCGTCGCCCTTCGGGTTCGGAACCGCTCGGATCGGTAAAATGAGCAGGATAAAGCGCAGCGGCAGAGATTCTGAAGAACACGCTTGCGCTGCCGACTCAGGTCCGCGCGGCCCTCGCCGAATCGCTGCGCGATGACCATCCCATATCTAGCGATCATGCCACGTGCTAACGCCTCACGCGTCCCGAGGCATCGCCACTGGCGAGCGCATCAACCTCGGCGACCGTCACACGATTGAAGTCTCCTGGGATCGTGTGCTTGAGCGCGCTGGCGGCCACGGCAAAGCGGAGTGCCGCTTCCGGCCCGCGGCCGGAGAGCAAACCATAAATCAGACCCGCGGCGAAGCTGTCGCCGCCGCCAATGCGATCGATGACCCGCAGCGCATAGCGCTGGCTCTCGATGAGCGTGCCGGCGCGCTCGTCCCACAGTACCGCCCGCCAGCCGTTGTCGCTCGCTGACAGGCTCTCGCGAAGCGTAATCGCGACGAGACGAGGTCCGAAGTCCCGTGCCACGCCCGCGGCCGCATCGCGATACCCTTGCGTATCGAACGTGCCCGTCGCCGCGTTCGAGCCTTCGACCCTGACGCCGAGCACCGTCTGCAAGTCTTCTTCGTTTGCGATCACGACGTCGACGTCGCGCATCAGCGGGCGCATGACCTCCTGGGCCCGTTCCTCGCTCCAGAGCTTTTTTCGAAAGTTCAGATCGACGCTGACGGTGGCACCGGCCTTTCGTGCCGCAGCGACGGCGGCGCGAGTTGCCGCAATGAGGCCGTCCCCGAGCGCGGGGGTAATCCCGCTGACGTGAAACCACGTCGCACCGGCCATCACCTCGTCCCAGGCGATCGAATCCTGGGGCATATCGGCGACGGCGGAGTGCGCCCGGTCGTAGATGACGGTCGACGGTCGCTGACTCGCGCCCGTCTCCGCGAAGTAAATACCAATCCGGCTGCCGCCCCGCACGATGAAATTGGTACGGACGCCCTCCGCCCGCAGCGCCTTCACCGCAGCGTCGCCGAGCGCGTGGGTCGGAAGCCGCGTCACGTAATAGCTCTCGAGACCGAAGTGCGCGAGGCCGATCGCCACGTTGGCCTCCCCCCCGCCGAATGTCGCGGAGAACAGCGGAGACTGCAGCAGTCTCTCGACCCCGGGCGGGCTGAGCCGGAGCATGATCTCGCCGAAGGTGACGACCTTTCCGCTCATCGCTCCTGGCGCGCCGCCGCGATGGTCGCGAGAAGTCGCTGCGCGTTCCCGGTGATGGCTTCGAAGCGGCCCGCTTCGATCGCCGCCGCGTCGACGAGCGCGGATCCAATCCCCAGGACCGCGGCTCCGGCGCGGATCCAGTCGCCCGCGTTCTCGATCGTGACGCCGCCCGTCGGCATGAGCCGGAGCTGGGGCAGAGGGCCGCGCACGTCCTTGATGAAGCCGGGGCCGAGCGCAGTGGCCGGAAACACTTTGACCAGATCAGCGCCCGCGTCGTGCGCGGCGAGCATTTCTGTGGGCGAGAAACAGCCGGGCGCGGCCGCGGCTCCGCCACGGTGCGCCGCAGTCACGATGTCGGACCGAAAGACCGGGCTCACGACGAACCGAGCGCCCGAGTCGACCACGCGCCGCGCCGCGTCGCTGTCGAGCACCGTTCCGGCCCCGAGCAGGACCGCCTCGGGCAGCGACGCCGCGAGCTCGCCGATCACGGCAGCCGCGTCCGGCACCGTCATCGTGACTTCGATCGCGCGGACGCCCCCTTTCAGAAGGGCATCGACAACGGAGCGGATCCTGCGGGGATCCCGCATCCGGATGACGGCCACGACTCCGCAGCCTTCGAGCGCGGAGATCACTCCAGCGCGAGCCTCGTCGAGCGTCGCGGTCATTCCACGGCACCGTCGGGCAGGTCGTGAATCCATCGGTGCGCGGGATCTTCGTGCAGCGCGAGCCGACGCTCGGCGCCGGCCATGGCCCACAGGTAATACAAGGCATAGCCAGGCGGCGCGCAGACCGGATGATATCCGTAGGGCAGCAGCACGGCGTCGCCGTCGCGCACGACATGCGTCTGGCATTCGCCGTCCGCCGTGTAGAGCGTCTGCAGCGCGAAGCCCTGAGGAGGGTCCAGGCGGTAATAGTAGACCTCTTCGAGTACGGGCTCTCCGTCGCGGCCGTCGTGCTTATGCGGCGGAAAGCTGCTCCAGCGCCCCGGCGGGTTGAATGTCTCCCCGACGAGCAGCCGCCGCGCATACGGATCGGTCACGAACACATCGTGTACCTCGCGGGCGTAGCAGCCGCGCCCACGCCGGTTCACGCGCACTTCATCGGAGCGCATCACGGTGGGCTCTCCGCCTGCCGGGGCCGGCGTCGAGACGAGCACCGCCTCGAGGAGCGCGTCGGCCGTGACCGTGAGCGGCACGTCAGGCGGCAGGTACACGGCGCTGGCGCGCTCCTCAAAGACTCCTGCGCGCGACAACGGCCAGGTCGCGTCCGGCGTCCTGAATACGCCCGAACCCTGTTGCAGGACCAGGATGGTTTCTTCCCCGCCGACTCGATAGTCGATGGAAGCGCCTGCCGCGAGCCGCAATCGTGACGTCGTCAGTTCGCGCGCACCGCCGGTGCCCCGCCGCTGGAGAGGCTGCAGGCCGGCCGTGCGCGGGAGTCGGTGGAGCGTGTTCGTCAGCATCGGTCTCTCCAACGCGCGCAGCTTATAATTGGTTCAACCACTTGCGCAACTCTTTCGTCATCTGTCATAAGTTGACGCAGGTTCACGTCTTGCCATTCGAGACGCGACCGATTGGTCTGACCACACGTATGAACACCGACCGGCCGCGCCGGCGTGCGCGACAACGACCGGAAAGCGGCGGCAACCAGGTCGTCGCGTTCGTGCACGGCCTCATCGAGAAGGGGCGCGTCAAACCCGGCGACCGTCTGCCGCCCGAACGGGCCCTGGCGGCGGAAATCGGTGTCAGCCGCCCGACGGTTCGCTCGGGTCTTCACGCGCTGGCGGCCATGGGCGTGGTCCGATCGCGGCATGGCTCCGGGACCTACATCCCCGACGGCCCCCCGGCGCTGGTGGGCGGCCCGTTGCGCTTCCTCGCGGCCCTCCACGGCTTTTCCAGCGAACAGATGCTGGAGGCGCGGAGGATCCTCGAAGTGGGCGCCGCCGGTCTGGCCGCCGAGCACGCGACACCGGATCATCTCGCCGCGCTGGCGGACGAGGTCGCCGGCTTGTACGCCTCGCTGGACGACCCTGACATCTTCCTGGTCCACGACGTCAACTTTCACCGCGGCGTCGCCGCCGCCTCCGGCAATCCCATCATGCGCGCCGTCGTCGACATGGTCGCGGCCTTGTTCTATGAACGACGCCGCGAGACCGCTCGGCTGGCGTCGGAGCGCAACCTTCGAGACGCGGCGGTCGCGCACCGCCGGATTTACCGGGCGATCCGCGCACGCGACAGTGAAGGAGCCCGCATCGCGATGAACGACCACCTGCTCGAAGCCCAGCGGCACCAGGCGAAAGAACCCCTCGGCGAGCGTCGCCGTCCGGCATCGCCGCCGCCGGTCGCCGCGAGGCGTCCCAGGCGCCGGAACGAGGCGAGGTGATGCCTGTGGCCGCTCTGGATCTGACGGGACGCGTCGCCGTCGTCGCCGGGGGCACGAGCGGCATCGGCCGCGCCCTCGCGATCGGACTTGCCGAAGCGGGCGCCGATGTCGTCACGACCGGCCGCCGCGAAGGCGCGATCGCATCCGCAGCGGCGGAAATCGAAGCGCGCGGCCGGCGCACGCTTCGGGTCAGTTCGGACGTGCTCGACCGCGGATCAGTCGAACGCTTTCGGGACGCCGTCCTCGACGCGTTCGGCCGCGCCGACATCGTCGTGAGCGCCGCCGGCATTACACGACGTGTCGCGACATTGGAGATGGACGAGGACGATTGGCAGCGAATCCTCGATGTGAATCTGACGGGTACGCTGCGCGTGTACCGCGCATTCGCTCCGTCGATGATCGCCAACGGCCACGGCCGCCTGATCGGCATCGCCTCGCTCACGTCGTACGTCGGGCTGCTGGAGGTGGCCGCTTATACGGCCAGCAAGTCCGGCCTCGCGGGGCTCACCCGTGCTCTCGCGGTCGAATGGGCCCCGCATGGCGTCACCGTCAACGGCATCGCGCCCGGCGTGTTCGAAACGGATTTGAACGCCGCGCTGCTCAAAGGGCCGCGCGGTCAGGAACTGCTGATGCGCACGCCGATGAAGCGATTCGGGCGCGTCGAGGAGCTCGTGGGCGCGGCAGTGTTCCTCGCGTCTGATGCGTCGAGCTTCGTGACGGGACAACTGATCGCGGTCGACGGCGGTTTTCTCGCGAGCGGAGTGAACCAGTGAAGACCGCGCTCGTGATCAGCGATCGCGACAACGTCGCGACGGCGCTCGAGGCGCTTGAAGAAGGGCGGATTCTCGCCCTCGGCGGTACCACCGTCACGGTGTCGCAGTTCGTCCCACGCGGTCACAAAATAGCGGTTCGTCCGATCCGCAGCGGGGAAGCCGTGATCAAGTACGGCAGCCCGATCGGCGTCGCCACCATCGACATCGCCGTGGGGGCGCACGTGCACATCCACAACGTCGCGAGCTCGCGCGGCCGAGGCGATCTGGCTTCGCAGCCGCCACGGGACGGGGCCCGCCTCGCGGAGCCCGCGGACGAGGGCCAATGACTGCGCTACGTCCCATTGACGGCTTCGAGGGGTATCGCCGGCGCGACGGACGTGTGGGAATACGCAATCGGCTTCTCGTCGTGCCGACGGTGATCTGCTCGGCTGTCGTGGCCGAACGCGTTGCGGCAAGTCTCGGCGACGATGCCGCGTGCCTGCCTCACAGCGCGGGTTGCGGGCAACTCGGACCGGATCTCCGCACCACACACGAGACGCTCGCCGCGTACTGCGGCCACCCGAACGTCGGCGCCGTTCTGATCGTGGCGCTCGGCTGCGAGCAGGTCGTGGCGCAGCACCTCGCGGAGGCGGCTCGGCGCGCCGGCAAGGCCGCAGCCATCGTCGCAATGCAGAACGAGGGGGGGACGGTCAAGACGATCGCGCGCGCGACCCAGATCGCGGCTGCGATGGCGGCGGAGATGCGGTCGCTTCCACGCGAGGCATGCCCCCTTTCGTCGCTCGTCCTGTCCGTGAAATGCGGCGGGTCGGACTATACCTCTGGCCTCGCCGCGAACCCGGTGCTCGGACGCGTCGCGGATCGCCTGGTCGATGCCGGCGGGTCGGTCGTCCTCGGGGAGGTCGCGGAGATCATGGGCGCGGAACATCTGCTGGCCGCGCGTGCGGTACGCTCAGAGACAGGGGCGCGGCTGCTGCGCGTCATCAGCCAGGTGGAATCCCAGGCCATGGCCCTTGGCCTCGATATCCGCGGTACTCAGCCGTCGCCGGGCAACATACGCGGTGGCCTCACGACGATCGAAGAGAAATCTCTTGGCGCGACGCATAAGGCCGGCGAACGAACGCCGCTGGCCGACGTCGTCCCCTATGCGGCGCCGATCACGCGGCATGGCCTGACGGTCATGGACACCCCTGGACTGGACGTCGAATCGGTCACGGGGATGGTAGGCGGCGGGGCGCAGGTGGTCGTGTTCACCACCGGGCTGGGAACGCCGACCGGCAACCCGATCGCGCCGGTGATCAAGACGACCGCCAACGCACGCACCGCGCAAACAATGGCGGACAACATCGATGTCGATGTCAGCGGTGTGCTCGACGACCTGGACACTCTGGATTCGGCTGCCGATCGCCTCTTCGAACGGCTGTTGGCGGTCTGCTCCGGAGAACCGGTTGCCGCGGAAAGGCTTGGCCATCGCGAGTTCGCGATTCATCGTTTGAACCCGACTATCTGAAGAGACCCTGATGACCCCCGCCCCCTCCGCGGCGCCTGCGGTTCGCACCACCAGCGTCGGATCCATGCGGTGGGTCATTTGCGCGCTGCTCTTCCTCGCGGCGACGATTAATTACGTCGACCGGCAGGTCATCGGCCTGCTGAAGCCGACGCTTCAGCATGAATTCGGCTGGTCCGAGCTGGACTACTCCCACATCTCCACGGCCTTCTTCCTGGCGTACGCGATCGGTCTGGTCACAGCGGGGCGGGTCATTGATCGCATCGGAACGAAGTTGGGATTCGCCCTGGCGCTGCTCATCTGGAGCGTCGCAGCGGTTGCCCATGCGGAGGCCTCTCGGATCGGCTCGGTATTCGCGCCGGTGCTCTCGTCTGTGGGCCTCGCCGCCTCAGCTTCGGTGGCGGGCTTCATCGTTGTCCGGTTCGCGCTCGGGCTCGGAGAGGCGGGAAATTTCCCCGCCGCGATCAAGACCGTGGCCGAGTGGTTCCCGAAACGAGAGCGGGCGCTGGCGACGGGCCTTTTCAACTCGGGGACGAACATCGGCGCTATCGTGGCGCCCCTGGCGGTCCCCTGGCTGACACTTCGGTACGGATGGCAGACGGCATTTATCGGCACCGGCGCGCTGGGGTTGCTCTGGCTGCTGCTCTGGTGGCCGTTGTATGCCGCCCCGTCCAAGCACCCGCGCGTGAGCGCCGCGGAGGTCGCGTACATCGAAAGCGATCCCGTCGAGCCGCAGGTCCGTGTGCCCTGGGTGAAGCTGCTGCCGCATCGCCAGACATGGGCGTTCGCCGTCGCCAAGGGGCTCACGGATCCGATCTGGTGGCTGTATCTCTTCTGGATTCCCGACTTCCTGTTCAGGAACTACGCCATCGACCTGACATCGCTCGCGCTGCCGCTGATCGTGATCTATCAGATGGCAACGCTCGGGAGCATTGGCGGCGGCTGGCTTTCGTCATCGCTCCTGAAAAGAGGATGGACCGTGAACGGCGCGCGGAAAACGGCGATGTTCGTCTGTGCCGTTGCGGTTGTGCCGATCGCGTTCGCGGCACGCGCCAGCCATGAATGGACGGCGGTCCTGCTCGTCGGCCTCGCGGCGGCTGCGCATCAGGGTTGGTCGTGCAATCTGTTCACGATTGCGTCCGACATGTTCCCGCGCCATGCCGTCGGGTCCGTCGTGGGATTCGGGGGCATGTGGGGCGCGCTCGGCGGCATGGTGATCGCCGAGGTGACGGGCTACGTGCTCGAGGCGACGGGCAGCTACGTCCCTGTGTTCCTGATCGCCGCCTCGGCGTATCTGGCCGCGTTTGCGGTCGTGCAGGCGCTCGCGCCCGGTCTCGAACCGGCCGTGCTCGAGGGCGCATGAGTCGTGGAGCGATCGCGCCCGGTTCGGCCCGCGAGCTTGCGCCGGCCGATCTCCGCGCGATCGTGCATGACGCGCTCGCGTCGGTGCGGCCAGGCACACGAGTGCTGGCGATTGTTCCCGACAAGACGCGCGACGACAACACCGATGTGCTGTTCCCGATCATCTCGAAGGAGCTCGCGGCCCGAGGCGCAGCGTCGCTCGACGCACTCGTCGCGCAGGGAACGCATCCGCCGATGACGGATGCCGAAAAGCGTGCCAAGATCGGCGCCTCGCAGGTCGCACCGTCGTTGCTTGGGAGCCTCGTCGACCACCACTGGGATCGGCCCTCTGAACTGATCACGCTTGGCACGATGCCCGCGATCGAAGTCGCGGCGCTGACTGGCGGGCTGATGGCGGAGGACGTACCCATCCGGCTCAACGCCCGTCTCGCCCCGGGGGCCTACGACCTCGCGCTGGTCGTCGGCGCCGTCGTGCCTCACGAGGTCGCCGGCTTCGCCGGCGGCGCGAAGTACTTCTTTCCCGGCGTCGCGGGTCCGGAGCTGACGCACCTCACGCACTGGCTCGGTGCGCTGGCCACGATCGAGGGCGTCATCGGCCGCGTCGAGACGCCGACGCGGCGCGTCATCGAAGCGGCCGCCGATCGTGTGCCGATTCCGGTGATCGCGTTCACGTCCGTTTCGACACGCACAGACGACGGCCTGCACACGCATGGGTTGTTCGCCGGCGGCCTCCGCGAGACCGTGCGGCAGGCTGCTGACGTCAGCGCACAAGTGCATGTGCGTTATACAGGACGGCGCTACAAACGCGTGCTCGCGCTGCTCGACGAACACTACGACGAACTCTGGGTCGGCGGAAAAGCCAGCTACAAGCTCGGGGCCATCGTCGAGGATGGCGGCGAACTCATCATCTACGCGCCGCACCTGACGGCGATTTCCACCACGCACGGACGGCTGATTGAGAAATACGGCTACGCGCCGCTCGAGCAGGTCCGCGACATGGTCGAAGCGTCGGACGAACTGCGCGCGAACCTGTGCGTCGCAGCGCATCTGGCGCACGTCAGCTACGCCGGACGCGTCGGCGCCGATGGACGGATCGAACCACGATACCGCATCACGCTGGCGTCGGCGCTGGGCGCCGAGGTCTGCCGCCGCGTGCGCCTCTCGCACGCGGACTGGCGCAGCGTGGACATCGATGCGGCGCGCCGCGATCCCGATACGCTCGTGGTCGAGCACGCCGGCCGCGATCTCTATCTGGTCGCGCCCGAGCGCGAGTAGACCGCGGCGTGTGTCTCGTCGGACCGCGCGGAAAGGCTCCTCGGCAGCGCCTTCCCTAGACGGGACGTGCGTGCGCGGGGGCAGCGATCCGCCGCCGTGTCCAGAGGAGATCGAGGCCGGCAATCAACCCGGTGCGGAACGCCATCACCACGCCGACGGCAGCCAGCTCGATGAGATTCTTGTTGACGAGAAGGTATTCGCCCTCGGCAGACGGCTGCGGCATCCCGCTCAGCGGAAGGGCCGAGAGATAGAACGTCGCGAGCAGCGCCATCGCGACCGCGCAGCCGGACTGCGTGAACGCCCCGAGCATCAGCGAGAGGCCTGCGAACAGCAGCGCGATGGGCACCGCAACGTCGATCGCGTGTACGAGCGCCGCGTGCGCCGCGATCGCATGAAATGGCGCAGCGAACGGTCCGCTGGCCGCCTTCAGATAGCCCTCAGCGCTCCACGCCGCGATCCGCTCTCCGGTGCGCGACCAGCCTGGCAGCATCAGCTTGTAGAACCCTTCGTACGCGAAGTGCCATCCGACGAGCGTGCGCAGCGCGACGAGCGAGAACTCCTGGTGTGCGGTCAGTCGCATCGATCCACTCCATTCAAAGCGGCAGCCCAAGCTCACCGACGACGTACTCGCGGTTGATTTCGGCGCTGGCCTTCGGCGAGCCGCCGGGCTCGGGAACGCGATCCAATTCGACGATCGCCCAGCCGCGGAAGCCGATTTCTCTCAGGGCGGCCACGCAGCCCTTGACGTCGACGCGTCCGCGACCGAGCTCGACCCACTCGTACCCAGGGGCGGCGGCCGTCGCACGCACATCCTTCAGGTGCACGATCCGGATTCGATCGCGGTACTGCCGGATCGCGGCCACTGGGTCCCCGCCTCCCTGCTGATAGTGGGCGATGTCGAGGAGCAGCGACACGGCGGACGGATCGCTGGAGCGCAGGATTGCGTCGATCGCCTCGGGCGGCTGGCCGAGGCTCTTCATGTGATGGTGATACACGAGCGGGACTCCGGCCGCCCGGGTCCGGCGTCCCAATTCGGACATCAGGTGGCCGAGCCGCGCGTAATCATCCGGCGACGTGGCGCGGTCGCGAGGCTTCTCGTCGATGACTTGGATGAACGCGCCGCCCGCGTCCCGGACGAACCCCGCATGTGCCGTGTGCAGTGCGAGCTGCTCTTGTTCGGCGGACGGATCGAATTTGAGATTGCCGCTCGACAGCACGACGAACCTCAGGCCGCGGCTGGCGAGCCGTCGCCGCAGCGCGTCCCGCTGCGCGCCGTACTTCTCGAGCACGGTCGCTCGAAGCTGAATGCCTCTGAAGCCGACGCTCGCGATGTCATCGATCGCCTGGTCGTCGTCGCCGCCCCACGTAATGGCGGAATAACCTGGCTCGAGGCGCGAAGCGGTCGCGCCGTTCCCGAACGCACGCGGGGCCGCCGCGCCGACCGCCGCGACAGCGGCGATGAACTCCCGCCGG
>Ga0310810_10012304_pt1 | contig 10050 bp, 10 predicted proteins | sample NCmetagenome_FD_207641 | JGI IMG/M metagenome (GOLD analysis project Ga0310810, IMG submission 207641) | Soil microbial communities from experimental microcosm in Duke University, North Carolina, United States - NC | ecosystem: Engineered > Artificial ecosystem > Soil microcosm > Unclassified ...
CCAGTCGATCGGCTCTGGCGGCGGTATCTCGCAGGTTGAGGCGGGGACCGTCGATTTCGGCGCTACCGACCAGCCGCTCGCTTCGGACGAGCTCGCCAAGAACAACCTCGCACAGTTCCCGGTCATTGTAGGCGGCATCGTCGCCGTCGTGAACGTTCCGGGCATCGACGCCGGTAAGCTCAAGCTCACCGGCCCGATCCTCGCCGACATCTACCAGGGCAAGATCAAGAACTGGAACGACCCGGCGATCGTGAAGATCAACCCGGGCGTGAACCTGCCGGGCTCGGCCATCGCGACGGTTCACCGTTCGGACGGCTCCGGCACGACCTTCAACTTCACCCACTATCTCGCGCAGGTCAGCCCGACCTGGAAGGCGGGTCCGGGCGAGGGCAAGACGGTCAACTGGGTAGGCGGCGTCGGCGGCAAGGGCAATGAGGGCGTCGCGAACTACGTGAAGCAGCTCCCGAATGCGATCGGCTACGTCGAATACGCTTACGTCGTTCAGAACAAGATGAGCTACGCGCTCCTCCAGAACGCGGCCGGCCAGTTCGTCGTGCCGAGCGCGGACTCCTTCGCGGCGGCGGCATCGACGGCGGACTGGAAGAACGCCAAGGACTATAACCTCGTGATGACCAACGCGCCGGGCGCGAACGCTTACCCGATCGCGGCGACGACCTTCATCCTTCTGCCCAAGGCGCCAAAGGACAAGGCGAAGTCGGACGCGGTGATCGCCTTCTTCAAATATGCGCTGGAGAAGGGCCAGGATCAGGCCAAGAAGCTCGACTATGTGCCGCTGCCGAGCGACCTCGTCGGCCAGATTGAGAGCTACATCTCGCAGAATGTGAAGTGAACGCGACTGCAATCACCAACGAAATGATCGAGGCTCCGGCGCCGCGCAAAAGCGGTGCCGGGGCCGACCGCGCGTTCGAGTGGATCACCGCCGGCGCGGCCTGGTTCGTGCTCCTCCTGCTCGCCGGTATCGCCTTGTCGATGGCGTGGGGCGGTCGGCTCGCGTTCGAGACCTTCGGCTGGCGCTTCATCACCAGCTCCGACTGGGATGCGGTCAACGGCAAGTTCGGCGCGCTGGTGCCGATCTACGGCACGCTGGCGACGTCGGCGATCGCGCTGATTATCGCCGTTCCGATCAGCATCGGCATCGCGCTCTTCCTGACCGACATCGCGCCGCGCTGGACGCGGGGCCCGATCGCCATCGCCATCGAGCTCCTCGCCGCGATCCCCAGCATCATCTACGGTATGTGGGGACTGTTCGTCTTCGCGCCCTTCATGGCGACGCATGTCGAGCCGTGGCTCGCCGACCATCTCGGCAACAAAGCGCTCGTCGGCCCCTTGTTCAGTGGCCCTCCGATCGGCATCGGCATGCTGACCGCCGGCATCGTGCTTGGGATCATGGTCGTCCCCTTCATCGCGGCCGTCGCTCGCGAAGTGTTTAGCGCCGTTCCGCCGCCACTTCGTGAATCGGCCATCGCGCTTGGCGCGACGCGCTGGGAAGTGCTGCGAAGCGTCACACTTCCCTACACGCGCTCCGCCGTTATTGGCGCCATCTTCCTCGGCCTAGGCCGCGCGCTCGGTGAGACGATGGCGGTCACCTTCGTGCTCGGCAATGCGCACGATCTGTCGTTGTCGCTGCTGATGCCGAGCAACTCCATTGCCGCCGCCATCGCCAACGAATTCACCGAGGCCGACACGGACCTCTACCGGTCGTCGTTGATCGCGCTCGGCTTCCTGCTGTTCGTCGTCACTCTGATCGTCCTCACGATCGCCAAGCTGCTGTTGATGCGCGTTAACCGGCAGATGGGAAGGACCAGCTAATGGCGATCCCCGCGCGCCGCCGCGCCGCCGACATCACCGCCTTCGTCTTCGCGACGCTGGCGACCGCGCTCGGCCTCATCTTCCTGTTCTGGATCCTTTGGATGACGCTGCGCCAGGGCGCCGCGGCGCTGAGGCCGTCGCTGTTCATGCAGATGACCCCCCCGCCGGGCGCGAGCGGCGGAATCCTCAACGCCCTTTACGGAAGCGCAATGATGATCCTCGTCGCCGTCGTCATCGGCACGCCGATCGGCGTCGCCGCCGGCACCTATCTCGCCGAGCATGGCCGCCACACGCGCGTCGCCAAGGTCGCAAGCTTCATCAACGACATTCTTTTGAGCGCGCCGTCGATCGTCATCGGCCTGTTCGTCTACGAGCTCGTCGTGCGCAGCGCCGGTCACTTCTCAGGCTATGCGGGGGCGCTTGCGCTCGGCATCATCCTGCTACCGATCATCGTCCGCACTACGGAGGAATCGCTGCGGCTCATTCCCGACACGCTGCGGGAGGCCGGCTTCGCGCTCGGCCTACCGCGTTGGCGCGTGACCCGGCAGATCATCTACAAGGCAGCGATGAGCGCGATCCTCACCGGAATCCTGCTCGGGGTTGCCCGCATCGCCGGCGAGACCGCGCCGCTTCTATTCACCGCGCTCAACAACCAGTTCTGGAGCGCGGACCTCAACGCGCCGCTCGCGAACCTGCCCGTCGTCATCTTCCAATATGCGATGAGCCCGTACGACGAGTGGCACAGCCTCGCCTGGGCCGGCGCGTTCGTGCTCACGGCCTTCGTGCTGATCCTCAACATCCTCGTCCGGCTGCTGGCCCGGAAAGGCAGAAAGTGATGAACGACACCGCAACCGCGCTCCGGATCAGGCCCATGGATGCGGCCGATCTCGCCACCACAAGCACGACTGGGCCGGGCGCGATCGCCATGCGCGACCTCAACTTCTACTACGGCAAGGCCCACGCGCTGAAGAACGTCAACATGACCGTTCCGACGCACGCGGTGACCGCGATCATCGGCCCGTCGGGCTGCGGCAAATCGACGCTCCTGCGCACCATCAACCGCATCTACGAGCTCTATCCCGAGCAATATGCGACGGGCGAGATCGTGATCGACGGCCGCAACGTGCTTGAGCGCCGCTACCCGCTGTCGGACCTTCGTCGTCTCGTCGGCATGGTGTTCCAGAAGCCGACCCCCTTCCCGTCGTCGATCCGTTCCAACGTCGCCTTCGCTCTTTCCTATTACGAGAAGCTGTCGAAGTCGGAGCTCAACGACCGCATCGAGGACGCGCTTCGCCAGGCGGCGTTGTGGGACGAGGTCAAGGACAAGCTCAACCAGAGCGCGCTCGGCCTCTCCGGCGGCCAGCAGCAGCGCCTCTGCATTGCCCGCACGATCGCGGTGAAGCCCGAAATCCTGCTGCTCGACGAAGCAACCTCGGCGCTCGATCCGATTTCGACCGCCAAGGTCGAGGAGCTCATCCACGAGCTTCGTGAGCGCTTCACCATCGTTACCGTCACGCACAACATGCAGCAGGCGGCGCGCATCTCGCAGCGCACGGCCTTCTTCCACCTCGGCGAGCTCATCGAGTTCGGCAAGACCAGCGACATCTTCACCAACCCGCACGAGCAGCGGACCAGGGACTATATCACCGGCCGCTACGGCTGATTGGAGCGATCATGCAGCAGACCCGCGAACATACGCTCAAGGCATTCGACCAGGATCTCGAACGCCTGCGCGCGCTCATCAGCCAGATGGGCGGCTTTGCCGAACATGCGATCGGCGAGTCGATGCGCTGCCTCGTCCAGCGCGACCTCGAAGGCGCCGAACAGGTGATCCTCGACGACAAGAAGCTCGACGCGCTCGAAATCGAGACCGAGAAGCGCGCCGTGCAGATCATCGCGCTTCGTGCGCCGATGGCCGGCGACCTTCGCGACGTCGTCGCCGCGCTCAAGATATCCGGGGTCGTCGAGCGCATCGGCGACTATGCAAAGAATATCGCCAAGCGCGTTCCACTGCTCGAGAATATGGGCAAGATCGAGCCGCTGTCGCTGCTCCCCGAAATGGCCCGCATCGCGACCGAGATGGTGCATGACGTGCTCGACGCCTTCCTTGAGCGCGACGCCGAAGCCGCCGTCCGCGTATGCCAGCGCGACTCCTTGGTCGACGATTTCTACGACTCCATCTTCCGCACATTGCTCACGCACATGATGGAGAACCCCCAGTCGATAGGGCAGTCGGCGCACCTCCTGTTCGTCGCAAAGAATCTCGAGCGGGTCGGAGACCACGCCACCAACATTGCCGAGATGGTCTATTATGCAGCGACCGGCGTCCACATGACCGACCGGCCGGGGAAGTCGGGGAGCTAGACAATGACGGCCAAGCGCCTCCTGCTCGTCGAGGACGACCGCGCTCTCGCCGACCTCGTCGCCTTCCACTTCGAACGCGCGGGCTATGAAGTGACCCGCACCGGCGACGGCGAGGAAGCCCTGATCCTCGTCGACGAAGTGAAGCCCGACATCATCCTCCTCGACTGGATGATCGAAGGCATCAGCGGGATCGAGGTGTGCCGGCGGCTCCGGCGGCGAGCGACCACCGCCAATGTCCCCATCATGATGCTGACCGCTTATGCCGATGTGGAGATGGACGTCGCCGCGCACCGCGTCCGCCGCGGCGGCGACGCGATCGCGCTGGGCCCTACGGAATTCCGCCTGCTCAAGCACCTGCTCGAACATCCCGGCCGGGTCTTCTCGCGTGAGCGGTTGCTCGACACCGTCTGGGCGCACGACCCAGACATCGACACGCGCACCGTAGACGTCCACGTCCGCCGCCTTCGCCAGGCGCTCAATATGGGTGACCGGCCGGACATCATCCGAACGGTTCGCTCCGCCGGCTATTCGCTCGACAGCGAGGCATAGAAAAACGGCCCGCCGAACCCGGCGGGCCGTTCCCCCTGTTGCCCCGATCTTCCCTTATTTTACGCTCGACCCGACGTAGCCCTGAATCCGCTTCACCAGCGGCGCCGGCAGCGGGACATAGTCGAGGCTCGCGGCCTGCGGCTGGCCCTTAGTCAGCGCCCAGCTGAAGAACTTCCGCGCTGACGCGGTCGTCGCGGCATTCTTCGGCTGCTTGTACATCAGCACGAAGGTGGTCGCCGCGATTGGGTAGGAATTGGCGCCAGGCGCGTTGGTCATCACCAGGTTGAAGTCCTTCGCGTGGCCCCAGTCAGCCGTCGCCGCGGCGGCCGCGAAGCTCTTCGCGTTCGGCGCGACGAACTTGCCGGTCGAGTTCTGCATCATCGTGAAGGCGAGATTGTTCTGCTTCACGTAAGCATATTCGACATAGCCGATCGAATAGGGGATCTGCTTGACGTAGCCGGCGACGCCTTCGTTGCCCTTGCCGCCGATCCCGCCGTTCCACGACACGGTCGTGCCCTCGCCGAACTTCGACTTCCAGCCCGGGCTAACCTGGCTGAGATAGTGGGTGAAGTTGAAGGTCGTGCCCGAACCGTCGGAGCGATGCACCGCCGTGATCGGCTTTGCCGGGAAGTGGAGGCCCGGGTTGATCCTCGCGATGCGCGGGTCGTTCCAATTCTTGATTTCGCCCGCATAGATCGCCGCGAGGACCGAGCCGCTCATCTTGACCTGGCCGGGACGCGCGCCCGGGATGTTGACCACCGGCACGATGCCGCCGATCACGATCGGGAACTGGGCGAGGCCGGCGGCCTGTAGCTCATCGGCGGAAAGCGGCTTGTCGGTCGCGCCGAAGTCGACGGTGCCGGCCTTGATCTGCGCGATCCCGCCGCCTGATCCGATCGACTGATAGTTGATCTCGTCGCCGCCGGCTTTCTTGAAATCCGACGCCCATTTCGAAAGCACCGGATAGACAAAGGTCGAGCCTGCGCCGGTGATTGTCGCGTCGGCCGTGCCGGCGATCGCAAGGCTCGCCGAGCCTGCGAGAAATAGGAAAGACCGAGTGTAGATGTTCATGTGAAGGACCCCCGAGGGAAGCGGCCGGCAGCACGCTGCCGCCGGCTCCGCCTTCGGGCTACGCGCGCCGCGTCACACGAAAATGACCGGGATGTTGCCGTTCTGTTGCAGCGGCGCCGACTGCCGAAACAGCTGTCACAAAAGTGTCAGCCGGTCGTCACGGGATCATCTGCTCACCGCGATTAGCCCGAACCTCGCATTCAAGGCTCGCTTCCACGCCTTCTTTGGGGGTTCTGATGATTTCTCGTTTTTCGAAAACTTTGCTCGCCTGCACCGTGCTGACGGCGAGCCCGGCGTTCGCGCAGGCCGCAACCGCCGACGACATCGCCGCGCTCCGCGCGCAGATCCAGGCGCTCCAGTCGCAGGTGCAACAGCTTCAGGCCAACCAGCAGGCGCAGGCGGCCGAAGTGGCGAAGGTCGCCGCGGCGCCGGTGCCCGTTCCGCCGAAGCCCGAGGCTCCCGGCTGGTGGGCCGACACCAAGATCAGCGGCAAGGCCTTCTTCAACGTCAGCAATATCGACCAGACGTCGACCGACCTCGCCGGCAACACCACTGACGACGTGCTCAACCACGGCTCACCGAACGGCACGCAGGCGGAGCTCAAGCGCTTCTATCTCGGCGTCGACCACAAGTTTAACGACATGTTCTCGGCGAACCTGACCACCGACTTCCGCTACAACGCCAACGGCACCAGCAAGGACGTTCTGGTCTACGTCAAGAAGGCGTTCGTCCAGGCCAAGTTCGACCCCGCCGCGATCCTCCGAATCGGCGCGGCCGACCTTCCGTGGGTTCCCTTCGACGAGGGCGTCTACGGGTACCGCTTCGTCGAAAATACGCTTATCGACCGCACCAAGTTCGGCACCTCGTCCGACTGGGGCGTCCACCTGCTCGGCACCTTCGGCAAGGGCCTCGTCAATTACCAGGTCTCGGCTATCAATGGCGCAGGCTACAAGACGCTGTCGCGCACCGGGAACACGATCGATCTCGAAGGGCGGGTCGATGTCCATCCGGTCAAGAATGTCGTGCTCGCGGCGGGCGCCTATTCGGGCAAGCTCGGCAAGAGCAACGACGCGGTCAACGTCAACCACCGCGCGACGCGCTTCAATGCGCTGGCCGCCTATACCGACAAGCGCTTCCGCGCCGGCGTCGAGTATTTCACGGCCAAGAACTGGAACAACATCACGACGGCAATCGAGCCGCTGCCCGCCCCGGCTACGGTGAACGACAAGGCTCACGGCTGGTCGGCGTTCGGCTCGTTCGTGATCAACCCGCAGTTCAACGTGTTCGGCCGCTACGACTGGGTCAAGCCGACGCACATCGAGCTCGCCGGCACGGGCGGCAGCGTGAAGGACCAATATCTCAACCTCGGCGTCGATTATAAGCCGATCGCCCCGCTCGACTTCGCGCTCGTCTACAAGCGCGACCGCGCCAACAACGGCTTCATCAGCACCTCTAATGGCAACATCGGCGGCCTCGATCACGGCATCTACAGCGAGATCGGGCTGTTCGGTCAGCTGGCCTTCTGATTGCCTTTCGACCTCTCTCCCCTCCGGTCTGAAAGGCGGCCCCCTCGCTCCTCTGCGAGGGGGCACCCAATTCCAGTGGATGGAATAATGGCGGCCGAATCCTCTATTGTCGGCGCTCCTTGCCGCAATCGGAGACCCGACTTTGAAACTCGCCGCATTGCTGTCCATGGCATTGGCCGCCGCGCCTTCCGCGGCATTCGCAGCGAAATCCGACAGCCAACTTTGGACCAACGGCAACCTGACCGTGAAGCTCAGCGATCATTGGCGCATATCGGAGGAGGGAACGGTTCGCTTCAGCGACAACCGCAACGGGCTCTATGAGCTCGAAGCGAACACTCTGCTTGGTTACCGCCTCAACAAGGTGGTCACGCTCTGGGCCGGCTACACGCACAACCCGCAATATTCTGCCGGCGACTTAACGGTGATGGAGCATCGCGCTCGCGAGCAGGTCACGTTCGACGGCTTCGCCCAAATCGGTGGTGGGAAGCTGAACGGCCGGATCCGCATGGAGCAGCGCTGGCGCGAAAATGCGGACGGCACCGGCTGGCGCCTGCGCCCCTATCTCAAATATTCGCTGCCGATTGTCGGCAAGACAGCGCTCAACCTGAGCACGGAGCCCTTCTTCAACCTCAATACGACCCCGTTCCAGGGCAGGACCGGTCTCGACCGTGTGCGGAACCTCATCACCGTGTCGACGCCGCTGTCGAAGACGCTCACTGGCGAGCTCGGCTATATGAACCAGCACGGGTTCGTGAAGGACGCCGCCGACACCAGCGACAACATCGCCTATTTCGGCGTGAATCTCAGTCTCTAAAATGACCGCTTCGACTTCGACTGACGTGGCTGCAGCCGGTCAATCGGCTACAACAACGGAGATGGCACCGCCGAGCCGAAGCGAACGCGCACTGATCAATGCGCTCGATGAGCCTGCGTTGCTCGTGCACGGCAGCACGGTCATCCTCGCCAACGCCGCAGCAAGAGCGATCCTGGGCCAGCGGATAGAAGGCCACGACGTTCGCCTAGCCATCCGACACCCGCAAGCGCTCGAGCAAATTCTTGCCCGTCGCTCGGCCGACGTCGAATTGGCAGGGCTCGTCGATCCCGGTCGGCCGTGGGTGCTGCAAATTCGCAATTTGGACGACGGCCCCGTGCTCATCCGGATGATCGATCGCTCCGATGCCGTCGCCGCGGAAAGGATGCGCACGGACTTCGTCGCCAACGCGAGCCACGAGCTGAGAACGCCGCTCTCCACCATCGGCGGCTATGCGGAAACGCTCGCCGAAGAGGACGACCTGCCGGCGGAGATGCGCTCCCGCTTCGGAAAGACGATCCGCGACGAAGCGCAGCGCATGCTTCGGATCATCGAGGATCTGATGAGCCTGTCTCGCATACAGGCCGACCGCTTCGTCGCGCCGTGCGAGCGGGTACTTCTTGCCGACGTGATCAGGGACAGTGTCGCCAATGCTGGCGCGCTTCACGCCTCCTCCCCATGCCGGATCCGTGTCGAACTGGCGGAAGGCCTCCCGCCCGTTCGCGGCGACCGGGGACAGCTCGTCCAGCTGTTCGACAACCTCATCAGCAACGCCTTCCGCTACGGCTGTGACGGGTCCGACGCCTCCATCGAAGTCCGCGCTCGCCGCGACGACCGCGGCATTGTCGCCACGGTGCAGGATCACGGTCCCGGCATCCGCCGAGAACATCTGCCGAGGCTCACCGAGCGCTTCTATCGCGTCGATCCGGCACGCAGCCGGGAGTCGGGCGGCACCGGCCTCGGCCTCGCGATCGTCAAGCATATCGTCGAGCGGCACAAGGGCGCGCTCGAGATCAAGAGCACTGTCGGGATCGGCACGAGCGTGACCGTCCGCTTTCCTGGCCTCGGTTAAAAACCGGCGGAAACAATCCTGCGCATCGCAGCGTTACGCGGCCATAACAGAGGGACCGTGTCATGCGTAAAACCACTGCCTGCGTAGCCGCCGCTGCGCTGCTTTCCCTATCTGCCTGCAAGACCGTTTCATCCGCAGCCGACGGCGTGAAGAGCGCCGGCATCGCGGTCGCTGACGGCGTCTCCAGCGTGCCTTCGCTGGTCAACGTCAACCTGTCGAACGTCCTCAACAATCTCGCGCTCGACCTCAAGATCGACAAGGCCAACATCCCGATCAACGCGCAAATCCCGATCAACATCGCCGCCAATATCTGCGGCGTATCGATCAACGTGCTGTCGATCGGCGCCGGCGGCGGCTCGAGCCAGGGCTGTACCGCCAACTCCATCTCGCCGGAGCTCAAGCAGTACATTCAGGAGCAGCTTGCCGCCAACGGCAATGTCGGCGGCGGCGCCCAGACGACGACGGGCGCGACGACCACTGGCACCGCCACGTCGACCACACCGGCGACGACGACCACCCCGACGACTCCGGCGCCGACCACGCCGCAGCCGACGGACCCCACCACTCCCCACCAGTAAGAGTTCTCAGGAGGTTCGAATGAGCGCACGTTCAGCAATCTGGGCGACCGTAGCCATTGCCGCTCTCGGCGTCGCCGCATGCAAGACCACGGAGGCTCCAGCCCCGAACTCCCCTGGCGAAGTCAGTGCAGGGTCACCGGCTCCGGCCACGGGCGGCGGAAGCACCGGCGGCGGCACGGGCTCGAGCATCCCGACGCTCGTCAGCGTCAATCTGCAGAATGTGCTCAACGACCTCTCGGTCTCGCTGAA
>Ga0310810_10012305_pt1 | contig 10050 bp, 5 predicted proteins | sample NCmetagenome_FD_207641 | JGI IMG/M metagenome (GOLD analysis project Ga0310810, IMG submission 207641) | Soil microbial communities from experimental microcosm in Duke University, North Carolina, United States - NC | ecosystem: Engineered > Artificial ecosystem > Soil microcosm > Unclassified ...
TCCAGGGGAATGTCCTCGTCGCGACCGGAGCGGACGGCGACGTCGGCCGCCTGTTCGTCTACCGGCGGGATGCGGCCGGCACCTGGGCGCTCGAGGCAATCCTCACGCCGGCCGACGGGGCCGGGCTGGGCTCGTCGGTCGGCATCGGCGGCGATCGCATCTTCGTCACGCTGGGCTCGTACAGCGGCGTCGCCGTGTTCCGCTACAACCCGACCCTGCCCGACCCGACGGAGCCGCCCACCTGTAGCAACCTCGACCCGGGCAAGTGGCGCCAGAAGTGGACCATTCCGACGCCGCCAGACCATCGCTTCTACTCGCTCGACGTCAACCGCGACGGTTCGCGCTTCGTCGTCGGCGACAACATCTACCTGCGGCGGGGCGACCTCCATGTATTCAATCTCGTCGCCGGTGCCTGGAGCGAGCGGATCATCTCTCCGTACCCGAGCGGCACATGGACGACCGGCAATGAGGTGGCGTTCGGCGGGTCGGGCCCGAACGCCGACTCGCTCCTGCTGGCGGGCTTCAACGACGGATTCCTCCTCCGGGCGATCGACGGAGGCGGCTACACGCAGATCGCGCACAGGTCGCAGGGGGGAGACGCCCTGGCCGGAGACAGCTACTTCCAGATGTACACGAGCTCATCGGTGCAGGTCAGCGCCGTGAACCCGACCTGCACGGACGAATGACATGAACAAGCTCTTCACATTGTCGTTGTGTGCGGCCGCCTGCGCCGGTGACCTCGTCGAGGTCGGCGAGCGATCGGCGCCGCTGACGCCGGTCACCTGGACCGATCGGGTCGGGGTGAGCGCGAGCGGGAACGACCTCACCAAGACGGCGCCCGAGACGACGTTCAACGCCGGCGCGGTGAGCGTCGAGAGCCTGGGCGACGACGGCTACGTCGAGTTCACCACCGGCGAGGCGACGACCGACAAGGCGTGCGGGCTGGCCAACGGCAACGGCGACCAGTCGCTCGGCGACATCGACTACGCGATCCGGCTGAACGGCTCGGGCCGGGTGTCGATCGTCGAGGGCGGCACCACGCGCGCATCGGCCGGCACCTATGCGCCAGGCGATGTGTTCCGCGTCCAGACGCTCGGCGAGGTCGTGACCTATTACCGGAACGGCGAGCTCCTCTACACCAGCGAGCTGGCGCCGAGCTTCCCGCTCGTGGTCGACACCTCGCTCAGGACGCCCGGCGCGACCATCCAGGAGGTCGCGCTGGAGAGCCTCGCCTTCTGGGCCGACGTGGTCAACGCCGACGCGGTGGGCAGTGACCTCACGAAGACGGCGCCCGACGCCCGGTGGAACGCGGGTGCGGCCAGCATCGCGGCGATCCCGTCCGGCGATGGATACGTCGAGCTCGGCGTGGCAGACAGCGTGACGAGGAAGGCGGCCGGGCTGTCGCGCGGCAACAACGGAAACGGCCGCGCCGACATCGACTTCGCCTTCGACCTCGGCAGCACCGCCGGCGCCTCCATCTACGAGGGCGGGACCCGGGTCGGATATTTTGGCGGCTACAAGTCGACCGACCTGTTCCAGATCGAGGTATCGGGCGGGGTCGTGAGCTATTTCCGGAACCGGCGCCTCCTGTACACGAGCCAGGTGGCTCCTTCGTTTCCGCCGGCCGCCCGCTCGAGGACTGCGCGCCATTCCAGCAGTCCATCCTCGGCGATGAGGCCGGCGACACCTTCGGCGGCGGGTTCCTCGCCGCGAGCGACCTGCTCGCCGGCTACACCTACGGCGAGGACACCACGAAGATCTACCGGCAGGGCCCGACCGGCTGGGCGCTCGAGGAGGAGCTGCCCTTCCAGGCCGAGATGAGCGACGACGGCAGCTACCTCCGGGACTTCGTGGCCGACGGCATCCAGCTCTACCGGCGCGGCGACGGCGTGTGGATCGACGACGGCGTCATCACGCAGTGTCCCGGCAACCCTGGGAGCTGGGACGTCGCGGGAGACCTCGCCGTGGAGCACGGGATCGACGGACTCGCGTATGTCTGGCGCCGCGGCGCGGGCGGCTGGAACCTCGAGGCCAGGTTCGCGCCGGCGCTGGGCGGGCGGGTCGTGGTGGCCGGCGACCGCTTCTTCCTGGCAGACGATGGTGACGACGCAGCCGGCACCGATGCGGGGGCGATCGCGGTCTACCACTACGATGCCGCGCTTCCCGACTCGACGGCGCCGACCTGCGGCTCGCGCTCGCGCGGCAAGTGGACTCTCGAGGGCGTGCTCCGGCCATCGAACGCCGCGGCCTGGCAGCGCTTCCCCTACGCGTTCGACGTGAGCGCGGACGGAACCCGCGTCCTCGCCGGCAACCGGAATGCGAGCACCGCGCACGTCTTCGAGCTGGTGGCGGGTACCTGGACCGAGACGTCGCTCCTGACGCCCGACCCGGTGAAGGAGGACTTCGGCTACACCGTGGCGCTCGGCGGTCCGGACGAGTCCGTGGCGGTGGTCGGACAGCGCCGATACGGAGCGACCACTACGCGCGCCTACCTGTTCACCGCGCGCGGCGGCATCTGGAGGCAGATCGCCCTGCTCACCGGCCCGGAGGACTACGCGACCCACGTCGCCGCCACCGCGGATACGATCTTCGTCGGCGATCGCCTCGATGACACCGCCGGCACCAACGCCGGCGCCATCCGCATCCACGGGATCGAGCCGCTGTGCATCGCCCAATGAAAGAGAGAGTCACCATGAGGTGCTTTCGCTTTTGGCTGGTCCTGGCACTGAGCGGGTGCGCCGGCGGCGGCACCGACGACGCCGTCGGAGAGCGGACAGCGGCGGTCACGCCGGTCACCTGGACCGACGTCGTCGGGGTCAGCGCGAGCGGCAGCGACCTCGCGAAGACGGCGCCGGAGACGCTGTGGAACGCCGGGGCGGCCAGCGTCGAGAGCCTGTCGGGCGACGGTTACGTGGAGTTCACGACCGCCGAGAGCACGACCGACAAGATGATCGGCCTGTCGAGCGGCAACGGCGGCACCGGCTACGCCGACATCGACTTCGCGATCCGCCTCAACTCGAACGGGCAATTCGCGGTGTACGAGGCGGGCACCAGCCGCGGCGGGTTCGGCGCGTACGTCGCCGGCGACCGATTCCGGGTGCAGGTGGCGGGCGGCGTGGTGAGCTACTGGAAGAACGGCGCGGCCTTCTACACCAGCCCGGTGGCGCCGACGTTGCCGCTCCTGGTCGACACCTCGCTGAGGACGCCGGGGGCGACCGTCACCGAGGTCGCGCTCGAGAGCCTGGTCTTCTGGCAGAACGTGGTGCGCGCGAGCGCGGTCGCCGGTGACCTCACGCGCACGGCGACCACCGCGACCTGGAACGCGGGCGGCAGCAGCGTCGCCAGCATCCCGTCGGGGGACGGCCACGTCCAGTTCCGCGCCGGCGACAACCTCACCGCGAAGGCGGCCGGGCTGTCCAGCGGCGACAGCGACCCGGGGCTCGACGACATCGACTTCGCGATCGTGCTGAGCGACACCGGGACGGTGGCGGTCAGGGAGGGCGGGGTGGCGCGCGGCGGCTACGGGCCGTACCTGCCCGACGACGTCTTTGCCGTCCAGGTGGTGGGCGGCGTCGTGTCCTACTTCCACAACAACGTCCTCTTCTACACGAGCGCGGCCGTCCCGGTGTACCCGCTCGTCCTCGACGCCTCGATCCGCACCCCGGGCGGCGCCATCCTCGACGCCCGGCTGGTCGCCGGGCAGGGGGTGCCGGACTGCGCCCCGTTCCGGCGGACATTCTTCGGCGGCGAAGGCAAGCCGCGCTTCTATGGCGAGCACATGGAGGCCGGGGTCGATCACGCGCTCGTCGAGAACGATGTCTTCCGCCAGAACGCGGGCGTCTGGACCCTTGCCGAAGAGGTCGGCCCCTTCAGCCGGATCGACGACGACGGCGTCACCATGATCCAGGGGGACCATTACGGCGACACCATGCAGGTCTTCCGGCGCGTCGCGGACCAGTGGGTGGCGGACGGCGTCCTCACGCTGTGTCCGGGAGACGAGATCTTCGACCAGGCGGTGTGGCGGAATCGAATCGTCATCGGAGTGGCCGACAAGGCGTACGTCTACCGGCGCGGCACCGCCGGCTGGACGCTGCAGGGCATCGTGCGCCCCGACGACGGCGGCTCACCGGGCTACGTCGGCCAGCTCTCGGTCGCGGGCTCGCGGTTCTTCGCCGCCGACCGCGACGGGGGAGCAATCTACGTCTTCCGCTACGACGGGGCGGTGGCGGCGCCGCTGCCGACCTGCGACAGCCAGACGGCGGGCAAGTGGCGCCAGGAGGCCGTCCTGATGGCGTCGAACGGCTTCGGCTTGTTGTTCTCGATGGACGTCAACCGCTCCGGCACCGCGCTCGTCGCCGGCAACTACGCCGCGAGGACGGCGAACATCTTCGAGCTCGAGGATGGCGTCTGGAGCGAGACCGCCGTCCTCCGGGGCTATCCCGACTCGCGCTGGTTCGGCATCTCGGTCGCGTTCGGCGGGCCCGACCCGGACGGCGACTCGGTGGCCATGGTCGGGACCGAGCTGACCAGCGACCTCAGCCTGGGCCGTGCATTCCTCTTCGCTCGTCCCGGCGGCCTCTGGCGCCAGATCGACATGTTCGAGGGCCCGCGCTCGTACTACGGCTCCTCGGTGGCTGCCTCGGCGAGCTCGGTGTTCGTCGGCGATCGCATACGAGGAGGCGGTACCGGCGCCTTCCAGGTGTTCGACATCAGCCCCGCCTGCCTGAGCCAGTGAGGACGCCATGAAGAAGCTCTTCGCATCGATCGTCCCGCTCTGCGCCGCCGCCTGCGCCGGCGACACGGCGGACGAGATCGGCGAGCGATCCGCGCCGCTGACCCCGGTCGCCTGGACCGATGTGGTCGGGGTGACCGCAGACACGGTCGACGGCCTCGGCAAGACGGCCCCCGAGACCGCCTTCAACGCCGGCGCCGTGAGCGTCGCGACGCTGGCGGGCGACGGCTTCGTCGAGTTCACGACCGGCGAGAGCACGAGCGACAAGGCGATCGGCCTGTCGACCGGCAACGGCGGTCAGGGACTGGCCGACATCGACTTCGCCATCCGTCTCAACGCCAGCGGCCGCGCGTCGATCGACGAGGGCGGGATCAACCGCGGCGGCATCGGCCCGTATGCCGCCGGCGACGTCTTCCGGGTCCAGGCCGAGGACGGGGTGGTGACCTACTGGCGAAACGGCAAGCTCAAGTACACGAGCGCGCTCGCGCCGAGCTTTCCGCTCCTGGTCGACACCTCGCTGAGGACGCCGGGCGCGACCCTGACCGACGTGCGGATCGAGCCGATCGACTTCTGGACCGCGCCGGTCGGGGTGACGTTGGACGGCCACGACATCACCAAGACGGCGCCGGAGGACCAGTACAACGCCGGCGCGGCCAGCGTGAACGGCATCGCGAGCGGCGACGGATACGTCGAGTTCCGCGCGGGCGAGCCCACAGGCATCGTCGCGGCCGGCCTGTCGCACGGCAACGCCAACGCCTCGCGCAACGACATCGACTTCGCCATCCAGCTGAACGACAGCGCCGGCGTCGGCATCTTCGAGGGCGGGTTCGCGGTCGGCAGCTTCGGCCCGTACCGCGCCGGCGACATCTTCCGGGTCGCGGTCCGCGGCGGGGTCGTGCGCTACTACCGGAACCGGGTCCTGCTCACCACCAGCACCCGGGCACCGAGCTACCCGCTCTTGCTCGACGCCTCGATCCGCACCCCGGGCGCCAGCATCCTGGGAGGCAAGCTGGTCGCCGGCTACGCCACCGATGAGTGCGCGCCCGCGGTGACCACCCTGCCCGAGACGCCGTTCTGGATCGCCGCCGAAGGGGACGTGATGGTCGCCGGCGACCAGGACGCCGTTCCACCGGTGGCGATCGTCTACCGCGAGACGCCCGACGGCTGGGTGTTCGAGCAGGATCTGCCGAAGCCGGTCGGGCCGACGCAGACCACCTGGGCGCACGACGTCGCCACCGACGGACAGACGATCGCGGTCCTGGGCGGAGCCGTCTACCAGCAGCCGGGCTACCTGCAGCTCTACCGGCACGACGGCAACCAGTGGGCGGCGGACGGACGCATCGACCCGTGCCCTGACGGCGACGACGACGGGCTGATCTCCTTCGCGGTCCTCGGCGATGTCCTGGTGACCGGCGAGTCGACGCCGGCCCGCCTGCGCGTCTATCGCCGGGTCGGTGGCAACTGGACCCTCGACGCGCTCCTGACAAACCCCGACGGCGGCCGCTTCAACTACTCCGTCTCGCTGGGCGGCGATCGGCTGTTCGCGTCCGCGCCGAGCTCGCCGAGCACCCCGGACGGTGCGGCCCACGTGTACCGGTACAACCCGGCGCTGGCCGACGTGCCGCCGTCCGATCCGTGCGGGGCGGCGAGCCAGGGCAAGTGGCGCCACAAGTCGACCCTCGTGCCCGCGGCTGGTCACTTCTACGGCGGGCTCAGCGCCGACACGGCGGGAAATCGCCTTCTGATCGACGACAGCAGCGACGTCGACGACATCCATGTCCTCCAGCTCGATGCCGGCGCATGGAACCAGGTCGGAACTCTCATCCGCACTCCCTTCGACCCCATCTTCGGGTCGCCGGAGTTCGCCGGGCCCGACGAGGCGGGCGCGGTCGTCGGCGGCTCGGCGACCTGGGTGTACGGCGAGCTCGACGACGGCTGGACCCAGCTGAGCTACGACAACATCCAGAGCTACCAGGTCGCCGCCACCGCCGACACCGTCTTCAGCATCGACACCATCAACGACGTGATCGTGGTGCATCACCTCGATCCGCTCTGCTTCGCCGAGTAGTCATGCTGAGACTCCTCGCGCTGCTTGTCCTCATGTGCGCGATCGCGTGCCTCGGCGATCCGGGCGAAGTCGGCGAGCGATCGGCGCCGCTGACGCCCGTGGCCTGGACCGACGTCGTCGGGGTGACGGCCGACCCGGTGGCGGGCCTCGGCAAGACGGCCCCCGAGACTGCCTTCAACGCCGGCGCCGTCAGCGTCCAGTCCCTGGCCGGCGACGGCTTCGTCGAGTTCACGAGCGGCGAGAACACGACCGACAAGACGCTCGGCCTGTCGAGCGGAAACGGCGGTGAAGGCCTGGCGGACATCGACTTCGCGATCCGGCTCAACGCGCGCGGGCGCGCGACCGTGTTCGAGGGCGGCGTCAACGTGGCGGCCATGGGGCCGTACGCGGCCGGCGACGTCTTCCGCGTGCAGGCAGAGGACGGCGCGGTGACCTACTGGAAGAACGGCCAGCTGGGCTACACCAGCGCGCGGGCGCCGGAGTTTCCGCTGCTGGTCGACACCTCGCTCAGGACGCCGGGCGCGACGCTGACGGGCGTGCGGATCGAGCCGATCGAGTTCTGGACCGCGGCTGTCGGCGTTGCGGTGAATGGCCGCGACATCACGAAGACCTCGCCGGACGACCAGTACGACGCGGGCGGGGTCAGCCTGGGCAGCATCCCGTCCGGCGACGGCTACGTCGAGTTCCGCGCCGCCACCACGACCGACTTCGTCGCCGCCGGGCTGTCGAAAGGCAACGCCAACGCGTCGCGCGGCGACATCGACTTCGCCATCCAGCTCAACGACCGCGGCGGGGTCGGCATCTTCGAGGGCGGCGACGCCGTCGCCAGCGGCGGCTCGTACCGCGCCGGTGACGTCTTCCGCGTCCAGGTGGCGGGCGGCGTGGTGAGTTACTACCGGAACCGGGTCCTCCTTCACACCAGCGCACGGGCGCCGAGCTATCCGCTCCTCCTCGACGCTGCGATCCGGACCCCGGGGGCCAGCATCCTCGGCGCCAGGCTGGTGGCGGGCTACGCGACCGGCGAGTGCAGCCCGCAGACGGACAGCCTGCCGGGGTCGCCGGCCGCCATCGCCGCCGAAGGAGACATCATGGTCGCCGGTGACAGCGGCGCGGCGCCGCCGAGCGCGGTCATCTACCGGCAGACCGCCGATGGCTGGGCCTTCGAGCAGGATCTGCCGAGGCCGGTCGGTCCGTCGCAGACGGCCTGGGCGACGCGCGTCGTCACCGACGGCGCGGCGGTCGCGGTCGAGGGCGGCGACGTCGATCAGCAGGCCGGCTACCTGCAGCTCTACCGGCAGGATGGCGCCGCGTGGGTGGAGGACGTCCGCATCGACGCCTGCTCCGACGGTGACGATGACGGCCTCGGCGAGGTTGCCCTCGTCGGCGATCTCCTGGCGGTGCGCGAACGGACGCCGGACCGGATCCGGATCTACCGGCGGGTTGCGGGCAGCTGGACGCTCGACGCGCTCATCGTCCATCCGTACATCGGGGGCATCTTCGATTCGGTCGCCCTCGGCGGCGGCCGGCTGTTCGCAGGCACCTTCTACGCCTTCCCGTCCCCGAACGGTGCCGTCGAGATCTTCGAGCACGACCCGGGCCTGCCCGACGTCCCTCCATCGGATCCCTGCGGCCCCAGCAATCCAGGAAAGTGGCGGGAGACGGCGCGCCTCGGGCCGGCCCCGGGCCATCATTACGAGGGTGCAGTCGTCGCCTCGCCGTCGGGCAGTCGCGTCCTCGTCGCTGACATCGACGTGAAGCCGGACGTCCACGTCCTCCAGCTCGACGCCGGGGTGTGGAGCGAGGCCTCGCGGCTCACGCCGACTCCGTTCACGCGCGCCTTCGCCAGCTCGTTCGATGTGGCCGAAGGCGAGGCCGGCGCGGTCGCCGTCATCGGCGGCGCCGCCGCATGGGTCTACGCCGAGCTCGACGACGGCTGGACGCAATTGAGTCGGACGAGCGGCGAGAGCGGCCCGGTGACGGCGACCGGAGACACCGTGTTCCGCGTCGACCCGGTGGCGGGCGAGATCGAGGTCCACGCGCTCGATCCGCTTTGCCGCGCCGAGTAGTTTATTTTCTGAACGGTCAACTGGCGCGGCGGCACCAACCGCTCATGACGCCCCGACACCTGTGGTCGAGCTATGGCCTCGGAATCGCGCTCCTGGCCGGCTGCGTGGGGGATCCATCCCTTCCCGAGGTCGGCGAGCGCTCCGCGGCGCTCACGCCGGTGACGTGGACGCACCTGGTCGGGGCGAGTGCCGCCGGCAACGACCTGAGCAAGACGCGGACACTGAACGCCTGGAACGCGGGCGCGGTCAGCGCCGAGACGCTGGGGCGCGACGGCTTCGTCGAGTTCACGACCGGTGAAGCGACCACCGCGAAGATGGCCGGCCTGTCGCACGGCAACGACGGCGCCGGCTATGCCGACATCGACTTTGCGATCCGGCTCAGCGAGACCGGCCACGTCGCGATCTACGAGGGCGGAGTCAACCGCGGCGGCGTCGGCACCTATGTCGCGGGCGATCTGTTCCGCGTGCAGGTGCAGGCCGGAGTGGTGACCTACTGGAAGAACGGCGGCCTGCTCTACACCAGCACCGGCGCCGCGATCTTCCCGCTCCTGGTCGACAGCTCGCTAAAGACGTTCGGCGCGACCCTGAACGACGTCGCGATCGAGGAGCTTCCGTTCTGGACCGACGCCATCGGGGCGGTGGCGAGCGGCAACGACCTCACGAAGACCGCGCCGGAGGACCTGTTCAACGCCGGCGCGGTCAGCATCACCAGCATCCCGGCCGGCGACGGCTACGTCGAGTTCCGGGTCGCCGACAGCACCTCCTTCAAGGCCGCGGGCCTGTCCAGCGGCAACAGCAACCAGAGCCGCACCGACATCGACTTCGCCATCAACCTCACCGACACCGGAGCCGTGCAGATCTACGAGAACGGCACGAACCGCGGCAACTTCGGCCTGTACGCGCCCGGCGACGTGTTCCGGGTCCAGGTATCGGGCGGCGTGGTCACCTACCTCAAGAACCATTTCGCGTTCTACACCAGCCTGGTCGCGCCGACCTTCCCGCTCCTCCTCGACTCGTCGCTGAGGACCCCGGGCAGCAGCATCGTCGACGCCAGGATGGTCGTCGGCCGCGCCTCGGAGGACTGCGATCCGGAAGTCGATCTACTTGTCGGGTCAGCGCAGGGCGAGCAGTTCGGCGAGGCGGTCGACGCGGCTGGCGACGTCCTGGTGGTGGGCGAGCCGCAC
>Ga0310810_10012306_pt1 | contig 10050 bp, 9 predicted proteins | sample NCmetagenome_FD_207641 | JGI IMG/M metagenome (GOLD analysis project Ga0310810, IMG submission 207641) | Soil microbial communities from experimental microcosm in Duke University, North Carolina, United States - NC | ecosystem: Engineered > Artificial ecosystem > Soil microcosm > Unclassified ...
AATCGAGATTCTCCGAGCTGGTGGCCAGCTCCACGAAATCGACCACCGCCGGACGGATGGCGGTCTGCGCCATCTGCATCGCTCCGATCTGATAGGGCGAAATCACGCGGTCGGCCCCCGCCCGCATCATTTTCTGCACGCTGTCCTGGCTCTCCGCCCGCGCGACGATGAACAACTCTGGGTTCAAGACACGGGCGCCGAGCACGGTGTAGACGTTTTCCGCGTCGGTTCCAACCGCGGCAATCAAGCCTCGCGCGCGATCGACGCCGGCTTGCTTCAGCACGTCTTCATGCGTGCCGTCGGCCTCGACGACCAGCAGGCCGAGGTTGAGGGCAACGCGCGCGCGCGCCGTGTCCCGCTCCACGATCACGAAGCGCACACCCTGACGCCGGAACTGGTCGGCAACAATCGCACCGATCCGCCCGTAACCGCAGACGACGAAGTGATCACGAATGGAATCGAGCATGTGAGCCAGCCTGCGCCGCTGCAGCCGCTTGGGGAGACCGCCTTCGACAATCGCGGTGGCGAGAAACGTAAAGGTGTAGAGCGCCGTGCCGACGCCGCCCAGCAGCAGCACCACCGTGAACAGCTGCCCGGCGCGTGATAGACCGTGGACCTCTTTGTAACCGACCGTCGTGACGGTGATGACGGTCATGTAGAACGCGTCCCACACCGTCCAGCCCTCGATGAGGGTGTAGCCGAGAGTCCCGCCGGCGATCACCGTGATCAGCAGGATGATCGCGGTGGCCGGCCCCCCGATCAGAATGAAACGCCGCGGCCGACCTTCGGCGGTCGACACTCGCGCGTCAGCGTACGGCGCGAGCGGCCCGCGCGCCGACCTGCTCGCCAGCTTCGTGCCGCTTACGCAGCTCGCTATGACTATGGCTGTAGGTGAAGTAGAGCACGAAGCCGATCGCCATCCAGATGAACAGCCGGTACCAGTTCTCGACGGGCAGCGAGAACATCAGCAACAGGCAGCACAGAATGCCGAGAATCGGCACCACCGGATAGAACGGCGCCCGAAACGGCCGATCCGCCTTGGGATTGGTTTGCCGCATGATGAGTACCGCGGCGCAGACGATGACGAACGCGAAGAGCGTGCCGATGTTGGTCATGTGCAGGAGCGCATCGATTGGCAGAAAGCCCGTCAACGTCGCCACGAAAGCCCCGACCAGAATCGTCGACTTCCACGGTGTCCGGAACTTCGGATGCACGGCCGCGAAGAAGCTCGGCGGCACCATGCCGTCGCGCGCCATGGCCAGGAACACGCGCGGCGCCGACAGCATCATGACCAGCAGCACCGAAGTGATGCCGGCCACACCGGCGGCGGCAATGATGAACTCGGCCCACGGCAGGCCCGCCTGCTTGAACGCGTCCGACACGCCCGCGTCGACGCTGATCTGGTCGTAGCGCACCATCCCGGTGAGCACGGCCACGACCGCGATGTAGAGCAGCGTGCAAATCAGCAGCGAGGCGATAATGCCGATCGGGACGTCCCGTTTCGGATTCTTCGCTTCTTCGGCGTGGGTCGAGACCGAATCGAAGCCGATGTAGGCGAAGAAGATGATGGCCGCGCCGGCAATCATCCCGACCGGCTGCCCGCCGGCATTGGTCGCCCCCAGTACGGGCTTGCCGAAGAAACCAACGCCGGTGAGACCGAACGGCGCAAACGGCCGCCAGTTCGCGGGGTTGATGTAGAACACACCGACGAGGACGACGAAGAACACCGCCGCCAACTTGATCGCCACCATCGTCGAGTTGAAGTTGGCGCTTTCGGAAATGCCTTTAACGAGAACAATCGTCACGATCGTGACGATGATGACGGCGGGTAGATTGATCACGCCGGCGGTCTTGACGAATTCCCCGGCCGCCGTGTCGTAAATGATCGGCGGCCCGGCCAGCGCGGCAGGGAAATGCAAACCGAACTTGGCGATCACGCTCTGAAAGTATCCTGACCAGCCGTTGGCGACGGTGGCGGCGCCGACGGCGTACTCGAGAATCAGGTCCCAGCCGATCATCCAGGCGAAGAGTTCGCCGAGCGTCGCATAAGCGTAGGTGTAGGCCGATCCCGCCACCGGCACCATCGACGCGAACTCGGCGTAACAGAGCGCCGCGAAGATGCAGGTGACGCCGGCCACCACATACGAGAGCATCAGCGCCGGACCGGCCACATTGTGCGCCGCGGCGCCGGTGGCGACAAAAATGCCCGCGCCGATGACCGCGCCAACGCCCAGGCTGGTCAACTGGACCGGACCGAGCACGCGGCGGAGCCGATCCTCGCCCTTCATTTCTTCCAACAATTGCTCGAGCGACTTCGTCGCGAACAGTTGGCTCATCACAATCTCCCTGACTGCAGGCTTTAGCCTCTAAGCTTTGGACTCCAGGCTCCGCGGGCTCGAGGCTGTTGCGAAAGCCCTCAAGCCCGGAGTCGAAAGCCTAAAGCCTCTAAGATCAGGCGCTTGAGCGGGATTATACCCTCGAAAGACGCCGCAAATAGGCGCGGACGCGGGCTGCGGGATCATCGGTCACCAGCAAATCGCGAATCACCGCCACCGACTGAGCGCCCTGCTCCAGGATGGCCTCAGCGCGGTCGAGAGTGATCCCGCCAATCGCCACCAGCGGCAGGCCGTGGGCGGCGGTGCGCCGCGCCGCATCGCGGACCGGCTCCAGCCCGAGAGCGTCGTAGCCCGTGGACTTGGTGCTGGTTTCGAAGACCGGGCCGATCGCGACATACGAAATCGGCGCGGCGCAGGCGTCGTCGAGCTGCGCTGGTGTGTGCGTCGACCACCCGACGATGGTGTCGTCGCCCAGCATCATCCGGACTTCGGCCGGCGACAGATCCTCCTGGCCGACGTGCACGCCGGCGGCGCCGCTCAGACGGGCGATGTCTGCGCGATCGTTGACGATCACTTGAGCGCCAACGGCCCGTTCGACGATCGCCCGCGCGTCGTCGAGAAACTGTCCTGACGGTGCGGACTTCGCCCGGATTTGCAGCAGCCGTGCGCCGCCGTCGAAGCACGCAGAGGCGAAGTCCGTCAGCGTCCATCCCGCCTCGCGGCATGCGTCGGCGTCGCAGATGACATAAAGGGGACTGGCAATGAGCATGGGACGGCCCTTTGGGCCGCAGTCCTGGACCGGAGCTGACTTCACGGACGGTCCAAGGACGCCAAGGACTAAGGTCTAAAGTCTAAGGTCTTCGTGATCAGACCGCTTCGGCGAGCTGGCCACGAGGCCGTCGGGCCAGGAACTGTTCCATGAACGCCGTGCTCAACCGGCCGGCGACGAAATCGGGATCGTTGAGGATTCGGAGGTGCAGCGGAATGCTGGTCTTGATGCCTTCGATGACGGTCATTTCGAGCGCGCGCCGCATGCGGGCGATCGCCTCGCTGCGATCGCGGCCGTGCGCGATGACCTTGGCGATCATCGAATCGTAGTACGGCGACACGATGCACTCGGCGTGGGCAAACGTCTCGATGCGCACGCCCGGTCCGCCGGGCACGCTGAAGGCGCGAATCAGTCCCGGCGACGGCACGAAGGTGTCGGGGTCCTCGGCGTTGATGCGGCACTCGATGGCGTGGCCGGAAAACGTGACGTCGCCCTGCTTGACTCCGAGCCGCTCCCCTGCGGCGATCCGGATCTGTTCCTTCACGATGTCGATGCCGGTCACCATCTCAGTGACGGGATGCTCGACCTGGAGCCGCGTGTTGGCTTCCATGAAATAGAAATGACCGCCCGGATCCATCAGGAACTCGAAGGTCCCGGCGTTGGAGTACTGAACCGCCTTGGCGGCGTCGATGACCGTGCTGCCCATCTTGCGGCGCATTTTGTCGGTCAACGCCGGCGATGGCGACTCCTCGATCAGCTTCTGGTGGCGACGCTGAATCGAGCACTCGCGTTCGCCGAGGTGAACCATGCCGCCGTGATGGTCGCCGAGCACCTGGAATTCGATGTGGCGCGGCGACTCGACGTACTTCTCGATGTAGACGTCGCCGACGCCGAAGGCCGCTTCGGCTTCGCGTTGCGCCGTCTTCACCGCGTGCGACAGCTCGCCGGCGGCACGCACGACGCGCATGCCGCGGCCACCCCCCCCAGCCGTGGCCTTGACGATGATGGGATAGCCAATCTCTTTGGCGACCCTGAGCGCTTTCTCCTCGCTCTCGACTGGTCCGTCGCTGCCGGGCAGCACGGGTACGCCGGCCTTCTTCATCACTTTGCGCGCCCGCGCCTTGTCGCCCATCAAGCGGATGACCTGCGGGTCCGGACCGATGAACTTGATGTGACAGGCCTCGCAGACTTCAGCGAGATACGCGCTCTCGGACAGGAAGCCGTAGCCGGGATGAATCGCATCGGCACCGGTGATTTCCGCGGCGCTGATCACGGCGGGCACGTTCAGGTAACTGTCGGCGCTTCTCGCCGGCCCGATGCAGACATCCTCGTCGGCGAACCGCACGTGAAGAGAGTTCTCGTCGGCCTCGGAATAGACCGCAACCGTCTTGATGCCCATCTCTCGACATGCGTAGATGATGCGCATGGCGATCTCGCCGCGATTCGCGATCAGAATCTTCTTGAACATCACTTGGTGCGAATGGCGAACAGCCGCTCTCCGTATTGCACCGGCTGGCCGCTCTCCACGTAGACGTTGACGATCTCGCCGTCGTACTCGGAATCGATCTCGTTCATCAGCTTCATCGCCTCGATGATGCAGAGCACCTGTCCCTTCTTGACGATGGCGCCGACGTCGGCGAACGGCGCCGCACCGGGTTCAGGCGATCGATAGAACGTGCCGACGATGGGCGACTTGACCACGGCCAACTCGATTTCGGCGTCGGCGCTTTCGAGGCTGGACGGGGCCTGGGGCGCCGCCAGGGCGGCCGCGGCGGGCGCCGGGGCGCCGTCGCCGGCACGCGCCGGCATCGGCGGCGGAGGCGCCGGAGCGACGACTGCGGAATCCTTACGAATCTTCAGCCGCAGCCCGTCTTGTTCGACTTCGAGTTCCGACAATTCGTGCTCGCGCACGAGATTGAGAATCTGCTTCAGTGTGTCGAGGTCCATCAATGGATTTCGCGAAGCTCCGTCGTCACGTGCGTCAACAATTCCACGCCCGCGCCAGTCACGAGCACATCGTCTTCAATCCTGACTCCGCCCCATTCTGGAAAGTACGCACCCGGCTCGATGGTGAAGACCATCCCGGGCGTCACAAATTCGTCCCGCGTATCGACATCGGGCCGGCGCCGCATGATCCGGGGATCTTCGTGGATGTCGATCCCCAACCCATGCCCGGTACCGTGTCCGAACGCCTGGCCCATTCCCGCCTGCGTCAGACGGTTGCGCGCTGCTTCGTCGATCGCGAACCGCGACTGGCCCGGGCCGACCGACGCGACGGCGACGTCGTGCGCCGCCCGCACCGCGTCGTAGACCTCACGAACGCGCCGAGACGCCCGTCCGATACAGACGGTGCGCGTGAGGTCCACGCAGTATGAGTCGTAGACGCCGCCAAAGTCCAGCACCACGAGGTCACCTTCGGTCAACTTTCGCTCAGTCGGCCGCGCATGAGGCAGCGCCGCATTGGGTCCGCTGGCGACGATCGTTTCAAACGCCGGCCGGCTGAATCCCTCTTCATGCATCCGTCGTTCGATCGCAAACGCCATCGCCCGCTCGGTCATGCCGCGGCGGACGCTGGCGAGCACATCACGCGCGACGTTCGACAGGCGATGGGCGGCGTCTCGGAACACCGCGATCTCGTACTCATCCTTCACGACGCGGCCACGCTCGACGATGCCCTCGGTCGCCATCAATTCCACCGGCGCCGCCACTGATTTCAACGTCGATTCCAGCCAGCGCAAGCGGTTCACCGTCAGATGAGCCGCTTCGAAACCGGCGCGGCCGACGCCGCGGGTCGCCAGCAGGTGCGCCAGCGTGGCGTCGTACGAACCCTCGACCAATACCAGTTGGAAGGCCGGGCAGGCCGACGGCGTCGTTTGCGCCTGCGTGACCGTCGTCACGTAACGCGAGTCGGTAAGAAAGTACACGACCTCCGCCGTCAGTACAACTATGGCGGCGCTGCCGTCAAAATTCGTGAGGTAGTTGATGTTCGCAAGCGAAGTGACCACCAGGGCGTCCACCGACGCCGTGATCAGGTGCTCGCGAACGGCGCGATGCCGTTGCTCAAGCGCTGCGCTGGGCGCGTGTGACATGAACGGCTGCGAGCCACTGCTCGAGCGCCGCGACCACCGAGCGCGCGCGAAGGTATTCGCGCTCGCTCGCCGACCGCGCCAGCGCTTCAGACAATTCCGAGACGGCGCGCTCCAACTCGGGATCGTTGGGGGCGAGGAGAGACGCCGCCTGATAGTTCGACAGCGCCTGCGGCAGGTCGCCGCGACGATGATGGATGTCGCCAAGGGCGCGAAGCGCAGCGAGATTCTGAGGGGCGCCGCGCAGTACGTTCTCGAGCTCCTGCTCCGCTTCGTCCAACCTGCCAAGGTGCAGCAGCGCGCGACCGAGCGTCACCCGGGCGGAGAGATAGCCGGGATGTCTGGCAAGACCGTTGTGGCAAATCTCGACGGCGTCTTCGTGCCGGCCGAGCCGCCGGCACTCTTCGGCGAGCTGCGCAAAAGCAATCGACGCCGGATCCTTTTCGATCCGGCGTCGAAGCTCGTCCAGTCGGACGGTATCAGACATGCCGCCGCCCTTCGAGGGCGCGGCTACCTGGTGACGACGATCTGTTTGAACGTACTGGCGCTGAGACCGGCGTCGTCGGTGACGCCGAGGACCATGATGTAGGTGCCGGCCGCCGTGTAGACATGCGATCCGTCGCTGCCATGTTCGTCGTTGATGCGACCGTCGCCGAAATCCCAGAAGTAATTGACGATCGTGTGGCCGCTCGCCGCCATGCTGCCTGATGCGTCGAAGGTGAGTTCCTGACCGACCTTCGGAGCCGTCGGCGCGTAGGTGACATCGGCCACCGGAGAGTCTACACCGAGCCGCAGCACCGGCGGCGGGGTGACCTTGATCGACGCGTGGACTGGCGCCACCGCGTAGTAGTTGCTGCCGACCGGTTCAATCGTCACCCATACTTCGCGCGCCGGCGTGCCGGCAAAGAAGCCGTTCATGATCGGCGCGAAATAGGTGACCTTGGCCTCGCCTGCCGCGTTCGTGTAGACCTTGCGCTGGGACAGCGAACCGAAATCGACCGGCGTCCCCGCGATCGCGATCGAGATCTGGAGTTCGGCGTCGGTCAGCGGCTTGCCGTCGGGCCCGATCAACGTCGCAGTAATCGACGACAGCGAACCGTCGGCCGCGATGTTATCGGGTGTCGCCGTAACGCTCAGCGATTTCGCGAACGTCGAGGGTCCGGCGAGATCCGGCGCGCTCGGCGTGGAATGAACCGTGCAGCCGGCAAAGCCGAGCGCCAGCGCTGCAAAAAGTGAGGAGCGGACAATCAGTGCCTTCGACATGACTATTTGTCTCCGAAATTTCCAAAGTCGACCTGCATCGTGCCGCTCACGCTCAGATCGTTGCCCACTTGGTCGCGGCCGTAGAAAGTAACTTCAGCAATCGTGGTGATAATCCCGGGGTTGACGCTGAGCTGGACGAGCGGCGATTCCATCTTGGCTACGTGACGGACCATCTCGAACTGCAATTCCAGCTTGCCGTCCACCGTCGTACCGGTGACCGCACCGTCGAAGCCGTACGGCACGTCGACGCCGGGCGTGTTGCGGCCGTCGGCGCGGACATAGCTGATGTGATAGCGGTTGAGCGTGACTTCGCTGTTCGTCGACGGGCCGGTGGAGGTGACGTTCTTCGGCAGCGCCCGAACCGTCACAAAACCTTTATCGTCGAAGACCGTCCCGCACGGCGAGGTCGTCGTGCACGGTGCCGGCGAGGTGACCATCGTGATGACGTCGGACTGCAGCGTGTTCTGTTTAGTGCCGCCGTCCTTGGCGCCGCTGGTGGCAAGCAGCTGATCCATGACGAGATAGACCGGCGAGCGTCCCTGGCGAACCACGTCGCCGCAGGAGACGGTTACTGCGATCAGGGCGATTGCGCCTGACAGTTTCTTGAGCTGAGTGAAGGCAGTCATGTTCGTCTCTTAACCTTTGGTGATGCGAGGCGTAATGAAGATTAGGAGTTCAGAGTTTTCATCGCTGACCGAGTCGCGGCGGAAGAGCCACTTGATGAGCGGCACGCTGCCGAGACCCGGGGTGCGATCGTTGTTCGAGTGGTTCTCGCTGGCGTAGATGCCGCCGATGACCGTCGTCTGGCCGTCGCTGACGAGCACGGTCGTGGTGGCGCGCTGGGTATTGATGGACGGCACGCCGTTGAAGATTTCGCCAACCGACCCGTTGTCGACCGCGATCTTCATGATGACCGTGCCGGCCTCGGTGATTTGCGGAACCACCTTCAGCGTGAGCGCCGCGTCCTTGAAGGCCGTGGTGACGGTGTTGTTCGACACCGTCTGATACGGAATCTGGACGCCCTGGGCGATTTCCGCTTCGACGTTGTTCTGCGTCGACACGCGCGGCGTCGAGAGGAGCCGGACGTTGCCGCTGGTCTCGCCCGCGGTCAGCGCCGCGTCGAGGTTGAAGGAACCGTTGACGGACCCGAGCGCGAGACCAACCGCGCTGGCAATCGGCGTCTTGCCGGCTGACGCCGGCAGGTTGACCGCGGTGCCAGGCCGTGCGCCCGATCCGATCGACCGGCCCTGCAGGCTGCCATTGTTCGGGAACGCCATATTGGTGGCATTGCCTACCTCGGGGTCGACGCGGCCGTTGAATCCCCACTGGATGCCGAGCGCGCGGGCGTAGGTCTTGGTCGTCTTCACGATGCGCGCTTCGATTTCGACCTGCGGCTGGGCACGGTCGAGTGCCTGGATCAGCGCGGCCGCGTTATCGAGGCGATCCGGCAGGTCGGTGATGATCAGCGTATTGGTGCGCGGATCCACCTGCACCGCCCCGCGCTGCGACAGGACGCTCTTGGTGAGCAACGCCGACAGTTCGGCGGCCTTCGCGTAGCTCGGCGTCTTGGTGAGGACCTTCACCGCACCTGACAACGCCTGTTCGTCGGACAGCTTGCGCCGCTGCGTTTCTTCTTCGGCCAAGGTCTTCAGCGGTGCGATGCGAACCACCGTGCCGTCGACCAGATATCCGAGCTGGTTGGCGCGGAGAATGATGTCGAGCGCCTGATCCCACGGCACATCCTTCAAGGCCACGTCCACCGTGCCCTGCACCGTCGGATCGATGACCACATTGAGGCTGCTGATTTCGGAGAAGACGCGAAGCACGGACCGCAGATCGGCCTGCTGGAAGTCGAGGCTGACCGGCGTTCCCGAGTACGCCTTGATGGTCGGCGCCGCCGCCCGCATCACCGCCGAGCCTTCCTGGGGCGCCGCCGCCGGCGTCACCTTGCCGGCCACCGCCTGCGAACCGAGCGGTGATTGCGCCGGCGCAGAGAGGCCAAGGGCCGCAATCGGATCAACCGCCGGCACGTCGATGCGCGCGCCGCTCTGTTCGAGCTGACGCGAGACCGGCGGCGTCACGAACGGTGCCCCTTTCTCGGCGGCCCGATCGAAGTCGACGACGATGGTGTTGCGGTCGCTGCGCACGTGATGTGCGAGCGGACGCGCCAGCGAGATGCGGACGCGCGAGGTCGGCGACCCCAGCGACTCGGCCGCTTCGACCGTGACGCCCGCGATCGGGCTGTTCGGTTCGAGCTTGGCGAGCTTCGCAACCGGATCGGCGCCAACATTGCGGAAATCGAGCAGCAACGTGAGCGCGTCGGGCCGTGTCGCGACGTATGGCACCGGCTCGCTGGCCTCGATCACGAGCGAAGCGTTCCTGGCGCTCACTCGCGAGGTGATGGCCGTCAGCCGCGCCTCGGAAACCTTTGATGCACCGGCGGCCGCATGCGAAACCGCCCCCCAGGCGGCCGCGATCGCCAACGATAAACAGGCAACGCCCCTCGTCACAGCTTCTCCTTCGCGTCTTCGAGCGACCGCAACAACTTGCGAACTTCGCGCTGTTTTTGTGCCGACAGCGGATCGCTGATGTCCTG
>Ga0310810_10012309_pt1 | contig 10049 bp, 6 predicted proteins | sample NCmetagenome_FD_207641 | JGI IMG/M metagenome (GOLD analysis project Ga0310810, IMG submission 207641) | Soil microbial communities from experimental microcosm in Duke University, North Carolina, United States - NC | ecosystem: Engineered > Artificial ecosystem > Soil microcosm > Unclassified ...
ATCACGTCCGCAACGACGTCGGCATCGTCTACACGAAAGACGGCCCGATCGTGATCTCGGCGTTCACCTACGACAACGCCGATACGAGCTGGACGCCGGAGAACGAGGGCGAACTGCTGATCGCGCGCATGGCGAAACTGCTCGTGAGCGGTTGGGCGCCCCACGGGCTTGGCAAAGAACAGTAGGCTCGCGCGAGCAGGCACCCAGTCGAGGCACGTGGCCGGAGGCACCCCGCCGGCGCAGCGCGCGGCTATTTCCAGTTGCTCGATGTCTGGCGGAATCGGGCGGGGATCTCCGGCTTCTTTGGCCCGTCCTCCGGCGCCTTCGCCTCTCCTGATGCGGCTGCGATTTCGCGCTCGAGCTCATCGTCGTTCGGAAGACCCGAGAGCTGATCGACGAAGACCATCGATTGCTGCGAGGGGATTTCGAACTTCTTCCCGCACGTCCGGCACGTGACTTCGTCGTCCAGGCGCAGGATGTAATCGCGAAGTTTTGCGAACTTCGCGCGGTCGCGCTCGTCGCCGCCGGCCGGCGGGCGGTCCTTTTTCGTCCGCCTCACCCATCTCACGGTGTAGTCGTTCGTGCGGCGGCACTTCGGGCAGGTGAACCGCGCCGAGCGGGTTTCGGGCTTATCGGTAAAGAAGGCGCGTTCGTCGAGAGCCATGCCCCCATGTTAGCAGTGTGTAACCCGGCGACCGGGGTCTGACCCCGCCGCGCCGCCGTCCGGGGTCTGACCCTGGAAAACGCTCGGCCTGGCAAAAACCGCCGCATCCTGCGTGTACTGTGGCAAATTTCGCGATCCCGCCGCCCCGCCGGTGTGTAACCGAGCGACCGGGGTCTGACCCCGGCGCCTCGGCGGCCGGGGTGTGTAATCCGGCGACCGGGGTCTGACCCCGGTCAGTCGATCGCCACCCGCACGCGCGCTCGGCCGAGGACGATTTCGTCACCGGCCAGAAGACGCGTCCCACGGGCACTGGCGGGGACGCGAACGGTGCGGCCGCCCCGGACGATGCTCGTGCCCCGCGCGCTGCGGTCGTCCCAGATGCGATACGCGCCATCGCGCTCCTCGAACGTGATGTGGGCGTGACGACGTGAGACGCTGAGATTTTCGTCGGCCGCCTCTTCGGCAAACGCAACGTGGTTCGTGCGGAGCACGCGCTGATGACGATCGACGACCTCCACCTGCCGGCCGATGTCGATTCGCCCGCCGCTGAACACGTAGACGCGCTGTCCAGCCCGGCCTTTGACGACGGTCAACTTGAGCCGGGGCGCGACCGCTGGCACCGGCAACGGCGGCGGCCCTGACGGAACCTCCGCAACCCGGTCGAAGACGACGTTGAACCGCGAATTGCCCCACCCGCTTGCGGGTGCCGCGACAAACACGGTCCTGACCGTCACCGCCGGCGTGCCGCATCCCGCATGGCGCAGACGCTCTTCCAATCGGTCGCCCACGGATGGTGGCCCGGCGAGGACGGCTTCGACCCGCGCCTTGGCGTCTTTCGCGCGGGCGCCGGCAATCTGCACGGTGACGCGGTTGAACGGAAACACGCGGCGCCCCCGCCCCATTTCGATCACCTGTAGCTCGGCGCGGTCGAGGACCGCGTGGACGATTTCGAGCGGCGTCGCGTCTTCACGCCCGACGAGCTCGCCGATCGCCGCCTCCACGCTGCGCGTCAGCGTGCGTTCGAGCTGTCTGGCTTTCCCCGTGATGTTCATGGATATCCTTTCAACGCGCCAGGCCGAGCGCCGCAGCCGCATCGAGTATCTCGCCCGCTGCCGGCGCAGCTGCGGTCGCGCCATAGCCGGCATTCTCGAAGATGACGGCGACGGCAACCCGGTGTGCCGCCGGACCATAGGGTGCGAAACCGACAAACCAGGAGTGCGACGGCTTGCCAGACACTTCTGCGGTGCCGGTTTTACCGGCAATTGCGACACGCGCGCCGCGCAGCGAGCGGCCGGTCCCTTCGAGAACGACGTCCCGCATGTCGCGCGCGAGCAGCGCGGCAACCTGTGGAGGCGCGAACGCACGGGCTTCCGGCGCTGGCGCGCCCGCAACGATTCGCGTCTCGCGCAGCGTACCGTCGGAGGCAATCGCACCGGCGACGCGCACCATGCGCAGCGGCGACGCGAGCACGTCTCCCTGTCCGTAGCCGATCTGCGGCAACGTATCGCGAACACGCGCCAGAGAGTCGTTTCGCGATACCGTGATCCCGGCTGCGCGCGCCGTATCACGAATCGCGCGGGGTCCGAGGCGCACCGCGAGCTGCGCGAAATACGCGTTGCACGACACCACGATCGCGCGGTGCATGTCGAGGGTTCCGTGCGGCGCGCGATCCCGCTCGTCGTCGCGTACCGGTTTCGTGTAGCCGGGAATTCGGGCGCCGACGCGACCATCCCCCAGGCGACTGCAGGTGAACGTCTGCGACTCTGCGCCCGGGTCTCGGCACAACGCGGCTGCCGCCGTGACCAGCTTGAACGTAGATCCCGGCGGGTAGAAACCGTATCGCGCGCGATCCAGCAGAGCGTCATCGTCCTCCGTAGTGCCCCCGCCAGACGAGGCGCCATCCGACGGCCACGGATAGCTCACGCTCGCCAGAAGATCTCCGCTTGCCGGATCGATGACGACGGCCGCGGCGTGTCCTGACGGCGACTTCCGCGCGTAGGCCGCGACAATCGCGGCGACGCGTGCCTGAAGACGGGCGTCGATCGTCAGCTTCAACTGGCGATGAGGGTTCAGCGCCGCTCGCACCGCCGGATCGTCCGCGTCGTGGCGATGACGGAGCAACGGCACGAGCGCGCGGTAATCCCGCCGCAGCGCCGAACCCGTCGAGCCGTCCGGCTCCTTGACCGGAACAGACGTGGCGTGATCATCGAATCCGCGCAACGCGGCCTCCTCGTCACGCTCGACGAATGAGGTATTCGACGCGCTCCAGTTCACACGAGACCGCACGTCGCCCAGCAGATGGAACGCGCGACCGCCGAGCGGATAACATCTCGTCTCCACGTCGGTGCAGGGCGATGTCACGGCAACGCCCGCGCGCGCGTAAGCAGCGGACACGTGCTGGACAATCGCCGGGTCATCCGACGCGAGCGCCAGGCCGTTGCGATCGACGATCGTCCCCCGCGGGATGCGGCGGACCAGATCGAGCACGCGCGGGTTGTCCTGGAACCGGCGCAGCCCGTCCGCCTGGACGCCAAGCTGAGGACGGGCGACGAGCGCGTCGGCCCGCACGATTTGCACGCCGGCGGCGACCGCGAGCAGAACTGCAAGGGCTGCCGTGAGGCCGCCGTACAGCCACCGCAGCGATCCCCGGAACGCCGAGAAGTCGGCGGCGGGCGTCGAATCGGAGCGCAGCGCCGCGAGCAGCCCGAGCGCCGCGAAATTCGCGACCATCGCGGACCCGCCGTAACTGAGAAACGGCGTGACGACGCCCGTCAACGGGACGACGCCCATGGTCCCGCTCGCCATCAGCAGTACAGGGACCGCGATGAACAGCCCGAGCAGGAGCGCCAGGAAGAAGCCGTAATCGGTCGAGGCGCGGCGCGCGATCCGAAACGTCCGTACGATGAACGCGGCATACAACGCGGCGATGACGAGAAGCCCGATAAACCCGAACTCCTCGCCAATCGAGGCGAGCACGAGATCGGTGTAACCAGCCGGAATGTATCGAGTGTCGCCAAGTCCAACGCCGGTGCCCGCCAGATGCCCGGTCGACATCGCCCAGAGCGCATGCGCCACCTGGTTGCCGCCGGCCACGAAGTTGTCCCACGGGGACTGCCACATTGCGACGCGATCGGCCAGCGTTGCGGAGATGCCAAGGCGATAGCCGATCTCGAATCCAGCCGCCAGCAGCACCGCGCCAAGCACGACCAGACCCGCGCGGCCGCGAGCGACGCCGTACGCCGCGAGAAACGCAACGGAGAGCATCAACGCGGGACCGAGATCACGCTGCAGATAAAACAGGATCAGCGCGCAGGCCACACCGACCAGCAGCGGAAGCGTGTATTGGGGCCGCGGCACGTGCAGCCAACGCGGTACCTCGACCGCGCCGATCGATTCGGCACGCACGGCCCGCAGCAATTCCCAATTGCGAGCGAAGTACCCGGCAAGGAACAGCGCCAGGAGAATGCGAATGGCTTCGATCGGTTGCATGGGCCCGAGATTCACGCGCGCGTGACTCGCTCCGGGGCCGCTCCCGAACAGCAGCAGCGCAATCGACAGCGAAAACGCCGCGGCGAGCGGCAGGTAACTGAGGTGACGCACGACGGCGGTCCGCAGATTCACCGTCGAGAGAAGACCGGCCAGCACCAGGCCGGCAATTACGCCCTGGGCATATCGGGCGAAAAGAATCGATTCGCGCAGCGGATCCGGCCGGCTCACCATCAGCGCGAAACCAAAGGCGGTGAGAAGATGCGCGATCGCGAGCAGCACGCGATCGCCCGGCATCCGTCGGATGCGCCAGGTGATTGAGACTGCATGGAAAGCCAGGACGTAGAGCGCGAGCCACATAATCAGCGCGGCGCGAACGTCCGCGCGGCTGCGCACCGCCAGGAACGGCTCGACGGATACAAACTCGGAGGGCGTGAGCACGGGAATCGACGTCGGCGCGGCACGTTTCGGGTCGGCGGCGCGGGAACGCTCAGCCTCGAGTCGCGACCGGAACCCTGATGCAGACGGCGTCGCGTCGATTGCCGCAGCGTCGACTCGTGCGCGGGCCAGTACGCGAACGTCCTGTACCGTGCGACGGTGGCCGTCAGGCTGGACGAGATACGCGAACATCGACTGGGCCGCCAGGTGCTGGTCTGCGGCAGTTGAGAGCGCGTGACCGAGCGCCGGCTCCAGCGCCTTCGCGTCCGCGACTGCATTGACGCGAACGATGGGTCCTGCGGCGTGGCCGTTGGCACGCTCGTCCGCCGCTCGCACGAAGGCCGTGAGCACGAGCGCGATCGCAAACACCGAAACGCCGGCGAGCGCGATCTCCCACCGATCGGCGACGCTCGCCTCGCGTGTGCGCGCGGCCCGCGCCGCAGCTGTCGTGTACGTTACCGCCATACGTCACCCGGTGTCGTGCTCCCGTCGCTGCGCTCGGCCAGACGCCGGTCGATATCGTCGACGGCGCGAGACGTTCGGCGCAGGTTGAACGCCGCCCCTGGATACGCAGGGATACGGCCGTACAGATCACGCGCTTGCTTGTAGGCATCCGACGCGCGCTGCAGGTAATCCGTCTCCTGCGGCAGATCCGCCAGCTCCCGCGCGGTGCGGCGGAAGCGATCGCCGCGCGCGCGGTACCCGTCGGCGAGCTGCGCCGTCTCCCGGTCGCCTGGCGTGTAGCCAAGCGACTGCGCCTCTTTCAGCGCGTCCGCCGCGCGGTCGATGTCGTCCAGCCCGTAGATGAACACCCGCGCGAGGCCGAGAAAGGGATCCGGCCAGCCGCGCCGGAGTTCGGCAGCTTCACGGAAGGCGGCGACGGCTTCGGTGAACTGCTGCTTCGCCGCCGCCGTCTGATGGCGCGCCTCATCCGCTTCCCCATCGATTCGGTGCAGGTGGCCATCGCAATACCGCAAACTCGCCCGGAGCGAGCGATCACGTGGTCGAAGCACGAGGGCTCGCCGCAGGTTCTCCTGCGCCTCCCGCCATTGCCGCTCGCGGACCGTCGGATCGGGGCCTCGATAATTCGCAATCACCTGGTCCGCCAGCGCCGCCGCGCGTTGGGCCATCGTCTGTTCAAGACCGGCGACGCCGACCCTCAGATAACTGCGATGCGACAGCGCGTCGTACTGGCTCCAGACGTCGTCCATGGAGTCGAGATCGTGCGTCGCGGCGCGCGCGGCGACACGACCCGCCTGGAATCCAACAGCCATCTCATTCAGGGTCACCAGCAGCGCGGCAATCAACAACAGCGCGCGTATCGGGTGCGAACGCGCGGGTTTTCGCGCATTCGCGGCAGCAGCCGCCGCGGGCGGAGGCGGCGTCGTCGCGGCCGGTGCGGCTGCAGGCTCCGGTGCGGAGGCGGGGGCGGGCGAACTCGAAGCGTCAACTGTGCGGCGAGTGCGTTCCGGATCACCCTCCGCCGCGCGGGCGGTTCGGCGCGTCGCTTCGTCGTCGATGGTGTTCGATACTCCCTGCGCCTCGATGAGCGGCGCTTTGCCTTCGCGAAACAGTTCGAGGTCGTGGCGTACCGCCGCAGCCGCGTCATACCGGTCTGCCACTGATGGCGCGAGCAGACGGGCGACGATGCCCTGCAGCGGCTGTGGACAGCTGGGCGGCAGCGGATGGCTTCGGTACCCCGCGCGAATCTCCTGTTCGAGGCGCCGGGTGTCGACTGCGTGAAACGGCGTCGCGCCGCTCAACAGCTCGTACAGAATGACGCCGAGCGCCCACAGGTCGGCGTACGCGTCGACCTCTGTCGAATCGAGCCGCTCGGGCGACAGGTACGGCATGCTCCCGAAGTCGTTTCGCGTCACCTTACGACTGAGCGACAACGCCTTCGCGATTCCGAAGTCGAGCACTTTGATGTCGCCGCCGGTCGCGAGCCGCACGTTGCGGGGCTTCAGGTCGCCGTGGACGAGCGACCAGAATTCGCGGCCGTCGATGTTCGTCTTGAACGTGTGAGCCGCTTCGAGGAACCGGCTCAGCTCGGATGCGATGCGGGCGGCTTCCAGCGGTTCGATCGGACCACGCGCGATGACATCGGACAGGTTCTCGCCCTCGATGTATTCCATCGCAATGAAGTAGTACGGCGGCTGATCGCCTTCCTCGTACACGCGCGGGACCAGCCCGCAGGCATCCGCGAGACGCGCCTGAAGCTTCGTACCCCACCGCTCCGCGTCGAGGATGTCGCGGCCCTCGCGATCGGCCGCAATCGACACGAGCTTGAGGGCGACCTGTCTCGGCTCGCGCGAGTCTTCCGCGAGAAAGACCGTCGCCATGCCGCCGTGGCCGATCTCCCGTACGATTCGATATGAGCCGATGTCGCGAAAGACGGTGGTCATCGGCGGCCGCGTGCTCCGCGTCCTCCGCGTCCGGTCGGCTCCGGCGTGGACGGCGGGATGAACCAGTTGTTGCGCGCGAGATGCGTCAGATCGCCCGTTGCGGGTACGACCACGGACTCGGGCCGGATGCCGACGAACGTATTCGCGACGATCGAGGGATGAGCCTGCGCCTCGACGAGCAGCGTGCCGGCCGCGTGCTCGGACGTGGCGTTCGCGAAGAACGCGTTGTGAGCAATGCGCGGCGACGCGCCGTTACGGACGGCTATCGCAATTCCGGGGTTGTCGTGCAGGCGGCTGGCGACGATCGAGCCGCCCTGGCCGGCAGCATATTCGACGGCCGCGCCGCGCGCGCCGGTGATGTCGAGATCGCTGAGCATCACGTTGGAGTGCCGGACCAGCACGCCGATGCCAAGCGGCGTGGCGGCATCGCCGACGATCCGGAAACCGGAAAACTCTGCGCCGGTGGCATCCGCCGCGACGACGGCGGCATCGGTTTCCGACGCTCCGGCCGGCAGCCGAATGGCGGCGCCGCGCGGTTCCCGGCTGACGACGCGCACGCCGCTCTTCATCTGCACGCGTTCGCGGTACTCTCCAGGCTCGACGATCACTTCAGCGCCAGCTGACGCACGCGTGATTGCCTCGTTGATGGATTCTCCCGGATTGACGATCAGCGGTGTCGGCGTGAACTTCGCCGCGACCGTCGCTCGCCGCAGCAGCCGGTCGCGTTCCGCATAAATACCTAAACCCGCGACGACCAACAGGAGTGCGCAGATCGCGACGATTCGCCAGCGGCGCAAGCGGTGAGATCGGTCTTGTCTTATGTGTTCGGCGCCCTTCCTCGACGCTGACGCCACCGTCTCCGACTCCTGGGCCACCGAGGACCGTCGCTCGGCGCGCAGCGCGCGCAAATCGCGCGTGTCTTCTGCGGTTGCAAACCGCGGCCCTTCGACATACACGACGGTAACGTTGTCTTTCCCGCCGGCGTCGTTCGCCGCCTGCACGAGTGCGCGCACGACTTCGCGCGGACGCCCCGCGAACTCGCCGACGATGCGTGCGATGGCGGCCGACGGGACCTGATCGGTGAGGCCGTCGCTGCAGAGCAGCAGCGCGGCATCCGCTTCGAACGGGTGCCGCACCACGTCGATGAACCCCGCATCGTCTGGCCGATGCGCCTCGGACCCGACGTCCCGAAACACCTCGTTGCGACGCGGGTGCTGCATCGCTTCGCGTTCCGTCAACTGACCCGCGTCTTCGCGCTCGCCAACCGGCGAATGATCGCGGGTCAGTTTCGTGACGCGACCGGCGCGGAGCTTGTAGAGGCGTGTGTCGCCGACGTGCCCGATGACGACGTCTCCCTCGCTCGCGACGGCGACGGTGAGCACGCACGCCATGCCGCGCCACTCGGGTCGGCTGGAGGCGAGCCGATAGATGTGGTCGTTGGCCAGGCCGATCGCTTCGCGGACGCGGTCTTCAACCAGGCCGGTCTCGCGTTCGAGGCGGGTGCGCACCATCGACAGCGCCGTCTCTGCCGCTTTCTCACCGGCGGCCTGGCCGCCGATCCCGTCGACGACGATGAACAGCCCGCGGATGGGATCTTCGTGGTAGCGGTCTTCGTTGATCTCGCGCTGCAGTCCGGGATCGCTCGCGCCCGCAGAATTGAAAGCGGCACGGACATGCATCGGCGTCATCCGACCGGGGCGACGGCGCCGGTCACGAGCCCCCCGGCGCGAGGAACTGGAGGAAGACGATGTCAGCGAGCCCGATGCGCGCGCCGTCGCTCAACGGAACCTCGACGCCGTTCTCGCGTTTGACGCCGTCGGCCTCTTCGTAGCCCGGCGGCACCCGCTGGCCGTTGAGCGTCGTGCCCAGCGTGCTGAGATCGATGAGGAAGAAGCGGCCCGATGCCGGGTCGCGACGGATGCGGGCGTGCTCGCGCGAGACGTCGACCGACGCCTCGATTTTGACGTCGGCGTGATAGGCCATCCCGCCCCGGCCGATCGTGACCGAATCGCGGGTCATTTCGAACGTGTGCGCGCCGGCCGCGTCGTCGTACCGGAGCTGCGCGAAGACCTTTCTGGTGTCCGCGCGATCGACGGCGCTGACGACTTCCTGACGGCTCGTCGTTTTGTGACCATCATGAATTTTCGTCGTGATGCGCCGGGTGCGCTGCCCCGCCCCCAGCTCATCATCTGCGCCTGGGAGCGCGAGCTCGGAGTGGATCAGGATGTCTTCGGGCGCCAGCTCGCCATCGGCATCCGGAAGAAACTCGACCTGCCAGTCGCGCGCGGCGTTCTCGACAGGCGTGGCGGGGCCGACGAAACGCTCGAGGTACCGGAGATGCACCGGACGCCGATTCAGCCGCTCGAGTTCCTCGCCAAGCGCGCGAATCGTCTGCGCCTGGAGCACCGAAATGATGGGTTCGATCCGGGTGAACTCGTCCGGGTGCAGGTAAACGACGTAGCGGCTGGGGACGAGGATCGAGTATTTCAGCGGCTCGAGATTCGTGCGCATGTTCTCGAGCACCGCCTCGATCACATCGGCGGCGGGGCGCCGCGCAGCGGCTCCATCGCCCTGTGGACGTGATGCCATCCTCAACATTCATACTTACGCGCGGCCGTCCGATTGGTTCCGGCGGCCCGGGTCTTTCCGACGGCGGGCAGAAGACCGATAATCGGGGGCCCCATGGCGAACGAGCGCACGGCGCGCGTGACCGAGGTGGAGGCGAGGAGTGCCGCCTTTCGCAAGGAACTCGGCGTCGCGACCCTGATCCTCACGCAAATCATGTACGTGGTGGGATCCGGCTGGGTCGGCACCGCCGCCAAGCTCGGGCCGGCACATCTCGTCTTCTGGTGCCTGGCGATCGCGCTGTTCTATCTGCCGCAGGCGGCGGTCGTGATCTGGCTCAATCGATTGATGCCGCTCGAAGGCGGCCTTTATCAATGGGCCAGTTCCGGGCTGGGCGAGTTCCTCGGGTTCATGACCGCGTGGAACCTGTGGGCCTATGCCGTGCTCATCATCGCGACCTTCGGGGTGATGATCGCGACCAATCTCGCGTA
>Ga0310810_10012310_pt1 | contig 10049 bp, 9 predicted proteins | sample NCmetagenome_FD_207641 | JGI IMG/M metagenome (GOLD analysis project Ga0310810, IMG submission 207641) | Soil microbial communities from experimental microcosm in Duke University, North Carolina, United States - NC | ecosystem: Engineered > Artificial ecosystem > Soil microcosm > Unclassified ...
GCCAGTGGTCATCCGGTAATCGCATCGGCGCAGCCGGGCGAACGTTGGATCTACTGCTATCCCGACGAGGCCTTTGCCGAATATTGAGCGCCGGCTTGCACTTTTTTTGATCCGCTAGAGAACAAAAACTCATAACAGATCCGTAGCCGCCGCTAGTCATCAGTCGTTAGGCGATCACTGGTCGCCTCAATCTTCTCTCGTCTCTCCCCTCGCTAATAGATCAAATCATTCCAGAGCCAACTCCCACTTCTCCTTACAAGGGCGAGTTCGACCCATGCAAAACGATGTATCCACATGGCTCCACAATTTCGAAGGCCGGAAATAAGCATTGACACCTGAAACGCCGCTCCTCATACCTGCGCGGAAACAAACGAGAAGCAAACAAATCGCGTTCAACCCAAACAGAAAGAAGCATTATCATCATGAGATCAGTCGTTACCATTATAGCCATCACATTGTTCGGCTTGTTGCCAACAACGTTCGTTCACGGACAGACATCACCCAAAGCCGCGACTGGAAAGCAAGCCGCGACAGCCGGAGTTGGCAAACGGACCGACGTTTATCACGTACATTTCACAAAGGCGGCGCTCGGCAAGGCAGCTCAATTAGGTGATTGGCTCAAAACGCCGGATCCCAGCAACCCAATGCCAGATCATTTTGTTGTCCTTCGCCACCAGGATGGCGACGCATGGGATTACGTAGTGATTACGCATATGGGCCCAAAAGCGACAGTCGAAGCCGCGGGAACATCTGTGCCTACGGACAAGCGGGACTTGAGTGCCTGGCACACTGATACATTTGTTAACGGTCCTTCGTGGGAAGAATTCACGCGCGCCATGGGCGTTGATGCGGACTCGAAAACGAAGACAGCCGGTTCGGTTTACTCTGTTTCTTATTATCGCCCAGCCCCTGGTCATCGCGAGCAATTGGAAAAAATGCTCGGTGAACTGGCGGGCGCGGCAGGCGATACCACTGTCGGAAATGTATTGATGCAGCACTTGGAAGGCTCCAATTGGACCTTCCTCGCCATTTCTCGGTACAATTCGTGGGACGATTATGCCAAAGGCCAGAAAGCCGGCGTCGCGGACACATCAAAGAAGGACAGCCCCTGGTCGCGTTTGCGTGACCACGCCGATTTTCATACTGATACGCTAACAGATCGCATAGCGCCGTAGATCGGCCAAATAAATTGTAGGGCGCTTCTGTGAAACGCCTCGGTGTCCGCAGCGGCGGGCGCCGTACGGTAGAGCGGGCAGTCCTCTGCCCGCCGCCAACGGTTGTGCGCACCGGAGTTACGCGTCCTGCCTTGGCATGTCGTGGGTTGACGTTGGGTCGGCATTGTTGTCGCGGCAGCGGTAATTCACGGCAATCGTATCGATTACGATTGCGAGCATGAGCACGAGTATGAGATCGAACGCATCTACGCATCATGATGCGTCAATTTGTTCCTTGATCACGTCGCGAAACGCCGTTTAGTTGCCGGACACTTTATGGCAACAAACGGGATTCATCCTCTGGAAGCGTTGATGCGCGAGCGAATCGTCGTGCTCGATGGCGCGATGGGGACGATGATTCAGGCCCATAAATTGTCGGAAGCCGATTACCGCGGCGAACGGTTCCGCGATTGGCAAGGCAAAGATCTCAAGGGCAGTCTGGAGCTATTGAACCTGATGCAGCCGCAGGTGATTGAGGAAATTCATTCCGATTACCTCAAAGCCGGCGCGGATATCATTGAAACGAACACCTTCAGCGGAACAACCATAGGTCTGCACGATTTTCTTTTCCGAGACGAGCCGAAAGCCGGACGCAAAGATCAGGAATTCTTTCAGCGCGTGATCGACGATGCCGTTCTTCGCGCATTGGTTCATGAAATCAATTTCGAAGCAGCGAGAATCGCCCGCGTTGCCGCGGACCGCGCCGAAAACGAAACGGGTCAACGTCGATTTGTCGGCGGATCAATGGGTCCCCTTCCCGTCGCCGGCTCCATTTCTCCTGACGTAAACGATCCGGCATTTCGCGCGGTCTCGTTCGATCAACTACGCCAGACTTATTTCGATCAAGCGAAGGCGCTGCTGGAAGGTGGCGTCGACATTCTCATCGTCGAAACCATTTTTGACACTCTCAACGGCAAGGCTGCCTTGTTTGCCATCACCGATGCGTTGGCGGAAACGGAACGGAACGTGCCGTTGATGGTTTCGGGCACCGTTATCGACAAATCCGGCCGGAATTTGAGCGGCCAAACGGTGGAAGCGTTTCTTGTTTCGATCGCGCACGCAAAACCGCTCATTCTTGGGTTGAATTGTTCGCTCGGTCCAGATGAGATGGAACCGTTCATCGAAGAACTTTCACGGATCGCACCGTGCTACGTCGGCGCGTATCCCAATGCCGGATTGCCCGACCCGCTTTCGCCCACCGGGTTTCCGGAAACTCCAGAAACGTTTGCACCCAAAGTTGTGGCGTGGCTGGAAAACGGCTGGCTGAATCTGGTGGGCGGCTGCTGCGGCACGACCCCGGAACATATTCGTGCAATCGTGGATCGCGTCCGCGAGTACAAGCCACGCGTTGCACCCGTCATTCCGAGCAAAGTCGAGAATGGAGCGGCTGGGGAAGCCGCGACATGGACGGGAAGGCCGGAGGCTGAGCGAACGGGAAGTGAGTGAATCAAATCCCGTGGAAAAGAACATTAGTTTAACTTCGCGGGATCCTTCGACTCCTCCCGCTTCTGCGGAATCCGCTCAGGATGACCGCAGCTCAAACGCCTTGGAGCTGTCCGGGCTGGAGCCGCTAAGGATCACGCCGGAGTTTGGGTTCGCTGTCATTGGCGAGCGAACGAACATCACTGGTTCGCCAAAATTTTCGAAGCTAATCCTTGCCGGCGATTTTGAAGGCGCGCTGGCTGTCGCGCGCCAGCAAGTGCAGGGAGGCGCGAACGTGCTCGATGTAAACATGGACGAAGGAATGATCGATTCGGAAGCGGCAATGGTTCGGTTCCTGAATTTGATCGGCAGCGAACCGGAAATCGCGCGCATCCCCATCATGATCGACAGCTCGAAGTGGAGCGTCATTGAAGCCGGACTCAAATGCCTGCAGGGAAAAGCAGTCGTGAACTCAATCAGCCTGAAAAATGGCGAAGAGGAATTTTTGCGAGAGGCGAATTTGATCAGGCGGTACGGCGCGGCTGCGATCGTTATGGCGTTCGATGAGAAAGGCCAGGCGGACACTCTCCAACGCAGAACCGAGATCTGTGCGCGCGCTTACAATCTGTTGACCCAAAAGGCCGGGTTCCCAGCCGACGACATCATTTTCGATCCAAATATCCTGACAGTCGCGACAGGTCTGGACGAGCATCGCAATTACGCCGTCGATTTCATCGAAGCGACGCGTTGGATTAAAAAGAATCTGCCAGGCGCACGCGTTAGCGGTGGCGTCAGCAACATTTCGTTTTCTTTTCGAGGCAACAACACCGTGCGCGAAGCGATGCACGCTGCGTTTCTTTACCACGCAATCCGTGCCGGATTGGACATGGCGATCGTGAACGCCGGGCAACTGGCAGTTTACGAACAAATCGACCCGGAACTACGCGAACGGGTCGAAGACGTCCTGCTGAATCGCCGCGACGACGCGACTGAACGCCTGGTCGAATTTGCGGAACGCGTAAAGGCAAAAGGCAAAGCGCCGGTCGCCGACGAAGCATGGCGGAAACAGTCTGTCGAGGAGAGGTTGAAGCATGCGCTGGTCAAAGGCATCACCGATCACATCGAAAGCGACACTGAGGAAGCGCGCCAACAATGCAAGCGGCCGCTCGATGTAATCGAAGGTCCGCTCATGGCTGGAATGAGTGTCGTAGGAGACTTGTTCGGTTCCGGAAAAATGTTTCTACCGCAGGTTGTGAAAAGCGCGCGGGTGATGAAAAAAGCCGTGGCGTACCTGATGCCGTTCATGGAAGCGGAGAAATCTGCCAATGCGAAACCGCAGGGACGCATCGTCATGGCCACTGTCAAAGGCGACGTGCACGACATTGGCAAGAACATCGTGGGCGTCGTGTTGCAGTGTAACAACTACGACGTGATCGACCTTGGTGTAATGGTTCCTGTAGCAAAGATCCTGGATACCGCACGGGAGAAAAAGGCAGATGCGATCGGCTTGAGCGGTCTGATAACGCCATCGCTGGACGAAATGGTTCACGTCGCTCAGGAGATGGAACGCGAAGGATTCCGGTTGCCGCTTCTGATTGGTGGTGCCACGACTAGTCGGGCCCACACCGCGGTCAAGATCGCGCCACATTATCGCGCCAGTACTGTGCACGTGCTCGACGCGTCGCGCGCGGTAGGCGTCGTGAGCGCGTTACTTAATGAGCAGCTGAAATCCGACTTCGATAAAAAGACGCGGGAAGATTACGAGCGCTTGCGCCGCGAACACGCTGCAAAAAAAGACGGCAAAAAACTATTGCCCCTTGAGGAGGCGCGCGCCAATCGAACACCGCTCGATTGGAGTAATTACGTTCCGCCGAAACCGGAGTTTTTGGGCGCGCGAGTATACGGAGGAGAAAAGATATCAATCGCGGTCCGCGATCTGGTCGAATACATCGATTGGTCGCCGTTTTTTCATGCATGGGAATTGCGTGGCCGCTACCCAGCGATCTTGGATGACCCAAAGATCGGCAAGCAAGCACGAGAACTTTTCGATGACGCGCAGAAACTCCTTGAGCAGATTGCAGCAAACAATCTCCTCGTTCCACGCGGTGTTTACGCTTTTTGGCCGGCAAGCGGTGTCGGCGATGATGTGGCGATTTACGGCGATGACACGCGCACGGAAAAAATCGCCACGTTCTATTTTCTCCGTCAGCAGATGCGAAAACCAACCGGACAATTCAATCATTGCCTTGGGGATTCTATTGCCCCGGTCGACGACGGTCAGAGACCGACGCTACAGGATTATCTCGGCGGATTTGCGGTCTCTATCCATGGCGCGGACGAGGTTGCTGAGGATTTCAAACGTCAGCACGACGACTACAACGCCATCATGACGAAAGCTTTGGCGGACCGATTAGCTGAAGCGTTTGCCGAGTATCTGCACAAACAAGCTCGTGTCGCGTGGGGATTCGGTCGCGACGAACAATTATCGAATGCTGATCTCATCCGTGAAAAATACCGCGGCATCCGGCCCGCTGCGGGTTATCCAGCCTGTCCAGATCACGCCGAGAAACGAACGCTCTTTGATTTGCTCGACGCAGAGAACAACACAGGAATCAAACTGACGGAGTCGTTCGCGATGCATCCCGGCGCCAGCGTGAGCGGACTTTATTTCTCGCATCCGGATTCGAAATATTTCGGAGTCGGGCAGATCGGACACGATCAAGCGGTTGATTACGCAAAGCGGCGAAACGAAGCTGTATCCGCAGTGGAAAAACGGCTCGCGCCGAATTTGGGGTAACAACACCTCTGAGGAGCGCACGCGCCCTCGCGTGTTCCGATTGGCGCCCTCGCCAATCGCTCGTCTTGTTTAGATTTGTGGAGCCCTCGCTCCAGAAAGGTTCGCGACGAGGGCGTAGCGAACGGCACGGGAGGAGCGTGCGCTCCCCAGATGCGCGAGAGCGAAATCCGTGGTAAACAACACGCTGCATATCCGGGGCGTAGCTTAGCTTGGTAGAGCGCCTGGTTTGGGACCAGGAGGTCGGAGGTTCAAATCCTCTCGCCCCGACGTGAATTTCTGAGCTTGAGGAATGTTTTTCTGCTACGTGCTGCTAAGTCAAAAGACCGGACACCGCTACGTCGGTTCTTGCGAGAATTTGGATGAGCGCATTCGTCGCCATAATGCCGGTGATTCCAAAGCGACCAAACACGGGGTACCTTGGGTGCTGCTCCACAGTGAAACTTTCGGCACTCGCTCAGCAGCGGCGCAACGCGAACGATATTACAAGACTGGGCGAGGAAGAGATGAGTTGCACAAAAAGGCGGCTGAGCGGTCGCCGCGGCGACAGGTCGGAGGTTCAAATCCTCTCGCCCCGACGTGAACGTCTGAGCTTTCCTAATGTTCTATTGTTACGTGCTGTTAAGCCAAAAGACTGCAGGGCGCTTTGTCGGTTCTTCCGAGAATTTGATTGAGCGACTCGTTCGCCGTAATGCCGCTGATTCTAAAGCGACCAAACACCGAACACCTTAGGTGCCGCGCAAAAGGTACATTTGACGGAAACAGCGATGAAGAAATACGGGCTAATGCTTTCGGGTGCGCTGTTGATTGCGGCCCTGATCATGCATGGGCAAGAAGCCGCACCACCGTCTGTCGATCTGTTTCCAGAAGAAAAAGAAGCCAGCCCCACGCCGCCGCCAAATGGCCCCGAGTTGCCGGAACTGAAACAACTCGACGACAGTTTCAAGCCAAAGCCGTTAGGCAAAGACGCCGATGAACTGCAGGTACACGCGCTGTGGCGACAATTGAAGAATCGCACCGTGAATGATCCTGAAGTGCAGGACGCAAAGAGATACGCGCAAGCCGCCCGAACAGATTTAGAAAAGCGAAAACGGCTCAACAGTTATTATGAGGTTTATTATCAGCGAATGTCTGCTTTGGCCACGACACCTGAACTCAAAGTGGCCTTGCAAGCACTGAAGGAGTCTCATCAGGGAATATTAGCTCAGCCACGCGTGCGACCATCGCCGACGCCGGAGATTACCGGTACCCCGTCGCCGACGCCAACAAGCACGCCTTTCCAGAAAAAGACGAAAGAGAAAAAAAAGAAGAAAGTGCACAAGTAACGCCGGTTTTCCGTAGGTGTGTCGGCCGCCGTTCGCGGGCTGTTGATTTTGGATGGGCAGAACTGTGCATCCACTAGGTCGCCCAATGTTGCTAAGTCCCGCGCACCGTTAGATCTAGCAAAAGATTTTGCTTGCCGCACCAGCAGCAATTTTCTAAACCGTCGTGCAACTCTTCAACTCTATGAACTCACTCATCGAAGTTACCCAAACCATTCTGCTCATTCCAACCGGCCTGCTCGGACAGGTGCAGTATTCATATTCTGCCTCAGGCCAGGGACAGCCCGGACCACTATTCTGGATCTTCGAGATTGTGCTTTCTGTCATAATCATTGCAGCGATGTGGAAGATATTCAGCAAAGCCGGTCAGCCCGGGTGGGCTGCCATCATCCCGATTTACAACTTATTCGTTTGGTGCAAAATCGTTGGCAGACCAGCATGGTGGATTCTTCTGCTGCTAATCTGTTTTCCGATTTTTTATATCATCCTCTGTATTGATCTGGCAAAAAGCTTCGGCAAAGGAGTCGGCTTTGCGATTGGCATGATCTTACTCTCAATCATATTCTTCCCTATCCTGGGATTTGGCAGCGCGACCTATCAAGGACCTTCCGCAGCACCGAAGGTGTAGAAACGACGTTCTAATCAATAGGGAGTCTATTCCATCCACTTTGGCTTGCGCTTTTCGTTAAAGGCGGCGATGCCTTCGCGCGCTTCGTCTGATTCGCGCGCCTGCATGTGATATTTCAGCGCGATATCGACGTCTCCCTTTACGGATTGCCACCAAAGCTCCTCTACTAGCCGTTTCGTTTGCGCCAGCGCGCCAGGCGCGCCTTGCAAAACCGAGGCGGCAAATTTTTGCGCTTCACTCATCACGTCTCCTGCGGCTACGACCCGATTCACCAGCCCGATTTCTTTTGCGCGTCCGGCGTCGATTAATTCTCCGCTGAACAACAGCTCGCGAATATTTCGTTCGCCGATCTGCCGGCGCAGAAATGTCATGACCAAACCAGCAACCAGGCCACGGCGCACCTCGGGATATCCGATCTTTGTTCCCTCGGCCGCGACAACGAAGTCGCACGCCGACATTATCCCAGCGCCACCCGCGACCGCCGCTCCGTGCACCGCCGCAACGGTAACGAGACGCGTCTGGCTGATTGCGACCAAAGTGTTCGCCACCATTTCCGCGGTCGCATGCGCTTTCGTTTGATCGGCCGCCGCCTTCAAATCCAAACCGGTGCAAAACGCCGCCCCAGCTCCGCGCAAGATTAGAACACGTTGCTCCGATTCCTCCGAAGCGCCGTTAATGGCCGCACACAATTCGGTGAGCAACTCAATAGTTAGCGCATTTCGGCGCTCAGGCCGATTGAGAGTTACCACCGTAATCTGTGGTGATTGTTTTTCGATTAAGATGACCGGCATGGGAGCATTACATCGGTAAACGCCGCCTACACCTGGATAACTCCGGTGTGGAAATGCGCTTTCGGCATAGGACGCGAGACGTATTCCAAAAGGCGAATCAGGACATCACGCGTTTCGTGCGGTTGAATGATAGCGTCGACCCAACCGCGAGCGGCGCCATAGCGAATATCGGTTTGCTCTTCGTAGCTCTGTTTCACTTTCGCGCGAAGTTCCTCCAGTTCCTCAGGCGACGCTTTCTTGTCGCCGCGCTCGCGTGCCTTGGCGAGAATGGAGAAGACTGTGTCCGACGCTTGCGCAGCACCCATCACCGCATAGCGCGCATTCGGCCAGGCAATGATAAATCGCGGATCATACGCCTTGCCGCACATCGCGTAATTGCCTGCGCCAAATGATCCCCCAACGATCACGGTAATCTTCGGCACAACAGAATTGCTCACCGCGTTCACCAGCTTCGCGCCGCTGCGAATGATCCCGCTTTCTTCGGCATCGCGACCGACCATGAACCCACTGACATCCTGGAAAAAAATGATGGGCAAATTCGTCTGGTTACAATCCATGATGAACCGCGCTGCTTTATCCGCGCTATCGGCATAAATGACGCCGCCCATCTGAATCCCTTCCTTCTTGGTCCGGACCTGCACGTGTTGATTGGCAACTATTCCTATCGGCCGACCGTTGATGCGCGCATAGGCAGTTACGAGCGTTTTGCCATAATCGGCCTTGTATTCATCGAATGAATTTGCATCGACGACCGTGGCCAGCAGATCCCGCATGTCGTAATTTTTCCGCCCATCGAAGCTGATCAGATCGTAAACGCTGTCCGCGTTTTTTGCAGGCTTCGACGGTTTCACACTCGCTGCGCCCATTGATCGCGCCGTACCAGTTGCTTCGGGCAATAATGCAACTAACGATCGTAGGCGCTTAAGACATGACGGATCGTCTTTCTCGAAAAAATCCACGGTCCCGCTGACCTCCGAATGCATCTTTGCGCCGCCGAGTTCTTCCGCCTCGACAATCTGACCAATGGCAGCTTTCACCAGCGACGGCCCGGCGAGATACAGCCCGCTTCCTTCCGTCATCAAAATCTTGTCGCACAACACCGGGAGATATGCGCCGCCAGCTACGCAGTTGCCCATGATCGCCGCAAACTGCGCGATGCCCGCTGCTGAAATCACTGAGTTATTGCGAAAGATTCGGCCGAAATCATCTTCGTCGGGAAAAATTTCATCCTGCATCGGCAAGAACACGCCCGCCGAATCGACGAGATAAACAAGTGGAAGCGCGCATTCGAATGCGATCCGCTGCGCACGAATCACCTTCTTGGTCGTGGCTGGAAAAAAAGCACCGGCTTTCACGGTCGCGTCATTGGCCACGATCATGCAGGAAACGCCCTCGACATTGCCGATGCCTGTCACGACCCCTGCCGCGGGAATTTTCCCCCATTGCTCATACATCTTGTAGCCGGCCCAAAGCTCGACTTCGAAGAACGGCGAGTCTTTATCGAGCAAATGACGAAGCCGATCGCGGACAGACAACCGCCCCATCTTGCGCTGGCGCTCGTGACCAGCTTTGCCGCCGCCTTCGCGCAGCACCACTTCCTCCTGCGCAATTGCGGAGCAGTGGGCGCGAAACACTTCACTCGTATTCGATCGAGCCATATGTCAGAGCCACGCTTAATCTGCGTGAAGGGCTGAATCAAGCGGCAGTCGTCGGTTGCGTTGGATTGGTGCTCGCCGCGGCGAGTACCGATCCAGGCGTTTGACACAAACGCCTCTACAAGAGATCCGCGAAATTTGATGCCTTTCCGCGTCCGCAGCGCTTTCTGCGGTACATGCAATCGTGTTTGCTCCAAAGAGAAAGCGCCGGGAGGATTTTCAC
>Ga0310810_10012311_pt1 | contig 10049 bp, 10 predicted proteins | sample NCmetagenome_FD_207641 | JGI IMG/M metagenome (GOLD analysis project Ga0310810, IMG submission 207641) | Soil microbial communities from experimental microcosm in Duke University, North Carolina, United States - NC | ecosystem: Engineered > Artificial ecosystem > Soil microcosm > Unclassified ...
GGGATGCCCCGCGCCTCGTAGCGCGGGAGCGCTTCCAGGGCCTTGACGAAGACGAGCTGCGTCAGGTCCTCCGCGTCGCTCGGGCGGCTGACGCGGCTGGCGATGAATCGATAGATCGGCCCGGCATACGCATCGAAGATGCGTCCGAAGGCTGCCGTGTCCCCACGTTGCGCCTCGGCGACGAGCTGATCCAGCGTTTCCTCGTCCATTGGGTAACGAGGATTCACGTACATCGTTAGGCGCGCAATGCGTCAGGGGTACCGATCGTGGTGCGCCGCGGGACCTCGATGTGCACCCGATCCGACCCCCGTCTGAACGTGAGCTGCCCGAATCCGGCGTCGATCAGGTGCCGGTACGACTCCCCGAGCCGGTGCGCGAACGAGCCGCGTGCGTGAGCATCGGAACCGACAACCACCCGCTCTCCCCCAAGCTCGCGGTACCGAGCGACGACAGGTCCGGAAGGATACGTCTCCGCACCCGGATATCTCAATCCACTGCTGTTGACTTCGAGCGACACGCCGCCCTCGACGATCGCGCGCAGGGCCGGCTCCTGGAGGTCTGCCCGGGCGGCCAGCTGCTCCGCGGTGACGAGCGGATGGAGGTAGCGCTTCACGACATCGAGGTGCCCGATCGTGTCGAACAGGCCGGACCGCGCCGCGGCGATGATCTCCGCGTAGTACGGCTCCACGATCTCGTCGAGCGTGCGGCCCTCCACCCAGGCCCGGACACGCGACGGCCAGTACGGCGATTCGGGCCAGTCGTGGACCGAGCCGATCACGTAGTCGTAGTGGTGCTTCGCCAGGTGCTCGCGGACGTCGGCATCCCAGCGCCGGTTGTACGTCAGCTCCGCGCCGAAGCGGATCGTCACCCCCTCCTTCGCCCAGCGCTCCGCGGCGCCCCGCACCGTGCGCTCACGATCCTCGAACCGGGTGTACCGGTAGGCCGGGTCGCGCGGGTCGAAGTCGACGTGGTCGGTGATCGCGATCTCGGGGATGTGGCGCTCGACGGCGAGCGCCGCGTACACGTCGATCGGGACCGAGCTGTCGGGCGACTGGTCCGTGTGGAGATGGGCGTCGAGGGGCAGGTCGTGCCCGGCATGGCCCGCATCGCTCGTCCAGTCGTCCCAGGCGGCCCCGGACGATGCGCGATTCGGGGAGCTGCCCTCGGCTTCCGACGTCACCCGGCGATGATGCCGAGCTCGCGCCCGACGCGCGAGAACGCCTCGAGCGCGCGGTCGAGGTGCTCGTCGCTGAGGGCGGCAGTCACGATCGTGCGCAGGCGAGCCTGGTCGAGCGCGACGGTCGGGAAGACGACGGAGGTGGCGAAGACGCCCTCCTCGAAGAGCCGGTTCGAGAACCGGATCGCGGCGTCCGATTCGCCGACAATGACCGGCGTGATCGGCGTCTCCGACCTGCCCGTGTCGAAGCCGAGGCGCGTCAGCTCGGCCTTGAACCGCCTGGTGCTCGCCCACAGCCGCTCGATCCGCCACGGCTCGTCGAGCATCACTCGCACCGCCTCGCGACATGCGGCGGCGTCGGCGGGCGGGTGTGACGTGGAGAACAGGAACGGCCGGGCCCGCTGGATCAGCAGCTCGCGCAGCGCCCGGGTGCTCGCGACGTAGCCGCCGAGCACGCCCATCGCCTTCGACATCGTGCCGACCTGGATGTCGACCCGTCCGTGGAGCCCGAAGTGGTCGACCGAGCCTCGCCCGTTGCGACCCAGGACGCCGGACGCGTGGGCGTCGTCGATGTACACGGCGGCGCCGTAGGCCTCCGCCGCGTCGACGATCGCCGGCAGCGGCGCGATGTCGCCGTCCATCGAGAACACGCCATCGGTGACCACGAGGATGAGCCGGTACGGGCCGGCGCCATCGGGGCGACCCTTCTCGGTCGCTTCGCGCAGGATCTCGCGCAGCGCCGGGACATCCTTGTGTGGGAAGACCTTGCGCGGCGCCTTGGACAGGCGCATGCCGTCGATGATCGAGGCGTGGTTGAGCGCGTCCGAGACGATCAGGTCGGCCTCGCCGGTGATCGTCGGGATCACGCCGGTGTTCGCGGTGAAGCCCGACTGGAAGGTCAGGACCGCCTCGACGCCCTTGAACTCCGCCAGCTCCGACTCGAGCAGCTCGTGCTCGGACATCGTCCCGGCGATGGTGCGGACGGCGCCGGAGCCGACGCCGTACTCGCCCACGGCCTTGAGCGCCGCGTCGCGCAGGCGCGGGTGGTGGGTCAGGCCGAGATAGTCGTTCGAGGACAGCGAGATGACCTCGCGCCCGTCGACCACGGTCACCGGGCCCTGGGCTGCGCTCATCACGCGCAGCGGCCGGTACAGGTGCTTCGCCTTGAGGTCGTCGATCTCGGCGGCGATGAAGTCGAGCGGGTTCCTGCGGGCAGTCGTGGCCATCAGTCCGTCCAGCTCATGATGACCTTGCCGGAGTCGCCCGACCGTGCAGCCGCGAACGCCGCCTCGAAGTCGCGGAAGCCGAAGCGGTGCGTGATCGCGGGCTTGATGTCGAGCCCCGACTGGAGCATCACCGTCATCTGGTACCAGGTCTCATACATCTCGCGACCGTAGATCCCCCGCAGCGTCAGCTGGTTGAAGACGATGGTATTCACGTCGAGCGAGATCTCGCCCGTGGGGATGCCCAGGATCGCGATGCGTCCGCCGTGGGCCATGTTCTCGATCGCCGACCGAAGCGCCGCCTCCACGCCCGACATCTCGAGCGCGATGTCGAAGCCCTCGACCATGCCCAGCTCGCCCTGCACCGAGTGCAGGTCGCGTTCCCGCGGATCGATCGCGATCGTCGCGCCCATCTTCAGCGACAGGTCGCGCCGGTAGGCGTTCGGCTCGCTCACGACGACGTGGCGCGCGCCCGCGTGGCGGACGACCGCGGTCGCCATCAGCCCGATCGGCCCGGCGCCGCTCACCAGGACGTCCTCGCCCAGGACCGGGAACGCCAGCGCGGTGTGCACGGCGTTGCCGAACGGGTCGAAGATCGCGGCGACCTCCTCGTCGATGCCCGGGGCGTGATGCCAGATGTTGGTCATCGGCAGGGCGACATACTCGGCGAACGCACCGTCGCGACCAACGCCCAGCCCGACCGTGTCCACGCACAGGTGCCGCTGGCCCGCAAGGCAGTGCCGGCACTTGCCGCACACCACATGGCCTTCGCCGCTCACGATGTCACCGGGCCTGAAGCCGCTGACGTTCGCGCCGACCTCGACGATCTCGCCGACGAACTCGTGGCCGAGCACGAGCGGCGGTTGGATCGTCCGAGCCGCCCACGGATCCCACGACTCGATGTGGAGGTCGGTGCCGCAGATCCCGGTCTTGTGAACCCGGATGAGCACGTCGTTGATCCCGATCTCGGGCACCGGCACGTCCTGCAGGCGCAGCCCGGGCCCGGCCTTGGCCTTGACCAGGGCGAGCATCAGCGTGCGGCCTCGTCAGCGACGCGCCGGCCGGCCGTCGGTCAGCTCCCGGCGGGGCTCGGCGTCGCGGAGGCGCCCGGCGTCGCTGCGCCCGAGGCCGCGGGCGAGCCCGATGGAACAGGGCTGGGCGTCGCGGGCCCCGGCGTCGGCGACGGATAGGCACATTGCCGCTCGGGGTTGAACTGCTCGGCATACGCGGCGTAGAACGCGAGGATCGCCTGCTCGTCGAGCGTCTGCAGCGGCAGGACCATGTCCCACACGATCGCCGCATACGGGTAGGGCATGTCGTCGAAGCGCGTGAACACCGGGGTGAAGTTGCCCGGCGGGATCTTGCAGATCGGACTGTTCGGCCACCGTCCGAGCAATGACTGCAGCGCCGACTGGCCATCGTCGGTGCAGCCCGGGCCCGGGCACTTGTAGGCGAGCACCAGCGCGCCGTGCTCGAGGTTGTGAATCCAGCCTTCCGGGATCGTTGGCGTGTTCTGGTCGTAGAAGCCGCCCCGGACCGGGCCCTGGCCGGCGGCCGCGTAATGGTTGCCGCTGGCAGGCGGGCACCACGTGTACTTCACCTTCGTGCCGAGCGCCACGTGGGTCCGGCCCATGTCGGGCTCGACGAACCCCGCGGGGGGAGCGGTGACCTGAGGCGCGGCGGTCGCCCCGGACGCGATCGGCGCCGGGCTGGGCGCGACGAACGATGGCGCAGGCGTCGGCTCGAACGGCTTCACGCATTCGTAGGCGGGCGTGATGCTCGGCGCCACGAAGCCCACGAAGATCAGCGCGATGAAGACGACGATGCCGCCGATCCAGAGGAGGCCGGTCCGGTAGCGCTCCAGGAAGGAGGGCTGGCGCTGGGCCGGGCGGCGGGAGCGGCGGACGGCACGGCCGGCCGGGCTCGGACGACGGGGGGACCTGGTCAAGGAAATCCTCGTTGGATTCGGAGGGAGGTCGGCGAGGAAGTCTGCCAGATCACGGCTGGTCGAGCCACAGGGCGACGGCCGGCGCGCGCAGGCCCTGGAGCAGCAGCCCGGCGAGCAGGGCGACGACGACCGCGGCGATCACGCCGCCGGCAAGGAATGCGAGCGGGATCCCGGGCAGCGCCAGCGTTGCCAGCCCCAGGGCGAGGGTGCGCGCGGCGGCCTTGCGCTGGAGGACGATCGTGACGGTGAAGATCGTGTAGGCGAGGAGCGCCATCACGACGAGGCCGAGCGGGGTCAAGGGCACGGTCTGCGCCTGGTCGACAACGAAGCCCAGGGACAGGCCGATGCCGGCGAGGATCGCCAGGGCGTAGACGAGGAAGAGGGCCAGGCCCCAGGGCATGCCGCGCAACGTTCCCATCTCGAGCCCATTTTGCTGGTTCCCACGATTGACGCCGGGCCAGGCGGCGCATAGTGTCGCTAAACCGGTTTGCTAAACGGTTAGGAGCGGGTCCGGCGTCTCGTGTCGGCCGGTCGAAGGAGGGGCGTGGAGCGGGCTGGGCCACGGCCACGGATCGCCGACGTCGCGCGCGCGGCGGGCGTGTCCAAGACGGCGGTGTCCTTCGCGTTCAACAACCCGGACCGGTTGTCTGCCGAGACCGTCACCCGGATCCGGGACGTCGCGGACCGGCTGGGCTACCGCCCGAACCCCGTGGCCCGAATGCTCGCGCAGGGTCAGACGATGACCCTCGGCGTGCTCACCCCACAGGCCCTGGCGGTCATTTTCTCCAACCCCTTCTTCGCGCTGTTCAGCGAGGGCGTGGCCCAGGCGGCCGAGGACCTTGGCTACGAGCTCCACTTCATCTCGCCCCTGCACGGCTCCCTCGAGCTGGCAATCGGCCGAGCCATGGTCGACGGGGTCGTTGCGATCGGGCTCTCCGCCGACCATCCGGAGGTCGGCCAGATCCTGGCTGCCGGGTTGCCGATGGTGCTGGTCGATTCGGACGACCTGCGGGAGCACAGCTCGGTCGTCGTGGACGATGAGGCCGGCGCCCGGGCCGCTGCCGAGCACCTCGTGGGACTGGGGCACCGGGACATCCTGATCCTCGCCGTCGAAGGCCCGCAGTCGGCAGCCCTCCTGCCCGGCCAACCGCAGGGCGTCAGCGAGCGCCGGCTCCGCGGCTACGGCGCGGCCCTCGAGCGGGCCGGCATCGCGCTCCGGAGCGACCACGTCATCGCGGGCCGGGCGTCGATCGAAGGCGGCGCCGACGCGTTCCAGCGGGCGTGGGCGGCGGGCATCCGACCGACCGCAATCCTGGCAATGTCCGACGCGATGGCGGTCGGCGCCACGCGCGCGGCGAGGGAGCGCGGCCTGCGCATCCCGGACGACCTGAGTGTCGTCGGCTTCGACGACATCGACCTTGCCGCACACGTCGACCCGCCCCTGACGACGGTCCACCAGCCGATCCGGGAGAAGGGAGCCGTGGCGGCGCGGCTGCTCCTCGCTCGAATTGCCGTCGGCACCGCCCAGCGACCCGAGCGGGTGCGGCTCGCGACGGATCTGGTGGTCAGGGCGTCGACGACCCGCGCGAACAGGTAAGAATCCGCGGCGCATGCCCGACACCCCCGCCTGGGTCCGCGACGCGGTCTTCTACCAGGTCTTCCCGGACCGCTTCGCGGCAAGCGAGCGCGTGGCCAAGCCCGGACCGCTCGAGGCGTGGGACGCGCCACCGACGAACGACGGGTTCAAGGGCGGCGACCTGCTCGGGATCGTGGAGCACCTCGACCACATCGCCGGGCTGGGCGTCAACGCGCTGTACCTCACCCCGGTCTTCCAGTCGGCGTCGAATCATCGGTACCACACGTACGACTACCTCGCGGTCGACCCGCTGCTGGGCGGCGACGCGGCGCTCCGCGAGCTGCTTGACGCCGCGCACGCCCGCGACATGCGGGTGATCCTCGATGGCGTCTTCAATCACACCGGCCGCGGGTTCTGGCCGTTCCACCACGTGCTCGAGACCGGTGGCAGCTCGCCGTACCGCCACTGGTTCCACTTCGACCAGGCGGGCCTCGACCACCACAAGCCGATCGATGCGTATCCGATGGGGCGCCTCCGAGCCGGCATGCCGCTCGACGAGCCATGGCCCGGGACGGCCGACGTCGACGCCGCCTCGGCGAGAGTCAGGCTCGGCTACGACGCCTGGTGGGGCATGCCCGCGCTGCCCAAGCTCAACACCGCCGAGCCGGCGGTCCGGGAGTACCTGATGGGCGTCGCCGAGCACTGGCTCGGCTTCGGCATCGACGGCTGGCGCCTCGACGTCCCCGCGGAGATCGACGATCCCTCGTTCTGGCAGGAGTTCCGGCAGCGTTGCCGCGCCGTCAATCCGGATGCCTACCTGGTCGGCGAGATCTGGCACGTCGCGCCGGACTGGGTGAGCGGCGACCGGTTCGATGCGCTCATGAACTACCCGCTCGCCGAGGCGATCATCGGCTTCGTGGGTGGGCGCTCGCTCAACGAGCAGCTCCTGCGATCGCATCACGAATATGCACAGGTGACGCGGCTGGATGCCCCGGCCTTCGCCGTAGCGCTCGCCGAGCTGCTGTCGGCCTATGCGCCCGAGACGGCGGCCGTGCAGCTGAATCTCCTCGGCAGCCACGACACCCCGCGCGTCCTGTCGCTCCTGGGTGGCGACGTGGATGCGATGGAGCTGGCCGTGCTGCTGCAGGGGACGCTGCCCGGCGCGCCCTGCGTCTACTACGGCGACGAGGTCGGGCTGACCGGCGGCAAGGACCCCGATTCGCGCAAGGCCTTCCCCTGGGACCGCGCCCGCTGGGAGGCCGACCTGCTCGATGCCACGCGCGCGACCTTCACCCTCCGACGGGCGGAGCCCGCGCTGCGAGCCGACGGCGTCAGCGTGCTCGGCGCGGCGGGCGCGGCGCTGGCCTTCGAGCGACGCTCGGGCGACAGGCGGCTCGCCGTCGCGATCAATGCGGGCGACGGGACGGCCTCGCTCGACCTCGGTCCGGCCGACGGACCCGCGAGCGTCCTGCTGTCGACAGGGCGGGCGAGGATCAGCCCGGCGCGCCTCGGCGAGCTCGAGGGGGCGGTGCGAGTCGAGCTGCCACCGCGCGCCGGGGCCGTCATCCGCCTCGCCTGACGGGGCTCACCCGGGCCCGAGCCCCACCCTTCATACTCCCGCGATGTCCGATCTCCCGGTGGCGCTGCCGGCTGAGCTCGAACGGACGCTCGTTCGCGCCGTCGATGCCGCCGGCAAGCTCGTCGCAGCGCTCGACGCGCTCGGCCCGATCACGGATCGGGACGTGCTCGTCATCGATGCCGCGGCCGGCCCGGTCATCGACGGGCTCGTGGCCGCCGGCGCGCGCCTCACGTCCGTGCCCGCCGGCGACCCGTTCCAGCTCGACGTGCCCGACGCCTCGGCAGACGTCGTCATCGGCCTGTGGTCGGCGTTCCGCGGGGTCGATCGCGCCGAGGTGGCCGAGGTCGATCGAGTGCTCCGCCCGGGTGGGCGACAGCTCGTCGTCCACGACTACGGGCGCGACGATGTGTCGCGCCTGCACGGCGAGCGACCCGAGTACGGTGCCTGGAGCCAGCGCACCGGCCCATTTCTGACAGGTGGCTTCAAGGTGCGGGTGGTGCACTGCTTCTGGGAGTTCGAGTCCATGGAGGTCACCATCGACTTCCTCACATCGGCGTTCGGGGAGGTAGGCGCGACGGTGGCCAGGACGCTCAAGCGACCGCGTCTGTCGTGGAACGTTGCCGTTTACCATCGCTCGCGACCGTGATCGATCAACCTCCCGCCGTGGAGCCGGCGCCGTCACCGATGCCGCCGCGTCGCGGCCTGTACCTCGGTCCCCTCAGGATCACGCCGGCCGTCGTCCTGGTGGCCATCGCCCTGCTCGGTTCGGCAGGGTTCATCCTGTACGTCGTCTTCCGGATCGAGGATGAGCAGATCCCGCTCCTCGGGGCCGGCTTCGGGGTCCTGGGTGCCTGCTTCGCGGTGATCGCGATCGGGTCGCTCATCGAGATGTGGCGGGCGGCATCACGGGCCAGCGCGGGTCGAGCCCTCGGCCTCGCGATCATCGGCGGCGTCGCCGCCCTCGTCGCCATTGGCTGCTTCACCTTCACCGCGCTCGCGACAATGGTCTGGAACACCTGACGTACACTCGCGCGGCTCCGCGGGCCCCCATCGTCTAGAGGCCTAGGACGCCACCCTTTCAAGGTGGAGATCGCCGGTTCGAATCCGGCTGGGGGTACCAACGCTCGCGGCCGTGATCCGGGTCCGGCCTGCGTTCGCGGCTCCGCACCCTCCCTCACGCACCTTCGAAGTGCGCTCGGTTGGGATGCTCGCCACGGCCTTGGCCGGCCCGCGGCTGACGGCCGCTCGGGGCCTGGTGGCTCCTTGCGGCCGGCGCGGCTGAGCCACCCTCGAAACGCGGCGACGCACTTCGGCAGGCCCGCGGCTGACGGGCGCTCGGGACCGCACGGTTCTTGGCGCGTACCATCGCGATCGATGAGCCCGCTCGACTACCTCGGTGTCCACATCGACACGATCATCGAGGACAACGTCGCGATCCGCTGCGATGGCTGCCTCGAGGTGATCGAGGGGACGCCCTGGCGAATGAACATCCTGGATGTCGTCGCGGCCGAAACTCCCGTCTCGTGGGCTGGACGGCCACCGATCAATCCCGGGCCATTCGAGTTCCATGGCGATGGCGGTCACGTCCGCGCCTGGATGCGCAAGCGCGGCTACCTGTTCTGCCGGAAGGGCGAGGTTCGCGAGATCATGCGGCCGATACCGATCCCGGGGCCGGAGGACGCCCCGCTCCGGTACGGCCTGTGTGACGGGCTCCATCGCGATGACCACGAGCTCGTGCCTGCCTGACCGCTGCGGCTGTCCACCGGCTCCCGTGGGGCCCGGCGACGACCAGCGAATCGTGCGCTTTGACAACGTGACGCACGCCCAATATCCTCCCGCCGTCGCGGTCAGAATCACGATACCTAGATTTACCTAGATTCAGACCGCGTTGGACGGCCGCGCCACGGCGTCCCCGCTTCGAAATGGAGGACCAGCTGCCAGCGGTCAGCGTCGCGGCGTTGAAACCCCTCTCCGGGTGGCTCTCGCTCGGCCCGGCGAGCAGGCTGGTCGGCGTCGACCCCGACACCCTTCGAAGGTGGGCGGATAGCGGACGTGTCCGGGCGTTCACGACGCCGGGCGGTCACCGCCGTTTCCTGCGCGCGGATCTCGTCCGCCTCGAGTCCGCCAGGGTCGCGGCACATCGTCCCCTGGCAACGCTCGGTGCCACGACGGAGCGTGTGACGCGTGCCTATGCGCGCCAGTACAGGGATAGTGCCCGTGCCACCGCCGGCGACTCGTTCGACCCGGAGGAGCGAGATGCCTTCCGCAGCGACGGCCGTCGTCTCGTTGAGCTGCTCATTGCCTTCCTCGACAGCACGGACGGGGAGGGCAGGGACGGGCTCGAGGCGGAAGCACGCGAGATCGTCGCCGCGACCGCGGTGCGGCTGGCCCAGGCCGGCGTCGACACGACCGAGGCTGTCGAGGCGTTCGTGGCAGCTCGACGGCCGTTCCTCGGCGCGCTTGCCGCCGTGGGTCGTCGGCGCTCCCTCGACGTTGCCGCGATGACCGGGCTCTATGACTCCGCAGCGTCGCTGCTGGACCGCCTG
>Ga0310810_10012312_pt1 | contig 10049 bp, 6 predicted proteins | sample NCmetagenome_FD_207641 | JGI IMG/M metagenome (GOLD analysis project Ga0310810, IMG submission 207641) | Soil microbial communities from experimental microcosm in Duke University, North Carolina, United States - NC | ecosystem: Engineered > Artificial ecosystem > Soil microcosm > Unclassified ...
TTTTTCCAATTATTATTACAAGATATGTTTTATTTTTTTGCCATTGGTATGCAACTAAAGCCCACTATTAAGTTGGGCTATAATATTTTTCCGTGGAAACAAAAGTCGTTTTCCTGTTGAGTTGCGTGGCCAGGGGCAATCATATGCCTGAAGCCGAGGGTGAATTAAAAAAGGGAATTGAAAAGGGTAAAAGAAGTGGCTGGAATTTTTGACCAAACTATCCTGAGCTGTTTCTTACCGCCGATCACTTACTGTACGTAGATTCCCTAACCTAAATTTTTCCAGATGATTTTTTTGAGCTTGTGTAATCCGGCAATTTCTATCATCATAGGGGAAATGTTTTTATGCAGCCCAGATCGTTTGCCCCCGATCCCCGCTATTTCCAGGTCATTTTCCAAATAGTTTTTTTAAGTTATGGTGTTCTTTTTTTAGAATGGAACACCGACTGGTTGCATTATGCAATCAGCATTGGCGGCTGTTTACTGTTTCAATACGTGGCAGATTCCATCAGCAAGAAGAGACTGATGTATCCCTCGGAATTTAACAAATGGGGTTTTAGTGTTCTAATAAGCGCCATGAGTCTTTGCCTGCTCCTAAAGACAAACTATTGGTATATAAGTTTTCTTGCCGCATTTCTTACAGTTCTATCAAAATATGTTCTTCGTTTTAATGGTAGGCACATATTTAATCCTTCAGCATTTGGTATCATCGCCACGATCCTTATCACTCGTGATGCATGGCTATCTCCGGGCCAGTGGGGAAGTAACGCGGTAATATTTTTTGCAGTCACAGTGCTTGGAATAATTGTGGTGACGAGAGTGCAAAAACTCGATGTGAGCCTCGCCTTTCTTTTCACCTTTATTGGCTTGCTATACTGGCGACAGGTGTATGTGTTGGGCTGGCCGATGGATTATTTTATTCATTCCGTTAGCACCGGCAGTTTGCTTCTTTTCACATTTTTCATGATCAGCGATCCAAAGACATCACCCAATCATCCTGTAGCGAGAATTATCTGGGCTGTATTGATAGCCTTCATTTCGTTTTATCTCGCCGTTTTCAAATGGAAATACAATACGCCAATATGGGTGTTGGTGGCTTGTGCGCCGCTGGTGCCGTTGTTGGATCAAATCTTCAAGTTTGAAACGTTTCAATGGAACAATCCCTTATTTAATAACTATCCTCGTCACCTCTTTGTGGGATGGGGACAAAAATTTAAAAATATAGTCATGAAGCCATTTATGAAAAAAATTGCTGCGTTCATTATACTGGCAGCTATGATCAGCCATGAAGCCGCTGCTTTTTGCGGATTTTATGTTAGTAAGGCTGATGGTACACTGAGAAATAAAACTTCGCAGGTAATCCTCGTTCGCGATGGAGACAAAACAGTCATTACCATGTACAACGATTTCCAGGGCAACCTGAAAGATTTTGCCATGGTAGTACCCGTGCCGGTTGTTTTAAAGAAGAGTGACATCAAAGTGGTGAACCAACAAATCTTTACAACACTCAATGATTATAGTAAGCCAAGATTGGTAGAATATTACGATCAGAATCCATGTAGCCAGGTTTTGTACGAAAAGAACAAAATGGATTTGTCGGGCAGTCTTCCGGGAGTAGCCGTACAAGGTTATGGGACCTATAAAAAGGAAACTGTAAAGATCGAAGCCAAATACATAGTAGGAGAATATGATATTCTCATTCTGAGTGCAACGGAGTCTGCCGGATTGAAAACCTGGCTTGATGAAAATGGGTATAAAATTCCTGCAGGTGCCGAAGAAGTGCTGGAACCCTACATTAAAAGCAATCTTAAATTCTTCGTGGTAAAAGTGAATGAGGAAGAAAAGAAAAAATTACCGGGAAATTTTTTACGTCCCATCCAGATAAAATTCAATTCTCCAAAATTTATGTTGCCGATTCGTCTTGGAATGGCTAATGCAGATGGCGACCAGGATCTGATCGTCTATGCATTCACAAAGAAAGGAAGGCTCGAATGCACGAACTATCGCACGGTGTCACTGCCGACCGGCAAGAACATTCCTTTATTTGTTCAAAATAATTTCGGGAATTTTTATTCTAATCTTTTCGAGCATCAATGGGATCTCGAAGGTAAATCGGTTGCAATGCTTGAATATGCATGGGATGTAAGCCCAAAGAATTATGTGAAATGTGACCCGTGTGTTGCCACCGCTCCGTCAACCCAGGACCTCGTACAAGCCGGAGTTTGGTGGGTCAATCGGGATTGGAATGACTACAATGATGATCAGTATGAAGACGACTATTCATCAAGCGTCTATTTCACCCGGCTGCACATAAGATATAATCGCAAAGCTTTTCCGCAAGACCTGATGTTTCAGCTTACACCCAATACAGAAAATTTCCAGGCCCGCTACATTATCACTCATCCTGCAAGCGGGGACTTTAACTGCGAGGCAGGAAAAAAATACCTCGCTGATCTGAGGCAAAGACGCCACGATGAATTAAAAATGCTCACCTACCTCACAGGCAAAGGCTTCGATGATTGGGATGTCGTGATGAATAACAAAGTAGAAAAGAATATTCCTGCTGAAGACTCGTATCAACAAATTGCATTGATGGTCGATCCTGGCAAGAAAGGTAGCGGTGCCTTGTTGGCTACCCTCGGGATAATGGGATTGGTTACCGCGATTGGGTTTACTCATAAAAGAATGAAACTGTAACCGGAGGACAAGAGAAATTAAGCCCTAAAAAATGTTAAAGCGGGGCTTAATTTGTCTTTGGAAAGGCTACAATGTTGTTAGGGGAAGATTTACTCTATTCTTTCTTAAAAAAAATTGTTTTCTTGTGTTCTAATCCAAAATACCCGGTTCCCTATGTCAAAGAACACAAGACTTTTATTATTAGTCACAGTACTAGGCACAAGTCACATTTACTCCCAGTCAGTTGATAGCACTACTTCCCTTATACAGGTAAAGGCGGGCTTATCATACACTTCAAACCAATCTTATGCGGGCAGGACGGATTCTGCAAAGTTACCAGTTATCGTTCCTTCTGTCAGCGTATCAGCCAAAGGATTTTACCTGAAAACAAGCGGGTATTTAAACTTATCAAAAAACAACAGCGGCTTTGACGGCGTGAGTCTAGAGCCGGGTTATGAATTTTCAAAAGGGAAGTGGAATGGAAGCATTGCTTACGTCAAGAATTTTATCAGCGACAGCAGCAATCTTATCATTGCGCCCATAAAAAGCTCTATAGAATTCTATCTCGAAAATGAAAACAAGATCATTATTCCTTCCGTAGGAGCCGAGTATGCATTCAGTGACGAAGGGAACGATTTTATCATCTATGCCGGTCTGGCAAAACTATTTACTCTCACCCACCAGGATAAAGAGCCTTCTCTCACTCTCGAACCATCTCTTTCTGTGTCGGGTGGAACGCAAAATTTTTATTATTCCTTCGTGAAAAACTATGCCGGCAATAGCCGAAATAAACAAAAAAGAAATATAGCTATACCTCAAACTGCAAAAAAGCAAAGTGACCAATTCGCTGCGCTTGATGCCGAGTTTGAATTGCCTGTAACTCTAAGTGAGGGCAAACTCGAATGGAAAACAACTCCGGCTTTTGTATCAGCCGTGAACCTGGTTGATGGCAATGTTGAAACATCTCCGTCAAAATCTTATCTATACATCAGCACCGAGTTGGTTTATTCCTTCTGAATGTTCCATTCTTCTTCCTCCTCCGGAGATTAAACGGAGCATTGAAGGCAGGACGATCAATAACAACGGCAGTGCTATGATGAAACCGCCAATTACTGCAATGGCCAAAGGTTGGTGCAATTGAGCGCCGGTACCGATCCCAAGTGCAAGTGGCATGAGGGCAATGATAGCTCCGAGTGCAGTCATCAGTTTTGGCCGAAGCCTTGTTGAAATGGAATAGATGATGGATTCGTCAACATTTCTGTTTTCCCGAAAGGATTCCCTGAATTGCAGGTAAGTGAAAATGGCATTTTCACCGATGATACCAACGATCATGATCAGGCCAGTGTAACTGCCGACATTCAATGGTGTATTGGTAATGTAAAGAGCAAGATAACTTCCCGAAATTCCCAGCATGGCAAGAATGAGGATCACCAGGGCCACCCTAAAACTTCTAAATAAGAAAAGAATCACCGAAAATACCAGCAAGCTTGCTGTTAGTAAAATGATCAACAGCTCACGAAACGATTGTTGTTGTTCGGCGTAGGCTCCGCCATATTCAATGTGATAACCTTGAGGCAATACAATTTGAGAAGCAACTTTTTGTTGAATTTCTTTCATCGTGCTTCCAAGATCACGATTTTCAAGTCGCCCGGTGACAACACCCATCGATTGCAGGTTTTCCCGCTGAATTTCCGCATCGCCCTTGTTCACCTGTACTGTAGCAAGGTTGGCAATGGGGATCAATCGTCCAGACGGCGAAAAGATCTGTAAGTGCTGTATTCCCTCCACGCTTTGATGAATATTGTTCGGGTAAACAATACGAATGTTCGAGAACTGCTCATTTTCTAAAATATTTCCTACGCCGATGCCTTGAAGAGACAATTCGATCTGAGTTTGCAAGGCCTGTGGTGTTAAGCCATATTGCGCAAGGGCTGCATTATTAGGCAAAATGCTAATGGACGGCCCCGATATCACAATACCATTAAACACATCTGCTGCGCCTTCGATTTTTCCTGTTATGTCTCCAACTTTCTCAGACAATTCGTGGAGTTTATTGTTATTATTACCATACACTTTTATTTCAATCGGCTGTACGGAGGCCATGAGGTCGCCGAGCATGTCTCCGATCACCTGGCCAAAATCTATCTGCAAAGCGGGCTGCGTGCTTTCAATTTGTTTCCGTATATCCGCGATTACTTCATCCGTTGTTCGCTTTCGATTTTTCTTTAACTGGATCAGGTAATCACCACTGTTGGGCTCAGTAATAAAAAAACCCATCTCTGTTCCTGTTCGTCTCGAGTAGGCTTGCACCTCGGGAACTTTCACCATGAGTTTTTCAATCTCCCTTAACATTCTGTCTGTTTCATCCAGGGAAGTGCCCGGTGGCGATTTGTAATCCAGCACAATGCTCCCCTCATCCATTTCCGGCAAAAAACCTGTTTCAAGTCGCGGTAGAATAAACCAGATGGAAAATGCAAGCAGCAACACAATTATAAAACTGATATAAGGTCTGTGTATAAAAAATGACACCCACCTTTGTTTTTTTACTTCAACCGGTTTTTCCATTTTCTTAGTTGAGGTCTCATTAGGAGATCTTGTCAACAGCAAATAGATAACGGGCAAAAATATCCATGTCACAAAAAAGGAGCATACCAGGATGATGATCATTGTATTCGTCATTACCTTAAAATAAGCGCCTGCCACACCGCTCATTAATTCAAAGGGAATAAAGATCACGATGGTACTCATGGAAGAGCCGATCATTGCCGGCAATAAGTAATGAATGGCTTTGTGCACGATCGTCGTTGATGGCTCCCCGGGATGTTCTTCATGCGTTCGGTGTATTTGTTCTACTACTACTATTGCATCATCAATGATCAAACCGATCGCTGCAGCAATGGCGCCAAGCGTCATGATGTTTAATGTGTAGCCAACGGAGTACATCGCGATCAACGTCAAACAAATTGTGACCGGAATGGTGATCAGGATGGTGGCGCTGGCCTTTGCAGAGCGCAGAAAAATGATAGCCACGATGATCGCTAGTGCTAACCCTACCCACAAACTATCCGTTACGCTTTTTACAGACTCATTTACAAAATCTGCCTGCACATAATAAGGGCTGATCGTGACCCCGGTGGGAAGTACTTTTTTTAGTACTTCGAGTTTTTTTTGCATGGCATTCGAAAGGCTGATAAGATTTGCATTTGGCTGCTTGATGATGGCCACCAGCAAACCTTCCCTGCCGTTTGCATTGATCCTTGTATATTCTATACCCTCCCTGATCTTGACTTCAGCAATGTCTTTCAGTTGCACAATGCGTCGTCCATTGTTCGCGATCACAAGATCTTCGAGTTCATCAAGCGTATGAACCGTGGCGTCTGTAACAGTAAGGTATAAGAGCCGGTAATCTGACACATAGCCATTGGACTGAATAAAGTTTGTCTGGATCAGCGCATTGGAGAGTGATTCGGGAGTAATGCCGAGCGTACTCATTTTTTGAGGCTCCAGTGTTAGCCAGTATTCTTTTTGCTTCCCGCCGATAATGCGCACTTCTGCTACTCCCTCCACCTGTGATAAAAAAGGTTTTACAGTATTAACCGCTATTTGCCGCATATCAATCGCCGTTCGGCTGGAGCTGCTTGTTTCAAGTGTATAACCAATTACGGGTAAAATAGAGGGATTCATTTTTTCAACCGTGATCTGAACACCGGCAGGAAGATCATTTTTTATTTCTGCTATCCTCGACTCAACCCGTTGCTGGCTGATATCAATATTAGCGTTCCAGTTCATGAATGCAGAAATTTCACAACTGCCCCGACTGGTAATACTCCTTATATCCGCAAGATCAGGTACGCGTTTGATCGCATTCTCTAATGGTTTTGTTACAGTCACCATCATTTTATTGACTGGCTGCAAACCCGCATCAGCGATGATTTTTATTTTCGGGAATGTGATCTCAGGAAACAAAGAGGTCTGCAAACGGCTATACACATACACGCCACCCATGATAATAAGAGCAATGAAAACGGTAAGAGGATTTTTATGTGTGATAAAGAACCTGCGCATTTGTTGTAATTACTAATTTGTTCTTATTAATTATTGATTATTGAATTCAATCTTACAATAGTCGGTAATCCATGGTCCTGGGTATTATTCGTCTTCCATTACTTTAACTTTCGCTGTATCCGGGAGGCCATAATTGCCCGTCAACAAAATTTTATCATTCAGCGAAAACTGGGGCTTAACAATTTCTATTCTTGCACTTGTTTCAATGCCTTTTACTACCGGTACTTTTATGGCTGTCGCAGAGTCTGTCATCTTCATTACCCAGAAGCTTGTTTGAGCATCATTGCTCAACACTGCCTGTTTCGGCAGCGATATCGCATTTGTTTTTTGAATTTTCAGAATGCGCACCTTCGCAATGAGATTTTCCGGGATCCTTGATGGCGAGGACACTTTGATCAATACTTGTTGTGTTTGCGACACCGAATCAATAACCGGCATAAATGACGCGACTACGCCGGTAAAATGCGTACTGTCTGGCAAAATGACATCCACTGTTTTATTCGACACAACATACTTATGCAATTCATAAGGAAGGTTCAAAATAAAACCAAAGCTGTTTGAGTTGCTTATCACCGCGAGTTGCTCTCCGTCCTGCACATAATCGCCGAGCTGGTGAGGCAGTTCGGTTATATAGCCACTTTCAGGAGTTGTTATTTTGCTCACACCTGAAAAATGGTACGATGAATCTAATTTGTTGATCGTATTGCCGAGGCTTTCCGCCTCCTTGGTTTTTAGGATGAACAATGTTTGCCCCGCCGCTACGTATTGGCCCAGTTTTACATTCACAGATTTTACGTAGCCAATAATGTTGGACTTGATGATATTGTCCTGCTGAAAAACAGACGTTGCATTTAACTCTGCATACTCTGTAAGTGGCTCATTGCTTACACTGGTAACAGTCACCGGGGTCTGTACCTGCTCCGGCGTTTCTTCCTCTTCTTTTTCAGTTGCAGCGTGGTGACAAGAAAGTATTGAAAAACTTCCGAGAATAGAGATTAGTAATAGGTAAGCTCTTGTCATAGAAGAACAATTTATTGATTCCAATAATTGATCTGGTTCAAGATCTTTAGACGGCTGATCAAATTCTGCCGGTAAGAATTTTGAGCAGTCAAATAGTTCGTGATCGCTATCACCACATCAGTTATTTTTACATCACTTGTTTCCAGCAATTTTCCATATGCCTGTATAAGGGTCCTGGTATGCTCCACTTGCTGCCGTATCTTGTTAAATAACTCGTCTGTGGCATGAAGTTGCATGGTTAACTGTGATACCTGTTGATTATACTGGTTAATAAAAAAACTCTTTTTAGTTAACCTCGTCCGCTCTTCAATATCCAGTTTCTGGTATTTCAAAGTCCGCTGGCGCCCATCGTACAAGGGCATCTTTATATTCACACCAAAACTATAACCAATGTTCTTATAAGGTGTATTCTGCAGAGACGAATTAAAACCCGCATCAGTGAATGCATTGAATGTGGGGCGATAGCCATAATCGATGAGCCTTCGCTCGTTCCTGATTCGCAGGCTATCTGTAACATAGCGTTTATAAAATACTGAATTATAAAAGTCATGCACAACCGTATCCTCCAGTTTGGGTTCTTCGATCCTCATGATAGTAGTGTCTGCAATTCCTGCCAGGTAATTCAGCGTGAGATAGTCTGCATTATATTGAATTTGCGCCTGTAAATAAGTTAACTCCTGTTGTTGAACAGTAATATCAAACACAAGGAACTCGGTCTGTTTTATAACATTGGCTTGGGCTAATTTTTTTAAGAGCTCATTTTCCTGCTTCAAAAGATCATACAACTCTTTGGTGTATTCCATGGTGAGCTGATCCCCATACGTAGCAATGTACTGTTCGGTGATACCCCTGATAAGATCTTTCTGTGAAAGGAGAAGTGTATCCCGCAAAGACTGGTTTTGCAACGCGATCTTCCTGTATTGAGTTGCCAAATTCCCTTTCGATAAAAAAGTTTTTGTGGCTTGCACCATTCCCGAAACCTGGGCAATATTGGTGATGATCTCGTCATAACCCCAGCCTTTGATCACCGGCGCATACATTTCATTGCTGACAAAATTGAGTTGGGTTTTCGTGGTGGCTCTTAATATCTGGCTGTCTACAAGATTTGAAAGGACCTGGTTTTGCAGATCTTTCAACGTTGCATTATTGTCTTTCGCATATTGGATGAAATCATTCAAGCTCCTGGTCTGCCCTGAGCAAAACACGGCAAAAAGAGCCAATGTAAGAGTTAGAACAAATTTCATCCTGGTCATTATAAGGGAAAAGCCGTCCCCGATTTGTCGGGACGGCTTTTCATAAATTTAATCCTTCACCTCTTTTATAAATTTTCCAGTTACATCAAAGACGATATCCTTATGATGTACCTCCGCCTCGTAATTAATGTCCCCGTTTGCTTTCACTATCCTGGCCGCTTCTTCAATTTTTACACCGGGATAGTTTTTTTTCATGTAATCCTGCACTGCTTTTGGCAGATCAGTTACAGAAATACTTGTTTCAGTCTCAACGATTGTTCCGCTCCGGTCAATGACCACCGACATGGTCTTGCCGTCCTGCTTAAAATTTGCTTCATAGTTCATCCCCTCTCTGCCCCAGCTTGCTTTTGCAAGTGGATAATTTTTATCAAACGCTTTTTTCGCTGCCAGGGGAACCTGTGATTCATTTAGCTTCTGGCTACAAGCAGAAAATGAAATCATAGAGAAAGCAAACAGCACGAGGAACAGCTTATTCATAAAAAAAGACTTAACTGTTTGCGTGTAAAATTGATGGTTGATTCTGATGGAAATCTGTAGCTGAGCAGGCTCGAAATTCTCCAATTAAGCCTCTGCTAATGAGCCATGCTTCAATGGTGAAAATAATAAGAGAGAGATATACCTGCCTGGCCATTTTGATAAAAAGGTAGTACCATCGCGGACACCGGCTTGTTTCTAAATATCCTTCTTTTAATACCGGGATATAACCAGTACGCAGCCCTTGTTGATAAAATTCCGAAGCCGGCACCGGGTAAGATATCCCGGAACCAATGCCTGTTGTTATACATCCTCAATATACCGGTTGCTGTCGCTGTCATATATCCTCCTATCCAGTACCATGGCGAGGCGTCTTTATATTCCTGGTGTAAAAACTCGGCTGCTACAAACGCCGTAGCGGTATGTCCGGAGGGAAATGCATTTGTTCCAAAACCATCCGGTCGCTGAACCTTTGTGATCGCCTTCAACGACTGAACCGTAACTCCCATAATACAATTTGAAAGTAAATAGATCATTGTCCTGTCAAGAAAGTCATTTTTTC
>Ga0310810_10012313_pt1 | contig 10049 bp, 6 predicted proteins | sample NCmetagenome_FD_207641 | JGI IMG/M metagenome (GOLD analysis project Ga0310810, IMG submission 207641) | Soil microbial communities from experimental microcosm in Duke University, North Carolina, United States - NC | ecosystem: Engineered > Artificial ecosystem > Soil microcosm > Unclassified ...
GAGCGCGACCTTGACCGCCGGGTTATTGTCGATGTCGACACCGTCGGCGCCAAACACGTCGTTGGCGACGACATTCACCGTCACCGCGGCATTCTCACTGGCCTGGTTAGCGCTGTCGTTGTGCGCCGTTGGCACATCGTCGACGATGTTGATCACCAGATTGCCGGCAGGCGAGTGGTCGCCGTCGGCATCGGTGATGTCGACGCTGAATGACGCGCTGGTGGCGTCGCCGCTGGTGTTGTCGGCCAGCGTGTAGGTGTAGGCGATGCTGCCCACGCCGGTCGCCGAGTTGTAGCTCACACCGGTGATGACCAGCGTGCCGGTCGCGTTGGTCGACGCAGTCTGCGGGAACGGACCGGCAAGGTTGAGCACGGTCCCCGCAATGGTGATCGAGCCCAGGCCGTCGATCGCGGTGAACCCGATCGTCCCCGACACCGCTTCGCTGGTGTCGCCGTTGGCGCCCGCGGCCGCGGCCTCGCCCGAACCCTCGGACTCGGAGCCGCGCACTGGCAGGCCGGCCTCGTACACCGTGGTCGTCGCGCCGCCAGCCGGCGGGATGTTGTCGGTGACGCCCGAGTCCTGGATGGTGATCACCAGGTTGGCCGACGACGTGTCGCCGTCGCCGTCCTGCAGCTTGTAGCTGAACGTGTCGGTCACCCCGCCCGGAGTTCCGGCGTTGCGCGTGTAGTTGTAATTGCCAAGCGCATCCATCGTCAGCGTGCCATAGGTGCCGGCAATGCTCAGCAGGTTGCTGCTGAACGTCGTGTCGGTGCCGCCTGCACCGGTGATCGAGATCACCCCCGCATTGTCGGCGCCCACCACGTCGGCGCCAGCTGCGCCCGAGGTCGTGCCGACGCCGCTGATGACGTTGCCGCCCTCCGGACCGAAGGTCCCGGCCGCAAGGCTGTCGGTGTCGTTATGCGCCGTCGGAACGTCGTCGACGATGCTGATGACCAGGCTGGTCGTTGCCGTGTCGCCGTCGCTGTCGGTGACCTTCACCGAGAAGGTGTCGCTGGTCGCGTCACCGATCGTGTTGTCGCTCAGCGTGTAGCTGTAGCTGTAGACGCCAGCTGAGAAGGTGACCGTCAGCACGCCATTGGCGCCGTTCACGGTGCCGCCGCCGGTGACGTTGACGTTGTTGATGATCAGGCTGGCGAGCGTGTCGTTGCCGGTTGTGATGTTGATATTGCCGACCGCCGTCTCGCTGGGGTCGCCATTGGCGCCAGCAGCCGCGGCCTCGCCTGAACCCTGGGGTTCGGATCCGCGCGGCGGAAGGCCTGCCTCGTTGACGCTCTGGTCGAGTCCGCGAGGAGGTTGATTGTCACCGTCGCGACCGATGTGTCGCCGTCGCCGTCGGTGATCCGATATTGGAACGTGACCGTCCCGGACTCACCTGCACCAGGCGTATAGGTGAAGGTGCCGTCGTTATTGTAGATCACGCCGCCCGTGCCGGTCAGTGAACCCGCCACCAGCGCAACTCCGGTAGTCAGGCTGACACTGTCCGCGCCCGGGACGTCATTGTTGATGACGTTGACCGTGACCGAGGCATTCTCGCTCAGCTGGTTGCCACTGTCGTTATGAGCCGTCGGCACGTCGTCGACGATGCTGATGACCAGGCTGGTCGTCGCCGTGTCGCCGTCGCTGTCGGTGACCTTCACCGAGAACGTGTCGCTGGTCGCGTCACCGCTGGTGTTGTCGGAAAGCGTATAGCTGTAGCTGTAGACACCGCCCGAGAAGGTGACCGTCAGGACGCCGTTGGCGCCGTTTACCGTTCCGCCGCCGGTGACGTTGACGTTGTTGATGATCAGGCTGGCAAGCGTATCGCCGCCGGTCGTGATGTTGATGCTGCCGACCGCGGTCTCGCTGGTGTCGCCATTGGCGCCCGCAGCCGCGGCTTCGCCCGAGCCCTCGGATTCCGAGCCCCGCGCCGGAAGGCCGGCCTCGTTGACCGACTGGTCGCCGGTTACGCCCACCGTCGGAGTCGAATCCGCTGCCAGCGTAATCGTAACCGTCGCGACGGACGTGTCGCCGTCGCCGTCGGTGATCCGGTACTGGAAGGTGACGGTCCCTTCTTCACCCGCGCCAGGCGTATAGGTGAAGGTGCCATCGTTGTTGTAGAGCACGCTGCCCGTTCCCGAGAGCGAGCCCGCAACCAGCGCGACTCCACTGGTCAGGCTGACGCTGTCGGCGCCCGGAACGTCGTTGGCGATCACGTTGACTGTGACCGCCTGGCCTTCGCCGGCCTGGGTGCCACTGTCGTCGTGCGCAGTCGGGACATCGTCAACGATCGAGATCACCAAGCTGGTCGACGCGGTGTCGCCATCGCTGTCGGTGACCGTGATCGCAAACGTATCGCTGGTCGCATCGCCCGACGTGTTGTCGCTGAGCGTGTAGCTGTAGCTATAGACGCCGCCCGAGAGAGTGACAGTCAGGACGCCGTTGGTGCCGTTGACAGTACCCCCGGCGGTGACATTGACGCCATCAATGATCAGGCTTCCGACCGTGTCGCTGCCGGTCGTGATGTTGATGTTGCCGGTCGCCGTCTCGCTCGTGTCGCCATTGGCGCCCGCCGCGGCGGCTTCGCCCGAGCCCTCGGACTCCCCGGCACGGGCCGGAAGACCGGCCTCGTTGACCGACTGATCGCCAGAGATGCCAACCGTCGGGGTCGAGTCCGCGAGCAGGGTGATGGTCACGGTTGCGACCGACGTATCGCCGTCGCCGTCAGTGATCCGGTACTGGAACGTGACCGTTCCTTCTTCACCGGGCGTCGGCGTGTAAGTGAAGGTGCCGTTATTATTATAGACGACGTTTCCCGAGCCGCTGAGCGAACCCGCAACCAGCGCCACTCCGCTCGTCAGATTGACGCTGTCCGCGCCAGGGACGTCGTTCGCGATCACATTGACCGTGACCGCCGCATCCGCGCTGGCCTGCGTACCGCTGTCGTTATGCGCGGTGGGCACGTCGTCGACGATGCTGATCACCAGGCTGGTGCTTGCGGTATCGCCGTCGCTGTCGGTAACCGTGACGCTGAAACTGTCGTTGGTCGCGTCCCCGCTGCTGTTGTCGGTCAGAGTATAGCTGTAGCTATAGACGCCGGCCGAGAGTGTGACGGTCAGGACGCCATGCGCACCGTTGACGGTGCCGCCAGCTGTCACGTTGACACCATTGATGATCAGGCTTCCGACCGTATCACTGCCGGTGTTGACGTTGATCGTCCCCACCGCGGTCTCGCTGGTGTCGCCGTTGGCGCCCGCAGCTGCCGCTTCTCCCGAGCCTTCGGACTCCGCGCCGCGCGCCGGAAGGCCGGCTTCGTTGACGCTCTGGTCACCCGAGATGGAAATCGTCGGATTGGCATCCGGGAGCAAGGTGATGGTGACGGTTGCGACTGACGTATCGCCGTCGCCATCGGTGATCCGGTACTGGAACGTAACCGTGCCTTCTTCACCCGCGCCAGGCGTGTAAGTGAAGGTACCGTTGTTGTTATAGACAACGTTGCCGGTCCCGTGGAGCGAACCGGCAACCAGCGCCACTCCACTGCCCAGGTTGACGCTGTCCGCGCCTGGTGTGTCGTTGTTGATGACATTGACCGTGACCGGAGCATCCTGGCTCGCCTGGCCACCGTTGTCGTCGCGCGCGGTCGGAACATCGTCGATGATGTGTACGGTCAGCGACCCGGTGGCGGTGTCGCCGTCCTGGTCGGTGGCGACGATCGCGAACACGTCCTGCGTCGCATCGCCGCTCGTGTTGTCTGCCAGCGTGTAGCTATAACCGATAGTGCCCGCCGTGGGGTTGTAGGCGGTGATGGTGATAGTACCGAACTGGCCGGCGATCGTCTGGCCGTTGTCGGTGACGACTGTGCCGTTGATCGACACACTGCCAAAGCCGTCAGGCGTGCTGAATACGATGGTGCCCGTGTTGGTCTCGGTCGTGTCGCCGTTTGCGCCCGCGGCCGCGGCCTCGCCCGAACCCTCGGATTCGGATCCGCGCGGCGGAAGGCCCTTTTCATTGACCGATTCCGTCGCGTTGATCGCGCCGGCCGGCTGGTCGGGGGTCTCGATGATCAGCGTCGGCGGCTCTTGCCGGTGGATGAACTGGTCGACCTCCTGGACCTCCGGCGGCGGGAAGCCGAACTCGGTCGGAGGAATCAGGTCGCCGAGCGGAGCGCCCGGATCGAGCGGCGGAACGAAGTCGGCAAAGTTGCCGCCGCTGCTCTGCGGCGTTCCGGCCGCAGGCTTGATTTCGGAATCGATCAGCAGTTCCGCGACGTTCGAAGCCGGGACCTCGACCCCGCCGATGACCAACTGGGGAACGAACACGGCACCGTCGACGATGACCATCTGCTGGCCGTTGGGCAGGTCGATGACCAGGTCGCGTCCGACGACATGGACGTCGGTCAGATCCACGCCGGGAGGCAGCGTGATGACGCCGTCCGGTCCGGGCACGATCTGCTGGGCGTTGGCGTTGACCTTCACCGCGCCGCCGCCGAGCTCGATCACCAGGTCGGCGGTGTCGCGGCCGCCCTTGGCGTTGGCGAGCGTGTACTGGAAGAGGTCGCGGACGTTGTCCGGAGCGCCCGCATTCGGGGTGTATTTGTAGTTGCCATGGGAATCCAGGGACAGGACGCCGAAGCGCCCTTCGACATGGAGCGTCCCGCCATTGTCGGAAGCATCCGTTCCGCCGGATCCGCGCACCGCGACCACATGGCCGCCCGCGGCGATATCGGCGCCAGCCTTGCCCGAGGTAGTGCCCGCACCGGTGATAACGTTGCCGGTTGCCGGGCCGTGGCTGCCGGCCGGCAGCATGTCGGTGTCGTCGCGTGCGTCAGGCGTTGCCGTCGAGCTGCTGAACGAGCCAGAGATATCTTCCATGTAACCAACCCCTACCTTCCACCGCCGCGGCGGTGCCGCGAACGGAGGTTTTCATTGCTCGGAATTGCTCGCTTTGGCCTCCGCTCCCGCTGAACGGATAAAGTTAATGGCCACAGACCCCGAATCCCGCGTGCGAGACAAACAACACCAGCCGAATGTCTTTGGCAAGCTGGACCCCAAGAGATGAACGGCTGCTTACGACGTTACAACTTGATGACAGAAGAATAGGTTGGTTAATGATTCAAGTCTCTTTGCCGATGACGAGAAACTTATTTGTCAATTTCTCTGCAAATCTCGGGGTTTCACCCAATCACGTCGGCTAGACGACAATGTATTTGTTTTCCGTATTTGTGGGGACTTGGGCGGAGCCGGACGCCCGAAACATGGGCTTCCTGCCAACAAATATGGTTAACACTTGTTTAATAGCAGGATTTAGAGCCGGCCGTTCGACGCGTGCAAAGTGTTGCAAGACGAAAAGAATCTGCGACCGCCGCGTCCCGAAACGGGACTGACGGGCGTCGCGGTGCACGCGACTCGCCGCGACTCGGAAATGGCAGAGCCGAGTCGTCCCCCGTCGGAAGTGCAATGTGAAGACTGGCGGAGAGGGTGGGATTCGAACCCACGGTACGGTTGCCCGTACGCCGCATTTCGAGTGCGGTGCTTTCGACCACTCAGCCACCTCTCCGCTGGGTCGGTGGGCGCCCGGCGTGAGGCCGGCCTTTCGGTCGGGGGCGCGCTTAGCAGCGGCCCTCAGCCTTGCCTAGCCTCGGGGAGCGCCTAGATATGAAGCCATGACTTCGCTCGAGCGTTCCACCCCTGTGACCGGCAAGATCAGCATGCCCAGCGCGCGTTTCGCGATCGGCGAGGTGGTGCGCCATCGGATCTTCGATTTCCGCGGAGTCATCTTCGACGTCGATCCGGAATTCGCGAACAGCGAGGAATGGTACGAAGCCATTCCCGAGGAGCTTCGGCCGGCCAAGGACCAGCCCTTCTATCACCTGCTCGCCGAGAATGCCGAGACCGCATACGTCGCGTATGTCAGCCAGCAAAACCTCGTCGTTGACGAGAGCGAAGAGCCGGTCGACCACCCGGCGATCGCGGACATGTTCGACCGCGATGACGGCGGCCGCTACAGGCTGAGGGCCCAGCACCGACACTGAGCGATGGGAGGGCCTGCGCCCTCCCCTGCCCTAGAAGTTCACTGCGATCCGGCCATAAACATAGCGGCCGTTGAAGCCGAACGGCGAGAAGATCGAATACGGAATGTAGACCTGGTTCACCGGGTAGAACCCGCCGATCGAGGACGGACGCGGCCCAAACGGCGAGCGGCTGGGATAGACGTCGAACACATTGTCCGAACCGATCGCGAGCTCGACCCTGTCGAACAGCTTGTAGCGCAGCTCGACATCCGTGATCCATTTTGAATCAAGGCGGATGTCGTCCGGGCCGAGGTCCGTCAGGCTCAGCGGATTGGAGATCGGCGCCGCGGCCCCCGGTGAAATGACCGTAGCGGGTCGTCCGCAGAGTCACGCCGAACTTGCGGATTTCCCCGTCGGCGCTGAGCACGACCTTGTCGTGCGGCTGGCCGTCGGTGAAGCGGATACCCTCGACTCGTCCGAACAGGACGATGCCCGGGATCTGCGAGAGCGGCCCGACCGCGTCCAGGCGCTTGTCGATCTTGGTCTTGGTATGGTTGAGCGCAGCGGTCAGGTTCCAACGTCCGAACCCGATCCCCGGGTTGCCGATGTTGTACGTAGCGACAACGTCAATTCCCTGGGTGGTGGTATCGAGGCCGTTGATGAAGAAGCGAGCTGCGGCCACCTGCGGGAAGCCGAGGTCCTTTAGCTTCTGCGTCACCGCGGCCTGCACCGCCGTCGTGTTGCCGGTGCCGCCGGTGCCCAATGTCTCGGTAAAGACGATTCGGTCCTTGATCCTGATATGGTAGTAATCGGCGGTGATGGTCAGTCGGCGCACGGGATTAGCCGTCATTCCGAAGCTCAAATTCACCGATTTCTCGGGCTTCAGCGGCTGGGCGCCAAGCGCGACGGCGGCCGGCGCGTTGACCGCCAGGGTCGCGATGTCGACCGGCACGCCGCCGATGAAATTGGTCGAGGTCGTGGTGAAGAACTGCTGGTGCAGTGACGGCGCGCGGAAGCCGTTGGAGATCGCGCCGCGAACGGCGTAGCCGCGCACGAATTCCCAGCGCGCCGCTAACTTGCCGCTCCAGGTCGATCCGAAGTCCGAGAAATGCTCGTAGCGCCCGGCGAGCGTTGTCGTCAGTCCCTCGACCGGATCGGTGTCGAGCTCGGCATAGACGGCGTAGCTGTGCCGCTTCTCATTGGTCCGGCTGCTGTCGGGGATGCCCGGGAAACCCTGCGCGCCGGCGGGGGCGGCCCTGCCCGGGAAGGAGCATACGTTGGTCGTGGCGTTGAAGACGCCTCCTTCAATATTGCAGTTTGCAAGCGTCGTATTGGTGATCGATGAACGGAAAAATGGGCCGATCGCCCACGACTGGAAGTCGCCCGGCCGTTCGGCGAATTGCTCGTGGCGATATTCTGCGCCCGCGGCAAAGGTCAGCGGCTTGGCAAAGCCGACCGAAAAGTCGTGCGACGCATCGAGGTTGACGATGTTCTGGGCATAACGCAGCCCGCCGGCATCGAAATCGCTCTGGGTGTCGGGGCCGAACGACGCGTTCACCGTGTCGTGCACTTCGTAGTCGAAGGTGTTCCGCCCGCGGCCGGCCGAAAAGTCGAGGTTCCAGCCGCTAAGCTCGCCGCGAATTCCGATCGTGCCCGCATAGTCGCGCAGGCGCGTGCCGATCAGCGGCAGGAAGCCCTCGGGAGTCAGCGGGACGAAGTTCCCGGCGTTCGGCGTGGTGCTGGGCGAAATCGTGCTCCAGTCGCGGTTGGCCGCGTTGATATATTGCCGCCAGTTCGCTGCGCTCAGCGCGTTCCGGTGACCATAAGTCCCGAAGGCATAAACCTGCCAATCCGGCCCGACGTCGTAGCCGGCGTTGAGCACCAGGTTGAAGTCGCGCGATCGGGGATCGCCGAACTTGAACTCGAGCCGGTCGAAGTTCACTTCGCGAGGGTCGATGGTCGTGAACGGCGAGAAGCTGAAATTGGGGCGGATGTCGTAGCCGGCACGGTTGGTGGGCTGGCGGTAATGATATTCGCCAGTGAGATTGACGAAGCCCTTGTCGCTAAGCGGCAGGCCGATGTTCGCCCCAGCGGTGAGCTGGGTTCCATCGTGGACGTGACGCTCGCCATCATAGAATGCGCGGAAATAGGGGTTGGTCGGATTGGTCGTCGGGTCGATGATCGGCAATCCCGCGCCATTCAGCTGCAGCCCGGCCAGCTTCATGACATGGTCGACGGTCGTGAAGTACCGCCCGGCAGTGACCACCGCGCGGCCGCCGTGATTGGCGTTCTTGAGCTGGACGTTGATCACGCCCGCGATCGCATCGGAGCCATATTGCGCTGCGGCGCCATCGCGCAGCACCTCGATCCGGCTGATCGCGATTCCAGGGATCAGGTTGAGGTCGACCGCCGCGCTTCCTCGGCCGACGGTGCCATTGATGTTGAGCAGCGCCGAGACGTGGCGGCGCTTGCCGTTGACCAGCACCAGCGTCTGGTCGGGGCCGAGGCCGCGCAGCGTCGCGGGACGAAGCGCATCGGAGCCGTCGGCGATCGACGGCGCCGGGAAGTTGAACGACGGGACCAGTGTGTTGAGGATGCGGTTGGTCTCGGTCTGGCCGCTATTGTTGATCTGCTCGGCACCGATGACGTCGACCGGCACCGGGCTGTTGGCGACGGTGCGGTTGGTGGTGCGCGTCCCGGTGACGATGATCTGCTCCGGTTCCACCGGTCCGGACTGGGCGGCGGCCGCCGCCGGTGGCGAGGTTTGCGCGAATGCGGGACCGGCGATGGCGAGCGCGCTGATGCCGGCAAGCAACAGTGCCGTTTTTGGATGGTAAGTCATGGCGAGCCCCCTGGACCTGCGTGAAGATGGGAGCATGACGAAGACGGCTCGGGCCGCAAGGCGAATCATTACAGTTTCATGTCTGAATTCTGAATCTGTTGCGGCGCGGCCACAGCGGTTCCGGGGGCAGCCTGCGGTTGACACTCCCGCAGCCCTGCCATAGGCGCCTCGCTTTCCCGGACGGAGCCGTGCCCTCGACAAGTGCACGCCCGTGCGCGGGAAACGGAAATTCGTGAGGAAAACAGCCAATGTTCGCAGTCGTGCGCACGGGCGGAAAGCAATATCGCGTCCACCCGGGAGACAAAATCGTCGTCGAGAAGCTCGACGGCAATGCCGGTGACAAGATCACCTTGGGCGAGGTCCTGCTCGCCGGTGACGGCGGCGACCTCAAGAAGACCGACGGACTGACCGTCGCGGCCGAGATCGTCGCCCAGGCCAAGGGCGAAAAGGTGACGGTGTTCAAGAAGCGCCGCCGCCACAACTATCGCCGCAAGAAGGGCCACCGCCAGCAGCACACCATCCTGAAGATCGTCGCGATCGGCGACCACAAGGAGGCGAAGAAGGCTGCGCCGAGCAAGGCCGAGGCCGCGCCGAAGCCCGAAGCCAAACTGGCCACGCCGGCGACGGAAAAGCCTGCCGCACATGCGAACGCCAAGGCCGAAGCCGAGAGCGATCAGCAGAAGGCTGGCGACGTCGTCGGCACCCCGACCGAAAGCCCGGCGCCCAGCGATGCCAAGAGCGCCGGGGCCGACAAGCCCGCAGCGAAGAAGGCTGCTGCGCCCAAAGCCGCCGCTTCGAAGGCCAAAACCCCGTCGACAAAAAATGCTGCACCTGCTAAGGCCGCGGCCAAGAAGACTCCAAAGGCGAAGTAACCAGTCATGGCACATAAAAAGGCAGGCGGCTCGTCCCGCAACGGCCGCGACAGTGAGAGCAAGCGCCTCGGCGTGAAGAAGTTCGGCAGCGAAACCGTTCGCGCCGGCAACATCATCGTGCGTCAGCGCGGCACCAAGTGGCACCCGGGCGACAACGTCGGCCTGGGCAAGGATCACACCTTGTTTGCGCTCACCGACGGCCAAGTCGCGTTCCGCGACGGCAAGCTGGGTCGCAAGTACGTCCACGTCATGCCGATTACGGAAGCGACTTCATAGGAACGGTCAAAACGCCGTTCCCAAAAGGGGGCGGCCCGGACGAGATCTCAAA
>Ga0310810_10012314_pt1 | contig 10048 bp, 8 predicted proteins | sample NCmetagenome_FD_207641 | JGI IMG/M metagenome (GOLD analysis project Ga0310810, IMG submission 207641) | Soil microbial communities from experimental microcosm in Duke University, North Carolina, United States - NC | ecosystem: Engineered > Artificial ecosystem > Soil microcosm > Unclassified ...
ATATCCAGAAACAGCTCGGCACGGCGCAAGTCCTATGCGGTGTTTCGTTCGAACTTCAGCCGGGCGAAGTGCTCGCTCTGCTCGGCCCTTCGGGCAGCGGCAAGACGACGCTGTTGCGTTCGGTCGCCGGTCTGGAACGGCCCGACAAAGGCAAAATTGAAATCCGCGGCAAAGTCGTTTTTGACGCCGCCACGGGATTCGAAGTTCCCGCCGAACAGCGTGGCCTTGGCTTGGTGTTTCAATCCTATGCGATTTGGCCGCATCGAAGTGTTTTCGAGAACGTCGCCTATGGCCTGCGCCTGCGCCGCGTCGCAAACGCGGAGGTGCACCAGAAAGTCGGTGATGTTTTGAAGCGACTCGGCCTCGATCACCTCGCCGAACGCTATGCGCATCAACTCTCCGGCGGACAGCAACAGCGGGTCGCGCTCGCCCGCGCGATCGTTTACAACCCTCCGGTGCTGTTGCTCGATGAACCTCTGTCGAATCTCGACGCCAAACTCCGTGAAGACGCGCGCGCTTGGCTACGCGAGTTGATCAAACAGATCGGCAACAGCGCGCTCTATGTCACGCACGATCAGACCGAGGCGCTTGCGATTGCCGATCGGGTATTGCTGTTGGACAAAGGACAGATCCAGCAGGAAGGCCCGCCAGAGCAAATTTACGGAGAGCCAACGAGCCGGTTTAGTGCCGAGTTCATTGGCAGCAATAATTGCTTCGAGGGAAAAATTGCCGAGGTCTCGGGCCGCCGCGCGCGCCTCGCCGGCGATGGCTGGACGCTTTGGGGCACACTCAAAGCGGAAAAAAGCCGGGATGCGATCGGCATGGGGGTGGTTCGGGTTGAATCGGTTCGGTTAGCCGATGGCGCGGGAGACCATCGTCTGAAGATGCTACTTAAATCCGCTCTCTACCTCGGAGAGCGCTGGGAATACGTGCTCGAACTGGGAGATTTACGGCTACGAACTTGGGGCGAAACGTCGCGACCCGCCGGCGAGTACTGGGTCTCGATCCCTCCGGACGCTCTGTGGATTTTCTAGCTCTACTCAATGAAAAGTTACTTCGTCTGGTCTCCATTGCGAGACGTTGTTGAATTGTCATTTCGAGCCGCCGGCGAGAAATCTTTCTTCACTGTGTAGCTCGAACGCAAGATCTCTCGCTAACGGTCGAGATGACAGATATGCACAGTGATGCGTTGCGACACCAGCGTCGCACAATACGAACTTCGATCGTTGTGAGCGTTTGAAACAAAGTTTATCAGCCCACCGAAACTGGGCTCTGAGGAGTCTCACTACATGTTTTCCATACCGATGGAAAACATGCGCTCCAGGTCGTGGCGTGAATACACACGAAACGCGATCAACGTCTCAGAGCTGGTAATTCCCGGCACGGCGCGAATGTGTTCGGTGACGATCTTGGCCAATTGATCGTTATCGCTCGTTCGCACGATCGCCGCGAGATCATAACGTCCCGCGACCGAATATACTTCCGTGACACCTTCGGTATCGGCGAGCGTCTCAGCTACCTTGTTGGTTTTATCTCTTTCGGTATTCATCAGGACTATTGCGGAAAGCATATTGGGCTCCTTGATTAAAGATTAGCCATCGATATTCGAGCTAAAGAAGACTAGCCGAGGGCTGCCGTATCGTCAACGTTGCTCACCTTGAGGGATATCAACGTCCGGCTCGCTCGAGCGTGTTCCGTTGATCAATCGCGAGGGAATGGAGATTCAAGTCAAGGAAGCGATCGCACGCAAACCAGGCTCGACCCTAAAAGTAGAAGACGTGATCGACGATTCCCTCATCACAGAGCTCGACAAGGAAGGTTTTATCGACAAACTTTACCGAATAGCCATTTCTAAAACGAATTGAACCGTTTTGAACGTGTTGAGCGTTTTGAACTAAGCCCGGCTATCGCCACAGCTGCTCGAAGAACCCTGACTGTTTGACCTCTTCAACGTAACGGCTGTCGTAATAGGCCGTCATCGGTGTGCTCGCCACGGCCTTCGCATCGATCAGATTGCTCTGCACCATCTGCTTGACCATGCCGCGTAGCGCAGCTTCCGGGACAAGACCCTCCTTGGAATAATTCTCGGTGGCGAAGCGGTATGATTGTTCCACCAGATCGGCATCTTTCATCGGCATCCACTTGCTCATCACTTTTTTGGTGAATTCTCGGTCCGTTTGAATGAGCTTGATCGCTTCCGCCGTGCCTTTGATCGTCTTGATCACGGTGTCCTGGTCCTTTTCCGCAACGGAACGGCGCGCGACGATGCCATTGGTGATAAACGGCGTGAGTTTCGCGAGATCGGTTGGCGACGCCAGCTCATTGTAGCCCTGCTTCTTGAGTTGAAAGTTGTAGGGGGGCGAGAAGACTGCGCCATCCACCGAGCCGCGGCTCAATCCCGCGAAGGCCTCGGGCTGCCCACCCATTTGGAGAATCGTCACATTCTTGATGCCATAACCGTCAAGCAATGTTTGCAAGGCGAAATGCGTCACGGTGCCGAGGCGGCTCACACCGAATTTCTTGCCCACCATGTCCTCGGGTTTTTTGATTTCGGCTTTCACCATGATCGACTGTGTAAAGCGTGGCACCATGGCGGTGATATGGATAACGTCCCCGCCCTGTAAAATATTGGAGATCACCGCCGGACCGCCTGACCCCGCCAAATCGGCCGCTCCCGATAGCATCGCATTGAAAAGTGCGGAGGAGGCGCCGATAAAAACCGGATCGAATTCGATCGCATACTTATCGAAGATGCGCGCCTCCTTGGCGACGAACCAGGGAAGACAATTGAGACCGATGGGCGAAAATGGAAAGGGAACCTTTTTGACCTGAGCGTGGAGAGGCGAAGGCAACAACAAAACCGCTGTTAGAACAAAGACAGCGATTTTACAATCAATCTTCGGCAACCAAAAAGAAGACGGAAAATCAAGCGAGCATTTCATCTCGGATCCTCCCTCTTAGCAAGCTGGTTCTCTAGTACAGTCAACTCATTCTTGTCAACGCTGTCATCTTGAAATCTAAGCTCTCTAACTTCGATAGCGAACGGCCGTCATTTCGAGCGCAGCGAGAAATCTTTCCCGAATACATTCATCCGATAACGGCTTAAACTCTTGAAGGTTCTTACGTCATTTACTGTTGAGATGCTTGCCGAAAAATCCAAACGTGCGCGGCCAGGAAGCGTTCGCCGCGGGCTCGCGGTAATTACCCGAGCCAAAGTTGGCAAATGCGTGTGCGGCATTTGGATAGGAATAGAACTCGTGCGGTTTCCCCAGCCGGGTCAATTCGGCATCGAGCTTTTTCATATCCGCCGGTGATGGGTTCTTATCGTCTTCGCCGAAGTGCCCCATGATCGGACAGTGAATGTCTCTGGTCCGTTCGAACGGCGACGGGCCATCGCCCCATGCTGAGAACGTATCGCCGCCGTAGTACATGACTCCGGCTTTGATCTCCGTGTTCACGGCGCACATGAGATAAACCGCGCGACCGCCCATGCAAAAGCCGACGATGCCGATGCGTCCAGTATCCACAGAGTTATGCGACTTCAAAAAATTCACGGTTGCATTGATGTCCGCTATCACCATGGCACCGGTCAATCTCATCCGCCGGGTTGGCCAATCGTCTTTGCAATCCGGCGGATCGCGATGATACAAATCCGGCGCGGCGGCAATGAAACCGTTCTGCGCCGCCAGGTCCGAGAATTGGACCATATCATTCACACCGGTCTGTCCCTGCACGACGACAACGGCTCCGCGTGGCCGCTGATTTTCCGGCGCGCTCATGTACAGTCGCATATTGGACTCGCCGACTTTAACTTTTTCCCATGATGACGGCATAAAGCCTCCCTCGCTAACCTCGGCCTTGAAAAACTTCCCCCGCGCGAATCGTCCACTTCACCGCGATCCGCTGCTTGTGCAATCGTTCCTTACCTGATGAATCGCGCAGCATCGCGGGGTCTTCGACGATCCGCAATACCGCAATATCGGCTTCGCGTCCGGTTTCCAAGCTGCCGATTCGATCTTGCCAACCTACTGCTCGAGCAGGATTGATGGTGCAGTCCGCGATGATTTGTTCGAAGCTCAATCCTAACGGCAAAAATTTAGTGAGTGTCGTCGGCAAATCACCCACGATGCCAAAGCCGGGCTGCGTCATCCGCCCGTGAAGATCCGAACTGATAACATCCGGCAGCAAACCTTCGCCCATCGCTCGCTCGACCAGATCGAAATCGAAGTGGCCGCTGGCGTGACCAACATCGAAAATCACCCCACGCTCTCTTGCCTTGCGTACTTCGGGCAACAGTTTGCCTTTCTCGTCGATGACGGACGGCTTCTGCGGCGTATAACAGTGGGTGATGATGTCCCCAGGACGCAAAGTTGCGGCGATCTCATCCATGCCGATCGCCGTATCGCCCACATGAACCATGATTGGCGTCCGCGTCGCCTCGCCGGCTTTGATCGCCAGACGCAACGCTGCGCGACTATTTTCGCCGATGGCCTTTTTGTGCAGCCTGACTTTGATGCCGACTTCAAGATCGCGATTATCGCTCACCGCCTGCGCGGCGCCGTCCGAATCTGCGAAATCGAGATTCAATAATTCGCCGGGGGTGTTCAGCACTCCGTGTTGCGCGAGCGCGACGAAGCCGAGCATGCGAGTCTTCGAAGGCTCGTAAACGAGTCTGCGGAATCCGAGCAGATTCACCGGTCCGGCAGAACCGGCGTCCATGGTCGTCGTCACGCCGGTGGCAAGGCAAAGCGCATCGAGATCGCAACCATAAGGATTGACGCCCCAATAGCTGTGCACGTGAAAATCAATCAGCCCCGGTGTCACGTAACAGCCGGTCACATCGATGACTCTGTTGACGCTCGCGCGCGGCAGATTGGCGCCGATGGCCGTGATCCGATCACCCGCGATGCCGACGTCGAGTTTCTGATTGGTATTGGTTGCCGGGTTAATAATCGTCCCGCCGGCTAGCAAAAGATCAAAAGCTTCGCTCATTGTTGCGCTTACTTAACTACCCTTGCGTTCCCACCTATTATTCCTTCCCCTTGACGGGGAAGGATGAAGGAAGGGGTGACCTTCTGTCTTGATAGCACCCCTATCCAACCTTTCCCCGTCAAGGGGAAAGGCTCGAACACCGCTACCATAGCCTTCTTCCACGGCGATCTTTCACGAATATGCGCATGTCCTACTAATCTCCATCCAGACCGTAAAACTTCGTCGGGTTGTGAATAAGAATTTTATCGATGATGTGAGGATCGATCTCACCGTTCTCTTTGAGCTTGGCCAAAGCGAGCAGCTCGCTGGCATTGTCCGCATGACCGTAATCCGAACCGATCATCAGACAATTTTCACCGGCGTATTTGAGCACGTACGGCAAATCGTCGTCAGTCTGACAGGCGACGAACAGTTGATGACTGCCGCTCAGCACGTCCGGCCGCGCTTGCTTTCCTGCTAGCTTGGGAAAACGCAAATTGAGATCGTGCACCAGATAGGGCACCCACTGCGCTGCGACTTCGATGGCGCCGATGCGGAGCTTAGGAAATTTATCCGGGATGCCGTTTAGGATCATCGAGTGAAAACCACCGATGACCATCAGCTTGGCGACGCGAAACGGCTCCGCGCCGAGCATTTCATTCACCGTGAAATTTCCGATGCCGGAATGAATGCCGATGGGCATATTGAGCCGGCTTGCTTCCTCATAGAGTGAAAAGAAATAGGGATCGTGCAGCACGTGATGCGTTTCGATACCGCGCATGAAAACCGCGCATGCGCCGTTTCCGTGCGACCAACGGAGCTCGTCGAGCGCCTTGTCCATGGTCAGTAGCGGTAACTGCACTGCCCAGCGCAAACGCTTTTTATCTTTCGACCAAATATCGGCCATCCAGCGATTGTAGGATCGGCAGAGCGCCAGCTCGATGGCTGGATTGTCCGTGACGGGCCGCAGAAAGAGCGTCGGGTAGAGCACCTGCACGCCGGTACCGATCTCGTCCATGTGCTTCAACCGCGAGTCGATATTGGCCATCTCGCGCGATTCCTTCGAAGTATCCTGGCCGATGTTGTCGCGGCCGCCGATCAATCGCCCGCCGATGATCCAAAAATTCTGCTTTTTACCGGTTGGCATATCGACCGCAATGGGCACGGGACGATAGCGCTTATCGTCGCCTTCGAGGTAGTCCCACGTTTTCTCGCACTCGATTACATGCGCATCGGCATCGATGGTTAGCATTCAAAGCCCTCCAAACAAATTCCGAAATCCGAAATACCGAAATCCGAAATAAACCGGTTCAAAACAATTCTTGAAGGAGAAAATTCAAAAGCACGAATTCCCGGAGACTTGTTTTGAATTTTAGCCATTTTGAAGATTAGAATTTGTTTCGAGATTCGTGCTTCGGATTTCGAACTTCGATGTTTTTGCTTCGCGCCTTGGCGCCTTTGCGGGACTTCCTCTTCTAATCTCACAACCCGTACAGCGCTCGCGGATTATCGGTGAGAATTTTATCGATCACACGCCCGGGGAGCCTGCCTTCATTCCGTAGCTTGCGCAGTGCTTCGATTTCCGCCGCGTTGTCCGCGTGTCCGTAGTCCGTCCCGATCACCAGATTGTCTTCTCCCGAATATTTAAGGACATCGTCGAGATCGTCGTCGGTCTGGCAGGTTACGTAGATGCGGCTTTCTTGCAGAACATTTTTGGGAAAGGGCTTGGCGCGACGAGCGAAGCGCCGTCGCAAATCGTGCACCGCATACGAAATCCACTGCGCGCTGACTTCGATAATACCGATGCGCAATTTAGGAAAGCGCTGAGGAATTCCGTGAAAGACAAGCGCATGAAATGCGCCGATTACCGCGAGCTTGAACTTAGAAAAACCGGGATCGTCCGAAAAAAAATCATAGGTGGTAAACGCGCCATTAGCCGAGTGAATGCAGATCGGGAGATCCAGGGCGCTCGCCTGCTCATACAATGAATAAAAATAGGGATCACTGAGCATGCGCTCGACTTCTAACCCGCGCAGATAAATCCCGCACGCGCCGTTTTCTTTGCCGTATTTCAATTCTTCAGCCAGATGCTCTGTGCTTTGCAACGGCGGCACGAGCACCCAGCCAAAACGATCCGGCTCTTTTCGGACGATATTGGCCATCCAGCGGTTGTAGCTCCGCGCGACCGCGAGATCGATGTCCGGCCGCCGGCTTATCGGCGTGATAAAGAAAGTCGGATAGATCACCTGACAGTCTATGCCGAGCTCATCCATGTGCTTGATGCGCACGCCGAGATCACTCATCTCGCGCGCTGTCACCGGCAGCTCTCTGCCGACATTGCTGCGCGGAATAACTCTGCCGTCGACCAACCAGTAATCGAAAGGATCTTTCGCGCTCGTGGCGGCCACGACTTTCGGCTTGAAATGCCGCTCGGATTCCAGCATGTAGTCCCAGGTCGATTCATTTTCGATTACATGCGCATCCGCATCGATAACTCTCATTCTTGTTCTCCGACTCTCTACTTCCGTTGAAACGGCGACCGCCGCCGGTCGCGCCTATGCTTTCCATGCGCGTTCCGCCCTACGCACTTTGCTCTTGTGGCCTTCTTCTCAGCCTTCCCTCGGCAGCTCGTCCACCAGTTTGCCGTTCTCATAGGCGAAACATTTGCCGCTTTGAGCCATTGGCAGCTGGGCGCATAGCACAAAACCCTGTCCCAAGATCTCGGGGCCGGGCAAGCGCCGCAGCGCCTCTTCCGGCGCAGTCTCGGTAGCGATCGGCACACGCGGCGAAAAAGTTACAACGCAAATATTTGCATCGCGCACTTCTTCCGCGACATAGTGCGTAAACGTCCGAATGCCGTCCTTGGTCACCATGTAGGTCGCAGCGCCTCCGGGTCTCAAGCCACCGCCGCCGTAAAGATTGATGATGTGACCGCTCTTGCGTTTCATCATATGTGGAAGCGCGTGTTTGGTGCCGAAAAAGGTTCCGTAAAGGTTCGTGTGAATGACCCGATCCCAAAACTCCACGGGCATATCGGCAATTAGCGGCCAACGCGGAATATTCCATGCAAAATGGGGCACAATCGCAGCGTTGTTCATCATGACGTCGATTTGACCGAAGCGATGGATCACCTCATCGATCATTTTCTTGACGCTGTCTTCGCTGCGCACATCCGTATGGATCGCGAGCGATTCCGTGACTTCACTGATTTCCGCCGCAGTCTTCTTCGCCAGATCCAAGTTGAAATCGGCAATGACAACTTTGGCTTTTTCCTGGGCGAAGGTCTTGGCCGCGTGCTTGCCGATTCCTTGTCCGCTGCCGGTAATGACAACCACTTTTCCGTCGAGCAAGGTTCACCTCTTAAAATCTGCAAGATGTCTATGTCGAGCGATTATCGCAATCGAGAACTGGATTCAACGAGAAGCCTTCGTGTCGTTCGCGTCTTCGTAGTCTGATCTTTCGCGATTTGTGCCTACAACCTATTCGCCCATAACTTTTTTCATCAGCCCGATCACTTCGGCGGGCTGATTCATTACTTCTTTCGCCAGCGATTCCAGCTCGTCACCATGGATCAACTCGGCGTCGAGTCCTTGTTTTTTGGCTTCCGCGATCAGCTCGGGGCTGCTGAGAGCTCTAGCGTAACCTGTGCGCAGGATTTTCACGATTTCCGGTGGAGTACCCGGGGAGGCGAACATCGGCGCGCTGCCGAACTCGCCTGACCCGAGCATTACGGACACCAGCCGCCGATTTGTTTCGGACGTTTTGTACTGATCCATCAGCTCGCTCAAAAGCGGCGTGTCAGGGAGACGAGGATCGCGGTTTTTACCAGCATAGACCAGGACACGGACGAGATTTTTGCTGCGCCAGGTGTTGAACGGCTCGCGCCCAAAAAAGACTTGGATGGTAAAGGCGCGGCACTGCACTTCGCCGCGTTCCACCGCCAATTCAATTTCCGCGCCCCCCTGATACCCCGTGACCAGCTGAAATTTCGCGCCGATCGCTTCTTCGAGGAGTTTCGGAAGATAATAACCGGTGTTTCCTGTACCGGTGACTCCGCATTTCGGCGGCACCGTGGCAGTGCGCACGTCGTGAATCGTTTTGTACGGCGTGTTCGCCCACATATAGAGAATAGGACTGGTTCGCGTTGTGCTGCCGACCCATGCGAGCTTGGTCCAATCGAACTGAACTTCTTTCTTTTTCAAGAGCTGCTCGAAATACAGCGCCGCATTGATGACGCCGACGCTCAAACCATCAGGCTTGGCGACACCCGCGATATAATTGGTCGCCGTCATGGAACCGGCGCCCGGCATAATTTGTACGACGGTGGCGGGATTACCCGGAATCTGCTTGGTCAACTGCGGCGCAATGATCCGCGCCCAAATATCATGTGCGCTACCGGCCGGATAACCGACAATGACTCTGATCGTCTTTCCTTGGAAATACGGCGTTTGCGCGGCAGCCTCGGCTGCCCACAGAAGCATGCATAAACAAATTGCCTTCCTTGACATAGCGCCTCCCACGTTTATCATCCGGCCCGGAGAGCCTTTACCCCGGGCTTGGAACTTAAGTCAGATCGAAAAGAAACGTCAACAGCATTGTGGGTCGGCACGCTCGGCGCAACCAGAGAGACTCAAATTGTCGGCGATTTTACTTGCAGAAACACACGTGAGTCGTTTAAGCTCAGCTAATTTCCATTTGGGCGTAGGAACATCCCGAGCCGGCGAACTTCACAAGTAGCACTGTCCCAGAGCGTAATTCGTGATTTGGCCAATCGCTCGTTTCCGCCCCTCACAACACACAAACCACGGTTTTAGTCTTCTCGAAGTTCTTCTAGTTGTTGTCGTCATCGGACTGTTGGCGGCGATCGCCATCCCACAATATATGAGCTATCGAAGCGAGGCGATCAACGCTCAAATGAAATCGGATCTGCGAAATGCCGCAGTCGCCATCGAAGCCTATTACGCCAAAAAGAATGTTCTTCCCGCTTCCATGGCAGAAACCGCCGGGTACGGCTTTCAATCGACTTCCGGGGTTACACTATCACTGCTCGTCGTGTCGCCGAGCGCCTATCAATTGA
>Ga0310810_10012315_pt1 | contig 10048 bp, 8 predicted proteins | sample NCmetagenome_FD_207641 | JGI IMG/M metagenome (GOLD analysis project Ga0310810, IMG submission 207641) | Soil microbial communities from experimental microcosm in Duke University, North Carolina, United States - NC | ecosystem: Engineered > Artificial ecosystem > Soil microcosm > Unclassified ...
TTTCGTCGTTCAACGTCAACGTTCAAACTCAACCCACGGATTCTATGAATGAACTATTAATAATAGTTCTTGCATATTTGATTGGTAGCATACCTACTTCAGTTTGGGTGAGCCATTATTTTTTTGGTATTGATATTCGTGATTATGGCAGCGGCAATGCAGGCGCAACAAATACCTATAGGGTATTAGGCCCTAAATGGGGTACTATTGTGATGGTTGTTGATATGCTGAAAGGAACCGTTGCTGTAAGTCTTGCCCATCTCTTAACACAATACGCAGATAGCGATACTCAATTATTAAATCTCCAGATCGCATTAGGTTTAGCCGCAGTATTGGGGCATATTTTCCCTATCTGGGCTGACTTTAGAGGAGGCAAGGGTGTTGCCACTTTGTTTGGCCTGGTGCTGGGAATTTCCCCATGGACCGCATTATCATGTTCGGGTGTGTTCCTGCTGGTATTGTTTCTTACCAGGTTCGTGTCACTGAGTTCTATAATGGCGAGCATTGCCTTTCCTGTATTTATTCTTGTCATTTTCAATGTTGACAACCACGTCTATCGTGTATTTGCCATTGCGGTGGCATTAATGGTTGTCCTTACTCACCAGAAAAACATCGGGCGCCTTTTAAAGGGAAGCGAAAGCAAAGTGCCCATCCTCAAGCACCGCGACCGTCGCCGTCAACGTCGGCGGGAACGACTCTCCTGACCATATTGTTACCGGGTTAACTACTTTTGGTATAATGATTGAATTTTATATTCTAAAATACTAAAAGATGTTACGAAGAGTTATTGTATTTACACTCATCAGCTTCGGCGTCATTGCCTGTTCAAAAAACGCAGTTACGGGAAGAAGCCAGCTTAAACTGTTGCCTGAATCACAACTGCAGGAAATGGCGGTGCAACAGTACCAGCAATTTCTCTCAACAAACAAAGTCGTCAGCAATTCCGGCAACCGCGATGCAGAAATGGTGAAACGCGTTGGACAGCGAATTACCAGGGCGGTTGAACAATATTATGCATCTAAGGGAATTTCAGATGAATTAAAAGGATATCAATGGGAGTATAATTTGGTTGATAGCAAAGAGGTAAATGCATGGTGTATGCCCGGAGGTAAAATAGTTGTCTATACGGGCCTGTTACCAATCACCCAAAACGAGGCATCATTGGCAGCGGTGATGGGCCATGAAGTATCCCACGCAGTTTTCAATCACGGTAATGAAAGAATGAGCCAGCAAATGGGAGCCCAGGCAGTGGAGCTTGGATTGGAGGTAGCGCTGTCCAGCAAGCCTGCAGCGACTCGTGACCTGTTTTTGGGAGCTTATGGTGCAGGCGCGCAGATTGGTGTTTTATTGCCATTTTCACGCAAACATGAGCTTGAGGCTGACAGGTACGGATTGATATGGACCGCAATGGCCGGGTATAATCCAAGAGAGGCAATCGGCCTTTGGAAAAGAATGGAAGCCTCATCACAAGGCGGTAAGCCGCCAGAATTTCTCAGTACTCACCCCGCGGAGGAAAAACGCATAGCGGAGCTCGAAAAATATATGAACGAAGCGCTTAAATATTATAAACCCATGGGTCAACAAAAATAGATTTACATCAATAAATCCCGCCAAATTGAATTTGAGCGGGATTTTTATTTGAAGTCGGCGCTCATTGCCATCAATTTAGCCTATCTTTGCCCTCCCTAAAATGATAACTCAGGCAATCAAACCCATAGGGAGGTGTAGTTGTTTGAAACCCTTAAAATTGCTTCAAAGTATGTCACAAACAGTATTTGAAAAGCTACAATTGACAGACGAGAAGAATCTTTTAATCCAGGGTTTACCATCATCAATCGAAAAGCAGTTCAGCAAACTTTCCTTCGCCAAAAACATGACGCCGCTTCTGAAGAACCGGAAGATCGACTTTGCGTTGGTTTTTGCAGTGAATGAAAATCAACTGAATGGAATTTTGAAAGATGTAATGCCCTCTTTGAAAGGTGAATCTAAATTTTGGGTCGCTTATCCCAAGATCACATCAAAGATCGTTACTGACCTCAACCGCGAATGCAGCTGGAACCGCTTAACCTGCGAAGGATACGAAAGTATCGAGCGGGTAGAGTTGGACCATGTTTGGAGCGCCATGCGTTTCGTGAGAGGACATGACAGGAGGGAAGCAAGTGCAGCAGGTCCCCGTAAAAGGGAAGCGGCTGCGTTGGCTGGCTGATTAGCAAACGTTACTAGAACTTACTTAGGTTTGTTGTTTTTCAACAAACCTTTTTTTATGCCTTTCCTGAATGTAGAGATAAAAGCCCGTTGTCATGACCCCGGGGTGGTCCGGAGGTATTTAATGGATCACAATGCAGAGTTTAAAGGTGTGGATGAACAAACCGATACCTATTTTGATGTGCCGAACGGACGACTAAAACTCAGGGAAGGAAATATAGAAAACAACCTGATTTTTTATGAAAGGGACAATCAGCACGGACCCAAAAAATCCCATTTCAATTTGGTGAAAATCGAAAACGCTAAAGACCTTAAAGAGGTGCTCGCAAAATCAAATGGCATTAGAACAATTGTGAAAAAACGCAGAGAAATCTATTACATCGATAATGTAAAATTTCATATTGATGAAGTACCGGGTCTCGGGTCATTTGCAGAGATAGAAGCCGGGAATGTATTCGCTGATTTATCACAGGATAAACTACAGCAGCAATGTGATTTCTATATGCGGGAATTAGAAATCCGGGAAGAAGATTTGATTGAAAACTCGTACAGCGACATGTTTATAAAGGTTTGAACGCAGATCACTTTCACTGGTAATTGATCAGTTAGAGCCGTCTTTCGCACCTGGTTGCTTCAGCACTTCAAAACTGGCTGCACCGATTTCTTTTTGTTTTCCCTTTTTATTGTGCACGGTAATGGTCACTCTTCCTGTCTTCGTAAGGCGTACAACGAAGTTTCCGTTTACCTGTCGATTGATAGTGCCCTCTGAAATTGTTACTTCCATGTTTTCGGATTTCAGATCCTCTACGTCAATGGTTAGCTCATTATCTGTTTTTGTATAAAGTACATAGGGTGTTTTAGAAACAATATTAAAGCCTTCCTGTTCCACCATAAATGTAACGGGTTGTTTCCTGTAAGCCTTAACGGGCTTGCCTTTCATCACGGCAGGATCCCACGAACCCGATTCCTTCATGATCCTGACCACTTCCTGTTCCATTCCATAGCCTAAATGTGTCAATGGTTTGATATCGGAAACGCGTCCATCTTTGTCTACAATAAATTGAACATATACCGTATATTTTCCACAGGGGGCTCCGTTATCCACCGGGACAGCGGGATTTAAATTCCTTTCTAAAAAATGTCGCCATTCATCAATCCCTCCTGGAAATGTGGCTTCTGTCTCAACCCGTTCAAATGTGCCTTTGATCGTATCAGATTCAATAGGTGCTTGTGAAAATAATTTCGGACAAACCAAAAGGAGTAAAATAAATGCAGCGGAGCTGAGGCGCATCGGGTAATATTTTAAGCATGATAATGAAACCTTGTTGTATCCGCCCACTAAGATATACGTCAAAACCCGGAATTCAAATGGTGCTTATCCCGCCCAGTGAATGCCAGGAATTTGGGTATCAACGTAATTTCTTACCTGATCACCACGGCACCCATTTTTTTAGTCAGCCCAATTTCCATATTCTTCAGGTGCTCGTGGGTTTGATGAAGCATGCGGAATTCTTCAGCAGTATGCGATTTTTCTAAATCAACCTGGTTTTCGAGCAACATCCGTTTTACCTTCCTCAACTTCAAATAATTCAGCACTGATTCCACTTCTTCATGCGTGGTGTCCGCTTCCATTTTCAAATAGGTAGTAAGTTCTTTCGCATTTTCTTTAGCAACGATACGCATGAAATCTTCAAACTTTTGTTCAAACAGTTGCTGCCGGAAGCCGGTATCCTGGCTGAATTCAGTTTTCCAACGTTCACTTTCTTCATACGGAAAATTGAGCAGGGAGACTGCAAAGCTGCTTAGCCTGTGATCAGGATGATACACAAAATAATTCTTATCATTCCCTGCGGGGTTTTGCTGTAGCATTTGTTTGAAAGCCGCGATAAGCATCAGCACATCTTTGTTATCAATAAGGCTTTCGTCTACCATTTCCTCGAAAATATGTTCCGCGACCAGTTTTGAATCATCCCATCTTTTTGTGCCAAATTCCAGCAAGATCTTCGCAAGTTCTCTTTCCTGCAAATCATCTTTGAACAGCAGGTTGAATGTGGCGTCTTCATAGTCTGTTTGTTCCGCCTGTCTTGCATTTTCCTCGTGATGCTGTGCTTCTTCAAAGGGTAATTTTCGTTCCTGTGTGGCAATGCGATCGCGGATAAATTTATTAACAAGTGAATGCAGTCCTGATTCGTCGATCTTTAATATCTCGGAGCACTGTTTAATGTAATCCTGTTGTTTGGTGAAATCTTCGGCTTTGTTGATCCGCGATATTGTTTCGGCTACTTTGCTCACGACTTCTGCTTTCTTTACCGAATCATTGGCCGCATCTTTTAGTGCAACTTCTAACTGGAAAAGAATAAAGTCCTTCTTATTACGCTGAACAAATTGTGTGAACGCTGACGCGCCAACCTTGTTGACGTAGCTATCCGGATCTTCCTTGTCCGGTATCAAAACCAGTTTTACATTCAGGCTTTCTTCGAGTGCGAGGTCCAGCCCGCGGAGTGCCGCTTTTATACCCGCAGCATCTCCATCGTAAACTATCGTAAGGTTGTTGGAATATTTTTTGATCAATCGAAGCTGGTCGGGTGTCAAGGATGTTCCTCCCGAAGCCACAACATTTTCGATTCCGGCCTGGTGCAGGGAAATAACGTCTGTATAACCTTCGACCAGTAAACATTCATCCGCTTTGTCAATTGCCTGTCTTGCCTGGTAGGTACCGTAGAGTAGCCTGCTTTTTACATAGATCTCGTTTTCGGGAGTGTTGATGTATTTTGGCGCCTTATCATTTGACTTCAGGATCCTTGCTCCGAAACCAAGCACTTTGCCGCTTTGATTGTGTACCGGGAAGATGATCCTTCCTCGGTAGTTGTCCTGCAACACTTCATTACGCAATACAACCAAACCAGTTTTTATCAATAATTCAGTGGTGAATTGTTTTGCCAACGCTTCTTTCGTGAACGCATCCCTTTGCTCGGGTGAATATCCTAATTGAAATTTGCGGATGACGTCTTCCCTGAAACCTCTTTCTTTTAAATAGCTCAGACCGATGTCATGCCCTTCTTCTGTTTCAAACAAGATCCTGCTAAAGAACTGCTGCGCAAAATTGTTAATGATGAAAAGGCTTTCGGCAGATAGTTGTTGTTGTCTTTTCTCATCCGTTAGAAAAGTTTCTTCAACAGGAACGTCATACTTTTTCGCCAGCCATTTCAATGCATCGACATAGCTGTACTTCTCATGCTCCATGATGAAGCTGATGGTATTGCCGCTTTTGCCACAGCCGAAGCATTTATAAATTTCTTTGGTTGGGGAAACGGTAAACGAAGGCGTTTTTTCATTATGAAAAGGGCAGAGGCCGAGGTAGCTGGCGCCCCGCTTTTTCAGCTTCACAAACCCGCCGATCACATCCACAATGTCGATGCGGCTGAGTATCTGTTGTATGGTATTTTGAGAGATCAAAACTTAAGGGGATGCAATTTAACGAAAGCTATTCTTAACCCGGACTCTTTAACGAAGAGAAGCAGAGGGTTCGCAGAGGTCCGTTTTTTTGGGACCTCCTTTTCTCTGCTTCCCTGCGCTAAATCAAATCACCGCATTAAAGCGACCTAAGCCGGGAGAGATAGAGGTATAAACAATTAAAAAACAATCGAAACCAGCTGCGCGATGGCAGAACCAAATAGGGCTGAACCACATAGGACATAGAGCACATAGAAAGACACATAGGCACCTCTATGTGAACCCTATTGTTTCCTATGTCCTATGTGGTTCCCAACGGACAATTGTGCCAAAAAAATACCCACTTTTCCCAAAAAGAAGTTTTAAATTACATATACCATCTAACGCCTCAGGGACAAAGACTGAGTAACGCCATATTTATTCACCTTTAAATTAAAATCCCATGGTTCAGGTTGAAACCTCACAGCTCACAGGAGAGTGTAATTCCTGGAGAGAAAATCTTCGTCAATACCGCGACGAATTTTCGAAAGATAAAATCAAACTCCAGGACGCCGTCAGCAGCCCACTCTCCAAAGAACAACTCCAGGACGTAGAACATCTCCACAACCAGTTTCACATTCAGCTTATCAACATTCACGATCTCAAGCATGCGATCAAATCGCACGAACAAAAGATCAACTACGAGATGAATGTTAACGGGGGGAAATTAAATGCGGAAACCGTAGCCCAGCATGAAAATATTTTCGAACAGTACCAAAGATTGGACACAACCCTATTGGAATTAAGAGACGAATTCGACCAGTTCCTAAGCCGAACGTGAAACAGCAGTTCTGAAATTTTATAGTTTTTTACCTGTTTGCAGCGATCCGCCGCATGGCGGACCATTGCAGTAATCCTTTTTCGATTGCGATTTTAGCAACTTCACTATATAAGATCTTCGATATTTCTTAAACAAGATTACTTATCTAAAAACTACTTGCCATGCCAGAATTTGATACCTCACACGTAAAAAATATAGTCTTGCTGGGCCACGCGGGGTCCGGTAAGACCAGCTTAGCGGAGTGCATGCTGTTCGAAGCCGGACTCATAACCCGCCGCGGCAATATAGCCGACAGAAACACAACAGGAGATTACCACGAACTGGAACAGGAACGTGGTAATTCTATTTTTAGCAAGCTCCTTCACACAAAATGGCGGGGTTATAAAATAAACATCCTCGATACCCCTGGTTATGACGACTTCGTCGGCGAAGTTATATCTGCATTACGCGTTGCAGATACCGGGGTGATGCTCCTCAATGCCGAAATGGGAGTTGAAGTGGGCTCCGATATCATTTGGGAATACACCGAAAAGTTCAAAACCCCGATGATATTTGCCGTGAACAAGCTCGATGACGACAATGCTGATTTTGACAAGACCGTCAGGGAAGCGAAATCACACTTTGGAAATAATGTCGTAGTTGTGCAATACCCGCGGCAAGTGGGTGTTGGTTTTCACGAAATCATTGATGTATTGCGGATGACGATGTATAAATTCAAAGACAACGGCGGCAAACCCGAAAAATTACCAATACCCGAAGATGAAAAAGCAAAGGCCGATGCATTGCATAAAGAACTGATCGAAGCCATTGCCAGCAACGATGAATCCCTGATGGAAAAATATTTTGATAAAGGAGAGCTGGATGAGGATGAAATGAAGGCGGGAATGAAAAAGGCCATGATCAATCATGACTTGTTTCCGCTATTTTGTTTGTCTGCAGAAAGAAATATGGGCAGTGGCCGTTTGATGGGCTTTATTGACAATGTTTGTCCCAGCGCCAATGAAATGCCGCCGCAAACAACAAGGCGGGGTGATAAACTCTCCTGCGATGCAAATGGACCTGCATGCTTATTTATTTACAAAACGGTATCTGAACCGCACGTGGGTGAACTCTCTTTTTTCAAAGTCTATTCCGGAACGATCAGGAGCGGGATGGAACTGGAAAATGAAAGCACCGGTGTGACGGAAAAAATATCGCAGTTGTTTATGGTGGAAGGCAACAAGCGCACTAATGTAAATGAACTGGTCGCAGGAGATATAGGTGCAACTTTAAAATTGAAAAATACACATGTCAACAATACGCTTCATGCAAGGGGAAAGAATTATGAACTCAACCCGATTGAATTTCCTCCGCCAAATATGACGGTTGCCATTGAAACGCTGAAAAAAGGAGAGGAGGAAAAACTTTCACAGGCCATGCACCAGCTTCGGGAAGAAGATCCCACACTGCTGGTTGAAGTATCACCTGAATTGAAACAAACACTGATCCATTCCCAGGGTGACATGCACCTGGCTGTTGCAAAATGGAAAATAGAACACAACCATAAGCTGGAAGTCAAATTTGTAAAACCCCGCATTGCATACAGGGAAACGATTCGCAAAATGGCCGACGCCAGCTATCGACACAAAAAACAAAGTGGTGGCGCGGGGCAGTTTGGAGAAGTGTTTATGCAAATAGAGCCGTGGTATGAAGGCATGCCCGAGCCCAAAGAACTGACCGTAAGAGGCAGGGACACTTACGACCTGGACTGGGGCGGCAAACTGGTTTTTTATAATTGCATTGTGGGCGGCGCTATTGATGCAAGATTCCTTCCTTCCATTTTAAAAGGTGTAATGGAAAAAATGCACAACGGCCCGCTGACGGGATCTTATGCGCGTGATATACGTGTATGTGTGTACGATGGTAAAATGCACCCGGTGGACAGCAATGATATTTCATTTAAGATTGCAGGACTGCAGGCATTCCGCCAGGCATTCCAGCAGGCGGACCCACAGATTCTGGAGCCGATATATAATGTACAGGTATTATGTCCCGATGACCTTACTGGCGCTGTAATGGGTGACCTCCAAAGCCGCCGCGCTATTGTGGAAGGCATCGACAGTGAGGGACATTTTCAGAAAGTGATTGCCAAAGTCCCATTGGCCGAATTGGAAGGATATTCATCTTCGCTTCGTTCGATCACCCAGGGAAGGGCCAAGTTTAAGATGAAGTTCCAGGCCTATGAACCTGTGCCGTTTGATATACAGCGGAGATTGATTGATGAGTATAGTAAGACGGCGAAGGAAGAGATGGCTTAAGTATCTATAGTTAATAATAATTGTAAAAGCTACTCAGGATATGGGTAGCTTTTTATTTCTTCATCCAACAGGTCTCCTCAAGTACAGACCAATGCGTTCACAATCCAAAAAGTGGCACGGGTCGGTTTGAAGACACGAAGCCGTCATCCAATCTTATAAACTGACGATAATCGCTCTCTATATTTGCCTGTTTCGCCACTAATGCAAAAGGATGGCGAACTGTGTGGCTAGTGGGTGGAATCGTAAGTGAGTTGCCATTTGCCAGAACAAGGATTGTTATGAATATAATTTAGTTTCTGAAGAGTAAACTTTTCTGTTCTGCATTCCTTTACATCGAATGAATCTTCCCGCATTCCATGGGTCTTTGCGCACATTGATCCTTTACCTGCACTTGTGTGCTTAGGGCAAAAAAATCAACTTGCACAGAACATTGGTAGAAATTATTTTGAATTGCTTGTTACTTTTTGAAGCCCGTTTCCGAGGATATTGATAAAATCATTTTTCTCTTGTGGTGTGCTGATCAATTTCTTCAATTCAGCTTTTTGGCCGGGACTAAGAGTAGCCATTACATTTCCGAGCAACTGAACTATTTGTTCAAAGATATGATTGATATTTTTTTCGGCTTCCTTGTTGAGCTTTTTTTGAACACGGTCACTCGGATTATCACTGAGCCAGTTTTGTACATACGATTTAAGAAGGTTTACCATTTCATTAAGTTGCGGTTGCAGAGCTGAAATGGTAGAATCTTTCATTGCATTGATACGGGCCATCTGCGGTGAAGGTTCAGCTTTGGTTTCCTTTTTCCATGCCGCAACAGTGTCTGTGACCACGAGCCCGTTTGCAGAAACAAAAGCCCTGTTATGTATATCGGAGTCATGGCAGTTGATTTCCACACTACTCCAATTACCCCTCGTGTATTTATACTCATAATGTTTATCGTTGAACAAAGGAAGTGTAATAGAATAAACTCCATCATCGCCGCGCTTCAATTGGTAAAGTGAATCCCCTGCTTTCCAGCCGTTGAAGGATCCGGCGACGTATACATGTTTTCCGGTGGCTGTATCATAGGGCACATTGACAATAACCTTTACCGCTGCAATCTGTGCAACTGCCATCTGTGCAGTACTAATAAAAATTATTAAGCGGGGGAAACACAAGCCGAGCTTTTTCATGATTGAAATTTATTGCTGAATGTAGCTGAAGTTCGTTGGTGCACTTGCTGTCTGTCGTCATCTAGGGGGCTGTTTTTAGTCAAAGTTTTTGTATAGCTATA
>Ga0310810_10012317_pt1 | contig 10047 bp, 4 predicted proteins | sample NCmetagenome_FD_207641 | JGI IMG/M metagenome (GOLD analysis project Ga0310810, IMG submission 207641) | Soil microbial communities from experimental microcosm in Duke University, North Carolina, United States - NC | ecosystem: Engineered > Artificial ecosystem > Soil microcosm > Unclassified ...
AAATCGATGATTGGGAGTTGGCGGTTGGATTTTTGGGAGTTGGATTCGGTATGGAACATCGTCTGCTTGGGGGGTCGGGGTTGATGGTCCCGGTACTGAGCTTGGGTACAGGGACCTTCGGTGGCGGCAACAGCGAGTTCTTCAAAGCTTGGGGAGCCAACGACGCAAGCGGCGCGACACGCCTGGTCGACATCTGTCTCGATAACGGCCTGACGATGTTCGACTCCTCGAACATCTACTCCGCCGGCCAGGCCGAAGAGATCCTCGGCCACGCGATCAAGGGGCGTCGCGATCAGGTGCTGATCTCGACGAAGGGCAGCTTTCGCGCAGGGCCGGGGCCGAACGACGTGGGCTCGTCGCGTCACCATCTCATTCGAGCAGTCGAGGGAAGTCTCCGGCGGCTGGGTACCGACTACATCGACCTCTATCAGTTGCACGGCTTCGACGCCCGCACGCCAATCGAAGAGGCGCTGGGCACGCTCGACGATCTGGTCAAGGCGGGAAAGATCCGCTACATCGGCTGCTCGAACTTCTCGGGCTGGCATCTGATGAAGTCGCTGGCGATAGCTGACAAGTACGGCTGGTCGCGCTATGTCGCCCATCAGGCCTACTACTCGCTCATCGGGCGCGACTTCGAATGGGAGTTGATGCCGCTCGCCCTCGATCAGCGCGTCGGCACGGTGGTGTGGAGCCCGCTTGGATGGGGCCGCCTGACGGGCAAGGTCCGGCGAGGGCAGCCGCTTCCCGAGACCAGCCGTTTACGCACTCAGGTTGTGATCGACTACGGCCCGCCGGTCGAGGACGAAGCGCTCTACAAAGTGGTCGATGCGCTGGATCTCGTCGCGGCCGACACCGGAAAGACCATCCCGCAAGTCGCGCTGAACTGGTTGCTGCAGCGCCCCTCGGTGGCCACACTCATCATCGGCGCGCGAAACGAGGAGCAACTGAGGCAGAATCTCGGGGCGATCGGGTGGACGCTGTCGCCGGCACATATCGCGGCGCTCGACGCTGCGAGCAAGGCGACACCGGCGTATCCTTACTGGCATCAGCAGGGGTTCGCCGAGCGGAACCCCTCACCCGTCTAGCCTCATTCCCAGGAGATCGAGATGCGTCGATTGCTGACCGCGGTCCTCACGGTGCTCGTCACTTCGCCGGCATTTGCCCAGACACGCTCCGTGTTCATCGAGGATCTCACCAGCTACGAGATTCGCGATGCGATGGCGGCCGGCAAGAGCTCGGCCATCATCTTCGCGGGCGGTCTCGAGCAGAATGGACCGCATATGGCGCTCATCAAGCACAACGTGATCGCGCGCTATGTCGCAGGACAGATCGCCGAGCGGATGGGCAACGCGCTCGTGTACCCGATCATGCCGTTCTCGCCCGCCGGCGACCCGGTCGCCAAGACCGGTCACATGCGCTTCCCCGGAACCGTCAGTGTCTCGTCGGAAGTCTTTCTAGGCGTCATGCGCCAGACCGCGCAGAGCGCCGCCGCGGCCGGTTTCAAGAACATCTTCCTGATGGGCGATCACGGCGGCGGCCAGTCCGAGCTGCGGGTCGCGGCCGAGAGCGTAGACGCGGACTGGCGCGCCAGAGGCGTGCGCGTCTACTACGTCTCCGACGTGAACACGAAGGCCGGTCAGCAGATCAACGCGTATCTCAAAGAGAAGAAGATCGACGGTGGCGGGCACGCGGCCGTGGCCGAAACATCACAGGTCATGTTCCTGGATCAGGGGAAGAAGCTGATTCATTCAGACCAGTTCAAAGTGAGCGCCGCCGGTCCCGAAACGACGACCGGCGTCGGCGGCAACCCGTCTGCCGCAACGGCGGATATGGGCCGTCAGTTCCTCGAGTTCAAGATCACGGCGGCGATCGATCAGATGACATCGCTCGTCGCACAGAAATAAGGAGATCGCGATGGCCCGGCGTGTCTCACTCGTGATGGCGGTGATTGCGCTCGCATTCACGGCCCTGCTCATCGCGGACGCGAACCACCCCACTGGCACGCGTGGCGTGTTGTTGGTCGACAAGCTCGGAGGGCAGATTCGCTTCGTCGACCCGGTGACGTTCAAGGAGCGCACCTCCTTCAAGGTCGCGACCAATCCTCACGATTTCGTGCTGACGGCCGATCGCAAGACGGCATATGTGCCGCTGTATGGCGACGGCATCTACGGCCGCAACCCCAATCCCGGCCACGAGGTCGTCATCATCGACATGGAGGCCGAGAAGATCGTCGGCTCGATCGACGTGTCTCCGTATCGCGCACCGCATGGAATTCAGATCGACGCCGCCGGCACCATCTACGTGAGCAGCGATCTCGATCGCAAGCTGCTCGTCATCGATCCGAAGGCTCGCACGGTCACCAAGGCCATCGATACCGAGGGGACGACGCACTGGATCGGTATCCTGCCGAACGGAAGCAAGATCTACGCAACCAACAAGAATGACGGACCGTTCGTCAGCGTGATCGACCTGAAGACGGGCACGATGATCAACAAAGTTCAGGTGCCCGGTGGCACACAGGGCGTCGCGGTTTCTCCTGACGGCAAACGCGTCATCATCATGGCGTCGGCAGAGCCGACGGCGCTCGTCATCGATCCGGCCACCGACACGATCGTCGACCGCCTCACGCTGGCGAATCAGAAAGCCGGCGGCTACAAGGCGTACTTCAGCCCCGATGGCAAGTATCTGGTGACGATGAATCTCGGATCGGCATCGATCAACATCTTCGATGCAGCCAACCTGCGCGGAATGCAGTACACGGTTACCGTGGGAAAAGACCCGATGGGACTCGCCTTCTCCGCCGATGGGAAGACAGTGCTGGTCGCCAACCATGGCGACGGCAGCGTCTCGGTGATCGATCTGACCACCAAACAGGCGACCAGTCGTTTCCAGGCCGGGACCGGTATCGAGACACTCACCTACTACTGACGCGGCCACGCGTCGAATCGAATCGGCTTCGAATTCCTCAGCTGGGGCTACCGAAGTCTGACTGGAGACCGAACAGCAGCACCGCCAATTGGTCGCTTGCACAGAGTCTTTCGGTTCTCCGAAAGGTTTCCGCGATCTGACAACTTTGACGTGCAGGGCACGGCTATTGCCACACCTCGCGACCAAGCGTGCATCCGGCGGAGGCACGCCAGTCCCACCTGTCTCATCTCCGCAGAGGTCACACACAAAATGCTTCGTCTTGTCAGAGCCAGTTGGCTCGCGTTGTTGGCTGTCTGTGCGTTCGGGTTGATTCCGAACGACGCGGCGGCTCAATCCTGTCTGGGTGGCATCGACGGTTTGGTCTGGTTGGACGTGAACAACAACGGACTCCGGGACCCCGCCGAAGGCAGCATGGGAATCAATGGCGTCACGTTGGAATTGCGAAACAGTTCGGGGGCGCTCGTTGCAACACGGACCACTGGCGCGGCGGTCGGCAGCATTCCAGGTACCTACCAATTTTCGTTTCTGTGCGCCGGCACCTATACGGTCACGCTCGTCTCAGGCGTGCCAGCCGGGTACGTCCCGACGATCAGCCCCCCCGGTGCAGATCCGAACTATGACAGCGACACGAGCCCCACGACGGTAACGATCATCACGGGCCAGAAAGAGCACGCCGTCAATTTTGGTTTCGTCACCGGCTGCACCGGCAGCATCGGCGACCGCGTCTGGAATGATCTGAACCAGAATGGCGTGCAGGACGCTGGCGAATCAGGGATGGCCGGAGTGCCGGTTCGCCTGTTGCTGAACGGTTCGGTCGTCGCGAGCACGGCCACCGACGCTAACGGCAACTACACCTTCGGCAGTCTCTGTCCAGGCAACTACACGGTCGAAGTGGACACACCGGCCGGCTTTACGCCGTCGCCAACCTTCGGCACGCCCGACACTGCGCTCGACTCCGACGCCAGCGGCGTCGTTGTCCCGCTCGGCCTGAACGAACACAATCCGACGATCGACTTCGGCTTCTTTGCGCCGTGCACCGGCCGCATCGGCGATCGCGTCTGGTTCGACACCAACCGCAACGGCATCCAGGACGCAGGTGAGCTCGGGATTGCGGGAGTTACGGTCGAACTGCTCAATAGCGGTGGCTCGGTCGTCGCCTCGACCATCACCGACGGTTCCGGCAACTACCTGTTCAACGGCCTCTGCGCCGGCACCTACTCTGTGCGCGTCGTCGATGCAACGCTGCCGGCCGGTGTGGTCCCGACCGACGTCAACGCGGCCGGTTCGACGCCTGCCGACGACAGCAACCCGAGTCCGTCGACGGTCGTGTTGCCGACCAGCAACTCGAGCGACCTGACGGTCGACTTCGGCTACTACACGCCGTGCACGGGCAAGATCGGCGACCTGGTGTGGAACGACGCCAACGGTAATGGCATCCAGGACGGCGGCGAACTCGGCATCCCGAACGTCCGTGTCGTGCTGCACGATCGCACGACCAACGCGATCCTTGCGGTGGACATTACGGATGCAAACGGCTACTACCTCTTCGAGGGTCTCTGCCTCGGCGACTACACGGTTGAAGTCGATCCGACGACGCTGCCGGGCGGCATGGTGGCCTCGCCGAACGACCAGGGCAGCAACGACGCGACTGACAGCGACGGTATCAATCACCGCGCCAGCGTGTCGCTGCCGGCCGATGACACCACCGACCTGACGATCGACTTCGGCTACTACCGCAACACGCGGATCCAACTGGTCAAGCTGACCAACGGGACCGACAACAACAGCCCGACGGGTCCGCTCGTGCCGGTGGGCAGCCTGGTGACGTGGACCTACCAGGTGACGAGTACCGGCAGCACGGAACCGATCGCGAACGTCGTCGTCGCGGACGACAACGGTACGCCAGGCAATCCGGCCGATGACTTCCTCGCCATCTTCAGTGGCGGTGACAGCAACGGCAACGGCTTGCTCGACGTGGGTGAGACGTGGACGTTCATCGGCACCGGCGTCGCGACCGCGGGCCAGTACGGCAACGTCGGGACTGCCACCGGCAACGGCAGCTTCAGCGGCAGCCCGGTGTCGGCGCAGGATCCCGATCACTATGTCGGTGCGGTCGCGCTTCAGGCGAGCAAGACGGCGGCGGGCAGATTCACGCGCTCGGTCGGCTGGACGCTCACCAAGACCGTGAACCCATCGAGCTACAGCGGCTCTCCTGGCCAGACGCTCGGCACCTCGACGTGGTCCGTCACGGCGACTAAGAGCGTGGTGAACAGCGGGTATCAGGTCACTGGCACGATCTCAGTGACCAACCCGAATCCGTTCGCCGTCAGCTTCAGCGTGGCTGACCAGTTGAACGACGGCACGGCAGGCAGTGTCTCGTGTCCGACGACAACGGCTGCGGCAGGCGCGACTGTCGTGTGCAGCTACACCGCGAGCCCGGCTGGCGCTTCGGCAACGTCGAACACCGCCACCATCACCTCGCTCACGAACGACGTGAGCGGAACGACGGCGAGCGCTGACGTCGCGTTCACCGCCAACACGCTCGGCGACGACACTGTGACGCTCGGCGACGTGCGGTTCACCTACTCGCAGTCGATTTCGGGCTCGAGTGCGCCGACGTTCCCCGAGACGTTCACGTGCCCGAGCACGGCGTCCAGCTACACCAACGGTGTCTACACCAACACGGTGACGAACACCGCGACGCTGGTTGGCGCCTCCACCAACCTGTCAGCGAGCGCTTCGGTCAATGTCCGCTGCACGACGCTCTCACTCCAGGCGAGCAAGACGGCGGCGGGCAGATTCACGCGCTCGGTCGGCTGGACGCTCACGAAGACCGTGAACCCATCGAGCTACAGCGGCTCTCCTGGCCAGACGCTCGGCACCTCGACGTGGTCCGTCACGGCCACCAAGAGCGTGACGCTCAGCGGCTACCAGGTGACCGGCACGATCTCGGTGACCAACCCGAATCCGTTCGCCGTCAACTTCAGCGTGGCTGACCAGTTGAACGACGGGACGGCGGGCAGCGTGTCGTGTCCCACGACAACTGCCGGTGCGGGAGCGACGGTGGTATGCAGCTACACCGCCAATCCCGCGGGCGGCTCGGCAACGTCGAACACCGCGACCATCACGGCGCTCACGGGCGGCGTGGGTGGAGCGACGGCGAGCGCCAGCGTCGCGTTCACCGGGACCACGGTCGGCGACGACACGGTCACGCTCGGCGACGTGAAGTTCAGCTACTCGCAGTCGATTTCGGGCTCGAGTGCACCGACATTCCCGGAGACGTTCACGTGTCCGAGCAGTCCGTCCAGCTACACCAACGGTGTCTACACCAACACCGTGACGAACACGGCAACGCTCCGTGGCGCGGTAACGAACCTCACGGCGAGCGCCTCGGTCAGCATCCGCTGCACGCAACAGTACAGCAATGAAACCGCGACGGGCGCCGGGATCCGCTACCCGAACACCAGCAACTGGTTCATGTATACGCCGTACACGACCAGCAAGGTGGATCTGATCGCCGGCCAGGTCTACGACGCCGGTGACATCTACTTCACACGCACAGGCAACGGCGCGTCGGCGCGGACGATCATCACCATCACGCTGGGCACCGGCTTCCGGTGGGCCAACGTGGCGGAGGTGCTGAAGATTCAGCCGTTCTCGAGAGCACCAACGACCTATGTGGAGCCTGGCACGTTCCAATACAAGTTCACGGCCCCGAACATCTCGAACGTGGCCGGTGCCACCGTCGCATTCTCCGGTCAGACCGTGACGGTCAGCCTGCCTGGCCAGGTGAACTTCTACGGCATTCACGGCGCCGTGCAGCGCCTGCTGCCGTAACGCTCGACGTCGATCACCCGCGCGAGGCCCGTGCCCTCGCGCGGGCTTCCTGCGTTTCGCCCTCGCACTTTCCTGCACGCTCAGTCCTGCACGCGGCTTCATCCTCGGTTTCTGCACCTGCCTCCTCTGAAGACACTCGACATGCCTAACGAAGTCTGCCCTCGCGGCGAACTTGGCCGTCTTTCCATGCCGTGAAACCACGAGCACTCGACCGAGTTGACTCAGTGTTTCGGTCAGCGCGCATCACCCGGGCGAGGCAGGCACACACGTTGCCTTGTACAGGGTGACGTGGCTCTTTCACTCTTGGAGGTCTTCATGGTGCGTCGTGCGATGGGAGCCAGTTGGCTCGCAATTCTGTGCATCGCGGCGTTCGGACTGTCGGCGCGCGACGCCTCGGCTCAGTCCTGCTTCGGTGGCATTGGTGATTTCGTCTGGTTGGATGTGAATGGAAACGGCGTGCGCGATACCGCGGAGGCCAACCAAGGAATCAACGGTGTCGTGATCGAACTGCGCGACAGCGCGGGGACGCTGATTGGGACGCGCACCACCGGTGCCGCCGTCGGCAGCATTCCCGGGTCGTATCTGTTCCCATTTATCTGCCCAGGCACCTACACGGTCACGATTGTGTCGGGCATTCCTGCCGGCTACGTCCCGACAATTAGCGGTGCCGGCACCGATCCCACGCGCGACAGCAGCACGAGTCCCGCGACGGTCACTCTCGTCGCCGGGCAGAAGGATCAGAGCGTGGACTTCGGCTTCGTACGCGGTTGCACCGGCAGCATCGGCGACCGCGTCTGGAATGATCTGAACCAGAATGGCGTGCAAGATGCCGGCGAAGTGGGCATCGGCGGCGTCCCGGTGCGCCTGTTGCTCAACGGCTCGATCGTGGCGAGCACGACCACCGATGCGAGTGGCAACTACAACTTTGGCAGCCTCTGCCCCGGCAACTACACGGTGGAAGTCGATACGCCGGCGGGCTTCACCCCGTCGCCCACGTTCGGCACGCCCGACGCCGCGCTCGACTCCGATGCCAGCGGCGTCTCGGTGCCGCTCGGTCTGAACGAGCACAATCCGACGATCGACTTCGGCTTCTACACGCCGTGCACCGGCCGCATCGGCGACCGCGTGTGGTTCGACGCCAATCGCAATGGCATCCAGGATGCCGGAGAGCTCGGCATCGCGGGTGTCACCGTCCAGTTGCTCGACGCAAGCGACAGTGTGATCGCCTCGGCCATCACCGATGGCTCGGGCAACTATCTGTTCAACGGTCTGTGCGCCGGCACGTACTCGGTGCGCGTGGTCGATGCGACGCTGCCCGCGGGCGTGGTCCCGACCGACGTCAACGCCAGCGGATCGACCACGGCCAACGACAGCAACCCGAACCCGTCGACGGTGGTGTTGCCGACCAGCAACTCGAGCAACCTCACGATCGACTTCGGCTACTACACGCCGTGCACCGGCAAGATCGGCGACTTCGTGTGGAACGACGCCAACTCGAACGGTATCCAGGATGCGGGCGAGCTCGGCATCCCCAACGTGCGCGTCGTGCTGCGTGACCGTGCAACCAACGCCGTGCTCGCGGTGGACATCACCGATGCGAATGGCTTCTACCTCTTCGAGGGTCTCTGCCTCGGCGACTACACGGTGGAAGTCGATCCGACGACCCTGCCCGGCGGCTTGGTGGCATCCCCGAACGATCAGGGCAGCAACGACGCCGCTGACAGCGATGGCATCGACAACGAGGCCAACGTCTCGCTGCCGGCCGACGACACGACCGATCTGACGATCGACTTCGGCTACTACCGCAAAGCGCTCATCCAGTTGGTCAAGCTGACCAATGGCACCGACAACAACAGCCCGACGGGTCCACTCGTGGCCGTGGGCAGCCTGGTCACATGGACCTACAACGTGACGAGCACCGGCAGCACGGAACCGATCGCCAACGTCGTCGTCGCAGATGACAACGGCACGCCTGGCAATCCGGCCGATGACTTCCTCGCCATCTTCAGCGGCGGTGATAGCAACGGCAACGGGCTGCTCGACGTCGGTGAAACGTGGACGTTCGTCGCGACCGGTGTGGCGACGGCGGGCCAGTATGGCAACCTCGGCACCGCGACCGGCAACGGCAGCTTCAGTGGCAGCCCGGTTTCGGCGACCGATCCCGATCACTACGTCGGCATCGTCGACCTCAAGGCCGTGAAGACGGCCGGCGGCACATTCACGAAGCGCATTTCGTGGACGCTGACGAAGACAGTGAACCCGTCCAGCTACAGCGGCACGCCTGGCCAGACGCTCGGCACCTCGACGTGGTTCGTGACTGCAACCAAGATCGTGTCGTATGACAGCTACGTCGTAACCGGCACGATCTCGGTGACCAACCCGAACCCGTTCGCGGTCGACTTCAGCGTGGCCGACCAGTTGAACGACGGCACGACCGGCAGCGTGTCGTGTCCGACGACGACCGCGGGCGCGGGCGCCACCGTGGTGTGCAGCTACACCGCGAACCCGGCAGGAGGATCGGCAACTCTGAACACGGCCACGATCACCTCGCTGACGAGCGGTGTAGACGGGACCACGGCGACGGCTGGCGTCGCGTTCGTGCAGGGCACCGTTGTCGGCGACAGGAGCGTGACCCTCGGCGATGCGCGATTCAGCTACTCGCAGGTGATCTCGGCCTCGAGTGCACCGACCTTCCCCGAGACGTTCACGTGCCCGACCGACCCCACGCGCTACACGGACGGCGTCTTCACCAAGGAGAAGGTCAACACCGCTACGCTCGTCGGGGCATCGACGAACCTCTCGGCGAGCGCTACGGTCACCATCCGCTGCACGCAGAAGTACAAAGATGAAACCGCGGTCGGCGCCGGCACGCGCTATCCGGGCAGCAGCAACTGGTTCATGTATACGCAATACACGACCAGCAAGGTGGATCTGATCGCCGGCCAGACCTACGACGCCGGTGACATCTACTTCTCGCGCACGGGCAGCGGTTCAACGGCACGGACGATCATCACCATCACGCTGCACACCGGCTTCCGTTGGGCCAACGTGTCGGAGGTGCTCAAGATCCAGCCGTTCGCGACCGCTCCGACGGCGTATCTGTCGCCGGGGCAGTTCCAGTACAAGTTCACGGCCCCGAATATCTCGAACGTGCCGGGTGCCACAGTCGCCTTCTCGGGTCAGACGGTGACGGTGAATCTGCCTGGCCAGGTGAACTTCTACGGCATCCACGGCGCCGTGCAGCGCCTCGTGCAGTAGTGCGCAGCACAATCCTGTAATCAA
>Ga0310810_10012318_pt1 | contig 10047 bp, 8 predicted proteins | sample NCmetagenome_FD_207641 | JGI IMG/M metagenome (GOLD analysis project Ga0310810, IMG submission 207641) | Soil microbial communities from experimental microcosm in Duke University, North Carolina, United States - NC | ecosystem: Engineered > Artificial ecosystem > Soil microcosm > Unclassified ...
GGGGCGCGCCCTGCGGAACGGCCCCCGGTGGCATCTCCGAGAGGCGAGGCGGGCCCGAGCGCACGGCGGTGGAGGCGACGGGCGCCGGCGGTGGCTCGGGCGCCGGTGGGGGCTTCGGGGGCTCGACCTTCCAGCGGGCGAACGCGGCGGCGGTCTCGGCATCCTTCGGATCGAGATCCCAGACCTTCTGCAGCGTGGCCTTTCCGGCGGTGGCGTCGCCCGAGCGCATCTGGACGTCGGCGAGCGCGCGCAGCACACCGCGATCGGTCGGCGCGACGCCGAGGGCACCCTGCAGCTCGTCGAGCGCCTTCTTGTCCTTGCCCTGCTCGGCGTAGACGCGGGCGAGCAGCAGGCGCGGATCTGGCCGGTTGGGGTGCGCCTTCACGCCCTTCTTGCAGACGACCATCGCTTCCATGAAGCGGCCGGCCGCGAGATAGGCCTCCGCGAGAGGACGGTACGCGTCCGATCCCGGGTCTGAATTGAACGCACTCTCCAGCTTCGCGAGCTCCTGAGGGCTCAGCGTCTTCGCGGACGTGGGGCTCATCGAATGCTGCGGAATCTAAAGGAAAGCACCGATCCTCGAAAGCCGGGCGTCCGTTGACACGGCCCCGGCCGGGCGTATAGAGCCCCCCGGTCCCTGCCTTCGGGGGTGTAGCTCAGTTGGGAGAGCGTCGCGTTCGCAATGCGAAGGTCGTCGGTTCGATCCCGTCCACCTCCACTCACCTCGTCGTGATGCCGTGACGGGGCCCGGGAGTCTCCCGGGCCCCGTGACCGTGCAGATCGTCCAGTGGGACGGTGCGCGCGGTGTGCTCGACGGAGGGGGTCGGACCTTTCCCTTCACCCGCTCGGACGCCGTGGGGTTCCATCCGGCGGCCGGGCTCACCGCGGTCGCCGAGCTCTCGGCGGACGGCACGCTGCTCCGGGTCACTCTGCCCGGGCACCCGGCGCGGCCCGAGCCGCCTCTTGTGCGCCCCTTCGGCTGGGCGACGGTGCTCGCCGCGTCCGAGCTCGGAGCGGCGGGCGCGCGATGGGAGGCGGCGCTGGGGAAGGGTCTCCCCGCGGGAGCGCGCCTCACCGCCCGGGCGCTTCCGGAGGGCGGAACGCTCGTCGAGGCGCGGTGGCCCGGCGCCCATCTCCTGGTTCGCGAGCGACGGGGCTCCGACCTGAGCGGGCTGGAGCGGCGGCTCGACCCGTCGGGTGAAGCGCTCCCGGCGATCGCGTGGGAGGTTCTTCCGGCGGGCGTGCTCCCGGTGGAGGAGCGCCGGCTGCTCGGTCCGGAGGCCGCCGACCCCTGGGCGCCGGCCGGGGCGACGCGCCTGCTGGTCCGGGTGCTCCGCGTGGCCCTGGACGCCGGAGGGACGCATCTCCTCCTCGGGCACGCGGGACGGCTGCTGCTCGCGGCGGACGACGCGAGGAGCCGGCTGGGCGATCCGGACGACGCGGAGGCGCGCCCGTTCGGCGCGTTCATCGACTGGGCACTGCTGCCGGACCGGAGCCTCTACCGGACCCTCGGAATGGGGGTGGCGGGCGGCGAGGATCTGGAGATCGACATCCTCCACCCCGAGAGCGAGGTGGAGCTGGACAGCGCCGAGTCAGCGCTGCTCTTCGGGTGCCACCTCCAGGTGCGCGAGGCCCGGCTCCTCGACGACGGGGAGGTCTTCTACGTCCCGAAGGACGTGCGCATCGGCCCGCGCGGCGCGAGCGCGTCGTCGCGGACCGGGTACAAGTACGTCGTCGCGCGGCCTCCGGCGCAGCCGCTCACCGGGGCGGAACGACCGCGGGTCCGCCTCGTTCGCGGCTGACCGCGCTCAGGCTTGCCACTCGTCCGGGCCGCGCTGGTCCGTCGAATCCCTCCGTGGCCGGAGCCCCGGCACCGTTGAGAACGCGCAAGAATGCCCTGTCGAGCCGTGCGCCCATGACCGAGTCGGAGACTCGATCACGGGCAGCCGAAAGGCCAGCGCGTCCGCCGCTCAGGCGACCTTGACGCTCGCCTTGGCCGTCTCGAAGAACTGCTCGTTCTCCGTCGACTCGTGGAGCGCCAGTGTGGATGCGGCGCCGCCGGCGATCACCTGGGCGACCTCGTCGAAGTACCCGGTGCCCACCTCGCGCTGGTGCTTGGTCGCGGTGTACCCGGTGGGCTCGGCGGCGAACTCGGCCTGCTGCATCCGGCTGTAGGCCGCCATGCCGTCCTTCGCGTACTCCCGCGCCAGGTTGAACATCGAGAAGTTCAGCGCGTGGAAGCCGGCCAGGGTGACGAACTGGAACTTGTAGCCCATGGCCCCGAGCTCGCGCTGGAACTTGGCGATGGTCGCGTCGTCGAGGTGCTTCTTCCAGTTGAACGAGGGCGAGCAGTTGTAGGCCAGGAGCTTGTTCGGGAACTTCGCCCGGATGCCCTCGGCGAACGCCTTCGCCTCCGCGATGTCCGGATGCGAGGTCTCGCACCACACGAGGTCCACGTACGGCGCGTAGGCCAGACCCCGCGCGATGGCGCACTCGAGCCCGCCGCGCATGCGGAAGAAGCCCTCGGGGGTGCGGTCGCCGGGGATGATGAACTCGCGGTCCCGCGGGTCCACGTCGGAGAGAAGAAGCTTCGCGCTGTCGGCGTCGGTGCGGGCCACGACCAGCGTGGGCACGTCGCAGACGTCCGCGGCGAGCCGGGCGGCGATCAGGGTGCGGATGAACTGCGAGGTCGGCACGAGGACCTTGCCGCCCATGTGACCGCACTTCTTCTCCGAGGCGAGCTGGTCCTCGAAGTGAACGCCCGCGGCGCCGGCCTCGATCATCGCCTTCATGAGCTCGAAGGCGTTGAGCGGCCCGCCGAAGCCCGCCTCGGCGTCGGCGACGATGGGGGCCATCCAGTAGCGACCGGACTTGCCCTCGGCGTGCTCCACCTGGTCGGCGCGGCGCAGGGCCTGGTTCACGCGGCGGACGACGTTGGGGACGGAGTCGACCGGATAGAGGCTCTGGTCGGGATACATCTGCCCGGCGGTGTTGGCGTCGGCGGCCACCTGCCAGCCCGAGAGGTAGATGGCCTTCAGGCCCGCGCGCACCATCTGCACCGCCTGGTTGCCGGTCAGCGCGCCGAGGGCGTGCACGTAGTCCTCGCTGTGCAGCAGCTCCCAGAGCCGCCGCGCGCCCATCTCGGCGAGCGTGTACGAGATCCGGACGGAGCCTCGCAGCCGCTCGACGTCGGCCTGCGGATAGGGCCGGACGATTCCCTCGAAACGGCGGGCGTGAAGCGACTCGGTGCTGCTGAGACCGGCTTCCTTCTTCACCATCCCGATGCTCATCTTCTCCCCTCCTTGGGGTGGGCTTGACGGTTCGCGCCGAGGACCAGCGCTCTGGCTGTCAATCTGTGTATCGAATGACGTATTGCGGTGTAAAGCTGGAATCGCCCACAAGCGTCGGCAAGTGCCAGAGGTCTTCCCACGGCACCGGCCTGTTTACTCGCCTGCTCTGACGAACAAGACGCCGGCAGGGCCTGTAAACTCGTCAACGCGATGGACGGAAAGGTGCGTCACTCCTGGCGCTTCTGGCCGGAGGGAGGGGAACGCGGTTCTTCCGGGAGAGGCCCGCTCAGCCGTCGCCGCCGGGCAGGGGCAGCAGCGGCGTGGCCGAGGCGTCCTCCGCCTCGCGAGCGGCGGCGGGGTCGAGACGGGGGGCCTCCACCGGGGGTGTGTCGGCGGCCTCGGGCCGCTTCTTCGGGGTGGCAGCGCCACGGCAGCCGCGACACCACGGCTGATTGCGGATGGCCCCGTCCGGCATCTTGCGGAGCCCGAACTGCGCCAGCGGCTTCACCTGGCGACACTTCAGGCACATCAGCGTGATGAGGACCTCTTGCCCGTCGGAGTCGAACACCGCGCTCGCCCGGCGCTTCTTCGGGCGGGTGCCGTCCGCGGCGCGAGGCCTGCGCGCCGGCGGCGCCAGGGCGGGCGTCACCTTGTAGAGCATGACCCCTGGATCAAGCAGGAGCCCCTGACACCCGGCGCAGGAGGCCAGTGGATCAGGGGCGTTGGCGCCGCCGCGGAACCAGGCCCAGGCCGGCGAGCAGGAGCAGCAGCAGCGGGCCGCCGGCCGCGCTCGCGCAGCTCGACCCGTGGTCGACCGGGATGCCCGGGCCCTGGGGGCCACCGCCGCCCGGGGAGACATTCGATCCTCCGCCGCTGTCCGGGACACCCGAGTCGGGGACGCCGCCGTCGGGGACGGGGCCGCCGTCGATCACCACCCGTGGATCGAAGCTCGTGTCGAAAGTCAGGCCGCCGTCCACCTGATTCGTCAGCTGACCCCAGTCGAGCAGCGCCAGGTCGGTCTGGGTCCGGTCGCCGACGGCGAAGACGCCCTTGTCGAACGTCGGGTTCACCGCGAGGTTGGTCACCGCGACGCCGGCGGGCGCGGTGATCGGCCCGACCGTGTCGTAGGGGATCACCCGCACGGCGCTACTCAGAGGCGTGGCGCTGCGCAGGTCGTAGAGGGTGATGCCCTGGGTATTGGCCGCCAGGAGGTAGGTCGCGGCGGGCACCGCGTAGAGGGCGAGGCCGGTCACGGGCGCGGCGAGACGGCCCTGGCTGACCAGCGCGATGTCGAAGGCGGTCGGAGGCCCGGCATCGAGGCGCGCGTCGAACGTGTAGATGTCTCCGAGGCTGCGGCCGCCGACGAAGCCGAGGTTGGTGATGCCGTCGAACACCAGGGTGTTCGACTCGTCGGTCGCCCCGTTCGGAAAGGCAGAGATGTTGCCGCCGGTGGTCACGGTGACCTGAGCGCCGGACGCGTCGATCTCGAAGCGGGAGATCCGAAAGCCGTTGGCGACCAGCAGCGCGGCGCGGCCGCCCGGTGTGGCGGACAGAGCGATCTGCGTTCCCGCGTCGATGGTGGCGTTCGGAGGTCGGGAAACGAACGCGCCCGACTCCACGGTCCCGAAGGTCACGCTGCCGCCAACGAGGATCGCGAGCAGCGTCCTCTCCTGTCCGTTCACCACCACGCCTGGTGCGGTGGCCAGGGCGTCCACCTGCGCGGGGAACCCCGACACGGTCGCGAGGGTGTGGTCCGCGATGAGGAACGGGACCGAGCTGCCGCTCCCCGTCCCGAAGAGCAGCGACTGGGACGGGTCGACGCCGAGCTCGGGCAGCCAGATGGCCGTCCCCATCGCGTTCGCCCCGACGGGGTTGGCGGCCGGAGTGCGCGCGATGATGGGCGCGAAGTAGGTGTCGGGCTGAGCGAGGGCCAGGCCACCGAGGAGGAGCACGAGGGCGAAGGCGAGGCGGTTCACGGAGCGCGGATGCTACCAGAGGAGTCCGCGGGCTCCTCGGAACCTCCCTGGTCAGGTGTGCAGGAGGCGCCGGTAGACCTGCACCAGATGGGCGGCGACGGCGTCCCAGCGGAAGCCTGCCGCACGGGCCCGTCCTGCCGCGGCGCGGCGCCTGCGCTCCTCCGGGTCATCGAGCAGCGTCTGCAGCGCGGTGGCGAGCGCGCCGGCGTCGTCCGGGTCGACCTGGATCGCCGCGTCCCCGCACACCTCGGGCAGGGCGGCGGCGGTGCTGACCACCACCGGGGCCCCGAGCGCCATCGCCTCGAGCGGCGGGAGGCCGAAGCCCTCGTCGCGGGAGGGGAAGACGAAGACCGGTGCGGCGGCCATCAGGGCCCAGAGCAGCGACTCGGCGAGGTAGCCCAGCGGGCGGATGTCGATCCCGACGGCGCGGAGCGCCCCGATGCGCCGCTCGATCGCCCCCGAGCCGTACCAGCGCTGTCCGGCGAGCACCAGGGTGGGCGCGCGCGGGCCGAGACGCTCCAGCGCCTCCAGCACCAGCTCCACGTTCTTCCGGGCATCCAGCGCGCCGGCGAAGAGCACCCACCGCTCGGGGAGGCCCAGGCTGCGCAGCCAGGCCTGCGACACCGCGTCGAGCGCGCGCGGCTGCACGTGGTCCACACCGTTGTGCACCATCGAGACCCGCTCCGGGTCGAGCTCCGGATGGCGTGCGAGCAGCTGCTCCCGTGTCCACGCGCTCACGCACACCACGTGGTCCGCCACCCGGAGGCTCCGGGCGAGCCACAACCGGAACTGCCAGTGGAAGGCGCGGGAGACCGTGCGCGGCGAGGTGAGGGGGATGAGATCGTGCACCGTGAGCACGAACGGAATCCCGGAAACGCGGAGCAGCGGGAGGTCGACGTTCGCGATAGCGTGGAACACCGAGGCGCCGCTTCGCGGAAGGATGCGGGGCAGCTCGGCCAGGGTGTGGAGGGTGCGGCTGCGCACCTTTCGCGGCAGCTCGCCCGAGCGGCGCGCGCCCACCCGGAGCACGCGGACGCCGCTGGCCTCGAGCGCCCCCGCGACCGCGTGCCCGTACCGGCCGATACCGGTCGTCGGCTCGTCCCACAGCGTCGCGTCGAGGGCCACGGTGAGCTCCACGGGCGGCGCACGCTGACACATGTGCTAGAGCCCCCGCGAGCTTCATGGCCGTCCACCAGCTCGTCCCTCACTTCCGCCTCGGTGACGAGACCGCCCGGGCCGCGGTGCAGCTTCGTGTGCTGCTGCGGCGCCTCGGGCACCCCGGCGGCCTCCATGCCGAGAGCCAGGAGCCGGGCACCGAGGCGCTGGTGCAGCCCGTGAAGGCACTTCGCGTGCAGCCCGAGGACTGGGTCCTCCTCCACCATGCGCCCGGGAGCCGCCTCCCGGCCCGCCTGCTCCACACCCCGTGCCGGCGCGGCGTGGTGTTCGGCGGACTCCCGTCCCTGCGGCTGAACCGGGGCACGCCGCGGGAGCGCGCCGTGCTCGCCGCGAGGGCGCGGCTGGCCGGAATGGCGGCGCACGTGTCGCTGGGCCTCGGGCTGTCCGCCTTCGCCTCGGCGGATCTTTCTCGCGCCGGGTACCGCGAGGTCCACACCGTCCCGCTCTTCGTCGAGGCGGGGCGATTCGCCGCGGACCGGGCGGACCCCGCGCTCCGGGCTCGCCTGGAGTCGAAGGCGTTCACCCTGGTGAGCGTGGGACCGGTGACGGCCGAGGCCCGCCTCGAGGACCTGCTCGCGCTCCACCGGGAGGTGCTCCGCATCCGCCCCGACGCGCGACTGGTCATCGCCGGTGGGGTGGACCCTGACCTCGCCGCCCTGGCCTCGGAGGCATCGCGGACGCGAGGCGTGGTGCTGCTCGGCGCGGTGAGCCACGCCGGACGCGTCGCGACCTATCGCAGCGGCTCGGTCCTGGTCTCGATGCGCGAGGACGCGGGCTCGAGTGCCGAGCTGCTCGAGGCGATGGCCGCGGAGGTGCCCGTGCTGGCCTACGCCGCGGGCGCGGTTCCGGAGACGCTCGACGGGGCCGGCGTCGCGTTCGACGAGAAGCGCTTCGCGCTCCTGGCCGAGCTGGCCCTGCAGCTGGGCACGGACGGAAGGCTCCGGACGCGGGTCCTCCGCGGCCAGCGGCGGAGGCTCGAGGTGGCGAAGCCGGATGGGTCCGAGGAGCGACTCTCCGCCGCGCTGGAGAGCGTGGGCATCCATCGGCCGCCGCGGCCGGCGCGTCGCACGGGCCGGCGGCGTCCCCGGGTGGGCATCATCGTGCAGCGCTACGGACCGGGGATCACCGGCGGCGCCGAGGCGCACGCCGCGCAGGTGGTGGCGCGGCTCGTCTCCCGCTGGGACATCCGGGTGCTGACCAGCTGCGCGACCGATCACCTCACCTGGGCCAACGCGCTGCCGCCCGGGGAGACGCGGGTGGACGGCGTTCCCGTCCTTCGGTTCGCGAATCCGCGGCCGCGGCCGATGCGGGAGCTGAACGCGCTCTCGCGCCGGGTCTTCGGCCGCTCGCTCGACCTCGACGAGGAGGAGTCCTGGATGGCGCTGCAGGGGCCGCTGCTGCCGGGACTGTGGCGCCACCTGGAGGAGCGCGGCGCGGAGTACGACGGTTTCGTCGCCTTCACCTCGCTCTACGTCTCCACGGCGTGGTCGGTTCCGCTGGTGGCCGACCGCACCCTGCTCGTCCCCACCGCGCACTCGGACGAGGCGCTGGCGTTCGACGCCTACGCCGAGGTGTTCGAGCGTCCCCGCGCCCTCCTGGTCAACACGCCCGAGGAGCTCGATCTCATCCACCGTCGATTCCCGCGGCACGCCCGGGCGCGCGTGGTAGGCGTGGGGGTGGATGCTCCGGCGGTGCAGCCCGGCCGCTTCCGGACGCGGTACGAGCTTCCCGGGGAGTACCTGCTCTACGTGGGCCGGGTGGAGCGCGGGAAGGGAATTCCTGGGCTGCTCGAGGCGTACCGGAGCCTCCGGGCGTCGGTCACGGATGCGCCGACCCTGGTGCTGGCCGGCGAGACGAGCATGGACGTCCGGGCGAAAGGAGTGCGGGTGCTGGGTCGGGTGAGCGAGCAGGAGAAGTGGGACGGGCTGGCCGGAGCCCTGGCAGCAGTCGTGCCATCGCCCCGCGAGAGCCTGTCCCTGCTCGCGCTGGAGTCCTTTGCCGTGGGAACACCGGTCCTGGGGAGCGCCGCGAGCCCGGTCGTGCGGGGACACGTTCAGCGGAGCCGCGCGGGCGTGACGTTCGAGGACCCGTCGACGTTCGTCGACGCGGTGGCCGAGGTGCGACGCGGGCGCGCTGCCCTGGCACGGTCGGCACGGCGGTACGCGGCGCGGTACCGCTGGGCGCGCGTGGTGGCCGCCTACCGCGAGGAGATGGATGCGATGGTGAAGCGGCGATGAAGCTCCTGGGACGCGACATCGATGCCCGGGCCCTGCTCCAGGCCGCCCGGGAACGGCTCGAGGCCCGCGGCATCCGCGAGGAGGCGCTGGCGGTGGAGGCCGAGCCGGAGCCGGTCCTGGAGCCGCTCTCGTTCCTGGTCCGCGCTCTGGAAGAGGACGAGGACTCGACGCAGCCCCTGGCGGCGAGCGACCGCCCGGCCCGGGCGTCCCTGGCGCGCCGCGCCTTCCGGCTCGCCTGCCAGTCGCTCATCGACGAGGTGCTCGAGCGCCAGCGGCGCTTCAACTCCCGGGTCCGCGAGGCGGACGCGCAGCTGGCCGCGGAGGTCATCCAGCTCCGTGCGCGGCTGGAGGCGCTGGAGGCGGCGGACCGGAAGCGAGGCCGGACCGCCCTCCCCGCTCGGCGCAGCAAGCCGAGGAAGCGCCGGGGATGATCCGCAACCTCCGGGAGCTCTGGCAGTACCGCGCGCTGCTCTGGAACCTGACCCAGCGCGAGCTGAAGGCCCGTTACCGGGGCTCGGCGCTGGGATTCCTCTGGACCTTCGTCAATCCCCTCTTGCTGATGGCGGTGTACGGGCTCGTGTTCGGCATCATCCAGAGAAGCAACATCCCCCACTACACCTACTTCATCTTCGTGGGCCTCCTGCCCTGGCTGTGGTTCGCGACGTCGGTGGGAAGCGGTGCGAGCACGATCAGCGACCGGAGAGACCTTCTGACCAAGGTGCGGTTCCCGGCCCAGGTGCTTCCGGCGACGGTGGTGGGAACGAACCTGATCAACTACCTGCTCTCTCTTCCGCTGATGGTCGGCCTGGGCGGGCTGGTGGGAATCTGGCCTGACATCCACGCGGTGGCCTTTCCGGTGGTGCTGCTGGTGCAGCTGGTCTTCACCCTCGGGGTGACGTTCGTCGTATCGGCGCTGAACGTGCGCTTCCGGGACCTGCAGCACATCGTGGCCAACGTGCTGACCCTCTGGTTCTTCGTCACCCCGGTGCTCTACATCCCCAACGCCGTGCCCGAGCCGTACCGGCGGCTGTACCTGATCGCGAACCCGATGGCGGTGATCATCACCTCGTACCAGGGCATCTTCTACGAACACCGCTGGCCTCACCCCCGGGGGCTGGCGCTGGTGGCGCTCGGGTCGGTGGTGCTTCTCGCGGTCGCGGCGCAGGTGTTCGAGCGCCGTCGCGAGGAGTTCGCGGAGCTCGTCTGATGTCCACCATCGACGCCATCGTGCTCACCGGGGTGAGCAAGAGCTTCCGCAAGAGCACCATCCGGCGGGAGCACACCACGCTGAAGTCCGAGCTGGTCCGCTGGCTGAAGCGCGAGAAGCGGCCCGAGGCCCCCTCGGCGATCATCCCCGCGCTGCGCGAC
>Ga0310810_10012320_pt1 | contig 10046 bp, 7 predicted proteins | sample NCmetagenome_FD_207641 | JGI IMG/M metagenome (GOLD analysis project Ga0310810, IMG submission 207641) | Soil microbial communities from experimental microcosm in Duke University, North Carolina, United States - NC | ecosystem: Engineered > Artificial ecosystem > Soil microcosm > Unclassified ...
ATGACGCGCTGAATCGTCGGGATGATGCTGTCACCGGGCAGCGGATACTTCCATTGCTCGAGCACGGGGTGCCCGACGCGCGTGTCGACCAGGTACATCTCGCCTACACCCCGCTGATCCTGCTGGAACGTCGCAATCTTTTTGGAGTCGGCCGACCACGCGAGCACTGGGCGGTCGCTCTTCGTCCAACCGGCGTTGTCGGTCGCGTAGCCGAAATCTTTCACGCCGTCGGTCGTGAGCTGGCGATCGCTGCCGGTCGCCAGGTCGCGCACCCAGAGGTTGTCGTTGCGGACGAAGGCCGCGAGCTTGCCGTCGGGCGAAACCGCACTGTTGGGCACGTCGGCTCCCGCTTGCTGCGGCGTGCATCGATTGCCGGCCACATCGCAGGTAAAGGTGCGATGCGCATCGTCGGTCTCGAACGTGATGGACCGGCCGTCGGCCGACGGGACGAACCGCATGAAGGGCAGGTGCCACGGGTCGTAGGTGCGGCCCGCCGCGGCCGAGAGCGCTGCGGCGATACGGTCTTGATCGAAGGCGCGGGTGCGCGTGTGGCGCCCGGCGTCGATCATCACGAACTCATACCCCTGTAGCGTCGAGTTTCGGTACCAGAACTTGTCACCCGAAAGCCACGTGACGCGCACCGTGGCACCGGACACGAGAGGTGCGGTATTCCACGCCAGAAACTTCTCGGCGCGGGCGTAGTCCTGGGCGGTGACGGTTGGAGCCGTGGCCGGGGGCGCCGCGGCTTGTTGAGCGAAGGCCGACGGTGAGAAAATGAGCGAGATGAGGAGGAGGCGTACGCAAGGACGCATCAGAAATCCTCGGGAGATCGGAGTGGAAGGAACGGTGTCGCGCGACGCGCGCGGGCCGGCGCCGCCCCCACTACGCCGAAGTGCCGTTGGGTGATGAGGCCGGTTTTTGGGGCGAGCGCGCGAAGGTAATCACCCGCGATAATGTGACAAATGGCCTTGCTGGACATGGAGCACCTGGTCATGATGATTGGCAGCGCAGCCCGGGAATAGTCCCGGTCGCTGTGGGCCAGCCTGGATGGAAGTAGGGGAAGGGTAAGGCCGCGCTTCAGGGTGTCGGTGTTTTGTGGCGCATTCGCACGCCCCGGTGTAGGGGGCGCGAGTCGCCTATGGATTCACGGTGCGCGCGGTGTTGCGCTTCGTGACAGGTGTGACCGAGTGGGAGGTCATACAGCTCAGGCTGGCGCGCTGCGCGGTAGGTTGGCACTGGCACGTTCGGTGCTCGAATCCCCTCTCGGGTTCGACACTGAACCCGAGTTTCTAGTGCCGAAGTAGGCCTCGGACCGCGACGAAGCGGCGGTGCTCGCCGAATGGCGAGGCAAATAGACCGGGGCTCGGTATCCGCCTGCTGGGGACTGCATGCTTCCGGTTGCGAACCCGAAGGTCATCTACAAGGCGTTACTCGACGGCGAAGCCGTGCTCTTCTCGACCGAGGAAGAAGTGTATTTCGGTCTCAATGAGGTGGGAGCGCGCGTATGGGAACTGCTTCCGCCCGCGACCAACTCGTTGGATGAACTCTGCGCGGCGCTAGCCGTGCAGTACCCGGACGCCGATCCGGCGATGATTCGTGCCGATGTGATGGAGCTCATAGCGGAGCTCTCGAGCCATCGGCTAGTCATCCCGCATGGCAGCGAGCGGACGGATGCGCAGCGTGACGAGACTCCTTCACAAACTGGCCACCCTGAGTCCGCGCGAGTGGGTTGACCTCCTGCAAGCGCAGTTGGCGCTCCTGGCTGCGCAGGTGCTGGTTTGGACGCGACCCACGGGACGACTCGTGAGCCACGCTGGATCCGCGGATGGGGCCATGCCAACCATGCCAACAGTTGAGCCCGCTTTAATGGACCGGGCTCAACAGCTTGGATTGGCGGTGAGTCGCGCCGGTGATTACGGCGTATTTCGGCCCCTCTGTCTCGTCCGCGCCGTCGCGGTCCACAGGATGCTCGAGGGACACCGTATGCACGGGAGCCGCATTCGAATCGGTGTGCGCATGCGCCGTGGACGCTTCGGCGCGCACGCGTGGGTCGAGTACGGCGGTCGAGTCATCGGAGACAACATCGAGCACGTCGAGTCGTTCGCCGAGCTGGCGGACGTCCATCTCGTGGACGCGCCATGACCGCGATCCTCGGCGTGTTCTCCTCCGGTGATGATAAGCGGACGCCATCGGAGACGGTTGGGCGGCGCATGCTTGAGGCGATGCGGTCGCGCGGCAGCGACGTGAGCGACATCCGTTCGTTCGATGGCGCGATGGTGGCGGCGTGTCGCCACGTGTGGGAGTGTGCGCCCGACTTCGCGGGCGACACGTTGGTCGCCGAGTGGGATGACCTGGTGGTGGCGGCGGACGCGTCGGTCTACTATCGCGCCGACCTGCGTTCTGCGTTAGGCAGACGCGGCGTCATCCCGCATGCCGATGACACAGCGCACCTCATCGCGGCCGCCTATCGCGCCTGGGGCGACGACTGCGCCGAGCGTGTCGAGGGCGACTTCGCCTTCATTGTGTGGAACCGGAAGACCGGCCGGGTGTGCGCGGCGCGCGACTTCGCCGGAAAACGCACGCTCGCGTACGCACAGTTAGGCGGAACGCTCGTGATCGCATCGACGGTCGCCGGTGTGCTGGCGTATCCGGAATGCCCAGCTGAGCTCAATCTCGCGGCGATTGCCGCGACAGCGAGCGGGATGTTCGCCGCGGGGCACGAGACGGCGTACACGGCCGTCCAGATCGTGCCCGCGGGATGGACCCTGGTCCGCCGCGCCGAGCAGCGCGCCGAGCTCTTCCGGCATTGGATGCCGCCGGCCGCGAATGATCGCGGTCGAGGTGGCAGCTCGTTCGTCGACGGAGCGTTGCAGTTGCGCACGCTGTTGGAGCGAGCCACGTCGGAGCGCATGCCGGCGCAGGGCCGGACGGCGGTCTGGTTGAGTGGAGGGTGGGACTCGTCCGCCGTGTTCGGCATTGCGCAACAGACTCTGCAGGAGAGCGGCGGCAAGCGGCTTGTGCTGCCGGTGTCGATGAGCTACCCGGTGGGCGATCCCGGTCGCGAAGACGAGTTCATACAGACCACCGCCAATCGGTGGGGCGTGGACGTACACTGGGTGCGCATCGCCGACGTGCCGTTCTTCGAGCGTCCGGCGCAACGCGCGGCGCGTCGCGATGAGCCGTTCGCGCACGCGTTCGAGATGTGGCATCGCGCGCTCGCGCGCGGCACGCGCGCGGTGGGAGCGCGAGTTGCGCTCGACGGGATGGGAGGCGACCAGTTGTTCCAGGTGTCCGAAGTGTATTTCGCGGATCTCCTGCGCACGGGACACTGGGTCGAGCTCGCGCGCGATTGGCGCGCGAAGGGCGGTGGATTCCGCATGCGCGATGCGCGCGAGTTCGTGCGCACGGCGTTGGACCCGCTGCTCGGCGAGCGCGCGCGGCGGGCGATCACCGTGATGCGTCGGGGCCGTCGCCCAACGGGCTATCTCGAGCGTCGTCCGCCGTCGTGGATTCGTCGCGAGTTCGCGAACGAGCAGCATCTCGAGGAGCGCGAGCGTGCATTTGCGCCACAGCGGGGACGCGTCAGTTGCGCCGCATTCGAGACAGAATGGTATCTCTCGCACGCGTACTTTCCGCGCGTTTTCGGTGCAGTGGCAGGGTTCGCGCTCGAGGAGGGTGTGGATCTGCGCTCGCCGTTGTACGACCGCCGGGTGATCGAGTTCGCGACATCGCGTCCGCGGTGGGAGCGATCGACGGGTCGAGAGACGAAATTGCTGCTGCGGCGGGCGGTGCGCGGGTTGGTTCCGGATCTGGTGTTAGCACCACGGGTCACGCGCACGGGTGTGACATCCGGTTATTTCGACGACTCGATGCGCAAGCACTTCCCGGGCCTGGCGAACGGGCTCATGCAAGACTCCGCATTGGGAGATGTTGGAATAATCGATGCAGAGGAATTTCGGCGTTGGTCCGACTATTACGTACGAAATGGAGGGGCACAGCTGGGTGTAACGTTGTTTTTCACGCTACAAGCGGAGTTGTGGTTGCGTTCGCGAGTGCGCCCGGTTGATGCACTGGTTGGTGAGTTGGACACGGCGCGCGAGACGTTCGTGCGGCGTTAGATTCGATCGTTGTCGTGCAGTATGCTCGACGGCCGCGGGGGCCGTACTTCTGCCGGGCAAGCGGCCCGGCCACACGACACAGGGAGGCGTCGCGTGTATCAAAAACCGAAAGTGGAGCGCTTCGGGACGTTCCGGGAGCTCACGCAGATCGGTCTGCAGGGTTCTTCAGATGGCTACACCATCTGTGGTATCGGCGGAACCGGCAACAACTTCTGCGGCGGCCCGGATAGCCCACCGTGTAGGGTTGGTTCCTAACGCTCCATCCGGGGAGGCCGTCGATGTTCCGGCGGCCTCCCTGGTTCCCCTCCTTCGCATGCCCGACTACTCGATCTTCGGCGGGTGTCTGCGGTCCGAGATCGTTTTTCCCGAGCTTCGTGAGTCGTCGGACGCCGCGCCCAACTGGACATTTTCCGCGCGCACGAGCGCGTCGCCCATCGACGCCGCCGAGCAGTTAGGCGAGCTCGAGGTGACGCCGACGTGTCGCGTCCGCATGTCGCGCCACGCGCAGGGCTACCGGCTCGAGTACGACGACACCGGCGTCTACGACGTGTCGCCCGACGGCCGGACCATCGTCTGGGCGAGCGGGCCCAATCCGGCTCAGACGGCGGTGCGCGCCGACGTCACCGGCCGGGTGCTCGCCACCGCGCTGCACGCGGCGGGAGTCTTGTGCCTGCACGGGAGCGCCGTCGCACTGGACGGCGGCACCATCGCGTTTCTGGCGCCCAAGTTCCACGGCAAGTCGACGCTCGCGCTCGCGCTCGCCCGCGCCGGCGGCCGGTTGGTGACCGACGACGTGCTGCCGGTCGAGTTAGGCGCGCAGCCCACCGCCGTGCCCGGCGTGCACCAGGTGAAGCTCTGGGATGATACCGCGGAGTTGTTCGGCGTGTCGCGCGACGGCGTGGAGGCCGGCGAGAAGCACCTCGTGCACGACTTCTCCGACACCGCGCTCATGACCGACCGGTCGCCGCTCGCCGCTTGCTACCTGCTGACGCCACTGACCGGCGATCAGACCCCCGATGCTCCGGCGGTGCGCACGAAACTCGGCGACATCGCGTCGGCGCTGGCGCTGGTGCGCCAGGCGACGTTGGGCGCTCTGTTAGGCGGAAGCGAGGCCGCCGTCGTGTTCGACCGCGCGGTGTCGCTCGCCAGGGCCGTGCCGGTGTACCGGCTCGACGTCGCGCCCGGGCTCGAGCGGGTCCCCGAGATCGTCTCGCAGCTCCTTTCGTGGCACGGCACACGCACGCCCATGGCGGCGGCGTGACCGAAACCACGACGCCGACGCCGCTCGAGGCGCCGGTGCCCGCCGCCGCGCGGCCCATCTCCGTCGTCCTCGACGGCCTCTCCAAGCGATTTCCGGTGCGGCGCGGCTGGATGCAGATGATGCGGCATCCGCGGCGCGTCTCCTATACGCCGGTTCTGCAGAACGTGAGCGCCGAGGTGCACGAGGGCGAGTTCTTCGGGCTGCTCGGGCCTAACGGGGCGGGCAAGACGACGCTGTTCAAGATCCTGGCGACGTTGGTCCTGCCCGATGCCGGCACGGCCACCATCGCCGGATTCGACATCATCCAGAGCGCGCCGAGCGTGCGCCAGGTGCTCGCGCCGGTGATCGCCGATGAGCGCAGCCTCTATTGGCGCCTGTCCGCCCGCGAAAATCTCGAGTTGTACGGCGTGCTGCAGGGGCTCGACCGGCGCGCGGCGCGCGAGCGCGCACACGAGCTGCTGCGCGTCGTCGGCCTCGACGACACGGGCATCAAAATCGTCGCGTCGTTCTCGTCGGGGATGAAACAGCGGCTGCTCATCGCGCGTGCACTGATCGGCGGCCCGCGCGTGCTGCTGCTCGACGAACCGACGCGGAGCCTGGATCCGATTTCGGCGCGGCAATTTCGCGCGTTCCTGCGCGAGGAGATTTCGGCGCGCCAGAAGTGCACGGTGTTGCTCGCCACGCACAACACCGAAGAAGCACTCGAGCTGTGTGACCGCGTCGCCGTGCTCGATCACGGGCGCATGCTGGCGACGGGTACCGCGGCGCGTCTCGCTCGCGAGAACGGCGATGAGCGCTATCGGTTGTGGACGCGCGATCCGGGTCAGCCCGGGATCGCGGCGCTCGTCGAGCGCGGCGTCGCGCGCGATGTCGAGCTCCGCGGCACGGATGAAGACGGGTGGTCGATTCTCGAGATGGAGATTCCGGGCGGCCCCGATCGGGCCGCGCAGGTGCTGGCCTTTCTCACCGAGCAGCACCTCCCGATCTCGCGCTTCGAGCGCGTGACGCTGTCGCTGGCCGATCTGATCCAGCGCATCGTGGAGCGACAGGATCGACCGGAGGCCGCCGATGCGTGAGTGCTGGGCGTTGATCGTCGCCAGCTGGAAGACGGCGTTGAGTTATCGCCTGTCGATGGCGTTTTCGCTCGTGTCCTTGATCGTCGGCATCGTGCCGGTGTACTTCGTCGCGCGGGCGCTGCAGACGACGATGTCGAAATCGATCGAGCTGCAGGGCGGCGAGTATTTCGCGTTTCTCCTCATCGGCATGATCGCCCTGACGTTCATCATGACGGCCGTGAACGCGATACCCGGCGTCGTGACGAGCGGCATTGCGACCGGGACGCTCGAGGCGCTGCTCAGCACGCGGGCGTCGCTGCCCGAGCTCGTGTCCGGGCTCATCGGATACAGCTTCGTGTGGACGGGTCTCCGGAGCGTCGTGATGCTCGCCGCCGGTCTTGCGTTAGGCGTGCACCTCGTGTGGGGCGCGTGGTTCTCGTCGCTCTTCATCATGGCGCTCATCGTGCTCGCGTACCTGCCGTTCGGCATCTTCTCGGCGGCGCTGCAGCTGGCGTTCCGCACGGCGGGCCCCCTGCCGTCGGCGGTGCTCGTGGCTTCCAGTTTTTTGGGCGGCGTGTACTATCCCACGCATGTGATGCCGTCGTGGTTGCCGCGTTTGTCGGATGCCATTCCGCTCACCTACGGCCTGCGTGCTCTGCGCATGACGCTGCTCGAAGGGATTCCGTTCAGCGCGGTGATCCCGGACGTGGCGACGTTGATTGGTTTCGTGCTGGTGCTCACGGCGCTGAGTCTGTTCGCGCTCACGGAGGCGTTGCACTACGCTCGTCGCAGCGGAACGCTTGCCCAGTATTGACGAACTCCCGCTCCTGACCGAGCCGCGGCGGGGAGGTGCGTTGTCCCCCGAAGCCAGATTGCTGCTGCTGAGTGCCGGCGGTCCGGCAAACGACGACCGGCTGCGCGAGCTCCTGCTCGGGCCGTTGGACTGGGATCGTCTGTGCGCGCTGGCCACGCGCGAGCGCGCGGAACCGGTGTTGTACGAGCGGCTGCGGTCGGTGTCGGCGCGGCGTGGCGTGCTGCCCGCGGGCGCCGCGCCGCTCGAGCGGCTCGCCCGCGTGTCGCAGTTCCGGATGATGCACCTGGAGCAACGGTTAGGCGAGTCGCTGGCGGCGCTGGCGCGCGAGCGGGTCGACGCGATGCTGCTCAAGGGCGCGGCGCTCGCGGTCACCGTGTACGGATCCTTCGTCAGGCGGCCGATGTCGGACCTGGACCTGCTGCTGCGCGGAGGCAGCGCCGTCGCCGGTCGTGCGCGGGCCACGCTCCTGGCGTCGGGGTGGGTCACCACCGAGCTCGAGCAGCTGCAGGAGTTCTTCGAGGGGCACCAGCATCTACCGGCGCTCGAGGACGCGCGCGGCACGGGGGTGCAGCTCGAGCTGCACACGGCGCTGTTCTTCGCGGGGCATCCGTTCCGGCTGTCGCCCGAGGATATCTGGGCGCGTGCCACGCCCATCATCGCGTTCGGCCAGCGCACGAGCGTGCCCTCGATGCACGACCAGCTGCTGCACCTCTGTCTCCACTTCGCGTGGTCGCACATGATGGCGACCGGCGCATGGCGCGCGTTCCGCGATCTCGACACGCTCATCGGGACGGGCGACATCGCGTGGGATGACTTCATCGCGCTGGCGACGTCGAGCCGCGGCGCCAGCTGTTGCTACTGGACCTTCCGGTTGGCGCATCGATTGTCCGGCGTGCGCGTGCCGGAGTCCGTGTTGGAGGCGCTCAAGCCGCCGGTGCCCGAGTTCGCGCTCCAGCGGCTGGAGCGACACTTCGCGGCGAATCTCTTTCCCACCGAGTCGGTGTGTCCGTCCGTGGCGATGGCATACACGATGTGGCGCGTGGGCGTGCGCCCCAAGTGGAGCGGGCACGGGAGTGTGCGTCCGTGGGACCGCACCGACGATCTGCTGTTCGACGAGACGACGCGCATGTCGGGTCCGCGCCGGCTGGCGGAGCACGTGCGCAATGCGCGCGGCTGGGCGAGATATGCGCGCGCCGTGCTCAAGGGCTAGGAAACGCGCGCGCACGTGGCGCGCGCCGTGGGAAGCGGGAAGGGGGCACGAACGCGGTGCGCCTTCCCGCTTCACCTGCGAACGAGGCGATCGGCTACGGCGTCGTCGTTTCCGGCTTGCCGTTGGCGTCGAGGAACGTGAGGTCGCCTAACGCAAGCTGCCGCACACCGGCCTCGATCTTCGCGCGGTCGCCGACCACCACCCAGATTTCCCGATCCGGTTGGACGAACGACGACACTGCCTTGGCGATGTCGTCCGGCGTGAGCGCGCGGATCCGCGATTCGTACGTCTGGTAGTAGTTGTCCGGCAGGCCGTACGTGGCGATGTCGGAGAGCGCTCCGCGCACCGCGCCGCCGGTTTCCCACCGGCCGGCGAGGGTGAGCGTCTGGCGATCCTTCGCGCCCTGGACTTCGGCGGCGCTGAGCGGACGCGACCCGGCGATGTCGTGCAGCTCCTTCACCAACTCGGCTAACGATTCCTTGGTCTTGTCGGTTTGTACCGGCGCGTAGATGAACCAGGGGCGCTGGCCGCGCGCGTCCTGCGCGAACGCGAATGAGCCGTACGACCAGTGCTTGTCCTCGCGCAGGTTCATGTTGATGCGCGAGCTGAACGAGCCGCCGAACGCGTCGTTGAGCGTCTCGAACGCCAGCTCGTCGGGATTCGCGGTGGGCGCAATGAGCGAGCCGCCGATGATGATCGATTGCTCGGCGCCGGGGCGGTCCAGGATGTAGACCTTCGTCTTCGTTGGGCCGGGCACGGTGGCGATGTTCTCGGCCGGGACGTCGCCGGGTTTCCAGTCCTTGAACACGCGCTCGAGCTTCGGCGCGAGCTCGGCCATCGTAATGTCGCCGACGACGACGAGCGTCGCGTGGTTCGGCTTGAACCACGAACGGGCGAATGCGGCGAGGTCGGAGCGGGTCATCGCGTTCACTGACGCCTCGGTGCCGCTGCCGGTGAGCGGCTGCGAGTATGCGTGTCCCGGTCCGTACAGGAGCGCCGGCACGACGCGGAGCGCGAGGCCGGTGGGCTCCACTTTTTCCTGTTGGATGTTGGCGAGCGTCGCCTGCTTTTCTCGAGCGAGGTCGCTGGCGGGGAACGCCGGATGCAGAATCACGTCGGCGTAGAGCGCCAGCGCGGAATCAAGCTTGTCGCGCAGCACCGACAGCGACACCGTTGCGACGTCGAGGCCGGAGAACGCGCCGAGGTCGGCGCCGAGCGAGGCGAGCGCGTCGCTGATTTGCGGCGCCGAGCGGGTGGTCGTGCCTTCATCGAGCATCCGCATGGTCATGGATGACACGCCCGGTGCGTTAGGCTTGTCCGCGGCGAAGCCGGCGTCGAGCAGCATGGACATGCGGACCAGGGGGATGGTCGTGCGGTGCGCGAGGACGACCTTGAGTCCGTTGGACAGCGTCGCATGCTCGGCCGGCGGGAGCGGGGCGTCCGGGGGCGTGCCCACCGCGGGGAGCGTCTTCCGATCCACGCCGCCGCTCGCGGCCGCAAAGTCGGGGAACGGCACCACGTCGAGCACGTACACGCCATCGCTCAACCAGCGTTGGGCAGCGCCGCGCAGGTCGGCAATCGTCGCGCG
>Ga0310810_10012322_pt1 | contig 10043 bp, 9 predicted proteins | sample NCmetagenome_FD_207641 | JGI IMG/M metagenome (GOLD analysis project Ga0310810, IMG submission 207641) | Soil microbial communities from experimental microcosm in Duke University, North Carolina, United States - NC | ecosystem: Engineered > Artificial ecosystem > Soil microcosm > Unclassified ...
CATCCGTGTCCTCCGAGCGTGGTGCCGCTTTTTTCGGTCTGTGATTTCTAGGTCCGGTATTCCGCGTTGATCCGGACGTACTCCGCGCTCAGGTCGCACGTCCACACCGTCGATGACGCGGAACCGGCCCCGAGGCCGACGGTCAGCGTGATTTCCGTTCCCTTGAGATACTCGGCGGCCTCGGGCGCGGCGTCATCGTACGGCCGGCCGTTCCTGAACAGCGTCGTCGCTCCGATCATGACCGTCGCGCGCGACAGTTCGAAGGCCACATTCGCGCGTCCCGCCACGGCGATGAGCCGTCCCCAGTTCGGATCGCCGCCGTGAATCGCCGTTTTGACGAGCAGCGAATTGGCGATGGCTTTGGCGGCACGGCGGGCGTCGGACGCGGACGCCGCCCCTGTCACCGTGACAGTCACCAGCTTCGTCGCGCCTTCACCGCCGCGAACGATGCCCAGCGCCAGCTCGCGGCACACCGCGTGCAGCCCGCCGACGAACGCGTCGTAGTTGCCGACATTAATCGATGCGCCGCTTGCGCCGTTGGCAAGCAGCATGACGGAATCGTTGGTCGAGCATTCGCCGTCGACGGTGATCGCGTTGAAGCTGTCGTCCACCGCTTCGCGCAACGCGCGGGCGAGAAGCGGCTGCGGGACGTCGGCATCCGTCGTAACGAAGCCGAGCATCGTCGCCAGCATCGGCTCGATCATCCCGGACCCTTTGGCCATGCCGCCGATCCGGACCGTGCGGCCGCCGATCTGGAGCTCGGCCGCGGCCTGTTTCGGAAACGGGTCGGTCGTCATGATGGCGCGTGCCGCCATCGGGCCCTGATCGATCGCGAGCCCGTCGACCGCCGCAGGGAGCGCCAGCCTGATTTTGTCAATCGGCAGGGCGACGCCAATGACGCCGGTGGACGCGACGAGCACTTCGGCGACGGAACATCCCACGAGGCGCGCCGTCTCGGCCGCCATGTCCCGCGCCGCCCGGAGTCCGTCGTCGCCGGTGCAGGCATTCGCGCATCCGCTGTTTACGACAATCGCCCGCGCGACGCCGCCGCTCGCGCTCAAATGCTCGCGCGAAACGAGGATCGGCGCCGCCTGCGCGCGGTTCGTCGTGAACACAGCTGCTGCCGTGGCCGGCACGTCGGAGACGAGGAGCGCGAGGTCCAGGCCGTTGTTCGCTTTGATCCCGGCGCTCGAGCCCGATGCGCGATATCCATGCGGCGTTGTCACGCCCACACCGCCGACGCCGACGCTCGCGCCCGGCATCACGCGTACCGCGCAATGGCGGCCGGGGCGCGGTCGGCGTCATGGACCGATTCGAGCGGGACCACCATCGCGTACTGACCGCACGCGCGGAAGAGCGGGCACTTGACACAATCCGTCGTCAGCTTCTCGAGCAGCCAGGTGTGAGGGACGATCGAGAATCCCATCTGGATGAAATAGGCCGGCGCGTGCGTGAACGCGCACAGCTTTTCGAAGCCTTCGTCCCGCGCCCGCCGCCGCAGCTCGTCCACGATCATCGTCCCGACGCCCTTTCCGCGTTCGCTCCCGTCGACGGCCAGCGAGCGGACTTCGGCAACGTGGGGGCTCAATGCCGCGAGCTCCGCGCACCCGACGATGCGGCGTCCGCGCGTGGCGACGACGAATCGCGTGGCGTGCCGCGTCAACTCAGCGCGCGTTCGCGGCAGGAGATGACCCTCCTCGCGGTTGTCGGCGATGAGCGCGTGCAGCGCCCGCGCCTCCGAGTCCTTCGCCGAACGCAGGCTCGGGCGGCCTCTTGGCTTCATTTATCAGCTCCCACGGCACCGAACGCCGCATCGAGACGCCCGACCGCTTCGTCGATCTCCGTTTCGGTGATCACGAGCGGCGGCAGCAGCCGCACGACCGTTTCGGCCGTGCGGTTCACGATTACTCCCCGCGCCAGCCCTTCCTGAATGACCGGCGCCGCATCGCTCGTCAACTCCAGGCCCCAGATCAGCCCGGCGCCGCGAACCTCCTTGATGAGCGGATGTCTGGCCGCCATCGTCCGGAGCGCCCGCTCGAGATGGTCCCCGACGCGCGCGACATGCGCGAGAAGACCGCCCCCGTCCAGTTCGTCGAGGAAGCACAGTGCGGCGCGGCACGCGAGCAGGTTGCCACCGTAAGTGCTCCCGTGATCGCCGAATGCGATGGTGTCTGCGACTTTCTGGCTGACGAGCGCGGCGCCGACGGCCACGCCGCCGCCGAGCGCCTTGCCGATCGAGATCAAATCGGGATGAAGGCCGAGCACCGGCGCATAGAACGGATAACCGGTACGGCCGAGCCCGCTCTGCACTTCGTCAGCGATGATGAGCGCGCCGGTCGTCGACGCCGCGGCGGTGATGGCTGAGGCAAACGCCGGCGTCAACGGCCGCACGCCCCCCTCCCCCTGGATCGGCTCCGCGATAATCGCCGCGGTCGAGCGCGACACGGCAGCCGTCAGCGCCTTCGCGTCGTTGACCGGGACGAAGCGGACGCCCGGCAGCAACGGTTCGAACGGGGCGCGATAGTGCTCATTCGAGGTCACCGACAGCGCGCCGAAGGTCCTTCCATGGAACGAGTTCTCGAACGCGATGAATTCGGCCCGCGGCTCTCCGCGCGTGTGCCAATAGCGTCGGGCAAATTTGAGGCAGGCTTCGACCGCTTCCGTGCCGCTGTTGCAGAAAAACGCGCGCGGCAGCCCCGACAGCTTCGCCAGCCGTTCCGCGAGCTGCCCTTGCAGCGGGTGGTAGAACAGATTCGAGGTGTGGATCAGCGTCTGGGCCTGATCCGCGATGGCGCGCGCGAGTCCCGGATGCGCGTGGCCGAGCGAGGCGACCCCGATTCCCGACAGCAGGTCGAGATATTCGCGCCCCTCCGTGTCGTACAGCCGCACGCCCTCGCCACGCACGAACGTGACCGGCAGACGTTTGTAGGTCTGCAGGACGTGTCGTGCCTCGCGTACCTGAATCTCGTCGATGGTGGTTGTCTCCATAAATGTGTGGCAGGACTAAAGTCCTGCGCTACGTCTCCGTGCTGGTGGCAGGACTAAAGTCCTGCGCTACGACAGCTAAAGTCCTGCGCTACATTCCCGTACTGGTGGCGCAGGTCTTTAGACCTGCAATTCGAGTGGCGCTGGCCGGCACCGCGCCGGTCGCTGCCGCTTCGATGGCCGTTTCATCGCGGCCATCGATAATCAAGACATCTTCGACGCCTGCGGCGAGCGCCTGTTCGCAGGCGCGCAGTTTGGCAATCATGCCGGCCGTCGCGGTTCCCGCGTTGACGAGCTGCTCGATGGCCGCCCGATCGAGGACGGGCGCCGTCCGGCCGTCAGCGTCCAAAACCCCAGCCGTCGTTCCAGCGAGGGCCAGCCGCCTCGCCCCGAGCCGGCCGGCCAGATGCCCCGCCAGGGTGTCCGCATTCACATTCAGCAATCGACCATCGCGGTCGACGCCGATTGACGCGATCACCGGCACGAACCGACTGGCGACGAGCGTTGTCAGCAGCACGATGTCAGACCCCGCGCTCGGAATGCCGACGCGCCCCAAATCGACGGAGCGGCCATCCACGGCGAGATGGCGCGGTGCGGGCTCGGACAGCCCGCACCCGGCGTCGGCGCCGGTCAATCCCACCGCCCGCACGCCCGCCGCGACCAATGCCGCGACCAGTCGCGTGTTGATGGCGCCCGCCAGGACCGCCACGACGATCTCGAGCGTCGCGTCGTCGGTGATCCGAAGACCGTCGACCTGGCGCTTCTCGATGCCGGCCGCCTTGAGCGCCGCGTCGATCTCTTTGCCGCCGCCATGGACGACCACCAGCGGCACGCCCTGCCTGACCACGCGGGCCATGGCCGACGCCACCGTCTCCAGCCGCGGCCGATCTTCGAGCAGCTCGCCGCCGAACTTCAGAACGACGAGGTCAGACACGATGGTCGTCCATCAAAAGCGTTCACCAAAAGCGCGACCACAGAGGTCACGGAGGAACAACGGAGGTCACTGCTTTCTAGAAATAGATTTTCCGTGTTCTCGGTTCGTTTCCGTGTGCTCCGTGGTTTAAACTTTTTGGCTCGCCTCATAACGGACCCGTTCGTTCATCGTTATTGATCGACTCGGGCACGTTCATAACAGTCCCGTGCGCTCGTCCAGGCCCAGCATCACATTCATGTTCTGGACGGCCTGGCCGGACGCCCCCTTCAGCAGGTTGTCGATGACCGACACGAGGATCGCGCGTCCCGACGGGTCGATCCGCCAACCGATGTCGCAGAAATTCGTGTGCGCCACGTGCTTGATCTCGGGCAGCGCCGATCCGACGAGCCGGATGAATGTCGCGCCGGCATAAGCGTGCTCGTACACGTCGGCCAGCGCCTCCTCGGTCGTTCCCGGCGCAACCCGGACGTACGTGGTCGCCATCAGCCCGCGGTCGATCGGCAGGAGATGGGGCGTAAACGTGACCTGCCCACCGATCTCCTGTTCGATTTCAGCACCATGACGATGATTGAACACGCCATAGGCGGACAGGTTTCCGTGACATTCTGAAAAATGCGTCCGCTCCGACGGCGTCTTCCCCGCACCGGATACTCCCGACTTGGCGTCGACGATGATGTCGGCGTTCGGAGTCAGGACACCAGCCGATATCAGCGGCGCCAGCGCCAGCAGCGCCGCCGTCGGGTAGCAGCCCGGATTCGCGACGAGCGGGGCGGCGGCCACGGCATCGCGCTGCAATTCCGTGAGGCCGTAGGCCACGCCGTTCGGTATCGTGTGCGTGTCGGGATACCAGCGCGCGCGTGCGGCAGCGTCCCGCAACCGGAACGCACCCGAAAGATCGATGACGCGGACTCCGGCCGCAACGAGCGACGGCCCGCATTCGGCGGCTGCATTGTCGGGCAGCGCGAGAAAGACGAGATCGGCCAGCGGGGCGAGCCCTTCGGCCAGGAACGGCACAATCTCGCCGTCCCAGACACCAGTGAGCGCCGGCAGGCGACGAGGCGTCCGTCCTGCCGCGCCGGAAGACATCGCCGCGGTCACGGCGACCGCCGGATGGCGTGCGAGCAGCCGCAGCAGCTCCTGGCCCGTATAGCCGGTGGCGCCGGCGACGGCGACGCGCGTCTTGCTGGCAGACGGCACTCCCGCAGGCTCCGCACCGGCCGCGTCGGCGCCTTTTGGATGCGCGGAGCCGTCCTTCGGCCCTGCGTGAAGCACTGTATGCATCAGAAAGAATATTTATACACACCAGAGCTGAGGAATCAACAAAAATCGATGTATAATCATCCACCTGCAGCGACGGCTGGTGATACAACAGTGATGAAGACACGGCGTCAGGCGCTGATTCTGGAACTGATCGACCGCGAGCCGCTCCACAGCCAGGAGCAGCTTCGGCGCCGTCTGCGCAAGCGCGGCTTCGACGCGACACAGGCGACGATCTCACGCGACATCGCCGATCTCGGGCTGGTCAAGCGGGCGGGCGACGGCGCGTACCAGCGTCCGGGCGCCGACACGTCGAACCCGGAGACGGCGCTGTCCGCGCTCGAGCGCGCAGCCGCCGAGTTCCTCAGCCGGATCGAGCGCGTCGAACAACTTCTCGTGGTGCGGACCGGGCGCGGCCAGGCGCAGGCGCTCGCCGAGGCCCTCGACCGTGCGAGGCTGCCCGAGTCGGTCGGAACCATCGCGGGCGACGACACCATTCTCATCATCGCGCGCGGCGCGCGCCGGGCGGCGGCGCTGGCGAAGCGTCTCGAAGACTTCGCGGCCAAGTAGCAGATCTCATGGAACGAATCGTCCTGGCGTATTCGGGCGGCCTCGATACCTCGGTCGCCATCCCGTGGCTCGGCGAGAAATACGGCGCTGAGGTGGTGGCGGTCACGATGGACCTGGGGCAGGGCAAGGAGCTGGAAGAGGTGCGCGACCGCGCGCTGGCTGCCGGCGCCGTGCGGGCGCATGTCCTCGACGTCCGCGAGGAGTTCGCCCGTCACTTCGTCCTGCCGGCCCTGAAAGCCGATGCGATCTACGAAGACTGCTGTCCGATGGGCACAGCGCTCGGGCGCGCGCTCATCGCGCGGAAGCTGATCGAGATTGCCGCGATCGAGCAGACCACCGCAATTGCCCACGGCTGCACCGGAGACGGCCACGATCAGGTTCGCCTCGAGATCGCCGCCCGCGCGATCAACCCGGCTGTCACCGTGCTTGCGCCTGCCCGCGACTGGGGCATGACCCGTTCCGAGAAGATGGCATACGCGCGGGCGCGCGGCATTCCTGTCCCGGCGCCCGTCAACAGCCCTTACAGCACGGACACCAATCTCTGGGGCCGCTCGATTGAATGCGGAGTCCTCGACGATCCATGGACCGAGCCGCCGGAGGAGATCTACACATTGACGCGGCAGCCGGCAGAATGTCCCGACGAAGCCGCGTACGTCGAGCTGACGTTCGAGCGCGGCGTTCCCGCCGCCATCAACGGGGTCACCATGCCGCTCGTCGAACTCATTGCGAGTCTCGGCACGATCGGCGGTGCGCACGGTGTCGGCCGAATCGACATGGTCGAAAACCGGCTGGCCGGCGTCACCTCGCGCGACATCTACGAGGCGCCCGCCGCGGTCATGTTGCACATGGCGCACAAAGAGCTCCAGCGGCTGGTCACCACGAAGGATGCGGATCGCTTCTCGCGGTCGGTCAGCCTTCAGTACGCCGACATCGTGTACAACGGCCTCTGGTTTACGGCGCTGCGTGAAGCGCTCGACGCTTACGTCGCGAAAGTTCAGGAACGGGTGAGTGGCGTCATTCGTCTCAAGCTCTTCAAAGGCGAATGCCGCGTGGTCGGCCGCACGTCTCCCTTCGCCCCGTGCGATCGGGCACCGGCGCCGTACGGCGCGCCGGACGCGTTCGATCACGAAGCGGCCGTCGGCTTCATCAAAATCTTCGGCCGGCCGAGCGACACCACTGCTCGAAAAGCATGACCAAGAACGAACCACGCACCAAGGACCACGCACCAGGAACCAAGGACCAGGGACCAAGGACCACGTTATGGTCCGGACGGTTCGACACCGCGCCGGACGCTGCCGCCTTCGAATTCGGCGCATCATTCCGCTTCGATCGCCGTCTGTTTGATGACGATGTCACCGGCAGTCTGGCGTGGACGCGCGCGCTCGCTCGGGCGGACGTGATCTCGCGCGACGACGCCCGGAACATCGAGGAGGCGCTGATCGAGATCCTCGAACAGGGCCGCGCCAATCCGGACTTTATTGCCGGTCCCGACGAAGACGTGCACAGCTTCGTGGAGCGCGTGCTCGTCGAGCGGCTGGGCGATGCCGGACGGCGGCTGCACACGGGACGATCGCGGAACGAGCAGGTGTCGGTCGATCTGCGCCTTTACCTGCGCCGGCGCATTCCGGCGCTCCAGCAGGCGGTGGCCGCTCTGGTCGAGGCGCTCGCGCTGCAGGCCTCGAAAGCCGGTGACAGCCTCATGCCGGCGTACACGCACTTCCGGCCGGCGCAGCCGGTCCTGGTCGCTCATTTCTTTCTCGCGCATGTCGCGCCGCTCAGACGCGACTTCGAGCGTCTGGCAGCGGCCCGGGCCGAAGCCGATGCGCTGCCGCTCGGATCCGGCGCCGTCGCGGGAACGAGCTACACGATCGACGTCGAAAAACTGGCCCGCGACCTTGGCTTTTCCCGCGTCGTCGCGAACAGCATCGATGCGTCCTCGGATCGCGACTTTGCCGTGTCGTTTCTGTACGCGTGCGCGCTCACGATGGTGCATCTCAGCCGGCTCGCTGAGGACTTGATCATCTTTTGCGGTGACGAGCACCGATTCTTCGACCTGTCCGACGCAGTGAGTACCGGAAGCAGCATGATGCCGCAGAAGAAAAACCCCGATCCCCTCGAGCTCGTGCGCGGAAAGTCGGGCCGCTCCATTGGCCATCTGGTTGCGCTTCTCACGGCGATCAAGGGGCTGCCGAGCGGGTACAACAAGGATCTCCAGGAGGATAAGGAGTGTGTATTCGATGCTGAGGATACCCTCGCCGGATCGCTGGCCGTGGTCCGATCGGTCGTCGGTGGCCTGACGCTCAATCGCGAACGGGCGGAATCGGCGGCATCGGGCTTGCTGCTCGCGACCGACGTTGCGGATTATCTGGTCGGCCGCGGGGTCCCGTTCCGGCGAGCGCACGAGATAGTCGGCGCGCTGGTGCGGAACCTTCACGGGGAAGGACGCGACTTCGAATCGTTGTCGCTCGACGAGTGGCGGGCCGCCAGCGCCCTGTTCGACGAGGACGTCGTCAGACGCGTGTCGTCCCGTGCGTCCGCAGCCGCAAAGAAGACGCCGCAGTCGACGGCGCCGGCGGCGGTCTCGGCCCGTTTGGCGGAGGTCCAGGGCTGGTTGCACGGCTTATAGGGGCCCCAGGTTGTTGCTATTGCTACTACGAAACCAGCTCTGCTAAGATTGCGACCGCCTTTCGGCACACCTCCCCTAGTCATCGGATCCGTGGAGATTTTGGATGCAACAGCGCCAGCTTCGGCTTGGTGACATTCTGGATGACTACTGCACTCGCGAGCGGCGGTTGACGAATCACGCCGTCGTGGCGATGGTCGGCGACGATGTCAAACAGACGCGCTGTACGACCTGCGACACCGAGCACGAATACAAGCACGCGAAGGTTCCACGCCAGCGCCGCAAATCGGACTCGCCCGCCGCCCTCTACGCGCAGGTTGCGGCAGGTGCGCCGAAGCGTGTGACGTCAGCGCAGACCGCGGCCTCTGTTCCGAGCGACGAGCACGCGGACGATCTCGAGATTGACGGCGCCTCGGCGCCCGGCGACATCGTTGGGAAGGGTGCGACCGTCGAGCATCCTGGAGATGCCGCGCGCGAGCTCGACGAACACGACGACGATCCCGAAGTGCAGGCGAATCTCGCACCTGAAGACGATCGCGTGACGGATAGCGAGGACGGGGACGAAGGCGACGGCGAGGATCGCAAAGACGATGAGGGGCCCGTGCATCGGCCGCTCATTCGCGCGTCGCTGCCGCGAGAAGGACAGCCGCCGGCCGCGCGGCCGATTCCGGAATTCACCATTCGTCAGCCGGGTGGGCGGCCGAATCGCTTCCGGCCCCGTCACCCGGGGCATCAAAGTGGAAGCGGCCAGTCATTCCGCGGTGACCGTTCGAACGGCAACGGGTTCAGCGGGCGCGGCGGCCCTGGGGGATCCGGAGGCGGACCGGGTGGAACCGGGGGACCGGGGGGACATCGTCGCGCCGGGCCGCGGCCTGGCGGCGGCCGCCCGCCACAGGGAGCCGTGCCTTCCCACCTGGCGCGCCGTCACGGCCCCGGCGGCCGCAAACGTCAGAAGTAGCGTCCCGTTTCGGGCGGACCAACCTGCCAGATCCGACCATGTCCGATCTATCCGGTAAGCACGGCCTCATCGTGGGTGTGGCCAACAAGCGTTCGATCGCGTGGGCGATCGCACAAGCCGCGAACGCGGCCGGCGCCCGGCTCGCAGTCACCTACCAGGGCGAGCGGCTCGAAGAGAACGTTCGAGAGCTCTCCGAAACGCTCGCATCGCCGCTGATTATGGCGCTCGACGTGTCGAGCGATCAGCAGATCGCCGACGTGGCGGCGGCGATCGACAAGGAGTTTGGCGGGCTCGACTTCCTCGTCAACGGCGCGGCGTTCGCCCCGCAGGCGGAGTTGAAAAACCCGTTCGTCGAGACGTCGCGCGAAGGGTTTCGAGTGGCGCTCGACATCAGCGCCTTTTCGCTCGTCGCGCTGACCCGGGCGGTCCTGCCGCTGATGGAACGCCGCGGCGGCGGAAGCGTGCTCACCTTGACCTATCTGGGAAGCCAGCGCGTGTTCACCAACTATAACGTGATGGGTGTGGCAAAGGCGGCGCTCGAAGCGTCCGTCCGCTATCTGGCCGCTGATCTCGGTCCGAAGAACATCCGTGTCAACGCGATTTCGGCGGGACCGATCAAGACGCTGGCCGCGGCCGGCATCTCGGGATTTTCGGGCATCCTGCAGGTCTATCGCGAGCGCGCTCCGCTCAGACGCAATGTCGACGCTGGAGAGGTT
>Ga0310810_10012326_pt1 | contig 10042 bp, 9 predicted proteins | sample NCmetagenome_FD_207641 | JGI IMG/M metagenome (GOLD analysis project Ga0310810, IMG submission 207641) | Soil microbial communities from experimental microcosm in Duke University, North Carolina, United States - NC | ecosystem: Engineered > Artificial ecosystem > Soil microcosm > Unclassified ...
GTGCACGCTGTCGAGAACTGTGTAGGAATCGAACTGCGACGCCACTAGCGCGGTGCCGCGGTGAAACTTCTCCAGGTCGGAGGCGCCCCACCAGTTGCGGAGATTCCCCTGAGGATCGAACTGCGCGCCCTGGTCATCGAAGCCATGCGTCATCTCGTGGCCGATCACGGCACCCATGCCCCCGTAGTTCACGGCGTCGTCCGCCTTCGGATCGAAGAACGGGGGCTGCATGATGCCGGCCGGGAACACGATCTCGTTCATGGAGGGGTTGTAGTACGCGTTCACCGTCGGCGGTGTCATTGTCCAGTCTGTGCGGTCGACCGGCTGGCCGATCCTCGCGAGCGTGCGGCGCCGCTCGTACTCGCGCACAGCAACCAGGTTGTCGAGAAAATGTCCGGGCTTGATGGTCAGCGTCGAATAGTCACGCCACTTGTCGGGATAACCGATCTTGTTGGTGAATGCCGCGAGCTTAGCGGTCGCCTGGACCTTGGTCGTGTCGCTCATCCAGCCAAGAGTCTGAAGGCGGTCGTGGAAGACCGACTCGAGGTTGCGAACCATTTCCAGTGCGCGCTGCCTCGCCTGAGGAGTGAAGTATTGCGCCACGTACGCCTGGCCCAGCGCGTCTCTCAATCCGTTATCGGTCGCGCGCGTGCACCGCTTGTCGCGCGGCAGCATCTCCTTTGCGCCACTCAGAGTGCTTCCGAAACGGAAATCCTCGTTCACGAACGCCGAGCTGAGAGTCGAAGCAGTTGCATCCAGAAGGTGCCAGCGGAGATACGCCTTCCAATCGGCGAGCGGCACCGAACTCAGCATCGCGTCCGCGGTCTTGAGGAATTCGGGATTCTGAATGTTGATCGTCGAGATGTCGCTGTGCCCCTCGCCGGTGAAGAAGGCCGGCCAGCTGAATCCCGGAGCGAGCTGTGCCAGCTCGGCCGCAGTCATCTTGTGATAATTGGCATTCGGATCGCGCATCTGCACGCGCGTCATAGCCGGTTTGGCGAGACCGGTCTCGATCGCCAGGATTTTCTGCGCGTCGGCGGTGGCGTCGGGCGTGGTTTCGCCGAGTAGCTGCAGCATCCGCGCGACGTGATCCGTGTAGTTGGCGCGGATGTCGACGTACCGCTTGTCGGTATTCAGGTAGTAGTCGCGATCGGGAAGTGAAAGCCCGCCCTGACCGACACCCGCGATTACCGAGGTGCTGTTCTTGAGGTCCTGTTGAGCGTTGAAGCCGAAGAGCAGCGGCACCCCGCGTGAGTGCAGGCGAGTGACTTCGTGCTCGAGCTGCGCGCGATTCTGGATGGCGTTGATGCGATCGAGCTCCGCCTTGAGAGGCTGCGCGCCGGCCCGCTCCGCGCCAACTGAATCCATGCACGACGAGTAGTAAACGCCGAGTTTTCGAATATCCGCGTTAGCCTGAGCGTTGCCATTCGCGGCCGCGTTGCGAAGGATCGTCAGCAGGTTGCTCTGGTTGTTCTCCCCCAACTCGGCGAAGCTGCCCCAGACCGAATAGGCGGGGGGCACGGGATGGGTCTTCACCCAGCCGCCGTTGGCGAACTGATAGAAGTCCGTACACGCCGAGACGGATCGGTCGAGGTTGGCGGGATCGAGCGGCGTCGACTGCATCGGGACGGCGCTCTGCGCCGCGGCCGACGTTGCGAGCCCGATCGTAAGAGCGAGCGCGCCTAAAACTGAACGCATGCTGGTACTCCTGAAGGTTTTTGACGACAACACCATAACCGCCGTGCACGCCGGAATCCAGAGTAGCTACTTACGCCCACTCCTCGATCGGCCGGTGGCGCGCGATTGACGCTTTCGCTTCCTGGCGGGCTTCATGATGCTCCCCCGACAGTTGTCCGCGCCACACCGGCAGAAATAGAATTTCTCGAGCTTCGCGTCATTCTTCCCCGTCCGTTCGTACTGGTAGTCGTAGGCGAGCTCGGTTCCCGGGTAAATCCCGCGCAGCGCGTGAATGAAGATCTTTTTTCCGGTGATTATCGCTTCGCAATTCGGGTCGCAGGAATGGTTGATGAAGCTTGCATCCCCTCCGCCAGTCCCGATCGCGCCGTCGATCACCGTTTTCTTGTCGAGGGTGAAGAGAAAGGTGTGATGTCTCTTCATATGAGTGTCGTCGTAGCGCCGGTCGGCTTCGCGATTGCTGATCCGCTCGCCCGTATACTCCAGGATGCGCGTTCCCTTGCGGATGTAGCGCGCCGCGAAGACGCCGCGGCCGTGGATCGGCGAATTGCGAACTACGTACAAAGGCTCGCGCCCGTTAGCTGACATCTCTTCGGTTGTGGCTGGCTGTGATCCCGGGTGTCGCGGGTATTATCGTCGGGAAGATGCGACTATGAGGCCAGCGCATTCCCCGAGGCCGATGCGCGCGGCGCCCTCACGCTGGAAGTAGGCGCGCAGGATTATCTCGTCGCCGTCGTGGAGGAACTTTCGCTCTTCGCCGGTGGGAAGCACGACCGGCTCGGTACCCCGTCGCGTCAGCTCGAGCATGCATCCCTGCGAGCCCTTGTCGGGTCCCGAAATGGTCCCGCTCGCAAACATGTCGCCCGGCCGCAGGTTGCAGCCGTTGCTCGTGTGATGTGTCAGCATCTGCGCCGCGGTCCAATACATGTCGGCCAGCGACGCGACGCTCAGTCGCGAAGGACGCAGCCGCCCTTCGCGCATCAGCATTGACCTGATGTAAACCTCGATCGTTAGATCGATTCCCCCTTCGTCCCTGTTCTTTTCCGAGCTGAGGTACGCAAGAGGCTGTGGATCGCCCGGCGGACGGAAAAAACCAGGGACTCGATAAGGCTCTAACGCCTCCCACGTCACCACCCATGGCGAGATCGTTGTCGCGAAGCTCTTGGACAGAAACGGACCAAGCGGCTGGTATTCCCATGACTGGATGTCGCGGGCCGACCAATCGTTGACGAGACAGATTCCGAACAGCCTCTCCTCTGCCTGGTCGATCGGGACTGGTTTGCCGAGTTCGTTACCGCGCCCAACGAAGAAGCCTACCTCGGCCTCGTAATCGAGCATCTGCGTCGGTCCGAACGTCGGATCCTTTGCCCCGTTCGGGAGCATCTGACCGTTGGGTCTCGCGACCTCGGTCCCGCTGATGACGATAGACGACGCGCGCCCGTGGTATCCGATCGGAAGGTACTTGTAGTTCGGAAGCAACGGACTGTCGGGTCGAAAAATCTTTCCGACGTTGGTCGCGTGGTAGATCGAAGCGTAGAAGTCCGTGTAGTCCCCGATCTCGGCAGGCCGAAACATCACGGCCTCGGCCATCGGGACGAGAGCGCCGGGCGGAAGCGGGTTGATCACGCTGTCGTCGCCAGGTGTGCCCGTCAACAGCTCGCTGAGGCGCGCGCGAAACTGCGACAGAGATTCCCGCGGCGCCTGCATCAGCTCGTTCAACGTCGGCCGGTCGCACCACCGGGCCACATCGCGAGCCTTGCCGCTCCACAGATTCGCGCTCAGCGACTCGCCGATGTCGACGATCTGATCGCCGATCGCCACGCCGACGCGCCGCTCGGAGTCGCCTTTTCGGGAGAATACACCGAACGGAAGATTCTGGATCGGAAAATCCGTATCGGGCGAGTTCGCGGATTCGATCCACGACGTGAGTGCCGGGTCGTGTGTCTTGTTCACGAAGTTGCCGATCTCGTTCCGCGTGTGAGGGACGCGAGCTCATCGATGGGCTCACGAAAAGAGCACGAGCCGAAGGAAATTCCAAATCGCGAACGAAACTTCATGATCTGCTCGAGCGCGATTCGCTTCCCGCGCCACTGAATCGCGTCATCCGAGAAGGAAAACGCGGATGGGTCACCGTCTTCGAGCGAGGCGAGCGCCGTGTCTTCGCTCTCCCCGGTGTACAGGAGAGCGGCGGCCACGAACAGATTCAGAAACCCGTACATCATTGCCTTGGGAGTGCCGGGTTCATAAGTAAGCCGGTATTCCCCACGAACTGCGTGGTGAAGTCCGGCAGTCGCTTTGAACGCTACGCCTTCGTGTTTGCACGCAGCGAGGAAATCGACAATTCGCTCGGCGCGGGGAAACGCTTCCGGCGTTATACCGCCGGTCCGAATCTTGGCACGAGCGCCGGCCGTTGAAATGGCTTTGACGAGCGGTGAGACATCGGCGATGATGGGGATCTCGAAATAAACGATGAAGCGAGCCGGGAGATCGTTTCGTTGATGTGCGATCTCATTCACAGCGCTCGCCTTCAGCTCGACCACATCGATGACGGCGCGGCCGGCATCCGACTCGGGCGCGTGACGGTCGTTGAATTCGCGCATCTCTGCGGCGGCATTTCGGACGTCATCGGCAACCAGCACGCTGAGGCGCCAGGGCTCGGCGCCGTCACCCGACGGCATCAGATTGCTGCCCGACGCTTCGAGCTCCTCGAGCCGCGAGATCGGTACGATGAACCGCCCGAGCGCCAGGCGATCGGGGCTCTCGAGGTACGAAGCGTAGCTCTCGAGCGCTGGGCGCATGTCCTGGCTGGCCGGCGGAAACAGTCCCGCGTAGTCTACCAGTCCCGTGAGAAGCGCATCGACGGATTTCAATCCAGGGGCTCGCGCGATCAGGTCGATCATCGGAGAGAAGTTAACCGCCAACGCCGGTGTCGCGCGATATCAGCGATCCTTCAACCTTCGGACGAACTTGAGTCCCGACCAGGTGTCGTCGATGGCGCACACTTTTACGTCGACGAGCCCGGATTCGAGGCCAAACGTTCGGACGACGCCTTCGGTGAGATCTGTCTCGACGCCGGACGTCTTTTTGGGCCACGCGACCCACAACATTCCGTTCGGCTCGAGACGGTCGCGCAGACGCGAGAATCCCTTTACAAGGTCGGACCGCGCCTTGGCGAACAGCATCGCGAAATCCAGCGCACCGCTCGTCGCGAATCGCGATCCCGCGGGAAGGCCCCCCAGGATCGCGTCAAAATCCTTTGGCTTCGAGACGAATTTCAGGCGCGCGCCTGGTTTGATGCCGAGCTTGTCGACCAGCGGAGTGCCCGAGTATCCGAAACTTTGGGCACTCCGCGGCTTCGTCGCCAATTGGCGGTGACCCAGGCGGTTACGTCCTAAATTTTTCTGGTAGACCCTCGTATCAGCCTGAGGATGAACAGAAGCACGACCGCGCCGATGAAGGCGACAAAGATCGTTCCACCCATTCCTCCGATTGGCGTCGAGATGCCGAGGTTGGCGAACAGCCAGCCGCCAATGAACGCACCAACTATCCCGATCACAATGTCGCCGATTATGCCGTACCCGGTGCCACCCATCACCAGCGATGCAAGAACCCCAGCGACGAGACCAACTACAAGCCAGGCCACTAAACTCATGGTGTCCGTCCTCGAGAGATTGTTGAAGGCTTACGGTACGGCGCGGCAAATTGTTGCATTGCCGAGGCGTCGTTGCTGACCAAAATACCCTGAACTCTGCGAAACACCAGCGAATCCTTTGTTCGGATCAATACAATCAGCTCACCACGACCGTTCCTGCGCATCGAACGTACCAATGCCGCGCGGAATCATCGCCTGGAGGCAAAAAAAAGAGCGCCCCTAAAGGCGCTCTTTCTCCATCGGAGAAACCGAATGGTTACTGCTTGTACTCGAACGACTGGAACACGCCGTTGCCGGTGTCTTCCGTATAGTTGACTGTCAGCCTGCCATTGGCATCGGTATCGAGGGTCCCAGTATCAAAGCGCTGATTCGCCTGGTCGTTCAGGGTGAAGGTCGTGCCGTTGAGAGTCCACGTTCCGTTCGCTACGAACTGATGAGCGATCCCACTTTGCCCCGAAGGAGTGATGGTATAGTTGTTGGTCTCGACAAATGATCCGCTGTTTTGCAGCACCAGCGTGCCATCGGTAACGACAAGAGTGCCGCCATTGGGAGCTTCGGGGAACTGGGGATCTCCCGGCTGAATTGTGAAAGTGGCGGGTATCGTCCTGCCAGCGTAGACGGTCAGCTGATACGTGCCCGACGCATTGTTCAACGGGTTGAAGATTCCATTGTCAGTGCAGGCGGCGAACAGCAATGGCGTCGCCGCCGTGAGCGTCAGTAGCAGCTTTGATTTCTTAGTGAGCATATTGCCTCGCGCGTTACTGGTGAAAGAAAGAGCCGCTAAACGCGCGCGGCCCGCACAATTGTATGCAATTCCCGTACATAGTATCCACCGACGACTCGACAATGTTCCTCATTCCAACCCGAGTTAAGGTCTGCTGCATCGCCTCCGCTGCCGAAGCCGCGCTGGCGGTGCGAATGGGTGCGTCGGCCATCGGCCTCGTGTCACGAATGCCGAGCGGTCCCGGGCCAATCCCTGAGTCTCGCATACGTGATATTGCGCGTACCGTGCCACCCGGAGTCGCAACCTTCCTCCTCACGTGCGAAACGACGGCTGAGCCAATCATTGCGCAACAACGATTCTGCGGAACGAATACACTTCAGCTCGTCGACGCCGTCGGGCCCGGCGTTCACGCAAGGCTGCGCGATTCGCTTCCCGGGATCTCGATAGTGCAAGTCATTCATGTGCGCGATGATAACAGCGTGAGGGAGTCGGTCGCCGTCGCACCGAACGTCGATGCGCTTCTGCTCGATTCGGGAAATCCATCGCTCTCGACAAAGGAGCTGGGTGGTACCGGGCGCGTGCACGATTGGGCGCTCAGCGCAAGAATCCGCGAGTCGGTCGATGTTCCGGTTGTCCTCGCGGGAGGACTCAATTCCGAGAATGTGGACAGCGCGATAAAGCGCGTGGCACCATTCGCAGTGGATGCGTGCAGCGGGCTGCGCACGAACGGCGAGCTCGATGAAACCAAGCTCGCTGCATTCATGCTCGCGGTTCAGGCTCGGCGTTCGTGACGCCCCGCTTGCTGCGGCGGCGAGGCGTCATCCCGAGAACAGCCTTTCTGGCAAGAGACACTAGCTCATTGCGTATCGCCCGTACGACCGCGCTGAACACCAGCTCGATCGGGGCGCCACCGCTGAATGCGCCGGCGATCGCGTAGAGCGCACGCGGCGGAAACCTGGTGCCTTCAGCGATAGCATAAATTGGCTCCCACGTTTCGGGATTGAACTTCGCCTTGAACGCATCCAGTCCACCAAAGTTGTAGAACCGTCGGCCGCCTCTTCTCACCAGCCGGAGCACGAGTCCAAGCCACCATGGCTGCCTTGGCTGCGGGAGCCCCGCACGCTGAGACAATGGGGAGAGCCCGAGTGTGGCGTAGGTGGACCCCGACGCGGCGATTGCGCGCATCGCGGTGTCCAGGAGCAACTCCGCCGTTCCGTTCGAGGCGCTGTTGCCGCGCACGATTTGCTCGAAGAGCCATCCGTTACGCTCGGGTACTGGAGACAGCACCGTAAAAGCCACCACTCGGCCCTCGCGTTCGGCGACGAAGACACGCCGATCATCGAGATGACTGAGCGTCTCGGGCTCGACCATGAAATGGAGCGGCGGAAGATGCCGCGTCTCGAGCCACTGCGCGAGAACCCGACGCAGTCGCGCGTCATTCTCCGCTTGCTTTGCCGGCCATTCCGAGACGGTCACGCCCTTGTTCCGCGCACGATTCAACTGCGCGCGCAATGAGCGGCGCTTTGCAAGCGCCTCGGGCCAGTGGTTCGGATCCCAAACTGGTTGGGCGCCGAGGAGCACTCTGGACCACTCTGCGTCGGCCTGGTATCGGTCGTCGAGCCGTCCTCCCGCACCGAAATAACAGACCTTCTCGCCGCGCGAGTGGGCTTCGGCGAGGAACTCGGCCGCGACCGCGGACAATCGACTCGGGGCACAAACCGGCGCTCCTCCAACGACGACCATCCCACCGCTGCGGACAAAGCCGACGACCGCATCGCCGGCGTCAGAAAACCACAGCTCGATGCCGGGATTGAGAATCTGGTACGCGGTGGCGTTCCAGCCAAATCTCAGAACGAGCTCGCGCGCCCTGTTACGCTGGGAAAAGATGGACGGATTCGACAACGGCAATGACACGGCGATGAGAATTAGTACCTGACGGATCACACTGGCAGACACTGCGCCACCGTTTTCCGGCTCGCGCAAACCGTCCTTCACCGCGCGCTACAAGTCGCTCGCCCCAAACACGAGTTCTCCCGCCCGCCGTCGGGTCGTCTCCAGATATAGTTGACGTACTTTCGTACGCAGTCGCGGATTCGTTCGTCCGCGGCTCACGCCCAAGGAGGACTCTATGATCATCTTTCGAATACGGACCATTACGCCGCTCGTCGGCATTGCGGCACTAGTTGTTGCTACTGGCTGTTCCAGCGATCTGACGGGAGGCAACAGACACCCTGTACAGCTTTCCTTCACGACGCATACCACTGTTGCATCCACGGCAAATCGCGTGGTGGCGGATCTTGTGGTTGGCACTGGGACTGACTTCGTCCTGCAGAAAGTTCAGCTCGTGTTCCCGAAATTGGAGCTCGATCGCACTGGCACCGCCGATTGTGTCGGCGATGTAGAATCAGATGACGATCACGAGAACATGGGCGAAGATTGTGAAGATGTGTCGCGGATCCCGCTGCTCGTCGATGTGCCGCTGGATGACGCGCTGCATCCCGTAATCAACATCCCGCTCGCCGAGGGTACGTTCTCCCAGCTCGAAGCGAAGCTGGCGCCGGCTAGAAGCACGGCAACCGATTTCAACACAGCGAACCCGAATCTCGTCGGCAAGAGCGTGCGCGTAGAAGGCACGTTCAAGGGAACGCCGTTCGTGTTCACGTCGGCGGTACGGGCGAATGTGGAAATGGAATTCGATCCACCGCTCGTGATCGATGCAACGACCAAGAACGCCACGGTCGCCATCGACGTTCGCAAATGGTTCCTCAATCCCGACGGGTCCGTCATTGATCCGACGACGGCCACGCCGGAAAGCGCTGCACGGCAGCAGATCGAACAGAATATCCGCCGCTCATTCCATGCATTCGAGGACGACGACGAGCGCGGTGAAGACCATCACGAGGGTCATAACGGCAACGACGACGGCGAGCAGCATTAAACCGGCGTCGGGGGTAGCAGGTACCTCGTCGGCCTGCTATCCCAGCCACCTCTCCCTGCACAGATTCATCTAATGCAGTTATTTGCCGCATCCCCGTTCGCGCCTCCTGAGAGTCTCCGCCTCAGGCGTGACCGGGCTGAGCGTATCCTCAACGGACTCCGCGCCGTCGTAGTATTCCTGCTCACGGGTGCGGCGCTCATGTACGCGCCGCACCTCTCGCAGGCGCTCAATACCGCCAACGTTTTGGTCCTCGGCCCGATGTTGGCCTGGACCGTCGCGCAGTACCTGATCTGGTATCGCCACCCCGAGCTGCCCGACTGGTTGTCGGCGGTGAATCCAATCGTCGACGTCACAGCGGTGACCGCAATCATCGGCGGCTATGCGGTGGCGCAATCCGGCGTGCTGGCACTGCGCTCACCGATTTTCCTGATGTATTTCGTGGTGCTGGCAGGCAGACCGGTGGCTTCGTCGGTGAGGAAAGCTGCGCTCATCTCGGTGCTCGCCTTTGCGGAGTACGCCGCCCTTCTCGGCTGGCTCTGGGCAACCAATCGAATCCCGATTGTGATCAACCCGATCGACGCGGTACAGCTGGCGCGCATCACACCGCTCGATGAAGCGGCAAAACTCATTCTGCTCGGCGTCTTCGGTACCGTTTCTACGTACGCGACTTCGTGGGTGGAGCACCTCGTGCGCGAAGCGAGCAAGGAGTCCGCAGAACGCCAACGCGTGGTCACCCGTCTCGTGCAGTCGGAGCTGGACACGCTCAAGCTGCAGCTGAATCCGCATTTCCTGTTCAACGCGCTCAACAGCGCGATGGCGCTGATCGCGACCGATCCGCCCGCCGCCGAACGAATGGTGTCGGAGCTGAGCGACTTTCTGCGCCTGGTGCTGTCCACCTCGAGTGAGCAGGAAGTCCCGCTCGAGCGCGAGCTCGGACTTCTCGACCGCTACGTCGCGATCCAGCGAGTGCGCTTCCAGGACCGTCTCACCGTCAGCTGCAACATCGAGGATGGGGTTCGCGCAGCGCTCGTTC
>Ga0310810_10012327_pt1 | contig 10041 bp, 9 predicted proteins | sample NCmetagenome_FD_207641 | JGI IMG/M metagenome (GOLD analysis project Ga0310810, IMG submission 207641) | Soil microbial communities from experimental microcosm in Duke University, North Carolina, United States - NC | ecosystem: Engineered > Artificial ecosystem > Soil microcosm > Unclassified ...
GCAAATTCGACTCACGCTACACGCGCGTCGGCATCGTTGACGATGGCGCGTCGAGCCGCGATTCGTACCGGCAGTTCTACAGCTCCGAGACGAGCACCAGTTCGTTGCGGCCGACGCTGACGGTCATCTACGGCGGCACCGCATCGACCAGTGGTTCCACCGGGACGCTGCCGAGCGGATGGTCCTCGAAGGACATCGGCAGTGTCGGCGCCGGCGGATCGGCCACGAGCAGCAGCAGTTCGGCGTTCACGGTAACCGGCGCGGGCGCGGACGTCTGGGGCGCCGCCGACGAATTCCGCTTCGTGTACCGAAGCCTTTCGGGCGACGGCACCATCATCGCGCGCGTCGCGAGCGAAGAAGCGGTTGATGAGTGGACGAAAGCGGGCGTGATGTTCCGCGAGACGCTCAACGCCGGTTCGCGCCACGCGTTCATGCTGGTCAGCCCGGGCAAGGGCACCGCGCTGCAGCGCCGCACGGTTACGAGCGGCGCCTCCGCGAACACATCGTCCAGCGGACGCGCGCCCTCGTGGGTCAAGCTCGTTCGTTCGGGGTCGACGTTCACGGGTTACCGCTCGGCGGACGGGGTGACGTGGACGAAGGTCGGAAGCACCTCGATCCCGATGGCATCGACTGCGTACGTCGGCCTGGCCGTCAGCAGCCACGCGGATCCGTCTCTCGCCACCGTCAGCTTTGACCAGGTGTCGGTGAAGGCGGGCTCGACGTCGACGAGCACCTCGTCGAGCGGCTCCACGAAGACATTGCGGGTGGTCCACTGGAACACGCATCACGGCGGCTACGGCACCGACGGCAAGTACGACACCAATCGGCTCGCGACCTGGGTGGCCAAGCTGAAACCGGACGTGGTCTCGTTCAACGAGATCGAGAAGTACACCGGTTGGGGCAACCAGGACCAGCCTGCGGTCTACAAAAAGCTGCTGGAAGAGAAGACCGGACAGACCTGGTACATGGTGTGGGCTCAGGAATACGGCAACTGGACGGCGAACGGGAAGGGCAACCTGATTCTCTCGCGTTTCCCGTGGACCTTCACCGCGCGCTATCTGACGCCGCACGTCCGCACGGTGGCGCTCGGCGGGATCAGCTTCAACGGCCGCAATGTCACGTTCTCGTCAACGCACTTCGACCCCGACTCGGAAAGCTACCGTCTCGATCAGGCTCAAGCGGTGGTGCCCTGGGAGCTCGGTTTCGCGGAAAACCGGATCGTTGTCGGCGACCTCAATGCACAGCCGACGTCGAGCACGCTGACCTACCTGAAGAACACGTATACCGATGGCTGGCTCGTGGCCAAGTCGGGCGGCTTTGCGTATTCGGCGTCGGACAACCCGAACGGCTATACGCGCAACAGCCGAATCGATTTCGTGATGACGTCGAAGAAGGCCAGCAATCTGAAGCTGATTCGAGTAGAAGTCGTCGACACCCGCGATGCGAACGGCGTGATGCCGTCGGACCACCGGCCGATTCTCGCGGTCTATGAGGTGCAGTAGGGGGCCGCGGGCTTCTGGCTCCGGACTTCGGGCTGCGGTCTTCGGGTGCATTCGTCCGGAGACCGCAGCCCGCGTCATCATTCGCTGCTACTGAGCTACACGGACAACCTTCGCGTGGCTTGCCAACCGTGGCTCACGCGCACATTGGCAAGCATGAGCGAAGTGATTGAAGGATCACGCGTTCGTTGGCAAGCGTGAGCGAAGGTTGGTGGACCTGACCGGGTTCGAACCGGTGACCTCCTGAATGCCATTCAGGCGCGCTCCCAACTGCGCCACAGGCCCAACTCGGCTGAGCACTCCATCGTAACCGACGCCCACACCGCCCGCAACCGCGTGCTCGGCGGGCAGCGCGACGGATGGCGGCGAGGCGTGGCGGATGCTATTCAACGGTCCAAGGGGCCAGAGTCGCGAGCCGGTATCATCATCGTCGCGCCGATAAACCGAGCGAGAACTGACATCGGACAAGGCGTGCGGCGGCGGTCAGTGCATTCCCACGAACGGACGCCGCGGTCGCTGCGGCGCCGATTGTTTCCCAGAATCCCCGCAGAATGCCCGCCGGCTTCGCTGGCATTTTCTTTGACCTCTGGTGCTGGTCATGCGCTCGGACTTCCGGCACCTTGCCCGGACCCTGCGACACGCGCCAGCCAGCGCCCTCGCCGCGACGGTCACTGTTGCCTTGACACTGGCGGCTGGTACTTCGATCTTCGCGTTGGTGGATGCGGTCCTGCTGACGCCTCCGCCTTTCGTCAACCCGAGCGCGCTGGTCAGGCTCGGCCAAGTACCCGTCGAGGACGCAACCGCTCCTCCCAGGACAATTGAATATGCGACGTTCGAGCGATGGCGCGAGCGGGCGCAGCATCTGGCAACGCTCGAAGCGCTCGACGGCACCAACCTCACGCTGACTGGAATCGGTGCGCCGGAACGGGTCGGCGTAAACGACGTGACGCCTGGTTTCCTCACGCTCCTGGGCGTCACTCCGGCGATGGGACGAGGGTTTGCGTCGGGGGATGCGGGGCAACCGCGCGTCATCCTGAGTTACGCGTTCTGGCAAAGCCGCTTCGCCGGCACTCCGTCAGTCATCGGACGCCAGATCATGCTCGGCAACGTGCCGCACGTCGTGATCGGCGTGTTGCCGCAGACGTTTTCATATGCGTTCAGCGACGCGCAGTTCTGGCGTCCGATCCGGCTGCCATCGAAGGAGCCGGCGCGCGGCCGGACACCGGTTGGCGTGATGGCGCGTCTGGCCGCACATGTGCCGGCAACGCAACTGGCCGCCGCGCTCGACGATGTGAGCCGAACCTCGTCGCCGCCGGCGCACGTGGTCGCAACGCCGGTGACACGACTGATTGCGGGTGACAGCCGGCGAACGGTGCTGTTGCTCGGCGGCGCGGCGGCGATCGCGTGGCTGCTTGCATTCGCGAATCTTGCGGGATTGCTCGTCGTGCGATCGATCGATCGCCGCCGTGAGCTGGCGGTCCGGACCGCCCTTGGTGCCGGACGCTGGGAAATCAGCCGACAGCTCCTGCTCGAGGCGCTCACGATCGTGACGGCCGGGGCGGCGATCGGTTTTGCGGTCGCGAGGTGGCTGACACCGCTGGCCAGCCGGTTCGTGTTTGCGCGGTTTCTCGCCAGGCCGGTCGACGTCAACGTGAATGCAACGGTCACGATCGTGATCGTGCTGACGGCCGCCGTGTGTGCGACGGCCGCCGGACTGCTGCCCTCACTCGGCATCGCTCGATGGCGCCTGGTCGATGTCCTTCGCCGCGGAACGACGGCCACACCCGGCGAACTGCGACTGCGGCGGCTGTTCGTCGCCGGCGAGATCGCGCTGGCGTTCGTCCTCCTCGTCTCGATGACGTTGATCGGAGGCACGTTACGCGACGTCCTGCGGATCAACCCGGGCTTCGACTCAGGCGTGCTGACACTGGCGGTGTCGGTGCCGGCGGCGACGTATGGCGGCGGCGAGCGTGTTGCGGCGTTCTATGGTGCGCTGCAGAACACGCTCGACGATCGCTTCGGGAGCGGTCACGCCGCGATCATCGACGAACTGCCGATGACCGTCGATCACGGTCGACGTGTCGTGAGCGCACGGCCGGGCCGCACCGGGACGGAATCGGTGGTGCGCACGACCATGCCCGGCTACTTCGAGGTGATGCGGATTCCGCTCGCCGGCCGGGACTTCGATCGACGGGACTCGATCGACAGCCCACCGCGCGTCATCATCAGCCAGGCGCTCGCGGCCAGGCTCTTTGGCTCGCAATCGCCAATCGGCGAGCACGTATGGATGACCGAGGCCGCGACCTCGGCGGAGGTGATCGGCGTTGCCGGCGACGTCAAGCACCGTTCGCTCGATGAACCGACGCACCCGACCCTGTATGTGTCAGGGTTCCAGCAGCCGTCGAACTCGAATCGCATCGTCGTGAGATCTGCGAGCAGCAACGCGCAGGCGACGGCGATCGTGCGCGACGCCGTGGCTCGCCTCGATCCAAACGTGGCGGTCTACGGCGTCGAGCCGATGCGCGAGATCATCGACCGCTCACCAGGCGTTCCGGCGCGCCGTGTCCTCACAACCACCTTCCTCGCCTTCGCGACCCTCGCGATCGCGCTGGCATTCATCGGGTTGTTCGGCGTGATGGCGCACGACATCGCACGCCGCCGCGGCGAGCTGGCGCTGCGCGTGGCAATCGGCGCGAATCCTGGCCGGCTGCTGCGCGCAGCAATCGCCGATGGCGGACGGCTGTTGGCGTCGGGCGGCACGGCCGGCGCGCTGCTGGCGTGGTGGTCATCGCATGCGCTCGGTGAGCTGGCGACGCCGAACTCGCAGCTCACGCTGCTGGCCGGCGCTACGGCGACGGCAGTGATCCTCGCCGCCGGAATCGCCGCGATTCTGCCCTCGGCGCTGCGCGCGGCGCGCACCGATCCATTGAGCATCCTGCGCGCCGAGTGACGATACCGTCCGTACACGAAACCCACGACGGTCACGACGGTCACGACGGTCACGACGAAGATTACCGCTGAGGGCACGCCATCGCTTGACAGTGAATGTCTATTGTTTGTATACATTAGACAGTCGTGGCCTCGATCCGCATCGACCCGTCCGACGCAACGCCGGTCTATCAGCAGATCATCAACGCGCTGCGCACGCTGCTGGTCGCCGGGGCCTTCGGGCCCGGAGATCGGCTGCCGACTGTCCGTGAACTGGCACTCGACCTCGGCGTGCATCACAACACCGTGGCAGAGGCGTACCGCCTCCTCGCCGATGAAGGCTGGCTCGAATTGCGCCGGCGCCACGGCGCCACCGTCCTCGATCGCGCCCACCCGAAAGCGACACCGGAAACCCGCAAGGCGTTTGGCCGGCGTCTGCGCGAACTGGCCGCTGAAGCTCACGCGGCCGGACTCAGCGCCGCCGCGGTGGCCCAGGCGCTGCGCGACATTGCTGAAGAGCTGACGGCGGGCACACCGGCCAACGCCGGGAGACGTCAGTGAGCCCTGTCCTTGCGCATCTGGTCGTGCCATCCGCGATGCTGCTGATGGCGCTGATGTTCCACATCACACCGCACCTGTCGCGCCCTGAAATCTTTTTCGCGGTGACGGTCGCGCCCGGCTTCCGCTCATCGCCGCCAGGACGCGCGATCCTCGCGCGCTTCAGACTCGTGCTGTGGCTCAACACCGCTGCCGCCGTCATCGTGGCCGCCCTGTTGATCGGTCGCTGGCCGTTCATCGTCATCGTCGGGTCTACGTGGCAGCTCGTCGCCGCGGCGGTGGCACTCGTGAACGCGCGGCGGCATACGCTGCCCTATGCGCAGCCGTCAGGACCACGCGAGATCGAGCTGCTGCCGGCGCGCGGACTGCAAGGCGGCGCCGTCCTTCAACTGCTGCCGTTCGCACTCATCGGCCTGACGGCGCTGTACGTCTCGCTTCACTGGGACGCGATTCCGGATCGGTTTCCAATTCACTGGGATGCGACGGGACGCCCGAACGGCTGGGGCACACGATCGTTTGTTGGCGTGTTCGCTCCTGCTGTGATCAGCGCCGCCGTCTGTGCGGCAGTCAGCGGCCTCTACTACGCAATCGCGCACAAGACGCGCGGCGGGTCGGACACCGATCGCCGCATGCGCAACCTGAACCTGCGCATCGTCCTCGGCGTCCAGATGCTCGTAGCACTCACCTTCAGCTGGACGATGATGCTGCCGGTCGTGCCAGGGCTGATGCGATTCGCCACGGTCATTCCGACTCTGGTCGCGCTGTTCGTCGTCAGCGCGATCGCCGGCGGATTGATCATGACGCGGCGGCTCAAGGCGAGCGGCGGTGATTTCACGCCGGACGCGTGCTGGAAGGGGGGCGGGATGTTCTATTACAACCCGGACGACCCCGCGATCTTCGTCGTCAAGCGCTTCGGCATCGGCTATACGTTGAACTTCGGCAATCGATGGTCGTGGCTGTGGCTCGCGCTGCTGATGTTGCCGGGACTGACGATTGCTGCGATGACGATCGCGAAAAGTCGGTGATGTCGGGCTGGCCTGAAGACCCGCCCCTACAGCAGACGCTCGTAATCGTCCGGCGTGTCGATGTCGATCAGGCACCCACGATCCTCGACCGGCACGTCCACCGAGTCATTCCAGTGCGCGCGGACGACCACGCGCGCGCCCTGATCGAGTGGCGCGGCGCGCAACTCGCCGACCACGGCGTGATCGAAGATCACCGGGTGCCCGCGCCGGCCATCGCAGATCGGACGCACAACTGGTGACCGCGTTCGCGACCAGGCGTCAATCACCGCACGCACCGTCGCCGGTGCGACCATCGGCACGTCCACCAGCGTCATCAGCACGCCGTCCGTGGACGCAGACATCGCGTCCAGGCCAGACCAGATTGATGAGAGCTGGCCGCGTGCCGGATCCGGATTGCGCACAAGACGAACGGGCAGCGCCGGGTCCGAGGCATCGAGCACGGTCACGATCTCGTCGTGGTGAACGCCCGCAACGATGACGATTTGATCGAGCCGATCGCGCGCCGCCGCGGCGAACACGTCGATGATGCGGAGAATGAACGGCCGCCCTTCCGGATCGCTGAGCAGGGCCTTCGGCGATCCCATGCGCGTGGAGGCGCCGCCCGTCAGGATGAGTCCCGTGAGCACAGGCGATGGTATCGCGCGGCGCGAAACGCGGCCAACTCACGGCGATAAAAGGACTTCGGGCATGCTTGACTTCACACTGCGTACTCCCTACACTGGCCCATCTTTTTGGCCGACGCGCACCGGATCACAGCCTGCTGACCGGAAGGCCTGAGCGGCCTTCTCGTACGGCTTCATCGATCGCCAACGCGATCCGGGAGCGCCTGGGATTGTCTCAGGCTTACACGCGCATCGGAGGACACGGTTATGCCGACCGGGACTATCGCACGCCTCCTCATCGACAAAGGATTTGGTTTTATTCGTGATGAGGGTGGGATCGAGCATTTCTTTCACCGCAGTGCGGTTCGTGGAGCAGTCTTCGAACTGCTGCGGGAGGGCCAGCGCGTGGAGTTCGTTTCCGAGGATTCGACGAAAGGCCCGCGCGCCGGTGATGTGCGTCTGATCGAAGGGTAGCTTCCTGCCCCGGCCCCCGGTGGGGCCGGGTTGACTCCTCCGGTTACCCACGCCACACGTGCCGCCACCCGTCACCCGCCCGGGCGGCCGTTTCCGCCGCTTTGCTCTCATCGCGCTGCTGCTGCTGGTTGCCGGAGGTGTGTACGGATTCCTCCACCTCGGCTTGTGGATGGCGCCGGAAGATTCCTTACAGAAGGCGGATGCGATCTTCGTGCTGGCCGGAACGCTCGCGGAACGGCCACTCGAAGCGGCCGACCTCTATGCCGCGGGGTATGCACCGCGCATTCTCGTGACGCGAGACCTGGTCGACCCTGCGACGCTGGTCGCGGCGGAACGCGGCGCGCCATTTCCACAGACGGCGGAGCTCAATCGAACGATGCTCCTGACGCTGGGGGTTCCCGCCGGCGCGTTGATCGTGCCCGACCGGATACACGACAACACCGCTCAGGAGGCCGAAACGTTTCGCGAGATGGTGGAGAAATATCACTGGCGGCGGGTGATCGTGGTGTCGTCACGCTATCACCTGCGGCGCGTGACGGTCGCGCTGCGCCGCGAGCTGCGTGGCCTGGACGTGCAGTTGATCAGGCGCGGCAGCAGGTACGATCCGTCCGTCCCGTCACGGTGGTGGACAAAGCGCAGGGATATCCGCTGGATATTGAGCGAGCTTCCCAAGCTGGCCGCGTACGCTGTGGGATTGGGCGGCTGACAGCACCGGGCCGACCGTCTTGTGCGACCGGCCCGACTGAGGCCGACCGTCAGGCTTCCGATCGAATATTCCCGGCGCGCGGCCCCTTGGCGGACGGTTCCTCGTCGAAGCTCACGCGCTGTCCTTCATTGAGCTGGTCGAAGCTGCCCGCCTTCACGGAACTGCGATGGAAGAACCACTCCTGACCGCCGTCGTCCCGAATGAATCCAAAACCCCGGTCCCGCACCAGTCGTTTAATCGTCCCGTTCGCCACGTCGACTAACCTCCGCGGGTCATCCCCAGATGGCCCTTCGACGCGAGGATCAAGTTCCGTTCCCGCCCCCGAAGCCCGGCTACGGCAGCCATCGCCGCCAGCCTGGCAGGGGCTTGAGCTCGCCGGTTGCAGGCTGAAGCGTTGCGACCTTCGAGGTTATTGACGTGGCAAAGTCGCGATTCGCGGTGAGGACCAGCAGGGCCATGCCGCGAGTGGCGGCGACGCGCGCCAAATCGCCGGCAAACGTCCGCGTATCGGGTCCCGACAGCGGTGCATTAGCGTGTTCAGCGAGCAACACGCGGGGTGACAGCGCCACGGCACGCCCAAGACGGACGCGTTGGCGATGAAGAGCCGGGAGCGACCCGAGCGGCCGTTCCAGCTCTTCTGCGCTCAGGCCCACCTCACCCGCCAGGCCCCGAACCGCGTCACGTACCTCCGGGGGCATCGATTGCACACTCAGTGACAGTGGCATGGCCAGGTTCTGCCCGGCCGAGAGCTGGTCGAGCATGACCGCGCGCTCGCTGATCAGGCCGAACTGGTCCAGAAATCGAACCCAGCCTTCCGCATTTGTAATCGCGCTCGTCGGCTCCCCGAAGAGGCTCACGGTGCCCGCGTCCGGCAGCAGCGCACCGGTCAACAGGTTCACCAGCACTTCGGCTGCGGCCTGATCGAACCCAAGCAGCGCGAGCTGCTCGCCCGGCTGCAGGTCGAGCGACTGCAGCCGCAGCGGCCGCAGGGCGCGATAGTCCTTGACGATGTTCCGAACCTGCAGGAGCGCGGTAGACATGGCGCCGCGATCAGCGTGCGGCGGCGTGAAGGCGGGTCCAGTATTCGGGCGGCAACGTCGAACCGCCGATGCTCACGCCGTGCGACGGATCGCCGTGAAAATCCGATCCGCCGGTACGCAACAGGCCGAGACGATCCGCCAGCGACGCGTAATGTGCAATCAGCGCGTCGTCGTGATCCGAGTGATAGACCTCGAGGGCATCAAGGCCCGCCGCGGCAAGACGCTCCAGGCGCGGATCCGGGAGCTTCGTCCGCCCTGGGTGTGCGAGCGACATCAATCCACCGGCACGATGAACCGTGGCGATGACCTGCTCGGGCGCAGCGCCCGTGCGCGGGACGAAGGCCGGACGATCGCTCCCGAGCCACCGATCGAACGCTTCGCGTCGATCCGCGACGTATCCGGCGGCGATCATGGCATCGGCGACCTGCGGCCGTCCGATCGAGCGGCCGGCGCTCGCGGCGACGATCTGCGCCGTGTCGATCGGCATCGCCAGCTCCGCGAGCCGCTCTCCGATGTGCTCGAGGCGAGCCCGCCGGATCGCCCGTTGCCGATCGAGGAACGCCGCCAGCTCTCGATCTGCGGTGTCGAGAAAGTACCCGAGCATGTGCACGTCGCGATTGTTTTCAACGGCGGTGATCTCGATGCCGGTGATCGTTTCGATGCCGCGGCGCTGCGCCTCGTCGCGTACGTCGGCACAGGCAGCGATGGTGTCGTGATCGGTCACGGCCATCACCGTCACACCCGCAGCGGCGGCAGCAGCGACGAGCTCGAGTGGAGTCAGCCGGCCGTCGGATGCAGTGGTATGAAGATGAAGATCGACCATTCGTGATTCGTGATTGGGGGCCGCATTCACGATTCACGAATCGTGAATCACGAATGTCTTCGCCGTCCCTGGCGTTTGACGAGTGCGCGATATTCGCGCACGAGCAGATCGAGGTGCGCGCGTTCTTCGTCGGCGAATTCCAGGAAGATCTGCTTGCCTTCGGAATCCTCGAAGCGCTCGCCGTACTTCTTGAAGAAGCGATGCGATCCGCGCTCGCACCTGATGCCGATGAGCAGCGCCTGCTGATCGTTGACGCCGCCAATCAGCCGTTCGCTTCCTTCAGCGAAGAGTCCGTGCGCGGCGCCCTTGAAGAACAGGAAGGTCGGCCGCGAGTCGAGCTGCGGGTCGCGCTGCAGGAGCTGCGCGTATCGCTCTTCAAGCGTGGC
>Ga0310810_10012328_pt1 | contig 10041 bp, 5 predicted proteins | sample NCmetagenome_FD_207641 | JGI IMG/M metagenome (GOLD analysis project Ga0310810, IMG submission 207641) | Soil microbial communities from experimental microcosm in Duke University, North Carolina, United States - NC | ecosystem: Engineered > Artificial ecosystem > Soil microcosm > Unclassified ...
ATCGTTATGGTTTGGATTTTGTCGTCGAGGTTTTACGGAAACAGGGCAGGGAAAAGGCATATGCGGGCATTCTAGCCAAACCGCCCCGCAGCACCAGGCAGATTATGGAACCAGGCACCTACCTTGCCGGCGAGGTGATCGAGGCGATGCCAATGCCCGACTTCGCCCGGCTGATGCGCGACTATAACAAGTTTGATGTGGGTTCCATGAGCGAATTCGATGTGGCGCTCTTGATTGACCAATACGCCGGCGGGGACGCGGCAAAATCTATTTACCCGGAGTGGCGTGGAGGCTATTACTATGCGGCCCGTCCAAAAGGCGACGTCGGCGCTCCTTTAGGTCTGCTCTATGTCTCGCGTTGGAGCTCGGCCGACAGCGCTGCCCGATTCGCCGCTCTCTACGCCGATTCTCTAACCCAGCGCTACCGCTCGGTCCACGTGCTGAGCGGCGCCCCTCGGCAAGTTGCAGAACACGAAGCTCCAAAACCCCTGAATGGAAACCATGAGTGGCTCACGGAGGAGGGCGATGTCATCATCGATGTCGAGCGAGACACCGTTTTCATAAGTGAAAGCCTGGATGACATCACCTCCGCCAGGTTGAAGCAAGCTGTCTTCGTGGTCGCTACTGCCGCGGGCAAGTCTCCTTCGGCCGTCCAGCTTCCAGGAATTCAGCGGTAATCCTCATCCGATTTGTATCGCTGGCAGCATCTTCTCTCGAATTCTTTTGAGTGTGAGTAGATGCCCAGCTAGACTCGCCGAAGTTGGTCAACGCTGCGTCGGCGTACTGCAAAATTGCAAAGCAAGCTGGAGCACTCGGTTGCGCTATCTGCGCAATGCCGAGTCAAGATCATCTTCGCCGTAGTCTGTAGACAAGCTGGAGTTCAAAACAAGCTGGAGAAATTATGCAGAAGTACACCCTTCCCCTTCTAGTAGGTGCCCTGTTCGCGGCGTGCGGCAATGCAACGCCTGCCATGGCAGCAACTGTTCCGGCAAGCCACCATGTGTTTCTCGTTGTGGAAGAAAATCATAGGTACAGCGAGGTGATTGGTAGCTCTTCGATGCCGTACTTGAATAGCCTGGCGAACAAGTATGGGTTAGCTACTAAGTATTACGCCAACACTCATCCCTCGATTGGCAACTATTTCATGCTCACCACCGGCCAGATCGTAACCAACAATGATTCCCGCTGTAGCTCCATCTCGAACGACAACATCGTGCGTCACCTGCTCACCGCGGGCAAAACCTGGAAGTCCTACGCAGAAAGCTTGCCCAGCGTTGGATACACGGGTTGCAGTGGGTACCCTTATGCTAAGAAGCACAACCCCTTCGCCTATTTCAATGACGTCGCCAACAGCAGCACTCAGAAATCCAACCTGGTGCCCTTCACGCAGTTTGCGAAGGACCTTACCAATAATGCGCTTCCGCAGTTTTCCTTTATAGTTCCGAATCTGCTTCACGATGCTCATGATGGAACTCTTTTGCAGGCAGACGCTTGGTTGAAGAAAAACATCGAGCCATTGATTGCAAGCTCGGTTTTTCAGAAAGACGGCATTCTGATCCTCGTATTCGACGAAGCCGAGACCTCCGACACCCAAGGAGGCGGAGGGCATGTCGCCGCCATTGTGGTCAGCCCTAAAGCTCTGCGCGGCTATAAATCCGGCACCACCTACCAGCACCAGAGCACCCTCAAGACAATGCTTGAAGCTCTCGGTGTAAGCAGTTTCCCGGGAGCCGCCGCCAGCGCTCCCGACATGCGATCGTTTTTCTAGCCGGTCCCTCTTGACTGGCACCGGGGCCCTCGCGCCCCGGCTTTTCTTTGCCTCCATAACCACGTTCCCATCCTTGACAGGCGGCCCCGTATTCAGGTACAGGTAAGTAATCACTTACTAAGTTTTATGGCCGCTCCTTCCTTACGTCTGACCGGGGCCGACCGACGGGATCAGATCGTGTCGGTGGCTACGAACTTGTTTGCTCTTCAAGGTTTCAACGGAACTACCACCCGGCAAATCGCCGAGGGCGCCGGAGTCACCGAGGCTCTGGTCTTTCGCCATTTTCGTTCCAAGGAAACTTTGTACTGGGCCGTAATCGAAGCCAAAATCCAGGACAATTCTCCCAGAGAGCGTATGCTCCGGCGCCTGAGAACGACCGGCACCGACGCTTCGATTCTCCGCGGACTGGCCGAGGACATCCTCCGACGGCGGGCTGAGGATCAGACTTTGTCTCGCTTGCTCTTATACAGTGCGCTGGAAAATCATCACCTCTCGCAACGCTTCTTTCGGACATTTGTCGCCGGCTACTATGACGTGCTGGCCCACTACATCGCTCGCCGCACCCACGAAGGTGCCTTTCGGCGGGTAGATCCCGTACTGGCCGCTCGGGGTTTTCTGGGCATGATCATCTATCACTCGTGGGTTCAGGAGCTTTTTGGGGGAAAACTATATCAACGGTTATCCGTCAAAAAGGTAAGCCAGACATTGGTGGACGTGTGGTTACAAGGCATGTTGCAGCCTGCTCGAATGCATAAACCTCACAAACGTCGAAATGGAAATCATTCAGCAGTTCAGGAGTTGACTCGTGCTGCGCGATCATAAGCTGCTGTCTCCTCTCGCATTTCGCCTCTGCATAGTCCTGTACGCCTCTGCTTTGCTCATGGCCTGCTCGCAATCCAAAACGGCTGCGCCAGGGGTTCCCGTCGTACCCGTCCTTGCCGCTACGGTCGAGCAGAAGGACATGCCGGTCCAGGTTCAGGCCATCGGAGCCGTGGAAGCTTATTCCGCAGTCGCGGTGAAAACCCAGATCACCGGCGAGTTAACCGGTGTGTATTTCAAAGAAGGTCAGGACGTCAGGAAGGGTGACCTTCTGTTTACCCTTGATAAACGCCCCTTCGAAGCGGACCTGAAGCGCCAGGAGGCGAATCTGGAGCGGGATACCGCTCAGGCAAAGCTTGCCCATCTGGATGCCGATCGTTATGAAGGGCTCTACAAGCAGGGAATTGTTTCCAAGCAGCAGTACGATCAAGCGCAGGCAAATGCGGCGGCTCTCGACGCCGCCGTTCAGGCTGACAAAGCCGCAGTAGAAAATGCGCGCGTGCAACTTGTCTATTGCTCGATCTACTCTCCGATCAACGGACGGACCGGAACCTTGATGATCCATCAGGGGAACATGATCAAAGCGAATGACACACCTTTTTTGATCAACATCAACCAGGTCGAACCCATTTACGCTACCTTCTCCGTTCCGGAGCAGTACCTGGCTGACATCAAGAGATTCGCTGCGGCTGGCAAGCTTCCCGTCGAGGCCACGGTTCAGGGCGACAGCCATCCAGTAGTTGGCAAACTAAGCTTCATTGATAACACCGTGGACCAGACCACCGGCACGATCAAGTTAAAAGGCGAATTCGCCAACACGGACCGCCGTTTGTGGCCCGGCCAGTTTGTCAACATCGCGCTCGTCCTTCACACTCAGCCCAATGCGGTGGTCGTGCCTTCTCAAGCGGTTCAGAATGGCCAGCAGGGCCAATTCGTTTTTGTTATCAAACCTGACATGACGGTCGAGACCCGCTCGGTAACCGTCAATCGCACCAGCAGCGGGCAATCCATCGTGGATATGGGATTGAAGCCGGGGGACCGGGTCGTGACCGATGGGCAATTGCGGTTGGTGCCGGGATCCCGTATTGAGATTAAGGAGTCCGTCGCCCCCTCGGCGCCTGCGCCTGCCGGCGGGCAGCCCTCCGCCGCCCTCTCGCTGGATAACTCGGCCCGCTTCAAAACAGAATTGTCAGGATCATCGGCATGAACATTGCTGAACTCTTCATAAAACGCCCGGTCATGACCACGCTGGTCATGCTGGCGATCCTGCTTTTTGGCGTCATGGCTTACCGCATGTTGCCGGTCAGCGACCTGCCTAACGTGGATTTCCCCACAATTCTGGTGTCTGCGAGTTTGCCCGGCGCTACCCCGGAGACGATGGCATCGGCGGTTGCCATGCCCTTGGAAAAACAGTTCTCCACGATTGCCGGCGTCGATTCCATGACATCGACGAGCACCCAGGGCAACACCCAGATCACGCTTCAATTCAACCTGAGCCGCAGCTTGGACGCTGCCGCGCAGGATGTCAACTCGATGATCGCTAAGGCGGGTCGGGACCTGCCTCAGAGCATGCCCTATCCGCCCTCTTATCAGAAGGTGAATCCGGCGGACTCGCCCATTCTGTATCTTTCCCTGAGTTCGCCCACCTTGCGCCTTTCAGACGTGGACGAGTATGCAGAAACCCTGATCGCGCAGCGCGTCTCCATGATCAACGGCGTAGCGCAGGTGAGTGTCTATGGCTCCCAGAAGTACGCCGTGCACGTTAAGTTGAATCCCAAGGCGCTCGCTAGTCGCCAGATTGGAATGGACGACGTTACCAACGCCATCGCCAATGGCAACGTAAACCAGCCCACTGGAACTCTCTACGGCACGCACAAGGCGTTTGTAGTCCAGGCCAATGGTCAATTGCAGAAAGCTGCCGACTATGCCCCACTGATCGTTGCTTACCGCAATGGCGCCCCCGTGCGGCTTCAGGACTTGGGAAAAGTTGTAGATGGGGTCGAAGTTGATAAGACAGCAAGCTGGTATTACAACACTACGGGTGGCCTGCGGCGGGCCATCGTGCTGGCCATTCAGCGGCAGCCAGGTACGAACACTGTCGAAGTCGTAGATGCCATCAAGAAACTGCTCCCCACTTTCCGGCAGCAGATGCCGCCATCGGTGGATCTGGAGATTCTCTATGACCGTTCCGTGTCAATTCGCGATTCGGTGAACGACGTAAAGTTCACCTTGTTTCTCGCGTTGATTCTCGTGATTCTGGTCATTTTCCTCTTCTTACGAAACCTCTCCGCGACTGCCATCCCCAGCCTCGCGCTCCCCATGTCCATCGTCGGAACTTTCGCGGTGATGTATGCCATGGGCTACTCGCTCGACAATCTCTCGATGATGGCCTTGACCTTGTCGGTAGGTTTCGTGGTTGACGACGCCATCGTCATGCTCGAAAACATCGTGCGCCACATGGAAGCCGGTGAGCGCCCGATGGAGGCCGCTTTCAAAGGCGCCAAAGAGATCGGGTTCACCATCATTTCCATGACTCTCTCGCTCGCGGCTGTTTTCATCCCGGTCCTCTTCATGAGCGGGATTCTCGGGCGATTGCTCCACGAATTCGCTGTCACCATTACGGCCGCCATCCTGGTTTCTGGTTTCGTTTCCCTCAGCTTGACCCCGATGCTGTGCAGCCGGTTCCTGCACTCCGCCCACGAGCGGCGCCACGGCCGGCTTTACGCCGCCTCCGAACGCATTTTTGATGGCATGCTCGGCATCTATGACCGCACCCTGCGCGTGACTTTGAAATATCGTGCAACCACGATGCTTGTGTCCGCCGCCGTGCTGGTCGCGACCATTTACCTCTTCACGATTACGCCCAAAGGGTTTCTGCCTGACGAGGATACTGGCCAGATCTTCGTCTTCACCGAAGGTGCGCAGGGAATCTCGTTCGACAGCATGGTTCAGCACCAGTACGTCCTCAGCCAGGTAGTCATGAGGCAGCCTTGGGTTGATTCCTTCATGTCAACCGCCGCAGGAGGAAATGCCGGACGTATTTTCATTCGCCTGAAACCGCGCAGCACCCGCAAATCTGCCATGGAACTGGTCCAGGATCTGCGCCCCATTCTCGCCCAGGTACCCGGGATCACGGCGTATCCGCAGGTGCTCCCTCCGATTCGGATCGGCGGTAACCTGACCAAAAGCCAGTACCAGTTCACCCTCCAGGATCCCGACACCCGTGAACTGTACGACTACGCCCCTAAACTCGAAGCCAAGCTGCGGAATGATCCCGCGCTGCGCAACCTCTTGCAGGACGTCACCAGCGATTTGCTGATCAAGAATCCCCAGGTCAACGTTGAGATTGACCGTGATAAGGCCTCTTCCTTGGGCATAAGCGCCAGCCAGGTGGAAGACGCCCTTAATACCGCGTACAGCCAGCGTCAGGTGTCCACCATCTACGCCCCAAATAATGCTTATCGCGTAATTACCGAGACCGAAGGCGAGTATCAGTTAGATCCAGCGCTGCTCTCCTTGCTCTACGTCCATTCCTCGAGCGGTCAACTGGTTCCACTCAATGCTGCCGCCAAACTCAGCTTCAGTGTGGGGCCCTTGAGCATCAATCACCTCGGCCAGTTGCCGGCAGTGACTCTCTCTTTCAACCTCAAGCCGGGTGTCTCCTTAGGGCAGGCCGTCGACGCCGTCAATAAGGAAGCCCAGCAGATGCTGCCTTCAACGATCAGCACCAGTTTCCAGGGCACAGCGCAAGCCTTCCAATCCTCGGTCACCGGATTAGGCCTCCTGCTGGCCATGGCCATTCTGGTGATCTACATTGTGCTGGGAATTTTGTACGAAAGCTTCATTCATCCTTTGACGATCCTGTCCGGTTTGCCCTCAGCCGGTTTCGGCGCGTTACTGACGTTGCTGCTGTTTCACATTGACCTCAACCTCTACGCTTTTGTCGGCGTCATTATGCTGGTAGGCATCGTCAAGAAAAATGCCATCATGATGATTGATGTGGCTTTGGAGAAACAGCGCACACTCAGCGAGAGTGCTCATGACGCCATCTACCAGGGCGCGCTGCTCCGCTTTCGTCCCATCATGATGACTACCATGGCCGCGCTCATGGGAACCCTGCCCATCGCGCTGGGCTTGGGCGCCGGTGCGGAGTCGCGCCGTCCGCTCGGCTTAACGGTGGTCGGCGGATTGCTCTTCTCACAACTGTTGACCCTCTACATCACCCCGGTTTTCTACATCTACATGGAATCCTTCCAGAACTGGTTGCGGTCGTTGCGTAAGCGCAAACCCGCCCCTGAAGAACATTTCGTCACCGAACCGGTTTACGTCGGGAAGTCGGGAAAGTAAGCACAAACTACAAGCTGCGAAAGCAAGTTGGCACTCGGCCCCCGCCCACGGTATAACTTGTCGAGTTTGACTTCGGACCCAATTAAAATCTCGACTCCTGCCCCCGCTGACAGCCAACCGGTGAACGCCCAATCAGCGTCCTTCCTGCTGCCTTCGATCTCCGACCTCATTTTCATTGTGCTTCTTCTGGCTTTTACATTCGGTCCGTTAGCGCAGCGCTTGCTCTGGGACGCTGACATCGGCTGGCATATCCGTAACGGTGAAAACATTCTTGCCACCCACAGTATTCCCCACGTGGATTCATTTTCCGCGACCATGCGCGGCCGAACGTGGTTTGCCTGGGAATGGCTTTACGACGCCATCGTGGGATGGATTCACCGTAAGTCCGGTCTGAATGGCGTAGTATTCCTCGCTGCTCTCACCATCGCCTCCACTCTCGCGTTGGTGTTTCGCATCACAATTCGACGGGGTGCAAACCTTGGTATCGCTGTTCTTTTTTTCGTCCTCTGCGCCCTCGCTTCCTCAATCCATTTTCTGGCCCGTCCGCATGTACTGGGTTGGCTGCTCACCATCATCTGCTTCTTGATTCTCGACCGCCACGATCGCGAACGCGTGTCAACTCGCTTCTTGTTTTGTCTGCCTCTTCTAATCATGCTGTGGGCAAACTTGCATGGCGGGTTCGTGCTGGGACTCGTCCTGCTGGGGATTTTTTTCTTGGCGGGCCTTCTCGAATTTTCGAGACCACGCTCGGCGGAACTGCGGAAATCGTCCGCGAAAGTTATCACCCTCGGCAGCGTGTTCGCTTTATCCCTCGTCGCCAGCCTGATTAATCCCTACGAATACAAGCTGTATGTACACATATATCAATATCTTACAAACAACTTCTTCATGCATCACATTGATGAGTTCCGCCGCCCTGACTTGCATAAAGGGCCAGCCCAGGCATTGCTGCTGATGATGGCTCTGACCGTCTTAGCAATCGTTCTGGCACGCGCTCGTCTCCGCTGGACAGAGTGGCTGCTCATTCTCTTCAGTGCAACTTCCGGCATGTATGCCGCCCGAAATCTTCCCGTGGCTTCCATGTTGCTCATGATGATTGCTGCCCCGCTGCTAAGCGCCCAATTGCGCTTCAAAACCCCCCAATTTGTTCGTTGGGGAGAACTATTGGATCGCGCGCGGGACGCGGAATTACGTCTGCAGTGTCACCTATGGCCCCTGGTGATCGTCGCGATCAGCGCCCTAATCTGCTTCAACTCCGGTGCGCTCTTCGGCCGCACTGTTATGAATGCACGCTTCGATGCCGCCCGCTTTCCTGTGCAAGCTGTGAACGTTTTACAGCGGCGGAGCAACCGCAATCCCATCTTCAGCCTTGACTCATGGGGCGGATACTTCATCTATGGCTTGTATCCCGAAACCGCGGTCTTCATAGACGACCGTCATGATTTTTACGGTGAACCTTATATCCGTGAATACCTGAAAGTCATTCATGTTGAGCCGGGATGGGAGTCCGTGCTGGACGGAGAGCACGTGAACCTAATCGTCATGCCTTCGAAATCGAAGATCAGCGACGTCCTGCGCAAATCAGCAAACTGGAAGGAAAGTTACGAAGATACGATCAGTATTGTCTTTGAGCGTCGCATGTAGACGTACTACTGCATCCTGACCAATTCACCGGGTATCAATGTTGAAACCCAGAATTGCATTGACCTCTACCGGCTGATCTGCCCGGAAAGCCGGTTTGAATTTCCAATTACGCAGCGCGGCCAACACCGAAGCTGTCATTTGAGCGGACCCCGGTTCCAGCACCCGGATATTGTGTATCAGCCCTTCCTGGTCGAGCACGCATGCGATCACTAAACGCGAAGGAGTCAGCCCTGCGGGCAGTGTGGCGCGCATCGGTTCCGGAGCGCTCAGCTCCTGGGCGTAAACTCGCTTCGTCGAAGTTGGATCCGCATATTGCAGCACCGCCATCCCTAGCGAAGTTTGTAGGTAAATGGTGTAAACAGGATCACCCTTAAGCGTGCCATAAAAATTAAACGCGCCTCCCGACCGGGAACTGGCAACCACAGTTATGCCAGGACCGGTCTTGTTGCCGCGAACTCGGCTGGGATCCAGCCCACCGGGTGCACCCCCGCTCGCGCCGAAGCTAGGCAGATTGATCGTGCTTCCCCCGCTCACCGCAATGCCTGGAGTCGTGGACGAACCAGCGCTTCCAGCCCCACCAGTTCCCGGATAAGGCGATATACCGCTTCTTGAAGTCGGATCTGAGCCGCGCCCTGCGCCAATACTGGCGGCTCCTGTCCCCGATCCATCCAGGCCGCTGCCTGACCCGCTACCCTGGCCGATGCCGCTTCCCCCGCCGGACCCTCCAAGCCCAGCCTTGGAAGCGCCCGTCGGTGACATTGCAGTGACCCCGCTTCCCCCATTCCCGGGTACCCCAACCCGCGGCCCCGGTTGACTGGATACGACCACCCCGGCTTCTTTACCTGACCCGCCTCCCTTGGGAGCAGCCACTGCTGAACCCATGTCTCCCGCGCCATTCAGCGCTCCACCGCGTCCCGAATGCCAGCCGCCTAAGGAGCTCCCCCCTGCGCTCGGCGGCGGGGGAACTACTCCGCCCGTCATATTCATCGTGCCGGCAGAATATCGGTTCAAGCTGCCGGATGAACTATCCCCGGCGACGCTGGGCGGAGGCGGGACCACGTTAGTGGACAGTCCACCGCCAATATTCCCGCCATCTCCGCCCCGTTTCCCGGAAATCTGTCCGCTGACCTGAACCGGCGGAGGCACCACGTGATTTTGCACGTCAACCGTTTTCGCGCCATAAAGAGAAGTCATCTGTCGGTTGACATTGCTTGGCGGAGGCGCGATCACGCTGGGCTCCGGAAGGGACAGACGTGATGCGTTGGCGACACTCCTTGCGGGCGCCGAAACCGGAGGAGGAATTACTTCAGTCGACCGCCCCTGGAACACTCGGCTGCCTGCGATGTCCTGTTGGACCTCGGGCGGAGGAGCAATGACCGAGCTGTTCAGGCCCTGGATCGTCCGCATCTTGTCGCGTGAAACTTCCGGTGGTGACGCCACAACGGATGTAGTTACCCCGTCAA
>Ga0310810_10012330_pt1 | contig 10040 bp, 11 predicted proteins | sample NCmetagenome_FD_207641 | JGI IMG/M metagenome (GOLD analysis project Ga0310810, IMG submission 207641) | Soil microbial communities from experimental microcosm in Duke University, North Carolina, United States - NC | ecosystem: Engineered > Artificial ecosystem > Soil microcosm > Unclassified ...
ACAGGGGCAGCTCCGCGCGATGGTGCTGGCCTGGAAGACGGCGGAGCTCGATCTCCTCGAGGAGGCGCACGGCGAGGCCCCGATCCTGCTCCTCGACGACGTGTCCTCCGAGCTGGATCCCCGACGCAACGAATATCTGTTCGAATTCCTGCGAGTTAAGCGCTGCCAGTGCTTCGTCACGACGACCCACCCGCGGCACGTCCTGGCGACCGACGAACGGGTTGACTATGAGGTTCGCTCAGGAAGCGTAACGCGGCAAGATTCGAGCTGAAAGTTCCTTTCGCCGACCCCTCCCATGTGGTAGGAAACACCCTCCGTTTTCGCATCGCGAAATCATGGTCGAGAACAACCCGAAAGGGGCTGGCGGCCCGGACGGTGACAGTCCGGGTGGCGCCAAGGCCTACGACGCCTCCAGCATCACGGTCCTCAAGGGCCTGGATGCGGTCCGCAAGCGGCCCGGCATGTACATCGGTGATACCGATGACGGGTCCGGCCTCCACCACATGGTCCACGAGGTGGTCGATAACGCGGTCGACGAGGCCCTCGCCGGCTTCTGCGACCGCATCGACGTCACCATCCACATCGACAACTCGGTGACCGTCACCGACAACGGGCGCGGCATCCCGGTCGACATGCATCCGACCGAGAAGCGGCCGACCCCGGAAGTGGTGATGACCGTTCTGCACGCCGGCGGCAAGTTCGACCAGGAGTCCTACAAGGTCTCCGGCGGGCTGCACGGCGTCGGAGTCTCGGTGGTCAACGCCCTGTCCGACTGGCTCAAGCTCGAGATCCGGCGCGACGGCAAGGTCTACTACCAGGAGTACAAGCGCGGCGCGCCGTCGAGCGAGTTCAAGTCGATCGGCGTCACCGACCGACGCGGCACCAAGATCACGTTCCACCCCGATCCCGGCGTCTTCAAGCTGACCGAGTACTCGTTCGAGGCGCTGTCGCAGCGACTGCGCGAGCTCAGCTACCTGAACAGCGGGCTCACCATCGTGCTGCGAGACGAGCGCACCGACCGCAAGCAGGAGTTCAAGTACGAGGGCGGCATCTCGCAGTTCGTCAAGGACGCGACCGCCAACAAGGAGCCGCTCTGCGACGTCATCTCGTTCGCCGACGAGCAGGAGGGCATCACGGTCGAGGTCGCGATGATCTGGACCGACTCGTACAGCGAGAACGTCACCTGCTTCACCAACACGATCAAGAACAAGGATGGCGGCACCCACCTGACCGGTTTCCGCCAGGCGCTGACCCGCACGGTGAATGCGTACGCCGGCGAGGAGAAGCTGCTGAAGGACATGAAGGGGGCGACGCTCTCGGGGGATGACCTCCGCGAGGGGCTCATCGCGGTGCTCTCGGTCAAGGTCCCGGATCCCAAGTTCTCGAACCAGCCGAAGGACAAGCTGGTCTCGTCCGAGGTGACGGGCGTGGTCGCCGCGGTGGTCAACGCGATGCTGCAGCAGCACCTCGAGCGCACCCCCAAGGACGCGCGCGCGATCGTGCAGAAGGCGGTGCTGGCGGCGCGCGCTCGCGAGGCGGCCCGCAAGGCGCGCGAGATGGTGCAACGCAAGGGCGCGCTCGAGCTGTCCAGCCTGCCCGGCAAGCTGGCGGACTGCCAGGAGCGCGACCCCGCGCTGTGCGAGATCTACCTGGTCGAGGGTGAGTCGGCCGGCGGCTCGGCCAAGCAGGGGCGCGAGCGGCGCTTCCAGGCCATCCTGCCGCTGCGCGGCAAGATCCTGAACGTCGAGCGCGCGCGCTTCGACAAGATGCTCTCGTCGCAGGAGATCGCGACCCTCATCACCGCGCTCGGCTGCGGCATCGGCAGCGAGAAGGACGTCGAGAAGCTCCGCTACCACCGCATCATCATCATGACGGACGCGGACGTGGACGGTTCGCACATCCGCACGCTGCTCCTCACCTTCTTCTTCCGCCAGTACCCGGAGCTGCTCGACCGCGGCCACCTCTACATCGCGCAGCCGCCGCTCTACAAGGTGAAGCGGGGCAAGAGCGAGCTCTACCTCAAGAACGAGCAGGGCCTCGAGGAGTACCTCATCCAGTCGAGCTCGGACGACGTCGTCGTTCGCGGCGAAGGCGGAGCCACGCTGACCGGCCGCGCGCTCGGCGACTTCCTGCGCCAGGTCAACCGCTACCGGCGCATGAGCTCGCAGCTGGACAAGTCGAGCGACGCCAGGATCAGCGCGACCTTCGCCGAGGCGGGGCTGGACGAGACCGTGCTGGCCAGCCGGGCCGAGCTCGAGGCGCTGGTCGAGGTGGTGAAGCCCCTGCTGGCGGCCCGCTATGGCGAGCTCGGCGAGGCCGGCTTCGAGATCGAGAAGGACGACGAGCACAGCGCGTTCCGCATCCGGGTCCCGCGCGGCCGCGCCGGCGTCAAGCGCGACACGGTCATTGGCTTCGATCTCATCAACGCGCCCGAGTTCGCCGAGATGAGGGCGGTCAGCGCCGAGCTCAACGACCGGGCCCGGCCGCCCTTCACGCTCACGCCGAAGGACGGCGCCGAGCGGCGGGTCGACACCTACGAGGACATCGCCCGCGGGATCGAGGAGGTCGGCCGCAAGGGACTCCAGATCCAGCGCTACAAGGGTCTCGGCGAGATGAACGCCGAGCAGCTGTGGGAGACCACGATGGACCCGGCGCGGCGCACGCTGCTCCAGGTTCGCATCGACGACAGCGTCGAGGCCGACCAGGTGTTCACCGTCCTCATGGGCGACCTGGTCGAGCCGCGCCGCGACTTCATCGAGAACAACGCACTCAGCGTGCGCAACCTCGACATCTAGCGGACTGGGCAGGAGGCGCCATGCAAGAGCGGCGAAGTCGGATCCTGGGCCTCGGCGGCTACGTGCCGCCGCGGGTCGTCACCAACCAGGACATGACCCAGTGGATGGACACCACCGTCGAGTGGATCGTCGAGCGCACCGGCATCGAGGAGCGCCACTGGATCGTTCCCGGCGAGGACAGCGGCGCCGGCATGGCTGCCAAGGCCTGCCGCGAGGCGATGGAGCAGGCGGGGGTCGGCCCGCAGGACATCGACATGCTGATCTACGCGACCCTGTCGCCGGATCTCATGTTCCCCGGCACGGGGGTCTTCACCCAGCGCGAGCTCAAGCTCAAAGAGGGCTGCGCGGTCCTCGACATCCGCCAGCAGTGCACCGGTTTCATCTACGGGGTGTCCATCGCCGACAACTTCATCCGCTCCGGGATGTACCGGACGATCCTCGTGGTCGGCTCGGAGATCCACTCGACCGGCCTCGACGTGTCGAGCAACGGGCGCGACGTCGCGGTCCTGTTCGGCGACGGCGCCGGCGCCGTGGTGGTCGGGCCATCCGACGGACCCGAGCACCAGATCCTGTCGACCCATCTCCACGCCGATGGCACCGAGGCGGAGATCCTCTGGGTGCAGAAGCCGGGCTCCAGGGACTACCCGATGATCTCGCACGAGGACATCGACGCCGGTCGCCAGTACCCGAAGATGGTCGGCAAGAAGGTCTTCAAGCACGCGGTCACCCGCATGCCGCAGGCCATCATGGAGGGGATGATCGCCAACGGCCTCAAGCTGGAGGACATCGACATGGTGATCCCCCACCAGGCGAACCTCCGCATCAACGAGATGGTCGGCAAGATGATCGGGCTGCCGCCCGAGAAGATGCACAACAACATCCAGAAGGTCGGCAACACCACGGCGGCGTCGATCCCGCTCTGCCTGAAGGATGCGATCGGGCAGGGCAAGGTGAAGTCGGGCGACCTCGTCTGCCTGGTCGCCTTCGGCGCCGGCCTCACCTGGGGCTCGGTCTTCGTCCGCTGGTAGCGGCCTACGCGGCCTTTTCCTGGAAGATCGACTCGATCTCGGCCTCGATCTGGCCCTCGGCTTCCTTGCGGGCGATGGCGATCTCGCGGACCAGCAGACCGCGCGCGGTCTCGAGCATGCGGCGCTCGCCGAAGGAGAGGTCCTTGTGGCGGCGCAGGAGGTAGAGGTCGCGGAGTACCTCGGCGATCTCGTACGCGCTGCCGGTCTTGATCTTGTCCATGTACTCGCGCTGGCGCCGGTTCCAGGTCTGGTGATCGGTCGTGACCTCGGTCGAGCGCAGGATCGAGAACACCTCGCGCACGTCGGCGACCGACATGATGGCGCGCAGGCCGACCGCCTCGGCGTTGTCGGTCGGAACGATGATCTTGAGGCCGCTGTCGGCGATCCGGAGGATGTAGACGTGCGTCGCCTTGGCGCCGATCTCACGCTTTTCCAGTCCGACGACCTCGGCGATGCCGTGGACCGGGTAGTAGGCCTTGTCGCCTACCTGGAATCGGGGCTGCATAAAAGGTCGCTTACTTTCCGGACCCTTGAACCTGCAGGGGGAGCAGGTTCGGGACTCGATCCAGTTTAGCCGAGAGTGCCTGATCTGTCAAATTCGCCACTTAGATAAGTGGTCGAAATTGAAGGGATTTGGCCGTCCCGTGCTGCGACGCGTCAGCGAGTCAGGTACTCGACCATCGTGGCCACGGCGAACCCGGTGCCGCCGCGTGTCCACGCGCCCACCTCGCGCGGCGTCGACGATGGCCCGGCGAGATCGATGTGCACCCACGGCGTGTCGCGCGCGAAGTGCTTGAGGAACAGGCCGGCGGTGATCGCGCCGCCGAACCGCTCGCCGGTGTTGCGCATGTCGGCGACGCCGCTCTTGAGCTGCTCCTTGAGCTTCGGCTGGAGCGGGAGGCGCCACATATCCTCGCCGGCATCGCGCGCCGCGGCGAGCCAGGCCTGCACCAGCGCCTCGTGATCCGACATGACGCCGGCCGTGTGGGGGCCGAGCGCGACGACGCAGGCGCCGGTCAACGTGGCGAAGTCGAACATCTCGTCCGGCTTCACCTTCTGCCGGGCGTAGGTCAGCGCGTCGCCGAGCGTGAGGCGACCCTCGGCGTCGGTGTTGTTGATCTCCACCGTGGTGCCGTCCATCGCGCGCAGGACGTCGCCGAGCTTGTAGGCGCGGCCGGATACGAGGTTCTCGCAGCAGGCGGCGATCGCATGCACCTCGTACGGACTGCCGAGCTGCGCGACGGCGGCGACCGACGCGATCACGGCCGCGGCGCCCGACATGTCCGTCTTCATGTCCTCCATCGACTGGCTCGGCTTGAGCGAGTAGCCGCCGGAGTCGAACGTCACGCCCTTGCCGATGATGGCGACCTTGCGCTTCGCCTTCTTCGACGGCGTGTAGGTGAGGTGGATGAGCCGCGACTCCTGGTCGGACCCCTGTCCGACGGCGAGGAACATCCCCATGCCCATCTTCTCGCACTCGGCCGGGGTGTAGATCTTCACGCCGAGCCCGTGCTTCTTGGCGAGTGACTTCGCTTCCTCGGCCAGGCGCACCGGTGTCGCGTAGGCGGCCGGCTCGTTGATGAGATCGCGCGCGAGGCATACCGCCTCCGCCACCCGCTCGGCGCGCTCGATCGCCGCCTTCATCGCCCTGGGCGCGGGGCCTTTGCCCTTCTTGCCGCCGCCCTTGCCGCGCTCGGTCGTGAGCTTGACGGTGGCGATCGGGTCGGGCTTCTTCGCTTCCTCGCTCCGGTACTTCACGAACCGGTAGCTGCCGAGCAGGGCGCCCTCGACCGCCAGCTGGACGGCGCGATCTGCCTGCCGCGGTCCGACCGGCGGCAGCGCGATGATCACCTGGCGGGCGCCGGCGCGGCGGGCGACGCGGATCGCGGCGGCCGCAACATCGCGCAGCTTGCCGGCGTCGAAGCCATTCATCTCTCCCGCGCCGACCACGGCGATCGCGCGTGCGCCGCCGGTGCCGTTGCTCCGATCGGTGTACAGGACCTGACCCGGCTTCCCGGCGAACTCCTCCGCCCGTGCGCGCTGGAGCAGGTGGCCGTCGAGCGACTGATCGAGCAGTCGAACGAGGCCATCCTTCGCCGGATCGCCGTACGTGCAAACCACGAGCAGATCTGCATCGCTAGCGAGAGGTGAATCGGTAACGTAGTGGAACTCCATGGGCTCCAAATCGCAGGAAAGTCCCGCATTTATATGGGAACGACAGAGGGTTGTAAACAGGCTGGCGCCCGCCTCGAGCGATTGACATGCTCGGAGCCCACGAACTAGTGTCCGGATTGATTTGGCGTCATTGGCGCCCCGGAGGGAGATGGGCTTATGGCTGCGAGAAAGGTGAAGAGCTCGGTGAATGGGCGAGCCCGGAAGAAGAGCGCAAAGCCGTCGGTTCGCGGCGGCGCGAAGGGCAAGGCGTCGGCCAAGCGGACGCGCCGCGCCAAGACGAAGGCGTCGAGCGCGGTCAAGTCGCCACGCGCGCCGCGCCGCACCGAGACGGCGGTGGCCACGGTGACCGAGCGCAAGCCGGCCAAGAAGGCCGAGCGTCCGCAGCGTCCGCCGGCGGTCCTGCCGATCCCGCAGTCGACGTTTTTCTTCTAGTTGCGGGCGGCGACCGCCGAGTCGCCGACCCAGCGGGCCAGGCCTTGCGCATCGCGCAGCTTGGCCGGTGTATCGAACGAGACGAAACCGCGCTGGCAGGGCTCGAGCCACTCGGCCAGCCGCGCGAGGTCGTCGTCGCCGAGCGGGCGGCTCGGCCGTCCCATCCCGCCGACCCGGGCGTAGGCGATGTCACCGGGCGGCGGCGGACCGCCGTCGTCGAAGGCGTCAGCCGCCAGCGGGTCGCTGGCCGCGACCACACCGAGCTCGCGCGCGATGCGCGCGGCGAGCGCGGGGCGCCAGAGTCCGTCCGGCTGCCAGACGCGGACCAGGCCATGAAAGCGATCCGGACCCGCGACGTCCTCGAACAGGCGTCGCAGCCGGTCGCGGTGCGCGCTCGACGGCGTGAGCGAGGGCGGGGTCGTGAACAGCACGACGGCGGCGCCGGCGTGGCGGGCGCCGGCTGCGAGGAGCGCTGCGCGCGCGGCGACCGCGGCGCGATCGTCCGGCGACTCGGTCCCGGAAGCCGGCTCGCAGAGGTCGCGTGGCGCGACGACCGCGAAGCGTCCCGGACCGCCGGACTCGCTGCGCCAGCGGCGCATGATCCGCTCCGACGGCACCTCGTCGGCGGGCAGGCGCGTCTCCAGGAATCGAAGCTTCTGGAAGTACACGCGGCGCGACATGCCATGCGGAAGATCGACGCACCCGACGCAGATCACCCGCCGCTCCTCGTCCGCCGCGCTCTCTCCGTGCGCGCTGACCGTCTCCGATTCCGCCATTGTGATGAGTGAAGCGTAGCCGGTTCCCGGGGCCGGAAGCCATCGATTGACTGCCTCCACCCCGCCGCGTAGAGTCCGGCCTTGTGAAGGCAGGCGACCTCGAACGAAACCTCTCCCACCTGGTCGAGGTGACGAAGGCGGCCCGGGCCTGTCTCGCGACGGTCGAGGGCGAGGTGACCGCGCTGCGTCTCGAGCTGCACGGCGATGTACCGGGGACTCCGTCGGCCGGCATCGAGCGCGCCGCGCTTCCGATGGGGGCGGTGTACAAATGAAGTTCTTCATCGATTCCGCCGATATCAGCGAGATCAAGGAAGCCGCCTCGATGGGCATCATCGACGGCGTCACCACCAACCCGTCGCTGGTCGCCAAGACCGGCCGCAAGTTCCGCGACACGCTGCTCGAGATCTGCGACGTGGTGAAGGGGCCGGTGTCCGCCGAGGTGGTGTCGATCAAGGTGGACGGCATGATGAAGGAGGCGCGCGAGCTCTCCGCGCTGCGCCCCAACATCGTGGTCAAGATCCCGCTCCTGCCGGACGGCCTCAAGGCGGTCAAGATCTGCGCCGAGGAGGGGATCCACACCAACGTCACGCTGTGCTTCAGCGCCAACCAGGCGCTGCTCGCGGCGAAGGCGGGCGCGACGTACATCTCGCCGTTCGTGGGACGGGTGGACGACGTCTCGTCCGACGGCATGAGCGTGGTGGCCGACATCCTCGAGATCTACGAGAACTACGACTTCGACACCCAGGTGCTGGTGGCCTCGGTGCGCCATCCGATGCACGTCCTCGAGGCGGCCAAGATGGGCGCGCACGTGGCGACCTGCCCGCTCGCAGTGCTGCTCCAGCTGACGAAGCACCCGCTCACCGACATCGGCCTGCAGAAGTTCCTGGCCGACTGGGAGAAGGTCCCGAAGTAGCTCAGCCGTCGTCTGGGCGGTCGGCCCGGTCGGGAACGATGACCGACCACGGCGGCCCGATCGGACCGCGAAGTCCTTCGTATCCGGTGCGCAGGAGCTCGTCCACGATCTCGTGGATGGGTGGGAAGTCGTCCGGGCGCTCGAGCAGCTCGAGGACGACCCGCTCGACCAGTCCGATGTGCATGTAGGCGACGACCAGCGGATGGCAGCGGCGGACCACTCCGAGCTGCATGGCGAGCTCCAGGTTCTTCACCTCCGCGTCGGCGATCTCGCGGTAGAAGCGCTGGAGCAGCGCGGTCAGCTCCTCGTCCACGCCGAGCGACTCGCGATAGGCGAGCCGGGCGAGCTGTCGGTTCTGCTGCACCGTCTCGAGCAGGCCGACGGCCCCCGACCGGACCTTGTCGAAGTAGTCGGCCGGCGACGGCGTCTGCTCGGTCACCAGGTCGACGAACTGCTTGATGAGGGTGAGGAAGCTGCGGATCACCTCGAGGTAGATCTCGCGCTTCTCGCTGAAGTAGAGGTAGAAGGTGCCCTTGGCGACGTCCGCTGCGCGCGTGATGTCGTCGACCGTGGTCTCGTGATAGCCCTTCTCGGCGAAGAGCGAGCGAGCGGCCTGGAGCAGCTGCTGGCGCCTCTCGGTGGATCCCACCCCGCTCGCGCCCCGCCCCTTGGACATGACCGGTCGATCATATACCGTCCCTCTCCTCATGCGGCGCGCCTTCTCGGTCGCGGTCTACGCCCGCCGGTGCGACCGGGTGCTCGTCATCCATCACCGGCGGCTCGGCACCTGGCTGCCGCTCGGTGGCGAGCTGGAACCGGGGGAGACGCCGCTCGAAGCGGCCGCCCGCGAGCTCCGCGAGGAGAGCGGGCTCGAGGGGGCATTCCCGCGCCTCGTCGGGGCATGCGACGGCGTACCGCCCGGGCTCATCGGCTACGAGGAGCACACGGCCGGCAGCAAGGGCCTGCACATGAACTTCGTGTTCGTGGCGGACGTCGACCCGACCGCGCAGGTGGCGCCCAATCACGAGTTCGCGGAATACCGCTGGGCGTCGAAAGGCGAGCTCCTGGTGCTGGATTCGCCGGTGAACGTCCGCGAGTTCGGCCTGCTCGCGCTCGACGCACGGCACGCCGGCTGATGGCGCGGCGGCGACAGCACGTCAACCCGCTCGGCCTCGGCTTCGAGTCGTTCCGCGGGCGCCGCCCCGAGCTGCCTGCCGGCCGGCCGGTCGAGATCGAGATCGGCTGCGCCGAGGCCCAGTTCCTGTTCGAGCGGGCCGCGCGCGAGCCGGACCGCACCTACGTGGGGCTCGAGATCCGCCACGAGCTCGTGGACGATGTGAACCGGCGTGCCGAGCGCGACCGGCTGCCGGTGCGCGCGGTCTTCGGCCACGCCAACCATCACCTGGTCGACCTGTTCCCGCCCGGCCGGGTCGCCCGCGTGTTCGTGAACTTTCCCGATCCGTGGTTCAAGCGGCGTCACCACAAGCGGCGCCTCATGGACGAGGAGCTGGCGCGCGACATCCACTGCGTGCTCGAGCCGGGCGGCGAGCTCCTCTTCCAGTCGGACGTCTGGCAGGTCGCGCTCGACGCCATGGCCGTCCTCGACGCCCTCGACCATCTGTACGTCAACGCCGCCGGCCCCTGGTCCTTCTGGCGCGCCGCGAATCCCTATGGCGCTCGCTCGTGGCGCGAGGCTCACTGCGAACAGGCCAACCTGCCCATCTGGCGGCTGCTGTATCAGAAGATTTGAACCGCGAAGACCCTTCGCGTGTTCGCGGTCAACCCAACTCCAGCGCCAGCTCCTCGAGCTCGCGGGCGCGGTCGCGGAGCTCGGCGGCGTGCTCGAACTCGAGGTTGGCGGCGGCCTCGCGCATCTCGGTGCGGAGCTTCTTGACCGCGGCGAACAGCTCCTCCTTGTCCT
>Ga0310810_10012331_pt1 | contig 10040 bp, 8 predicted proteins | sample NCmetagenome_FD_207641 | JGI IMG/M metagenome (GOLD analysis project Ga0310810, IMG submission 207641) | Soil microbial communities from experimental microcosm in Duke University, North Carolina, United States - NC | ecosystem: Engineered > Artificial ecosystem > Soil microcosm > Unclassified ...
CTTATGCATTTTCGCATTCGATTCATTTGTAGATTTCCTCAAGGAACCTCGACAGATATCCATGCGGAAGCCTGCCAACGATTCCTCTCCCCTGAGCATAAAGCTACAGATACGTTATTATTGTTCTGCTCGATAGCAAGGACGCGACCTATCTTAATGTCAAAAAGGAATTGTCGCGTCGAGCGAGAATAAAAACTGATCCTTCCTTCCATTGAAAGGACGGAATTCTTCATCAATTCCCTCTGCCCTGTCATACCGGATATTCGGGCGGATATTCAACTTCTGCGCCAGTTTCCAATCCATTTTCAGTCTTTTTGCTGGCTTCCAGTTCATGCCCAGCGTAACCTGATAATAATTGGCGGGCGCGCCGATGAATGGTTCGCTGCCGGCAAAGCTGACTCCCTTGTTGTTAAGCGCAGAGAGTATTCGATAGGGCGAAAAGACGCGCCAGCCGTTTCTATCATTGAACCGTTCGGCGCGCATGCCGATAGATAAGTCTTTGAAAAGGTCATAGGTCAAGTGCGTATTGACGCTATACCACTCGGCATTTCCGATCTTGTCTGCCAGATTAATTTTCGCGGCCCAGCCATGAGTGTGGTGCACAACCAGATGTGTTTTAGGCGTGATCCTGTGCTGCAACACGGCGCTGTACATGAGCCACGGCTGGTTCGTCGCCGTCTCTCCATAGGTGCCGCCGATGTTGGCTGAAGTTCTTTTATCGTCGCTGGTCCAGATAACGCTGGCCAAGCCGCCCCAGTTATCCAACTGCTTATCGAAACCCCCATCCCAGCCGCCAGTAGCGCTGCCCGTCGTGGCCCCCGCTATGGCGGACCAATTCGCGTTGACCGTATAGTTGCCCATCAAGCCGGTGTGGGTGAAGGGCTCACCGCTATTCAGGATATAGGCATGGGTATAGAAAAAGTTATCGGGCGCGGGAACCGTCTCATAGCCTAGTGGAGTATAGAAATGACCGGCCTTGATATTGAGGCCATTCCCTATGGGGACGTAGGCTTCCAGATAAGCCTGCGGAAGGGCAATGCCGTAGGTACGGGTCGATTTACAGCATAAGTTGAGATCCCAGTTGCCCCTCTGCGAAGGCTCGCCGGTATTTTCGTCAAATGCGGAAATTCCGAATGCCTGGGTATAAATGGCATCGGTACCGAAGAAAAAATCGAACCGGCCGCCTACACCCCATTCCGAACCTTCCGAAGGTACCGCACGCTGCAGGAACAAATTGAACTGATTCAACTGGAACTCGTTCGCGCGATCGGCAAAAGTGACAGTCCCGTTATATCCGTCAGAGGGATTATTCGCGTTGTAAGTTATGCCTCCGTTAATCCAGCCGCCTACCTCCATACCACTGTCTTTCCAAAGCGAGGTCAAGCTGTTCGCATGCACGGTGCCTGAGCCCAGAATGATCAATAACAAGAGCCTCAAGGCGATCATTATTGGTTTCGCATATTTCGAAATAAGCCCGCTGCACGATCGCTTATTTATTGGTTTCACCTCCGCGCCGCTGAACCTGTGGCACGCTCCGTACGATTTAAAGTAAGGGACCAGCACTCGCAGAAAGTCGCTATTTCTTTCTGGAGGCGCCCTTTTCAAATTATTTCCCTCCTACAACGGTTATTGAAAATGCCATCGTCTCCTACCCCAGAAATAACTTGTAAGCCGGATTATTGCTCTCGTCCCAGTAATGATTGTCGAGCTGGTTGAGGAAAGCTTTAAAATCCGCTTTCTCTTCAGGCGGCACCTCGATCCCGACAAGCACGCGGCCATAGTCAGCGCCATGGTTGCGGTAATGGAACAGACTTATATTCCAGCGATGGCTCATGCTGTTCAGAAATTTCATGAGCGCTCCCGGCCGATCTGGAAACTCAAAACGATAGAGGAGCTCATTCTTGATTTCACGGGCGCGCCCACCTACCAGATGGCGTATGTGCAATTTGGCCATCTCGTTGTCGCTAAGATCCAAAGTGCATAAGCCGCTTTTCTCCAAGTCATTGATCAGGCTGGCAGCTTCCTCGCGATCACGAACCGACACGGCGACAAATACATGTGCTTCCTTGGGATCGGCGTAACGGTAATTGAACTCCGTTATGCTCTTCGCTCCCAGCATGGCGCAAAACTTCTTGAAACTGCCCGGCTCCTCGGGAATGGTTACAGCCATTACGGCTTCGCGGTGCTCCCCCAGTTCTGCGCGTTCGGACACATGACGCAGACGGTCGAAATTCATGTTCGCCCCCGATGCGATTGCAACCAGACTCTTGCCATGTATGCCCTCGCGCTTGACGTATGCCTTTGCCCCGGCAATGGATAGCGCGCCTGATGGCTCAAGAATTGCCCGGGTATCCTCGAATACATCCTTTATAGCGGCGCAGATGGCGTCTGTATCCACCAGAATAATTTCATCCACCAATTCACGGCACAGGCGAAAGGTTTCCACGCCTACCTGCTTCACTGCAACGCCATCCGCAAACAACCCGACTTGCGGAAGCCTAACCCGGCGTTTCTTCAACAGTGACCGGTACATGGAATCCGCATCGACGGGTTCGACGCCGATCACCTTGATTTCGGGATAGAGTCTCTTCACATACGCTGCGATGCCTGAGATAAGTCCACCTCCGCCTATCGGCGCAAATATTGCATAAATGGCGCCGGTATGCTGGCGCAGGATTTCCATTCCAATCGTACCCTGACCGGCAATGACGTCAGGATCATCATATGGGTGTACGAACGTGGAATGATGCTCTTCGGCAAATTTCAGTGCATGCGCATAGGCTTCGTCATAAGAGTCCCCATGCGTCACTACGGTCGCGCCACGTGCCTGCACCGCCTGCATTTTGATTTGAGGCGTGGTGACGGGCATTATGATGGTCGCCTGGCAATCAAGCCGTTGTGCTGCGAGCGCCACCCCCTGCGCGTGATTGCCTGCAGAGGCTGTCACGACGCCGCGCTTGAGTGCCTCGGAGGGAAGCTTGACCATTTTATTGTACGCGCCGCGCACCTTGAATGAAAAAACCTCCTGCATATCCTCGCGTTTCAGAAATAGCTGATTGTTTAACCGCGCAGATAGGTTTGGTGCGAGCTCCAGCGGGCTTTCTATCGCGACATCGTAGACCTGTGCGGTAAGAATTCTTTCGAGGTAATTATTTCTCATCTGATTCGGCATATTCCCTGCTTTGGAACAGGATTTTAACATGCCAGGAAACATCTAACGTCGAGCTTCGTTGTTAAAATTGGCGGATAAGGTTATCCTGTAAAGAAATTTATCCTTTATCCTTGAATTAACCTCCATGACGCAAGACGAACAAAAACGCGCGGCTGCCCAGGCCGCCATTCAGCATGTGGCAAGCGGTAGTATCGTAGGCGTGGGGACAGGCTCAACCGTGAATTATTTCATAGACGAGTTGGGGAAAATCAGGCATAAAATCGAAGGGGCGGTGGCAAGTTCAGAAGTTACTGCCGCGCGTCTTCGCGCACAGGGTATCGAAGTCATCGATTTGAATAGCGTCGATCTATTGCCGGTGTACGTAGACGGCGCGGATGAAATTACCGAGCACCTGCATATGATAAAAGGGGGTGGAGGGGCGCTGACGCGGGAAAAAATCGTCGCGGCGGTAGCTAAAAAATTCGTCTGCATTGCAGACCAGAACAAGCTCGTCAGGGTTCTTGGAAAATTTCCATTGCCCGTAGAAGTTATTCCCATGGCGCGCAGCTATGTTGCGCGCGAGATAACGCGTCTCGGAGGTCAACCGGTACTACGCCGGGGTTTCACCACTGACAACGGCAACGTGATCCTCGATGTGTACGGAATGCAGATCTTGAATCCGGTCGAACTGGAAACGGAGCTCAATCAGTTAACCGGTGTGGTGACCAACGGCCTGTTCGCCAGACAGGGTGCAGATATATTGCTTCTAGGCACCGACAGCGGCATTCGGACAATCGTCGCCTGATGCTGGCAGCAATAAAATTGTCATAATCCATAAGTAATATTTTTAGATTCGCCGGATCAACGGATGCGATCAAAGGTGTGTAATGGCAAGTAGCGAACACATATCCAAACAGTTTGATGCAGACCTCGAAGCCGTCCGCACCCGCGTGCTGCACATGGGCGGATTCGTGGAGGAGCAGATCGAGAAAGCCATCGAGGCACTCACCAGCGGCAATGATAGCCTGATCGAAAACATTATTGCCAATGACCATCGCGTCAATGCAATGGAAGTATCAATAGATGAAATTTGCAGCCAGATCATAGCGCGGCGCCAGCCGGCCGCCGGCGATTTGCGCATGATCATGACAGTGATCAAGACCATTACTGACCTGGAGCGCATTGGAGACGAAGCGGAAAAGATCGCGCGCATGGCCAAGCTGATCTACGAAACCGACCGCATGCATATGCCGCGCTTCATCGAGATCAGGCACGTGGCCCACATTGCCATGGAGATGCTGCGCAAATCTCTGGATGCGTTTGCCAGGCTGGATCTGACAGCCGCTGCGCAGGTTGTGCGGCAGGATGAGCAGGTGGACGAAGAATTCCGCTCCATCATGCGCCAGCTCATCACTTTTATGATGGAAGATCCGCGTAAAATTTCTACCGCGCTGGAAATCCTGTTTATAGCAAAAGCAATCGAGCGTATTGGTGACCACGCGAAGAACATGTCCGAGTACGTGGTTTACATGGTAAAGGGCCGGGATGTGCGCCATGTAACGGTTGAAGAGATCGAGCGCGAAGTAAGGGAATAACGCCGAGCCCTGAAACATCTTCGGCGAGGGCCAGGTTACAAAAGACCGATAGACCAGGCGAGATTGTCCCCAGATTTCCTTAATTCGGATTCGTCTGAATCGGATTCACCTGAATAGCCATGCTCGCATACTCCACACTCGCAGCGGTAGACCTGGGCTCCAACAGCTTTCGTTTGCAGGTAGCACGAGTCGTGGGCAGACAGATATATCCGCTCGACAGTTTGCGAGAAATGGTGCGGCTTGCCGCCGGCCTGACCGCTGATCGCCGGTTGGATGAAGAGTCTCAGGTGCGGGCACTGGATTGTTTAAGGCGTTTCGGTGAACGGCTGAGAGGATTTCCTCCCCACGCCGTCCGCGCGGTTGGCACGAATTCGCTCAGGGTTGCAAAAAACGCAGCGGTGTTTCTGAAAAAGGCCGAGGCTGCCATCGGATTTCCTATCGAAGTTATCTCCGGGCACGAGGAAGCACGGCTGATCTACCTGGGTGTTGCCCACGGTCTCCCTGCTTCCATTAATAACAGATTGGTAATGGACATAGGAGGCGGCTCCACTGAATTTATCATTGGCCACCGGCTAAAGCCGATCAAGCTGGAGAGCCTCTACATGGGCTGTGTCAGCTATAGCCGGAGCTTTTTTCCGGACGGAAAAATCACGCGGGCAGCGATGCGCCGAGCAGAGCTTGCCGCACGCGGCGAATTGCAGGCGATTGCTTCCGACTTTACAGGGGAACATTGGCAGGAAGCGTTTGGCTCATCCGGCACCGTGCGTGCACTGGGTGATATCATAACCCTGAACAAGCTCGGCAGCGACGGCCATGAAGGTGACATTACCGCAGAGGGGCTGGAAGCTTTTCGCGACTATCTGCTCAAAGCCGGCGATGTCAGGAAACTGGAAATTGCCGGGCTGCGTGCCGACCGGGCGCCCGTAATTCCCGGCGGCTTCGCCATCATGTCCGCTGCATTTGCCGAGCTGGGCATCAGCCGCATGTCCCAAGCGATGGGCGCACTGCGCCAGGGCGTACTCTACGATTTGCTGGGGCGCTTTCATAAGCATGATATGCGCGAAATTACGGTCAGGCAGTTCATGCAACGCTACCGGGTGGACTCTGCCCAGGCGGCACGCGTGGAATCGCTGGCCCTGTTTCTGGCGCGGCAACTGCTGATAAATGCTGCTGACGAAGCGGAAAATTCCCTGCATATTCTCTCGTGGGCAGCACGCTTACACGAAGTTGGCATTTCGGTCGCACACTCAGGTTACCACAAGCATTCGGCATACATTCTCGGCAATGCCGATATGCCCGGTTTTTCCAGAAGAGAACAGGAGCGCCTGAGCGCACTCACGCTGGGGCATAGAGGCGCCCTCACGAAGGCGCGAGACTGTATTACTGATCCCGTCGATTTTGCTCTGCTGTTTGCGCTGCGACTGGCGGCGCTGTTTCACCGCTGCCGCAGCGATATTCAGTTGCCACGGCTGGAAGTGCGCCTGGGCAGCTCGGAGTTTATGCTGTTCATCGAGCCCGGATGGCTGGAACGTAATCCACTGACTGACACAGCACTGTCTGCGGAAATCGAACAATGGGCCGCTCTCGGCTTCAAGCTCCGGGTGAAGTATGATAAGGAAGGGCTCGATTCTTCCGATAAAGCGGCCCGAAGCACCGACGCTTAACGCTTCCCCCAGCGAACCTCTGAACAAATCTCACGCTGGCGGGACGACACAGCTTTGCGGTGATTTGTTTAGAGGTTCCTTAGAGTTTTTTCCTGTTCTCCTTCTTGGCCTTTAACTCATGGCTTCTCATTCAAAAAAAAGATCGGCCAAAGCAGGGTTGCCACCGGGCACGCTGGTCCATATAGGGGAAAAAAAATCTGCGGCTTCTCGCGTTATTCTGATGGACTATGATGAAAGCAGTATGCATGAAATCGAGGTAAACGCTGCTGAACTGTCCAATAAGATCAAGCTCGTGGAGGAAACCGCACGAACCATCTGGATCAACCTGAATGGACTGGGAGATATCGCTATGATGGAACAGATCGGGGCGTGTTTCAAGCTCCATCCGCTGGTTCTGGAGGATATCTTCAACACCGAGCAGCGCTCAAAGATAGAGGATTATGGCGACTATCTTTATGTGGTATTGAAAACCTTCGGCTACGAAAATCATAGCTTGCCCGAAAGACTGAGTTCGGATCAGATCAGCCTGGTGGTAGGAAAAAATTTCGTGCTTTCGTTTCTTGAAACGAATGGTTCCCAGTTCGAGGCAGTGCGTGAACGCCTGCGTTCGGGCAAAGGCCAGATCCGGAAATCGGGGGCGGATTTCCTGATGTATAGCTTGATTGATGCCATCGTCGACAGCTATTTTGTCATCCTTGAACGCCTTGATGAAAAAACTGAGGCGCTGGAAACGGAATTAATATCCAGTCCCCTGCCCAGCACGCTGCATTCGATTTATCGCCTCAAGCGCGAAAATGTTTTTCTTCGCAGATCGCTATGGCCGTTACGCGAAGTGATCAATTCGTTGCAACGCGGGGATTCGCCGTTAATGAGCAGCAATACGCTACTCTACCTGCGAGATGTATATGACCACACTATTCATATCATCGAATCGGTCGAATCACTGCGCGATCTGACATCAGGCATGCTCGATATCTATATATCCAGCATCAGTTATCGCATCAGCGCGGTAATGAAAGTACTTACTGTCATTACCACTATATTTATGCCGCTCACCCTGATTGCCGGCATCTATGGAATGAACTTCAAGCATCTGCCCGGGCTGGACTGGGACTGGGGCTTCTTTACCGTACTCGGGGTCATGGCTGCCATCTGCGTGGGGATGCTTGCGCTGTTTCGATGGAAAAAATGGCTGTAAGCAGAGTTATCAGGGGTTGCGCGGAATAAACCGCTAAAAGGAAGTTGAGGAAGTTTAAGGCGTTTAGGGTGTTTAGGGTGTTTAGGGCGTTTAAAACTCGAACACCTGCCCGCGCGTCAGCTTTTCAGGTCGGAATTCTCCGGCTGCCGCCTGAATTTCCGCCATGGTTGCATCTTCGTTACCAGGCTCCATGTGCGTGACGAGAAAGCGAACTGGCCTGTTGAGCTGTTTTAAACCCTGTGCCAGAAGTTGAGGGCGCATATGACCGGAAAATTCCGCGCCGGCGGTATTGCGGTTGAGGAAGGTCGCCTCGATCATCAAATAGCCGAGGTTGTCTATCGCGTTCAGGGACTCCCAGAATGGCTCATGGTAAGTCGTGTCTCCACTGAATACGAAACTGGCCCTGCCGCTATCGAATTGATAAGCCACTCCAGGCACCGCATGACGAGCCGGCAATGGCGTAATCCTTCTGCCCGCGAGCTCTACTGCATGGCCTACCTTAACAGGACTGAACCTTACATAAGGTTTATCAGGAGAAGGCAGCGCTGTGTAGTCCGGCCAAAGTCGAAAATTGAACACATCCTGTTTAAGTGCAGCAATGGTTTCAGGCAGGGCATAAACAGTTAGCGGTATATTACGGCGTGGCCCTACTGCATCCGCCAGCATGGGTAGTAATGCGGTATGATCAAGATGAGAATGGGTGAGGAACACTGCATGGATGCCGAGCATCTGGCTCAGCGTCAGATCTCCGGCGCCAGTACCTGCATCAATCAGGATGTCGCCATCCAGCATAAGGCACGTAGTCCTCAAATCCGCTGCAATGCCACCGCTGCATCCGAGTACCGTCAAGTGAATGATGTCCTCCTGATTTATATCCTGTTTGTATCCTCTAAATTCCGCCTGGCTACCTGCCCGGACTTGGAGAAACCATTATTTCTCAATAATCTCGATGCCGCCTCCAACCCTGAGTGTTCAACTACAGGGCTCAGGCTATGTCGAAGTAATTGAAGCCGCGCAGCTTTGTGCAGTGGGCGCCCATTCCCATGGCAGAACCTTGATTCCGCGAACACGCGCCCAGAATTGAATCAGGGCGCGCGACAGCCGGGGAACGTCCGGCAACATCCAGATTTCAGAGATGCGCTTTTCCTCGTGCCAGCTTCGCAGCATGAGCCTGATTAGCGCCTCCAGACCCAGAGCGTAGCCACGCATCTGCAAACAAAGGAGTAATCGCGCGGACCCCGGGGTAAGCCAATGAACATAGCCTCCTTCGCAAAATACATAATCGAGCGCATCGAGAAGACTCGAAGGAAAATGGGTCAGCGGACAGTTGCCCGACAACAACAGCACATTAAGTGACGCGTTGGGATAGCGCGAGAAATAAAGATCCCGGTTGCGCCTGACTAGTTGCATATATGATTGCCCCCGGCCAAATGATCCTCCCCCCTTGTGCAGAATGTGCGCGTCAGGATGCACGCCGAGCTGCCAGCCCCGCAGGTTAAGCCGGCGGCCGAGATCCGTGTCCTCATAATAACCGCGGCCGAAGGCAGCGTCGAAGCCGCCGATCTCAAGAAAAACGCTGCGCCGCATAAGGAAGGCATGGCCCCGAAGGCGGTGCGTGCGAACGTAACCGCCGGGCTTGCGTATGTACCGGTCCAGTTTATCCCTGGCATAATCATTTCCGGAGGGAATAATGACTGCAAGCTTTGGGTCAGCCGCAAGCGCTTCGTATAACCGTGGCAGGAAGTTCTCGGTTACTACTGTATCGGAGTTTAGCACCAGCACATAGGGTGCGTCTGAGCGGCTGACAGCCTCATTCACGGAAGCACCGAAGCCCTGATTCCTGGCTGCGTGATGAACATGAAGGCTCTCATACCGCAGGTTATCCAGCATTTCGCGCGTCTCAGCTCCGGACGCGTCATTCTGAACATGGACATATCGTATGGATTGACCGAGTAAAGCCACCACGGATTCGATACAGCGGCGAGTCAATGCGGGAGCGTTATAAACCGGAATCACTACATCGATAACTGGCATGGCTGACATAATGGCTGCGTGGCTAAGGGACCGCTTGAAAAGATAGTCGGAATGAAGATCAATCTCGTTATAATGTCCGATAAAAGAAGGTGGCCCTTATGTCTCATTTTGTCCCTTTTTTACCGTTCACGATGAGTAAGCAATTATTCCGCATTACTCCATTGTTTGACCCAAGTAATATATTCAGACCCGTTCCCAGAAGAAGAAATTCCTTATTGTACACTGGGGAATAGTCATTTAATAGCACAGCTCTTTGCGTTTCTCATCAGGTTACTTTCCCCCCGGCTGAAATCTGCTAAATCTGCTTTAGGCTCTCGCGGAGTCACGCCGCTAGTGGTAGGATAGCGACCCTGAAGAGGGTCTTGGTAAACGCCTCGGTAGACCACCTGGCAGGCCGG
>Ga0310810_10012332_pt1 | contig 10040 bp, 10 predicted proteins | sample NCmetagenome_FD_207641 | JGI IMG/M metagenome (GOLD analysis project Ga0310810, IMG submission 207641) | Soil microbial communities from experimental microcosm in Duke University, North Carolina, United States - NC | ecosystem: Engineered > Artificial ecosystem > Soil microcosm > Unclassified ...
CGGAAGGTCAGCGGCTCGAGCAGCTCGATCATTCAAGCGGTATTCGAGCCCCGCCAGAGCCGCCGGAAGCGACACGGCCCCGGGAGCCATTGCCTCCCGGGGCCATGTCGTTCTCTCGCTACTGGCTACCGACTACCCGCTACCACCTGCTCGGAGGTGTCGTCGGTGTCGATTCAGAACGCCACCACTCCCTCGATCATGAAGCCCTTGAACTGGCCGCCGCTGCGGATGTCGCTGGTCGGGAAGGCCTCGTACTTCTGGTTCACGAACTCGATCTTCGAGAGGACGTTCGGGGTGACGAACCAGCCGCCACCGAGCTGCGCGCGCTTCACCGTGATGTCGTTCGCGATGCCGGCGAGCTCGCCGTTCACGGTGTTGTAGCGGCCGCCGACGTAGAGCTTGTTGTCGGCGAAGCGGTAGAGCCCTTCACCCACGAGCTGGCGGAGCGTCCGGCGGTGCGTCTCGTTCGCCGCGGCACCGGTCATGGTCTCGACGTTTCCGAAGAGCTCCACGCCGCCGACCTTGACGAAGGGGTTCACCACGAAGGCGGTGACCATGTTCCGCATGCCCGACTGGATCGCGCCGCTCCAGGCCTGGGCGCTTTCGGTGGACAGCGTATTCTCGATCACGTCGTAGTACCGCGAGCCTGCCCGGTCACCGCTCGTCAGCGTGCCGCTGGCCGACCGGTCCTTCTTGTACATCGAACCGGTGAGCCGGACGCGGACGTCGTTGGTGAGCTGCTTGTCGACGCCGAGCTTGGCGAGGTAGGTGGGGCCGCGCTTTCCTGGCGCGGTGACCTGACCCTTCACCTCACCGCCCGTCATCCCGTACATCGCGAGGAAGCCGTTCTTCCGGAAGTACGCCTCGGCGCCGATTTCCGTCGTGAAGGCGTCGATCACGAAGTTGCCGACGAACGGGTTGTACATCGTCATGCCGTTGTCGCTGCGGCGGAAGTGCTCATCGCCGTAGTTCACCTCGAAGTGTCCGACCTTGAGGGTCGCGACCTGCATGATCCGGTCGAGCAGCTTGCTCTCGATCGGCGAGGCGTCGATGAGGAAGTAGCCGTCCTTCACCCAGCTCTCGTTGTGGTGCCGCGCCGAGGCGTAGGTCTCGACGGCGACGCGGATGCCGCGCGCGAGCTGGACGTTGAGGTACAGGTTCGCGTCGGCGTTGTTGAACCCGGAGCCGATCGGGATGAGCTGGTTCAGGTCGACGCCGTCCGCGTTCAGCTTCGGAGTGGCGGCGTTCTTGTGGGTCAGGTTCTGGAACTGCTGCGCGAACGCGCCGCCCCAGGAGAGCTTGAACCCGGTGTACGCCGCGCCCGGCTCCTTCGGCGATTCGAAGACGTTGAGTCCGCGCTGGTCCGGCGCACGCATGTGCTGGATCTCGATCGCCGGCGCGTAGTACCGGGCGACCTTGGGCGTGGACTTCGTGGCCGGCTGCGTGTCGGGCTTCGCCGCGGCGGTGACGCTGTCGCTCTTGACGACGCTGTCCGTGGTGGCGACGGTGACGGTCGGCTGCTGCGCGAAGGCGGGAGTCGCCGACAGCAGCGCGGCGAGGATGAGATATCGAGTGGTGGTCATGGTCTGGGTTCCTCGAGTGAGGAGTGGTGGGTCCGTCAGCTCTTCAGCAGCAGGTCGAAGTTGACCCTCACGCTCTCGGCGACCTTGATCCGGCCGAACATCAGCGAGGGCGGCTTCAGGCCGTATTCCGTCATCTTCAGCGGGTAGCTCCCGGTCACGTGGAGCATTCCGTCCTGGGGCTTGCCAGCGGCGTCCATCGTGATGGTCTTGGTGACGCCACCGAGCTCCAGGGTCCCCGTGATCGTGCCGGCGATGCCGTCGGCCTGGCGGGTCACGTCGTAGCTCGTGACGCGGAAGTCGATCGTCGGGTTGTCGCTCACCTTGAGCGCCTTCTTCATGTGCTCGTTCATCGTGCCGTTGCCGCAATCCATCCGCTCCGCGGGCACCGTCACGTGGACGGCGGTGATCCCCTTGTCGCCGATGAGCAGCGCCGCGATGGCATTCGGCCCGTTCGCCTCCACCGTCGCCTTTACTTCACCCGCCTTGCAGCTGAAGCCGCGGATGGTGGAGGTGCCTTCGATCCAGAGGCGGCTCTGCGGCTGGAGCACGAGCTGCTCGTTCGCGACCGTCCAGGCCCCGGAGGCCGGAACGGTGATCGCCAGAGCGAGCAGAGTGGTTCTGAGGTTGGTACGCATGGGTCGGGTCTCCTTGACTTCCGACTTGGTCTCTCACGTCGAACGCGTGTCGTTCTTCGCGGGTCCAAATTGGCATTTCGAGCTGCTCGGGTCCGTGGGGCGAAGTGCGGAACCTTCTCGGTGCTTCCGCCCCGCCGGGCCGGGGGATCTCCCGACAGGGCACCGCTCCGCTCAGCGGCGCGCGAGACGCGCCGGGCAGAGGGTGTCGCCCCCCGCGTCGGCGAGGGTGAGCACCACGGTCCCCGCGTCGGGGATGGTGCTCTCGATGCGCACCGGGATGCGGCAGCGGTCGTCGGAGATGGAGAACCGGATCCGGCCCTCGCCGCGGTAGTGCTCCGGATCGCGAACGCGCATCTCGACGACCACCGTGCCGAACACCCCCGCGGCCGTGGTGACCTGCTCGTGCCCGAGCACGTGCACGATCGTGGGGCTCCGCTCGGCGTCGAAATGGCGCGCGAAGCGCAGCGTCGAATCGGCGGTGAGGGGAAGGGTGCGGACGAAGTAGATGAACGAGAGCTCGTCCAGCGGCGCGCTGGTAGGGCTCGCTCCGCTGGCGCCGTTGTCCGCCGTCCAGCGCCGCTCATCCGGAAAGAGCTCCACCTTCTCGTCGTGCCGGGCGAGCAGGCGGCGCTCCTTCTTGGTGAACCGCATCGCCGCCATCCGCTCGGGATCCAGCCAGGAGGTGGAGCGCTGGCTCACGGTCATCGGGCCGACGCGTGCCGAGAAGTCGAAGTGGAGCTCGTAGGTGGAGACGCCGCGGACGTCGACCGGCCCGGCGATCCACATCGTCCCCTTCCCGCCGATGCCCCTCACGCGCCCATCGTAGGTGAGCCGCTCGCCGATCGCGAAGGGGAGGGCACTCGCGCTCTGCGCGCGCACGGCCGCCGGAATTGCGACGCCGAGCAGTGCGAGCGCGATCACGAAACGGTGGGTGCGGCTCATCGTCGAACTCTCCTCGCGAGCGAACGAGAGAAGAGTCGCCGGCGAGGGATCGAGTCGCCGTCGGGCGGAGTACCACCGGTGGGCGGAGGAATGCTCACACCATGTCGGGAACCTTCCTCATTGCCGAGTCCGCCAGCCTCTGTGTCGCGAGTAGCGCAGCGGGGGTTCGGGCTGTAGAGTCTCATTACGCGGGGCCCGCTCCCGCGTTCACCCGGCGCGACGGAGCGTGGGCGTGCGACGGTTCCCGGTTCTCCTCATGACGGCGTTCGCGGCGACCGCCTGCCATCGCGGGCATTCGCCGGGCGCATCGTTCGCGGGCGCCGCCCTGCTGGAGCCGCCATCCGAGGCCGAGGCGGCGCACGACGAGCTGCTGCGTGCCGATCTCGGACGTGCGGATTCCGTGGCGCGGAGCGGGATGCCCGATGGGCTCGTCGCCAACCTCACCTCGGACGTCATCTACCTCCGAGGTGGCCTCCCGATCGTGCGTGGACGGATCGCCGCGCGCGCGATCGTGGCGGCCGAGTCGCTCGCCTCGCCCTTCGCCGTGCGATGGCAACCGGTGCGGGCCGAGACCAGCCGCGACGGGAAGAGCGGCTACAGCTACGGTTACACGATCGTGAGCACCGCGGCGGCCGGGTCACCGGCGATCCGGATCGACCGGTACATCGCCTTCTGGCGACGTCTACCGGAAGGGTGGCGGATCGCGGGGTATGCCGAGACCTACGGAAGCCCGCCGACGGACATCGTGCTTCCCGCCGATGCGGCGACGTCGGCGATTCCCGACGTGCCGATGTCGCGCGTCACGGGGCCGCTCGACGCGGTGCGCGCGGCCGATACCGAGTTCTCGCGCGCCGCGGCGCAGGTCGGCACCGGCGAGGCGTGCGGCCGCTACGCGGCCGACGACGCGCAGATCTTCTCCGGCCCAGGTGAGTTCATCAGCGGGCCGCGCGCGATCAGCCAGTCGTTCGGTGCGCCGACCGAGAAGAACTCGCTCGTGTGGCACCCGGTCGCGGGTGAGGTCGCCGATTCGGGGGACCTCGGCTTCACCGTGGGGAACGCCGTGTTCACCGGTTACCGTGAGGACGGCACGAAGGTCGAGCGGTTCTCGAAGTACCTCACCGTGTGGAAGCGCCAGCGCGACGGAAGCTGGCGCTACGTGGTGGACGGCGGCAGCTCGCGCCCGAAGTAGTCGGCGCCGGCGCTCCGTGCGCCACCTGCACGCTACGCCACGAAGAGCGCGACGATCGCGCCGACCCGGACCGCGTCGAGGGGCTCGTCGAGCGCTTCGGAGGCGGTGGTCGCGCCACCGACCTGCGACGCCGCGGCGCCCGCGTCGATCGCACCGACGACGACGTTGGCCTCTCCGTCGTACACGGGCTGGAGAACAGGCGGCAGGTCGTCGCGCGAATCACCGGTGATCCAGCTCTTCTTTCCGCGCAGGCGGCGTACCTCCGCGGCGTGCCGTCCCTCGACCGAGTGGATCGCGAGCAGGGTCACCAGCGCGGGCAGGTCAGTGAGGAGCTCGGCGAGCTGGCCCTTGTACGCGCGGACTCCGAGATCTTCGGCGGCCTGCGCGAGCATCGTGAACGTCGCGTACTGGTCGACGGCGAAGGCGAAGCCGGGAATCGCGCCCTTCGCCGTGAAGTCGAACGTCGGCCGCGCGGCGGGAACGCCGCCGCGCTCGGTGATCAGCGCCGAGAGCGAGGACACGTGCGCGACCTCCTGCTGCGAGAGCGTCCCGATCACCGCGGCGTCGCTCGCCGGTACGAAGGCCGGATCGACGAGCGCGCGCGAGTAGAGCTCCGACTGCAGATGGGCCACCTGCAGCAGGAGCTGCAGCGCATCGATCGCGTCGCGTGTATCAGCCATTGGCGTTCGGCCCGTCCACGAAGCCGGCGGGGAGCGCGAGAAAGCCGATCCGGTCCACGATCTGCCCCTGCAGCGCCGTGGCGGCGGTGGGCGGCGAGAAGAGATCGTCCGTCGCTCCCGGCGCGAACGCGCCCGTGAGCGGATCGAGCAGATCGCGGATGACGGCGGCGTGCCGGCCCTCCACCGACACGATGCGCGCCAGCAGCGCGAGCGAGTCGGCGCCCTGGAGATACTGCGCGACGCCGTCGTACGTGGCGACGCCGAGGTCCTCGATCGCCTTCGCGCGCGCGAGCACGTCCGCGCGCTTCGTGAAGTCGAGTCCCCCATACGTCGGCGAGACGGCGAACGAGCCGTCGGCGCCGAGCGTGGCGCTCAGCAGCTCGCGATGCACGACCTCGTGGTTGGCGATGTCGCTCAGCACGGCCTGGTCGGCAATGGAGAATCCCGACGACGCGAAGGCGGCGACGATGCGCGAGTAGAAGTCGGCCTCGAGCTGCTCGAGCACGAGCGCGAACTGCAGCACGGCGACGTCGCCGCGCGAGAAGTCGATCACCAGCGGCTCGCCGCTGCCGGGCGCTCCGGTTCCGGTGACCGCGCCGGCGTCGGAGCCGCAGGCGGAGAGCAGGCCGGGAAGGAACAGGAGCGCGCCGCCCGCGCCGACGAGACGCAGGAAGTCGCGCCGTGTCGGCGGCGCATGCAGCTGGGCGGCGTCGGAGATCTCGATGCGCATCGAGGAAAGGTATCGCGTCGGCGGCGCGAGCGGATTGACGAACGCCGGCGTTCGGCGCGAGCTTCCCGCCATCATGGGGATGGCGAGGATCGTGCGCGCGTGGCTGGCCGCGTCATTGGCGGGTGTGGTGGCGTGCGCGAGCGGCAGGATGCCCGCGCCGGCACCGGCGCCTTCCGCGCCGCGGCCAACCCCACCGTCGGAGCCGGTGCCCGTCCGCGCCGACAGCGCGCGAGTCGCACCTGCACCTGCCGCTCCGGTCGCGGCGCCGAGGCCGGTGAGTCGCACCGATTCGCTGCCGGCCCACGCGCTGCACGCGCCGGTGCGGGTGTGCGCCGGTGGCGACGTCACGCTCGGCACGAACCTCGACACGGCGTGGGCACGCGTCGCGGAGCGCCGGCTCCGCACGCGCTACCACCAGCGCGACGACCCTGCCGCGCTCGCGGCGCCGCTGCGCGCCCTGCTTCCCGACGCCGACGTGGTGCTGCTCAACGTGGAGTCGGCGATCGGCGCCGGTCCTGCGCCGCAGAAGTGCGGGCCGCGCTCGACGCGCTGCTTCGCCTTTCGCGCACCACCCGCCAGCGCGCGGGCGTTGCGCTCGCTCCTGCCCGCGGGCGTCGTGGTCGGCAACGTGGCGAACAATCACGCGCGCGACGCGGGGAGCGAGGGACGCGACAGCACGATCGCCGCGCTCGCGCGGGCGGGGGTGCTCGTGACGGGCGCGGACTCCGAGGCGACCGGGGTGCCGCTTCGGTCGGGCGACACGGTCGGCGTGCTCGGATTCTACACCTCGGATTCGACGCCCGACGCACGCGACACGGCGAGCGTGCGCCGGCTCGTCTCGCGCGCGGCGGACCGCTACCCGGCGGTGATCGTGACGATGCACCTCGGCGCCGAGGGGCGCGAGGCACAGCGGACGACCGACGCGCCCGAGCGCTATCTCGGCATCGACCGAGGGAATCCGGTAGCGTTCGCCGACGCGGCGGTCCGCGGAGGCGCGTCGCTGGTGCTCGGCCATGGGCCGCACGTGCTGCGCGCGATCGAGTGGCGTGAGCGCGGCGCACTGATCGCGTACTCGCTGGGAAACCTGCTCACCTACGGCCCGTTCAGGCTGCACGAGCCGGCGAATCGGAGCGCGCTGCTCTGCGCGACGCTCGACAGGACCGGACGGGTACGCGACGCCGAGCTTCATCCGACGATGCAGCTCGCGCCGGGAGTGCTGCGGCGCGACCGCGGCCGCCGCGCGCTCGCGCTGGTGGATTCGCTGGGGCGGCTGGACTTCCCGGAAACCGCGGCGCGCGTGGGTGCCGACGGCGTGCTTCGGGCGCGGCGCGCGGGCGAGTCAGCCGGCGCGCCGCGGTAGTGGGATCAGCCCGGGCCGTCGGCGGTGGAGTCGGCGTCGGTGCCGGCGACGACGCGGCGCACGCCCCGCCACGCCTTGATCAGCGGCGAGCCGGTGCGCGACAGATCGCTCTCGATGACGCGCCCCGCCACGCTGCTCGCGTGCACGTACCGTCCGTTGCCGACGTAGATGCCGACGTGGCTGATCTTCGACTTGCCGCGCGTGGCGAAGGTGAGGAGATCGCCGGGCCGCAGGCGGTCGCGATCGCGCGAGACCTCGCGGCCGACGCGCGCCTGCTGCGCCGCGGTGCGCGGGAGCTTCACGCTGAGGGCGGCGAGGACGTACTTCACGAGGCCACTGCAATCGAAGCCGCCGTCGGGACTCGTGCCGCCCATGACGTACTTCGTGCCGATCTGCGCGCGGGCGAGCGCGACGAGCGAGTCGCGGACGTCGTGCACCGACTCGCTGAACGCGGCGAACGGCTTGCGCGAGCCGCGCGCGATGACCGAATCGGCGCGGGCCACCGTCTGCGCGCGCGCCGGCAGCGCGAACGCGACGACGAGCATGCACCCGAGGAGCGGGCGCACGACACGAGGACACGTGCGAGCGGCGTGACGGATCGGCAATCGCATGCTGAACGGCGTGACGAAACGGTCGAAATGCGCAGCGCGCGGAGGTGTGCACCGGCGCGCGCTGGCACGGATGCTAGGAGGAAGGCGCGCCGAGGTCAACCACGAATCGCGCCGCCAGCCCGTGTGCGTATGGACGATGTGATGCGCGTCACGCAACGACGGTGACGCGGGGCAGGGACGTCAGCGGATGTCGAGCAGCTTGTGGGTCTGGAGGCCGAGTCGCCAGCGAGGGTGCGCGAGACAGTAGGCGAGCGCCGCGCGCACGTTGCGTCGGGTCTCGGCCGGATCGCGCGTGTCCATCGGCTGGAGGATGAAGTCGTCGAAGGCGAGATGCTCGAAGCGCTCCGGTTGGGCGGCGGGCTCGCGCTGCGGATAGACGAGCTTGAGCTCCGTGCCGCGCGTGAGCACGAGCGGCGCACCGGCCTTGGGGCTCACGCAGAGATGATCGATTCCGGGCGGCGCGGGTTGCGTGCCGTTCGTTTCCACGGCGACCTCGAACCCGCGGGCGTGCAGCGCACGCACCGCCTCCGTGTCGAGCTGTAGCAGCGGCTCGCCGCCGGTGCAGACGACGAGCGGCCGCCCACCGGCGGCGCGCCCTCCGGACACATGCGGCCAGCGTGACAGCACGGCGTCCGCGAGCGCATCCGCGTCGGCGAACCGGCCGCCGTCGGGCCCGACGCCGACGAACTCCGTGTCGCAGAACCGACAGACGGCGTCGTCGCGATCCTGCTCGCGTCCCGTCCAGAGGTTGCATCCGCTGAACCGGCAGAACACGGCGGGGCGGCCGGCGTTGCGCCCCTCGCCCTGCAGGGTATAGAAGATCTCGCGGACGACGTACGTCATGTGCTCAGCGCACCGCGGCGGCGTAGCGCGTGGGATCCTCGATGCCCGCTTCGGCGAAGCCCCGCCGCCGGAGCCGGCAGGCGTCGCACCGGCCGCAGGCGAGTCCGTCGGCGGCGGGATCGTAGCAGCTCAGCGTCAGCGCGTAATCGACGCCGAGCGAACGGCCGAGCGCGATGATCTCGCGCTTGCCGAGATGAAGAAGTGGCGCGCGAATGCGGACGGGGACCGTGCCCTCGACGGCGCCGCGCGTGGCGAGGTTCGCCATCCGCTCGAAGGCGTCGACGTACTCCGGCCGGCAGTCGGGGTAGCCCGAGTAGTCGAGCGCATTCACGCCGATGAAGATGTCGGACGCGCCGAGCACTTCCGACCAGGCGAGGCAGAACGCGAGGAAGATCGTGTTCCGCGCCGGCACGTAGGTGACGGGAATGCCCTGCGCGATGTCGGCGTCGCCGCGGTCCTTCGGCACGTCGATGTCCGCCGTGAGCGCGGAGCCGCCGAAGGTACGCAGGTCGATGTCGGCGATCACGTGGTCGTGCACGCCGAAATGCGTCGCGACGCGGCGCGCCGCGTCGATCTCCGCCGCATGCCGCTGACCGTACCGGAAGGTGATGGCGTGCACGTCGAACCCCTCGTGCAGCGCGTGCGCGAGGAGGGTCGTGGAATCGAGACCACCGGAGAGGAGGAGAACGGCGGGCGGGGCCATGCAGGAAAGCTAGTGCGGCCCAGGCTCGAAGAACGACCCCGGACGCCGTCGTGTCGACCTACAACGGCATGTAGGGTGTAGCGAGTATCTGGAAGGGGAACTGGCATACCGGCCACCCGGAGCCGGGCGACTCCAACACACCAACACACCAACACACCGACACACCGACACACCAACACACCGACACACCGACACACCAACACACCAACTACCGCCCTCCCCCCAGCGCCTGCCGCAGATCCTCGATCAGATCTTCCGCGCTCTCGAGTCCGACCGAGATGCGCAGCAGGTTGCGCGGCGAGATGGTGGTCGGGCCTTCCACCGACGCGCGATGCTCGATCAGCGACTCCGGGCCGCCGAGGCTCGTCGCGCGCGTGAAGAGCGTGAGCCGGTTGGTGACCTCGATCGACGCCTGTTCCCCACCGCGCACCTGGACGCTCAGCATCCCGCCGAAGTCGCGCATCTGGCGCGCGGCGACCTCGTGCCCCGGATGCGACGGCACGCCTGGGTAGTGCACCGCCTCGATCGCCGGATGCGAGGCGAGGAAGCGCGCGACGGCGTTCGCGTTCGCGCAGTGCCCACGCATGCGCCACGGCAGCGAGCGGATGCCGCGCAGCAGCAGCCAGCAGTCGAAGGGTGACGGGATGGCGCCGGCGAGCGCCTGAAGGCCGCGCAGCCGTGCGGTGAAATCGTCGTCGGCGCGAGCGACGAGCGCGCCGCCGATCAGATCGCTGTGACCGCCGAGATACTTCGTGGTGCTGTGC
>Ga0310810_10012333_pt1 | contig 10039 bp, 8 predicted proteins | sample NCmetagenome_FD_207641 | JGI IMG/M metagenome (GOLD analysis project Ga0310810, IMG submission 207641) | Soil microbial communities from experimental microcosm in Duke University, North Carolina, United States - NC | ecosystem: Engineered > Artificial ecosystem > Soil microcosm > Unclassified ...
CCCACGTATCGATACGGCCGAACCTCGCGACGGCTTCTTCGGCCACCCGGCGAAGCGCCGATTCATCCGAGACGTCGGCGGCGACATAGGTGGCCATGCCGCCGACCGAATGATCGGCCGCAATCTCGGCGGAGACCTCCTGTAGCGCTCGATGATTACGAGCCGTGAGCACCAGCCGGGCACCGCGCCTTGCGGCCATGCGTGCCGTCACGAGCCCGATGCCGCTCGACGCGCCGGTGATCACGATGACCTGATCTTTGACGGGTTTGAGGCGTGGGATCATGTATGGCCGATGCGCCCGACGCGACGTGCGTCTTCTGCTCACTATGAGCGAGGCATCCGCACCTATCGACTAGCAAATGCCCGAGGAAGTTTTCATCGTGCTAACCGTGGGAGACGATGCCTGTGTGAGATGTACACAACAGATGATCCGTGTGCACCGGTGCTTGCGCCGCCAGGGATTCGCCTAGTCCAGGATGCAATGAGGCCGTGATACCAAATCTCATCGGCCGTAAAGTTCCCTCTCCTCCGCCTTGACCTTTGCTCCCTATGAAGATTCACCGCGCTGCCGTATTCGGGATGCTTCTCCTGGCCGCACTGCTCACGCCATCTAACGGACGCGCGGCGGAGGCCGACACTGCGAAGGATAGCCCGCAGGAAACGACGCCGGCCGCATCCACGGATCAAGCCGCGCTCGCTGAGCTGCGGACGAAACGCGAGAAGGCACAAGCTGAGCTTGACGCGGTCGCTCAGCCGAAGACCATGACGTCTGGGGCGCCGCCGGGGACTCCGCAGGAAGAACTCCTCGAGCGCCGGACGCTGCTTCACCATATTGTGCGCAGGCTGGACGAACAGATCGACGAGTCGCTACGTCTCGAACAAGCGCGCCGGACACGAGCAGACGCCGCATCAGCCGCTTCCACAGAGACCAACGGTCGTGGCGAATCGCCGCCCTATTCGGTCTTCTTTGCCGACCGACTGTGGGATTCGGTTTTTTCCCTGCGCCTTGCCGTTGAAGGCCTGCAATCGCAGTTGAGCTTGATCGATCTCCGTTCCGGCCGCGCGAGAGAATCATTGCAGACCGCAGAAGAACGTCTACGTCAGCTCTCAGAGCGCCTGGAAAGCACGCATGGCGGCCCGGCAGACGATCGGCAGCGATGGCTGCGGGACTTGGAAATGTTGCGCCGGCGGGCGGCCGCTGCACTGCTGCAGGCGACGGATCTGTCAAAGACCCGGATCGGCGAAGAGCTGTCCGACGCCAAGGCTCGTCTCGAGTCCGCCGAACACCGGCTTACGGCGGTGGAGTCTCAGGTGGAGTTTGCCGAAGCGGATTTGGGCAAAATCCGTACACGCCTGTCCGATGAGCGCCGGCATCTGGCCGAGGCGCTTGATCAAACAACTGCCGACCGGCACCGACAATTCGACCAGCTTGGCGCCATGGAGACACAGGCGACTCGGCTGTCGAAAGGGGGCCTGCAGCCGTCGAAAAGCATCCGCAGGCTGAAGGAGTCCATCGAAGTGGGCCACGTACGCATGGACAATTTGTCGCTCAAAAGCGATTTGCTCCAGTTACTCGTCGACGTCGTGGAAGGAGAGCGGCAATTATGGGAAAGCCGGTTTGCCATCCTCCAGGGGCGCGATGCGGGAAAAATCCGAGAGGCCTACGAGCGTTTTACGCCGTTGTTTACGAATTTTCAGGCTTCGAGGGATTATGTGCGACAGCAGGTGAGCATTGTCGCGGGGCAAATCGCGGAACTGGAAACGCGCCTTAAAAACAGCCGGACGCCGGATGACCGAACGCAGGCGCGGGCGCTCCTCGATGCGCACCGGGAACGTGAAGCCATCTACAATTCGACGCTGCAGCGTCTGGATCAGGCGGCGCGCTTCCTGGAACGCTGGAAGTCGATGTTCAAGGAGCAGCAACATGAACTTCCCCTCTCAGCACGGCTGAAAGGGTGGTCGCAGCATGCCTGGGATCGGATGAAGGACGTCTGGAATTGGGAGGTCTTCAGCGCAGAAGATACCATCGAAGTCGAAGGCAAAAAAATTACGGGCCATCGCAGTGTGACCGTTGGCAAGATCCTTACCGCCCTCCTGATCCTCGCCGTGGGCTACTGGCTCTGCCTGTACCTGGCGGCTCTCATCGGCCGGCTGGCAGTCATGCGCTTCGGCATCGACGCGGAATTGGCAAACCTCCTGCGCCAGTGGAGCCAGGCGCTGCTGCTCACCGTTCTCATTGTCACCAGCCTGTTATGGGTCAAAATCCCTTTGACGATTTTTGCCTTCCTCGGCGGCGCATTCGCCATCGGCATCGGCTTTGGCGCCCAGAATCTCCTGAAAAACGTCATCAGCGGCATCCTGCTGCTCATCGAACGGCCCTTGCGCGTCGGCGACCTGATCGAAGTCGAAAACGTGCACGGACGCGTCACGACGATCGGCCTTCGGTCCTCCACGGTCCGCGATTCAAAAGGCGTCGTGACGCTGATTCCGAACAGTAGTTTCCTCGAACGCACGCTCACGAACTGGACGTATTCCAGCCGCATCGGTCGCTTTTCCCTGCGGGTCGGCGCGCCCTACGGGTCCCCCACTCAAGTCGTCATGGGTTTGCTGTCGGGGCTGGCGGCCGGCCATCCGCAGGTACTCAAAACGCCGCAACCCCAGGTCCTTCTCGACGAATTCCGCGCCGAGGGCCGCATCTTTACCTTAAACTATTGGCTGGAAATCCGGCCGGATGTCGATCCTTATGAGGTGGCCAGCGATTTACGGTTTGCCATCGAGCAAAAGTTTGCCGAAGCGGGCGTCAAAATCCTACCGGCGGCTTGAGCAGCATCCGCTGCCGTTGACAGAAGAGCGACATCATCCTAGACTAGGGGCAGTTTTGGAGCACTCGCATGCTGCGCGACCACGGGGCACGTCTCTCGCGGCTGATCCTCTACGGCATCGGTTTTATCTGCCTCTGCGTCGTCATGTACATGCTCGGCAGCACGATGACGCTGTGGACCATGCAGTTTGCTCTCGACCAAACGGACAATCCCCAGCTCGAGGGTTTTTCGCTCCCGACCTTGGTGGTGGATGTGACCCCTTCCCTGCCGGCGACGCCTTTTCGTGAAACGTCCCTCGGCGTCAGACGAGTTCTGAACGAACACAATCTTCTGCGACCGCCGAATCCCACCATCTGAGTCCGTCCGTCTACTTCACCGCGATGCTCCGCGAGCGGCGCCTAGTGCTGCCCGCGATTCTCAGGTCACGTGAGCACAGAGAGGAGTGATTGGCATGAACGATCGACACCTGACATATTGCTGTCCCGGCTGCCGCCGGGTCAAAGATCAGAGTTGGGATGGATCAGGGAACCAAGACTGGTGCACGATGGCGGACTATCTGACACGTCATCTGGTGCCCGGGACAGACGTCTCTCTTTCGGAATTCTATTGTACCGATTGCTCGATGTCCTATGACCGGCTCGTCGAGTACGGCCGCAGCGGACCATCGTGCTTTCTCTAGCGCTCATGCGAGCGCTCGTCGAGACGGATATCAGCGCAGAAAGAGGAGCCAGAGATAGAGGCTGCTCAAGATTAGCGATCCCACCATGACCGGAAATCCGATCAGGAAAAACTGCCGGTAACTAATGGGATAACCGGCTTTTCGTGCGAGGTCCACGATGACCACGTTCGCGCTCGCGCCGATCAAAGTCCCGTTGCCGCCCAAGCAGGCGCCGAGCGCCAGCGCCCACCACAGCAACATGATATCCGGTTGATGAACCAGCGTCGTATAGTCCGAGATCTCCGGATGGAGCGAGCGGGCGAGATCGACCACCAGCGGATTCATGGCCGCGACAAACGGAATGTTGTCGACGATGGCGGAAAGAAACGCAGCGCCCCATAGAATGGAGAGCGCCGACCATCCTGGATGACCTTCCGTGACGGAGACGAGTTGACCCGCCAGCCGCCCGATCACCCCCGCTTTGACCAAGCCGCCGACCAGAATAAACAATCCGATGAAGAAAAAAATGGTTTTCCATTCGACATCCGCCAAGTACGACAACTCATCGCCGTCCTGCGGCTTTGTCCCGTGACCAATGAGCATGAACGCGCTTGCGCCGACAAGGGCGATAGTGGCTGGTTCCACTTGAAGCAGCCCATGCAGGCAGAACGCCGCATTGATGACCGCCAAGAGTCCGATACAGCGCTTTAACAGTCTCGGGTCCTTGATCGCCTTCCTGGCGTCCAATGCCAAGACCGCATCCTTCAAGTGTGGCGCCACCTGCATCGCTCCCCGATAAAACCACCGGAGCCCGATTAAAAACACCGCCATGATCAACACGACCACCGGTCCAAGGACCAACAAGAACTGAAGATAGCTCAACTCCGCCTTGCTGGCGATCATGATGTTGGGCGGATCCCCGACCAAGGTCGCGGTGCCGCCGATGTTCGAGGCAAGCGCTTCGACGATCAAGAACGGCACCGGATTTAGCCCCAGGCGTTTGGTGATGCTGAGGCTAACGGGGGCCATCAACAGCACGGTCGTCACATTGTCGAGCATCGCCGATAGAGCGGCGGTGACGATGGCCAGCAAAGCGAGCATGCGAAACGGGTCGGCCGCGGCACGCTGCGCCGACCAGATCGCCAATACCTCGAAGAGTCCGGTGTCGCGCACGATGTTGACGATGATCATCATGCCGATCAGAAGGAAGACCACGTTGTAATCCACGCCGAACTCATGCGAATAAAAAGCTTCCTCCTGCGTGAGCACGCCCATGACAATCATCAGTGTGCCGCCGGAAAGCGCTACGATGGTTTTATGGATGCGCTCAGTGACGATGAACGCATAGCAAAAGATAAAGATCACGAGAGCCATTGAGAAATGTGACGGCATGTGATCCGTAATCCGGTCAGCGGGGACGGGGATCTCCGATGGCGAGCGTCATGCAGGCGCCTATGGGTGGCATTCTCCGGCTCCTTCTTTCATAATGGACTCACGACTCGTACCATCGAGAGGAGCTTGAGCTTACCATCATGTCCATGCTTTCACGACAACATATTGAGCAACTGGTCACCGGGTCGCATTGGGACCCGCTGGCGATTCTTGGCCCCCATACCCGTGAGCAGAACGGCTCGGCCGCGCTGGTCATCCGCTGTTTTTTGCCGGAGGCGAACCAAGCGGCGGTTCTGGTTTCCTCTCATGAGCAGCGCGCCTTCCCCATGTCTCGCATCCATGATTCCGGACTCTTCGAAGTCGTGTTGCCACAGTGGCCGGAAGCGTCTCGCTATCGGCTACGGGTCACCGACTATGCCGGACGAGTTTCGGAGCGCGATGATCCCTACGCATTTGCGCCGCTGCTGTCGGACTTTGATTTGCACCTGTTTGCCGAAGGCACCTTTTTCAAGGCGTATGACACACTTGGGTCTCACGTCAGGACGATCGATGGCATCGCGGGACTCCATTTCGTGGTCTGGGCTCCGAATGCCGGACGCGTCAGCGTCGTAGGCGATTTCAACCAATGGGACGGACGGCGGCATCCGATGACGAACCGGGGAGCCACTGGTCTCTGGGAGCTGTTCATCCCCGGTCTCACAGACGGCACCCTCTACAAATATGAGATCCGGCCGCGCGGCCAGGATACGATTCTCCTCAAGGCCGATCCGTACGCCATCGCCTCAGAGCTCCGGCCGAAAACCGCCTCAGTCGCGCGAGACATCTCTTCCTATCAGTGGAGTGATCAGGCGTGGATGGAAAACCGGCGCACCCGCGATCCGCTCCAGGCGCCCGTCTCCGTCTATGAGGTGCATCTCGGCTCCTGGATGCGCGTCCCGGAGGAACACCATCGGTGGCTGACGTATCGAGAACTGGCCGAACAACTCATCCCGTACGTCAAGGAGATGGGATACACGCATCTCGAACTGATGCCCGTCACCGAGCACCCATTCGACGGTTCATGGGGGTACCAATCCACAGGCTACTTCGCCGTGACCAGCCGCTACGGCACGCCGGAGGACTTCATGGCCTTCGTGGACGCAGCGCACCAGGCAGGGATCGGCGTCTTGATGGATTGGGCGCCCGCGCATTTCCCCGACGATGCTCATGGGCTCTCTCAATTCGACGGCACGCATTTGTACGATCATGCGGATCCGCGCCTCGGCTACCATCCGGAATGGCATAGCCGCATTTTCAATTACGGTCGCGTTGAAGTGCGGAATTTTTTGATGAACAGCGCGTTATCGTGGCTCGATCGCTACCATATCGACGGTCTTCGCGTCGACGCCGTCGCCTCGATGCTGTATCTCGATTACGGGCGCAAAGCGGGTGAATGGCTCCCAAACCGATTCGGCGGCCATGAGAACCTCGACGCAGTGCTGTTTCTGAAAGATTTGAACGTACTCGTGCACCGCGATTTTCCCGGCGCCATGATGCTGGCGGAAGAATCGACGTCGTGGGCCGGGGTCTCGCGACCGACCTACACGGGCGGCCTCGGATTTACCTTCAAATGGAATATGGGCTGGATGCACGACATGCTGGAATACTTCAGACATGATCCCATCCATCGGATGTATCATCAAAGCCAACTGACCTTCGGATTACTGTATGCCTTCAATGAAAACTTTCTGCTGCCGCTGTCACACGATGAGGTGGTTCACGGGAAAGGCTCGCTCGTCAACAAGATGCCAGGGGACGAATGGCAGCAATTTGCGAATCTCCGCGCGCTCTACGGCTATATGTACGGGCATCCGGGGAAAAAGATGCTCTTCATGGGCGGGGAACTTGGCCAACGACAAGAATGGAACCACGATACGAGTCTCGACTGGCATCTCCTGCAATATCCCTATCATCAGGGCGTGCAGCACCTCGTGAGAGACCTTAACCGCCTGTACCGGTCGGAAGCCGCTCTTCATGCCGTCGACCATGACTGGCACGGCTTTCAATGGGTGGACTTCCACGACGCGGCCAACTCGATTATCGCGTTTCTCAGAAAGGGCCGGGACCCGGATGATCACATGCTCTGCGTCTGCAATTTTACGCCGGTCCCACGGCATGCGTATCGAATCGGCGCGCCGCACGGAGGCTTCTATCGTGAACTGCTGAACACGGACGCGTCGCTCTACGGCGGCGGCAACATGGGCAATGGCGGCGGGTTGTCTGCGGAACCGCAGCCAAGCCATGGGTTTCCATATTCACTGGCCTTGACTCTGCCTCCGCTGTCGGTGCTGTTTCTCAAACCGGCGTAAAGGCTACAGGGACGAAGTTTGGCGAAATTACCAGGACCGGAAGGGCCCGCAATCCAGGTGAATGAAATCCGCGCGAGGATAATATCCGACGCCGCCGTATTGCAGCGTGAGCGCGGCCTGTCGGATGTCGCGAACACGCACGCCGGGAATAAAGAAGTCGACGGCCTGACCTTCGACATGAAGACTGTGCCTGGCAGCACGGCGGCTGCGTCTGACAAGTAAGGCATTGTATTCCGGTGAACGGTAACCGGATATCACATGGATTTCCCCACCGCCGCCCAGCGCTTTTTGGACCATATTGATATGTTCGATGACGCGCGGGTCCATTGACGCCACTTCTCCGGTATGGTGGCAACGAAGAATGTGGTTCAAGTCGTCCAGCGCTCCCAAATCGTACTGTCCGGCTTCGTCTCGATATCGCACCCGCAAGCGTTCCCGCGTGTGCACGTTGTAAAGTACCAGTTCTGCTTCGGGCAACGGCACGGCCTGAGACCGCGCCGACGGTGGGTTGAGAAGGCGTTCGCCCATGCATAAGACGCCAGCCACGGACGTTCTGAGCAACGTTCGTCTGGTCCAAGACCAATCACACGGAAGCATGAACAAGCTCCAGGAGGTAATGGCGGAGGTACGTACGTAGTCGGTTGGCTTCTATCAAATGGTCCCGTCATGGTCAATGTCTCATCTGTCCTACAGGAGGTGACCGAATTGTCCACTCTAATCCGCGTTGATGTCCGCAACACTATTCGCGCAACACTGTTCGGTGGAGTCGCCGCTGGTCCGCAGAAGCAGCTGTACGAGGCTCTGTAGACCTTCTTAGGTGCAGTCCCTTCACGCCGACCATTTCCCGCTAGACACATCGCCTCAAGACATGTAATATCCGGCAGTTCAAATGGAGCAATGAGCACGCATGGCCACGATTTTGGTCATTGACGATGAGGATTCGATCCGGCATCTGTTGAAAGACGTGCTTGAGAAAGCGAATCACCGTGTGCTCGAAGCGCGAGACGGCCGCGAAGGCTTGTCCCTGTATCAGAAAAACAAAGTCGATCTCGTGCTGATGGATATTCTGATGCCGGGCACCGATGGCCTGGAAGCCACCCTCCAATTGACTCGCGAGTACCTGGACGCCCGCATCATTGCGATGACCGGCGCGCAAGGCGACCGCAATTTCCTCGATGTCGCGAAGTTGTTCGGCGCCCGCCGCGTGTTCGAAAAACCCTTCGATCTCACGAAGATGGTCGAAGCCGTCAATGAAGAACTAGCGAAATAGCGTCAAGGCTCTGCTGCCCTTCGCTCCCGTGTAGACAGAATTGGCTCAGTAGCCCACCAGCCGAGGCCCAAGCGGCGGACAGGACGGCGGCACGTACAGCCGGCAGCTCTCGTTCACGGTCGCCCGCTTGCGAGCTCTTTACGAATCAGTCCCCTCATCATGACCGGATCCCCATAGGCGACCTCGCTCAACGCATCCATCAGATGCAGCTGTTTCGCCGCCGCCAAGGCCTTGGCTTTTTGATAATTGTTGGCGCTGAACCGGGCGACCGCCGGTTGGCCGTTGACGATCTGGCAGGCGAGCACCTCGCCGCCGACCTCAAGGGTTCCACCCTGCTCGACCAGCGTTTTTGCCTGCGCAGGCGTAATGCCGTGCAAGCGGGCAAACTCGTCAATGCCGCCGGTTTCCACGAGGCGGCCGTCGGGCATGATGCAAAGCCGTTTGAAGTGCGGAGACCAGTCTTTGCGGAAATCGACGTATTTGACATCGCCGGCGGCGGCCACGGCGCGATCGAGCGTCCGATAGTCCAATCCGAGGTTCTTTCGCGCGAGCTTCGCTTTCAATTCGTCCGGCAGTGTGCGAGAGAACACCTCCTTCGCCGCTTCGAGCAGCGACACTGAGCGGGCGCGCACCGTCTGCTCCGCTTCGGCAAATTGCGTGACGTCGAGAACGAACGTCTGCTTCGGGATCGCATCTCCGGTCGCGAGCACGCATGCGAACAGCCCGCGCGTAAGGATGCCCCGCTCCTGCGGGTAGACGTAGGTCCCGCCTTCCATGAGCAGTCTTGTCATGGTGTCGAGGGGCACGTCATAGCTCTCGGCCAGCACCTTGGCATGAGCCGTCACATCCTCTGGAAGCGTCATTGCACAGGCCGTAACGTTTCCCGGCGCATCGAACTCTGAATAGTCTTCGATAATGTTGTAGAGGACCGTGGGCTTCAGCTTGTCGGTTCGTTTCTTAATTTTAAACATCGTTTTCGTGATCTCGATCATGGCGGCGTGGCGTGAGATGGCCGTAGGCAGGCAGGGTCATCAAACGGCGATCCTCAACCGGCCCTCCGATCGTGAAATGATACAGTGATTGCAGGCTCAGTCCGTTGACGGCCACGATCTCGTGCACGGGGTCGTCAAAAAAACAGCCGATGCCGGTCGCCCGGACTCCAGCCGATTCGGCTTCAAGATACAGAACCTGCCCCAACAACCCTGCCTCCCAGAACATCCGTGGATACCACCATGGTCCCCGTTCACGCAATCGGCCTTCGAATTCCGCAAACATGCCGAATGAGAAGGCGCCGTCGCCGGCGATGTCTTGATGACAACTGACTTGCGCCGCAAGCCGTTTCGCATCACCTTCGAGCAGCCAATAAAGCGGCAGGTGCTCCGGACAGCCCGGCGCTTGCTGCCAGTTGAGCGCCGGATTCATCGACTGCTGAACGAAAGGCAGCTTATGAGGATCACGCAAAAGAAAGTAGAGGCCCGGCGTGAGTCCGTCGATCCGATGCACGAAGAGCATGAGATGGATACCCGGCTCGTACGGCCACGTATCCCAT
>Ga0310810_10012335_pt1 | contig 10039 bp, 11 predicted proteins | sample NCmetagenome_FD_207641 | JGI IMG/M metagenome (GOLD analysis project Ga0310810, IMG submission 207641) | Soil microbial communities from experimental microcosm in Duke University, North Carolina, United States - NC | ecosystem: Engineered > Artificial ecosystem > Soil microcosm > Unclassified ...
ATTCGGAAGTTCGCCTGAGTGCTCAGCTTGCCACTGAGCGAACTTCCGAATCAAAGCGACACTAGCAATATTATGATTCCAGTGTCCCTTTGAACCCGAAGTTCGCAAACGAGCTTGCCGCGCAATCATGCGAACTTCGGGTTCGGGACACTGGCAGAATCGGCCGGCGCCGTCCATATCCCGGGCACCCGCCATCAACCGCCCCGGTCCCGTGTCCTCCGTCCTTTCCGTCAAAAATCTGTCCAAGACCTACGCATCCGGCTTCCGGGCGCTCAAGGACATCAATCTCGACATCGCCGGCGGCGAGATTTTCGCGCTGCTCGGGCCGAACGGCGCCGGCAAGACCACGCTGATCAGCATCATCTGCGGCATCGTCAATCCGTCAACGGGAACGGTGACCGTCGACGGTCACGACCACATCCATGACTATCGCGCAGCCCGTTCGCTGATCGGCCTCGTCCCGCAAGAGCTCACCACCGACGCGTTCGAGACGGTGTGGGCGACCTGCAGCTACAGCCGCGGCCTGTTCGGCAAGCCGGCCAATCCGGCCTATCTCGAAAAGGTGCTGAAGGACGTTTCGCTCTGGGACCGCAGGGACGAAAAGATCATGCGGCTTTCCGGAGGCATGAAGCGGCGCGTGCTGATCGCCAAGGCGCTGTCGCACGAGCCGCAAATCCTGTTCCTGGACGAGCCGACCGCCGGCGTCGACGTCGAGCTGCGCAAGGACATGTGGGAGGTGGTGCGAGGCCTGCGCGCCTCCGGCGTCACCATCATTCTGACAACCCATTACATCGAAGAGGCCGAGCTGATGGCCGACCGTGTCGGCGTCATCAACAAAGGCGAGCTGATCCTGGTCGAGGACAAGGCCACGCTGATGCACAAGCTCGGGCGCAAGCAGCTCAAGCTCGAACTTCAGCACAAGCTCGATGCCGTGCCGGCTGAGCTCGCCTCGTACAAGCTCACGCTGTCCGGCGACGGTCGCGAACTGATCTACAGCTACGAGACCGCCGGCGAGCGCCACGGCATTACCCGGCTGCTGGACAGCCTGCTGCGCCACGACGTCAGGCTCAAGGACGTCGTCACCTCGCAAAGCTCGCTGGAAGACATTTTCGTCGACCTGTTGAGGAAGGACCAATGAATTACCACGCGGTGTGGGCGATCTACCGTTTCGAAATGGCGCGCACCGGCCGCACGCTGTTCCAGAGCATCGTGTCGCCGGTGATCTCGACCTCGCTCTATTTCGTGGTGTTCGGCGCGGCGATCGGCTCGCGCATCCCGCAGATCGAGGGCGTCAGCTACGGCTCGTTCATCGTGCCGGGCCTGATCATGATGATGCTGCTGACCCAGAGCGTGACCAACGCCTCGTTCGGCATCTACTTCCCGAAGTTCGTCGGCACGATCTTCGAGCTGCTGTCGGCGCCGGTGTCGTATTTCGAGATCGTGCTGGGTTACGTCGGGGCCGCCGCGACCAAGTCGATCGTGCTGGGGTTGATCATCCTGGCGACTGCCGGCCTGTTCGTGCCGCTGCGCATCGCGCATCCGGTGTGGATGATCGCGTTCCTGCTGCTGACCGCGGCCTCGTTCAGCCTGTTCGGCTTCATCATTGGCCTGTGGGCGGACGGCTTCGAGAAATTGCAGATCATTCCGCTGCTGATCATCACGCCGCTCACCTTCCTCGGCGGCAGCTTTTACTCGATCGACGTGCTGCCACCGTTTTGGCAGACGGTCAGCCTGTTCAATCCGATCGTCTATCTGATTTCGGGCTTCCGTTGGAGCTTCTACGAGATCGCCGACGTCAGCGTTCCCGCAAGCGTTGCCGCTATCAGTCTGTTCATCCTGGTGTGCCTCGTGACCGTCGCCTGGATCTTCCGGACCGGCTATCGGATCAAGAACTGACGCGATTATGACCGGCGCCGTTGCCGACCTTCGCTGAGCACGAGATAGAGCGAGCTTGCCACGATCAACGTCATCCCGGCATAGCTCCAAGGCCCCGGCAGCTCGCCGAACACCAGCCAGCCCAGCGCCGCCGAATAGACGATCCGGCTGTAGTCGAGCGGCGCCAGCGCGGTGGCGTCGCCGAGCGTCCAGCCATGGGTGATCATCCACTGGCCGAAGATGCCGAGCAGCGCGACCAGGATCAGCAGTGCGAGCTCGGAGGCGGTCGGCGTCACCCACAGCCAGATCGTCGGGAGGAGCGACAGCGTCGCGGTCCAGAACGCGTAATAGAACATGATGACCGGAGTGGGTTCGGTGGTCGCGAGCCGCTTGATGCACACCACCACCAGCGCGCCGGTCAGCGCCCCTGCGGCGCCAAGGAACACGCCCGGATCGAAGCCCGCGGTGAACGGCCGCGAATAGACCACGATGCCGAGGAAGCCGACCAAGGTCATGATCGAACGCCGCAGTCCGACGACCTCACCCAACATCGCCACCGCGACCGGGATCATGAACAGCGGTCGCGAGAATTGCAGCGCCATGGCGTCGGCCAGCAGCATGTGGGTCAACGTCCAGAAAAACAGCACGTTGCCCAGCGTGCCGATCGCGCCGCGCACGAAATGCATGCCGTACCGCTTGGTGCGCAGGGGCGCCAGCGGATTGCGCATGAAGACCGGCAGGATGAAGAAGAAGCCTATGCCCGAACGAAAGAACAGGATTTCGACGGTTGGGATGCGGGCGCCGAGGAATTTGACCACCAGCCCCATGACGACGAGGGTGAGCGAGCCGACCGACACCAGCGCCATGCCGCGCGCCTGGCCATCCATCGCGTCCCAGCGCGCGCTCAAGCCGGATGCCGAGCCAAACATCCGCTGGCTTAGGATTTAAGAATTGACCAGCGCGGGCTTGGCGCGTCCGGCGCTTCGCTCCAAGGTGCCGGCGAACGCCGGCATCAGCTCGCGGGCGAACGCCCGCAGGTTCTCGCGGGAGCCAGCCGGCCCGTTGAGCAGCATGTGCTCGACGCCGGCCGCCCGCAAGGTCCCGATCTTCTTGGCGATGTCGTCGACGGTGCCGTACATCGCGCTCTCGGCAGCGGCGTCGAGCGTCTGGTCGAACGACAGCATGCTGGAACGCGCGGTGCTGTTCGGGTCGGTGGCCAGCCGCGCCAGCCGCTGCTGGTTGGCGAGCCGCGCCTCGATCGCCTTGGCGCGGTCCTCGGCATTCTTGGCGACGTAGAAGGCGCGACACACACCGACATCCATCGGGTCGAACTTGCGGCCGCAGGCCTCGACCTCGGCCTTGTAGATGTTGAAGCGCTCGATCGTCAGCTGAGTGGACGCGAGCTGATCGAGCAGGAGCTTGCAGCCGCGCTGCGCCACCTTGCGGATCGAGTCCGGATTGCCGGCCGCCATCCAGATCGGCGGATGCGGCTTCTGCGCGGTCGGCGGCTCGACGATGATGTTCTCGAAATTCCAGTACTTGCCGTGGTGCGAGAACCGCTCGTTCGACACCCAGGATTTTATGATCAGGTCGTAGCTTTCCTCGAAGCGCTCGTCGGCCTCGGCCTGCGGGATGCAGAAGCTGGCGAACTCGTTGTGCCGGTAGCCCTTGCCGACGCCGAACTCGAGCCGCCCGCCGGACAGCAGGTCGATGGTCGCCGCCTGCTCGGCGAGCAGCACCGGATTGTGCCAGGGCAGCACCAGCACTGCCGTGCCAAGCCGGATGGTCTTGGTCCGCGCCGCGAGCCAGGTCAGCAGATTGAGCGAGGCCGACACCTGGCCGTAGCCGGTGAAATGATGCTCGACCACGAACGCGCTGGTGTAGCCGAGCGCCTCGGCCTCGACGTGATAGTCGATCCAGTCCCGGAACCCCTGCCCGCTGTCGAGGTCGGGGCCACCGCGTTGCGCCTGGGCGCTGCCGAACAGTCCGAATTTCATGACGAGCATCCGCTATTTCGAGGACGCCACTCTATAGTGAATCGGAGCGCCCGTGTCAGCGCCATCGACCCGCGCAGCGCGAATCCTCGCGCGGGTCCCACGCGACCCCAAGCCTCCGAAGTCAGGGCACCGGCTGGGAGCGATCCACCGCCTCGCCGCGCAGATAGATCGCGGAAATCTTGCGGGTGTTCTTGATGTCGTCGAGCGGATTGGCGTCGAGAACGAGCAGATCGGCGCTCTTGCCGGCCGCGAGCGTTCCGGCGTCGGCAATCCGCAGGAATTCGGCGCCGTTGCGGGTCGAAGCCACGATCACCTGCATCGGCGTCATGCCGGCCAGCACCATGTCCTCCATCTCCTCGTGCGCGCCCCAGGCGCGGTTGCCGTCAGTACCCATGGTGATGCGCACGCCGGCCGCATTCATCTTGCCAAGGTTGCGCGCCTGGATGCCGTGGAATTTCTGAACCGCCGGACGGTCGATGTTCTCGGCCTCAAGCTTGGCGAACTCGCTTTCGACCATGCCCGGCTTCAGCCAGCTCCGGTCGACCTTCACGCCGCGGTCCGGCAGGTTCGGCGTGAGCACAACGTTGGGGCGTTGCTTGAACATCGCCACGGTTTCGTCGTCGACATCCTGGTCGCGAACTCCGTGGGCGAAGGCGTCGAGATTGGCGCGCATCAAGCCTTTGGCGTCGACCATGTTGAAAATGTGAGCGGTGGCGCGAATGCCGAGCTTGTGGGCTTCGTCGATGGCGCCGGCGTATTGCTCCGGAGTGACCTTCTGCACTTTGCCCTCGCGATCATCGACCCAGATCTTGATGATCTCGACCTTGAGCGCCGCGTTTTCGCGGACCGCCTTGCGGGCCTCCTCCTCGGTGTCGATCTGGAACGTCGGACGCATCGGCTCTTTGCGGGTGATGCCGCGGCCGGCGCTGAGAAAGCGGGCGGCCCCGGGGATCACCTCGCTACGCACCGACAACAGCTCGAGATTGTCAGTGCCAAGGCTCATGGCGGCGCCGACGCCCCAATACGCGCGCTGCTTCAGGTCGCGGACCAGCTTGTCATGCGTCCAGCTCAAATGCACGTGCGAGTCGATCAACATCGGCATCACGGTCTTGCCCGCGAGGTTGACGCGCTTGGCGTTGGCCGGAACGGACACGTCCTTGCCAGCCTGTACGATCCTCGCGCCGTCCACGACCACTGTGCCGTTCTCGACGACGCTGCCGTCGCCGATGATCAGCCGCGCGCCTTCAAACGCGGTGACGTCGGCGCGCGCCGCCGTGGCGAGCCAGGCAAGACCGATCATCGCCACGGCGACGATCACGTGCACTCGGCGCATTGGAACCTCCTTCAACTGAACAGACCGCGACAGACTGTCAGGCAGCCTGCTTGGCGATCTGCTGCTGCAGCCGCGAATACACCTTGAACGCATTGCCTTCGAAGATTTTCCGCTTGTCGGCGTCCGACAGCTTGGTGCTGTCGACGTAGCGCTTGGTGTCGTCGAAGCCGAAGCCGGTCCGGGGATCGTTGCCCTTGACCGCGCCGACCATTTCGGACGCGAACAGGATGTTGTCGACCGGCACCACCGAGGTCAAAAGGTCGATACCCGGCTGGTGATAGACGCAGGTGTCGAAGAACATATTGTTGCCCATGATCTCGGCGAGCTCGGGCTTGCCGTTGTTCAGCGCAATGCCGCGGAACCGGCCCCAGTGGAACGGCACCGCGCCGCCGCCGTGCGGGATGATGAACTTGAGCTTTGGGAAGTTCTTGAACAGATCGGACAGGATCACCTGCATGAACACCATGGTGTCGGCATTGAGATAATACGAGCCGGTGGTGTGCATCGCCGGATTACAGCAGCCCGAGACGTGGATCATGCACGGGCAATCGAGCTCGATCATTTTCTCATACAGCGGGAACCAGGATTTGTCGGTCATCGGCGGCGAATTGAAATAGCCGCCGGACGGATCGGGATTGAGGTTGCAGCCGACGAAGCCCATCTTGACGCAGCGTTCGAGCTCTTTCGCCGAATTCTTCGGATCGACGCCGGGCGACTGCGGCAACTGGCAGACACCGATGAAGTTCTTCGGATAGAGCGAAACCACGCGCGCGATCAGGTCGTTGCAGATCTGCGACCATTCGGTCGAGACGCTCTCGTCGCCGACGTGATGGCCCATGCCGGAGGCGCGCGGCGAGAAGATCGTCAGATCGGTGCCGCGCTCGCGCTGCAATTTGAGTTGGTTCTGCTCGATGCTTTCCTTGATTTCGTCGTCGGACATTTTCAGCGCGGAGCGCGCCGGCATCTTGGACTTGTCCTTGGCGTTCGCCGCCTCGGTTTGTTCCTTGCGGAAGCGATGCAGGTCCTTCGGCTCGGTCGTGTAGTGGCCGTGACAATCGATGATCATGGAAGTCCGCCGTTTTTGGTGGTTGGCGAGCCGATGCTACGGCGCGGGGCGAGAGCACGACAAATGGCCGATCTGCCGCGTCTGAACAACGTCATCCGAGCGCTCGAGGCGGGCCAGCATACGCTCACCTGCTTCGCGCCGGCCGAGATCAATTCGGCGCTCGCCATGAGCACGTCGAAGTTCGACGGCTGCGTGTTCGAGATGGAGCACAATCCCTGGGATGGGCGGCTGCTGCGCGACTGCCTGCAATACATGCTCAACCGCGCACAGATCGCCAAGGCCGGGCTGGTGCCGCCGGTGACACCGATGGTGCGCATCCCGGTCAACGGCGTCGAGATGGCGCAGTGGCATGCCAAGCAGGCGCTCGACATGGGCTGCTACGGCGTCGTGTTCCCGCACATCTCGACGGTCGAAGAAGCCGCCAACGCGGTCGGCGCCTGCCGCTATCCCAAGATGAAGAACGCCCCGCTGTACGAGCCGGCCGGCATTCGCGGCGACGGCCCGACCGCGGCGGCGCGCTACTGGGGCATCGGCCAGCAGGAGTATTACCAGAAGGCCGACGTCTGGCCGCTCAACCCGCAGGGCGAGATTTTCTGCTGCCTGCAGATCGAGGACACCCGCGGCGTCGAGAACCTCGACGCCATGTTGAAGGGGGTGCCGGGCATCGGCTGCATCCTGATTGGCGAAGGCGACCTGTCGCAGGAGCTCGGCTATCCGCGCCAATACGAACACAAGGTGGTGCTGGAGTGGATGAAGCGGATCGTCGACACCTGCAAAAAGCACAACGTGGTGGTCGGCCATCCGCACGTCGAAAGCGGCAATTGCGAGCGCATTGTCAAGGAGGGCTACCGTTTTCTGATGTGCGCGCCGGTGCAGAGCTACGGACACCTCGCGGCCGCACAGAAGTTCACGGGACGCACGTAGTGTTGAGCCGTCATGGCCGGCTTGTCCCGGCCATCCACGTCTTGCATGCAACACAGAAAGACGTGGATGCCCGCGACATAGGCGAGCGAAGCGACGCCGTTCTTCGGACGGCTATGCGCGGGCATGTCGGTGGAGAGCCAATCGCAACAAGGAACCACCATCATGAAAGTCGGATTGGTCGGACTGGGCCGCATGGGCCGCGCCATCTACGGCCGGCTGACCGAGAACGGCTGCGAGGTCATCGCCTGGGACAAGGACCCGGGCGCGATGAAGGCCGCCGCCGAACGCCAGATGCGGCTCGCCGACAATCCGCGCGCGGTCGCAGCACACGGCGATTTTGTGATCTCCTCGATCACCGAGGACAACGGCGTCAAGGCGATCTATCGCGACAAGGACGGTTTTCTATCCGGCGACGTGAAGGGCAAGCTGTTCATCGAGATGAGCACGCTGCGGCCCGCGACCGGCCGTGAGCTGGCGCCGGCGGTGGCGGCGGCCGGTGCGCGGCTGATCGATTCGCCGGTGTTCGGCACCATTCCGCACGTGCGCCAGGGCAAGCTCTACGCGATGGTCGGCGGCAGCGGCGACGATCTGGAACGCGCCCGGCCGGTGCTCGAAAAACTCGCCGGCAAGATCGCCCACATGGGCGACAACGGCACCGGCTATGCCATGAAGCTCGCAGTCAATCTCGGGCTTGCGAGCTTCATCCAGACCACCGCGGAATCGCTCGCGCTCGGCATGCGCGAGGGGCTCAAGCTCGAACAGATGCTCGACATCCTCGGCGAGGCGCCGACCGCCAATGGCTGGTTCGCCGGCAAGAAGGGCGCGCTGAAGGGCGAGCCCGCCGACGTGACGCTCGATCTGAAGACGCTGCGCAAGGACATCATGTCGGTGGTGGCGACGGCTGCGGCGGACGGCCAGCCGATGCCGCTGTCGTCGGGTGTGCTGGCGTCGCTGTCGGCTGCGGTCGCCAACGGCTGGGGTGAGCGCGACATCGGCGACCTCGCGAAGTTCTTCCGCGAGCACATGGGACAGAACTTCGGCTGACGCCGCGGCACGAGCCACGCTATTTCTTGATCAACGTCGGCAGCGGCCGCGTGCCGTCCGGCGGGCTGACCCGGCCCGCGATCAACACCGCAGACACCATCATGTAAAAACCGGCCACCGCGACCAAGTCGATGGTCGGCTGCTCGCCGAGGGTTTTCTTGGCGCGTTCGAAGGTCGCGTCGGTTAGATTGCGGTCGCGCAGCAGTTCGGTGACGACGTCATACACCACCTCTTCGTCCGGCTTCATGTTCGAGGGGCGCCGGCCGTTGCGGACATCCTCGGCCAATTCCGGCGACAGCCCGGCGCGCAGCGCGATCGGATGGTGCGCCCACCATTCGTACTGCGCGTCCCACAGCCGCGCCTCGATCAGGATCGCAAACTCGTTGAGGTGCTTGGGCAGCGAGGTCTCGAACCGCAGGTAGTCGGTCATGCCGAGATAGCGCTCCAGCAGCACGGGACTGCGCAGCAGGATCGCATAAGGACCGCCGAGGCCGGCGCTCGACACTTTCAGAACCCGCTCGGCCACGCGCTTCTGAACGTCGTTGAACTGCTCGACCGGCACTTGCGCAAAGCGCGGAGCCTCACTCATCGGCTTGTTCTCCTTGCATGGCGGGCGACCCTACACGGCACGGCCCGGTGATGACAGGGAGAGAATGGGCTACAGTCCGTCAGGAAGGAGTCGTCATGCGGGCGGTCACGTTGGCTCTGTTGTGTCTGCTCGGACCGGCTTGTGGACTGGCGCACGCGGACGACAAGTTTCCGTCCCGCCCGATCACCATCCTGCTCGGCTATCCGCCCGGCGGCTCGACCGACACCACGGCGCGAGCGCTCGCACCGGTGCTCGAACGCATTGTCGGCCAGCCCGTGGTGATCGTGAACCGACCCGGCGCCGCCGCCAAGGTCGGAACTCAGCAGGTCGCAATCGCGCCGCCGGACGGCTACACGGTGACCGTCGCAACCACGCAGCTTTCGCTGCTGCCGGCGGTCGACCAGGTGTTCGCGCGGACGCCGGGCTTCACCCGCGATCAGTTCGCGCCGATCGCGCTGGTCTCGGCCGATCCGTCGATCTTGTTCGTCAACGCGAGCCAGCCCTGGAAGACCTTCCGGGAGCTGATCGACGATGCGAAAAAGCGGCCCGACGAGATCATCTACGCCTCCGGCGGGCTCTATGGCACCACGCATCTCGCAATAGAGATCGTGCTGAAGGCAACCGGCACAAGGATGCGCCACTTGCCGACGGCGGGTGGCGGGCCCGCGCTCACCGCCGTGCTCGGCAACCACGCAGCGCTGCTCGCCGCCCATCCGGCAGTCGGCGGCCCACAGGCGCGCGCCGGCGCGCTGCGGCCGCTCGGCGCCATGGGGACAAAGCGGGTGGAAAGCTTTCCCGATGTGCCAACCTTGAAAGAATTGGGATATGACGCGCAGTACTATCAATGGAACGGCGTGTTCACCCAAGCCAAGGTGCCGGAGCCGGTCCTTGCGATCTGGCGCGGCGCGGTCGCCAAGGCGGTGAAGGACCCGCAGTTCATCGAGGCCATGCACAAGGTCGGCAGCGGCATCGAATATCTGGACCGCGACGCGTTCCGTCCGTGGTGGGATGAGGACAGCCGCAAGACCGAGGAAACGGTGCGCGCCATCGGCAAGGTGCAATAGGCTAGTGTCCCGGACCCGAAGTTCGCACGATTGCTCAGCAGACGCCTTTGCGAACTTCGGGTCCAAAGGGACACTAGAACCGTAAAGTTGCTAGTGTCGCTTGGTTCGGAAGTTCGCTTCGGAGCAAGCCGTGAAGTCGGGCGAACT
>Ga0310810_10012336_pt1 | contig 10038 bp, 6 predicted proteins | sample NCmetagenome_FD_207641 | JGI IMG/M metagenome (GOLD analysis project Ga0310810, IMG submission 207641) | Soil microbial communities from experimental microcosm in Duke University, North Carolina, United States - NC | ecosystem: Engineered > Artificial ecosystem > Soil microcosm > Unclassified ...
TCTTCAGCGTGCCAGGAATCGTCTGGGCGAACCTGATGGGCCACGGCATCGCCATCAAGGTCATGCTGTTGACGCCGGCGTTCCGCAACATGGACTCCGCTTTGGAGGAGGCCGCGCGCGTCGGCGGCGCCGGCAACCTGCGGACTCTTTTCAGAGTGACGCTGCCGCTCATGCTGCCGCCGATGATGCTGGTCCTCGCGCTTCAGCTCTTGAGAATTTTTCAGTCTTTCGAGACCGAATACTTGCTGGGGATGCCGTTTGGTTTCTACGTCTATTCGACCAAGATCTTCGCGCTGATACGTGATCCGGTTCCCAACTACGGCGAGGCGACGGTGCTGGCGAGCATGACGCTGCTCTTGATCGCGCTGATCATTCCCGTGCAGCGCTGGATCCTCGAGCGGCGCCGCTACACGACCGTCACGGGCAGCTTTCGCCCGGGGCTCATCGATATGGGCCGGTGGAACTACGTCGCCTTCGGCGCGATCGCATTGCTTCTGATGCTGCTGACGGTGGGGCCGCTGTGCATACTCGTGCTCGGAAGTTTCATGACCCGCATAGGCTACTTCATGCTCGGCTTCACGCTCGAGCATTGGAAGCTCGTCCTGAATGATCCCGTTTTCATCAAAGCGCTCGACACGACGCTAATTCTCGGCACCACCGCGGCCGTCATCAGCCCGCTCCTATTCTCGATCATTGCTTACATCCTGGTGCGAACCCATCTGCCGGGCCGCGGCGCGTTGGACCTTATGGTCTGGTGTTCGGGGGCGGTCCCGGGAATCCTCGCCGGTCTCGGCCTCTTGTGGCTGTTTCTCGGCACACCGGGGCTGAGTTTCTTATTTGGGACGATCTGGGCGCTGATCATCGTGGTGATCCTCCAGGGAAAAACCACCGGAGTGAACGTGATGAAGGGGCTCTTCGTACAGATCGGCGCGGATATGGAGGAGGCGGCCCGCGTCTCCGGAGCGGGTTGGCTGAGAACCTACTTCCGCATTTGGCTGCCGCTCTTGATGCCGGCGCTGATGCTGATAGCCGTAATGAATTTCGTCAGCGCCGCCAGCGCAACGGGCAGCATCATCCTGCTCGCCTCGCGCGACACCATGACGCTGTCACTGATGGCGCTGGAGCTCTCGTCGATCGCCATCAGCAACCGCGAGGCGGCGAGCATCATCAGCATCTTCATCATCGTCCTCACCGTGACGGGAGCTATCGTCGTCAGAGCCCTCGGCGGCCGCATCGGTGTACGCGCGCGCGTGAGCGCGGCGCCTGATCTTGCGCACGTCACGGAATCCACTGTGGTTGAGAGTCGAAGGTAATCGGGGCGGGAAGAGCAGAAGCGGGGGAACAGCCCTATCGCGCTTCCGACTATTTCAGCGCGACGATATTGAGGGCCTTCACCGGCCGCGCGAAGCCTTTCAGTTGAAGCTCCTCAAGCGGCTCGACTTCGACCAGATGATCGATCTTGCTGAGCGTCTTTTGATTCGTGAGAATCTGCCCGCCTTTGGCCTCGTCGCAGAGGCGCGAGGCGAGATTGGTGACATTGCCGATCGCGCCGTAATCCATGCGTCCTTCGAAGCCGATATTTCCGAGCGTTGCGTAGCTGCAAGCTAGCCCGATGCCGAGATCGAGATCGTATCCGCGCTTCCGCCAGCCGGCTCTGAGCTCCGCGGCGCGGGAGCGCATCTCGACCGCCATGCGCACCGCGCACAGTGTGTGGTCTTCGCACGGGATGGGGTCGTTGAAGAAAATCATGATACCGTCGCCGGCGAAGCGCTCCAGCGTGCCTTGGTATTTGAAGATCAATTTTCCCATCTCACAGTGATAGCTGCGCAGAAGCTCCATGATCTCTTCGGGCTCGGCGCTGTCCGCGAAGGCGGTGAATCCGCGGAGATCGAGGAACACGACCGTGATCTCACGCCGGTGGGTCTTAAACAGGCTCTCCTCGTCCTTCTCCAGAACCGTGTCGGCAACTTGCGGTGAGAGATATCGTTTGAGCCGCCCCATCCTTTCGATCTCCCGCACCTGATCGGAGACTTTGTCCGCGAGAGAACGGTTCAACTCTTCGAGAGAATCATGCAGCCGCTTGATGCGCATCATCGAGCGAACCCGCGCCAGGAGCTCGAAGGAGTCGAACGGTTTCACCACATAATCGTCCGCTCCGGCGTCGAGGCCACGCACCTTGTCGTCCTGCGAACCCTTGGCCGTAACAAGAATCACGGGCAGCGAGCGGAAGCGTTCGTCCTCCCTCAGTCGCTTGACGGTCTCGATGCCGTTCATGTTCGGCATCATGTAATCGAGCAGGACGACGTCCGGCGCGAAGCTTTCGACCTTCGCAAGCGCCTCGACGCCGTCGCTCGCCCGCTCGATCAGATAATCGTGATCGGCGAGTTCCTGCTCCAGGAGATCGAGATTGAACGGCTCGTCGTCGACGATGAGAATTTTATTCGGCATAGTTTATTTCATCCATGCTAGAGCATCGACAATGTAAAATCATTTCATCGCCTCGTCGACCAGACTGTTGTCGTAAAACTGTTTCACATCGGCCCCTTTGGCCTTGGGATGATCGATAAATTTGAGTGCGTTCGCCATGGATTTATCTGCGGTGCGGAGTGTGCTGGAGAATGCGGACCTGTAGTATTCGAAGCTGCCCTGCAACTCCGCGTCATTGTCGACGCGGGTATATTTTCTGAGCGCCTTCTTGCTCGCCTCCGCGTTTTCTCTGGCGAGCTGCTGCCCTTCGTTGAGCGCGCGCAAAAAGTTGATCGCGAGGTTGCGGCTCTTGGCCTCTTTAAGCCACGACTCTCGCGCCGCGATGACGGCAGTCGGAAAAAAACCGTATTCGGTGTCCGAGGGCCGGAAAAGCAGGTGGAAACCCTCCTTTTTGGCTCTCAAACCGAAGGGATAGCCAATCATGCAGACGTCGACGCGGCCGCCGAGCAGCGCCGCGAGCGACTCTCCGACACCGCCGTTCTGGATAAAAACGACCTCGCTGGGTTTGACCCCGGCCGACTCCAGCATGGAGAGTCCCGCGAAATAACTCGATGCGCCGAACCGTGTAACGCCGATTCTCTTTCCCTTGAGATCTGCGACTGACTTGATCTCAGGCCGTGCCCAGCCGTCGATGGTCAAGACCGGCAGCGGCGAGGCGATCGCGATCAGATCGCTGCCCGCGAGGCGGCTCGACATGAGCGCGCCGCCTCCCGTGTAGCCGATGGGGAACTCGCCGGAAAGAATCGCCGAGTTGATCAGCGGCGAGCCGCCCATGAATATCGGTGAGACCTCGAGTCCGTATTTTTGAAAGCTCTTCTCCTCGACGGCGATGAAAAACGGCAGCGACGCCCCGGCGATCGGCGTGTAGCCGACGGTGAGCTTTAGAAAATCGCCCTGCGCCGCGTGCGCGCGAAGACTCAGCATGGGAGCGGTGGTCAGAAAAGCCGCAAGCCACGGCGCGAAAACGGCGCCAATGATAACCAAGGCTTTGACGGCCTTCGTCATGTTTGCTTTCCTTGGTTTCACGAAAGCAGTCTTTTAATTTTTTCCAGAAGCACGGTCTCATCCACCGGCTTAGCGATATAATCGTCACAGCCAGCCTCGCGTGCAGTGATCTCGTCGCCCACCATCGCGTGCGAGGTGACGGCGATCACGGGGATGTCCTTCAGTTCCGCCTTCGCCTTAATCTTCCGCGTCGCCTCCCAGCCGTCCATCACGGGCATGCCGAGGTCCATCAAGATTAAGTCGGGGCGTTCATCTCCCGCTCGCCTTACGGCTTCCGCTCCGTCAACCGCCTGCACGATGTCATAATCGTCTTCCAGGAGCTGGACGAGGAGATCGCGGTTCCAGTCGGTGTCATCGACGATGAGAATCTTTTTACGCTCCATTCGTCCCTCCGGGCTGCGGCCTATAGTCGATCGGCAGCGTCACGGTGAATTTCGAGCCTTTGCCGGCCTCGCTCTCCGCGGCGATCGCGCCGCCCATGAGCTCGACGAATTTTTTGACGAGCGCGAGGCCGAGGCCCGTGCCGCCGTATTTGCGCGTCGTCGACATGTCGGCCTGGCGGAACTCGTCGAAAATAACTTTGAGCGCTTCGGGCGTCATGCCGATGCCGGTGTCGGAGACCACGAGCTTGAGTGAGCCGTTTTCCGGCCACGCCGACACTTTGATCTGACCCTTTTCGGTAAACTTGGCCGCATTGCTGAGAAGATTAAGCAGCGACTGTTTGAGCTTGTCTCTGTCGGTGTGGAGCTGCGGCATCTCCGGCGCGATCTCCGTCACCAGCCGCACTCGGCCGTCTTTCAGCATCGGCTCGACCGTCGACACCGCGATGCGCACCACCTCGTCGAGCTTGAAGGTCTCGGCGAACACTTCCATCCGCCCCGCCTCAACCTTGGAGAGATCGAGCACACCGTTGATGAGGTTGAGCAGGTGCTCGGAGCTCACGAGCACCTTTTGCAGGTTTTCTTTCTGGAGCGGCGCAATATGTCCTTCGGTCTTCCTCAGCACGAGCCGCGTAAAGCCGATGATCGCGTTCAGCGGCGTGCGCAGTTCGTGGCTCATGTTGGCGAGGAACTGTGACTTGTGGCGGCTGGCGGTTTCGAGCTGCTGATTCTTCTCCTGGATCTCCCGGAACAGCCGCACGTTCTCGATCGCGATCACCGCCTGGTCGGCGAAGGTTTTGACCAACTCGATCTGCCGTTCAGTGAACGGCTCGACGAAGGTACGCCAGATTGTGATGACTCCGATGGGCGTCCCTTCGCGCAGCAGCGGCACACCGAGCAGCGTCCTGGCGCCGGTCAAAATCGCCTGCGGCGAGCGGTAAGACTGCGCGAGAACGTCAGTAATATGGACGATTTTTTTCTCGAGGAAGGCGATGGCACGCAATGAACCAGGCTCCGCCTCATCCGGCCTGATCGCGGCGGCTTTCAGGATGTCGATTTCCTCCGGTGTTTCACCATAGCTCGCGACCATCTGAAGCCGCTCGCCGTCAAATTGCCGGATATGCCCTTGGTTCGCGCCGGCGAGACGGACCGCGTTTTCAATGACGGTTTCCAAGACGGGCTGTAGGTCCGTGGGCGAGCTCGCTATGACGCTCAGCACTTTGCCGGTCGCGGTCTGCTGCGCAAGAGATTCGGTGAGCTCCCTGGTACGCTCCTCGACCTTTTGCTCCAAGCCCGCGTACGATTCCTGGAGCCGCTGGGTCATCTTGTTGAACTCTTCGGCGAGGGCTTCAATCTCATCACCGGTCTTGACTTCGAGGCGATGACTCAAGTCGCCGCTGCCGATCCGCTCGACGCCCTCGCGCAGCGTGCCGATCGGCTGGATGACGCGCCGCGAGACGAAATAGCTCGCGAGCAGCGCCATCCCGAGGCCGATCAAGAGCAGCGTGGAAGTTCGCATCATCGAAGCGTAGATCGACTCGTAAGCCTCTTTGATCGGCCGCTCGAGGATAACGGCCCAGTCGAGCGTCGGGATAAGAGCGAACGAGCTGAAGACTTTTTCCCCTTTTAGATTGCTTGTGACGATCGCGTTCGGCTTGTTAAGCGCGTCGCTTCTGAACGCCGCCTTGACCTGATCGAGCGCCGCCACATTCCGCCGTTGCAGGACGAGGCTGATATCGGGATGAGCGATCAACTCGCCGGCGCGGGTGACGGCGTACGCATAACCGGCTTTACCCACGGTGATGTTCGAGACGACGTCGCCGATGTATTTAAGGTTGACCTCCGCCGCGAGGACTCCGATCACATCGCCGGCGAAGCGCTCGATGGGCACGGCGATCGTCATATAAGGTTCGGAGCCGCGCACGAAATGAACCGGACCGAAATACGATTTGCCCTCTCTGGCGCGCTGGAACGATGGAGTGTCCGAGAGGTCCTTCTTCGCCTCAGGCAAGACTGTTCGAAGACGCGAGGCCTGAACCCGAATGACGCCTTTTTCATCCAAGGCGACCGCCTCGGTGACGGCTGGAGCGATTAAAAGGAGCTTTTCCAGCTCGAAGCGGAAATCCGCCGTCAGACCCTTCGGCGCGATCTCTCTGCTCCGGGTCGCGCCCTTCAGCGTGTTGTGAATTTCCTGAACGAAACGCTCGATCTTAAACGCCGCGCTCGTCGCGACTTCGCGCTGATAAATCGCCAGCTGCTCGCGGCTCTCTTGGTAACGGAAGTAAATTTCGACGAGACCGCTTGAAATCAAGCCGCCGCCGACGAGCACGACGGAGATCAGAAAGTAGTCCCGTGCCAGGCGTCCTCGTGGCCGCGTGCGGAAAAGCCGAAACGGAGAGAAGCCAGCGAGCCTTTGCATGAGGGTCATGATCTTACTCTACCGAAATCAACATTTCACCCGGCGCATTCTACGCAGGGACTCCGCACTTGAATGATGAAGTCACTTGATCACCTTATCCGCCCTTGCCAGCACGTTAGGAGGAATCGTCACGCCGATAGCCTTGGCGGTTTTAAGGTTGACCGCGAGCTCGACATCATCGGCGGTCTCGATCCTGAGCTCCCTGGGCGATGCGCCGTTGAGAATTTTCTGGACGTACTTTGCCGATAGCCGGCCCAGTCCGTAATAGTTCTGGCCATAGCTCGCGAAGCCGCCCTTCACGACGAGGCCGCGCTCCTGGAACATCGTCGGGAGCTTTTTGGCTTTCGCGCTATCGATGATCGCCTGGGACTGGCTCCCGACCATGGCGTCGGGCAGGTAGAAGAAAGCATCGGCTTCACCCGCCTTCATGTCGCGCAGCGCGGCACGGATCTCCTCGACCGAAGCCACGTGCCGCTCGGCGATTTTAAGGCCGAGACGCTTCGCTTCGGCCTGAGCCAGCTGCGCCGACTCTTTGGCGACCGGATTCGCCGGATTGTAGATAACCAGCACGCTGCGGAGCTTGGGCAAAAACTCCTTCAAAATCTCCAAACGCTTGCCGGTCAGATCTTTCACGAGAAAATGTACTCCCGTGAGCCTACCTCCTGGCTTGACGAAGCTCTCCACAAGCTTGCCCGCGACGGGATCGCTGCCGACGTTGAAGACGATCGGGACTTCCTTCGTCGCTTCCTTCGCTGCGGTCACCACCGAGGAGGCGACGGCGTATAGGAGCTTGACTTTCTCGCGTTCGAGGGCTGCCGCTTCTTTCTCGACCGCGTTAAGGTCGCCTTTCGCGTCACGAATGTCGAGCGCGAATTGCTTGCCTTCTTCATACCCTAGCTCTCTAAGTCCCTGGCGCAGCCCATCGATCGCGTCGTACCAGGCACCGCCCTGGAGCAAGACTCCGATCCGAGCTGGCTTGGCTTGCTGCGCCGCGGCCGGCCCCGCCGAGCCTAGCAAGATGACAACCAGAAAACCCATCCATTTTACATGCCGAGTTGTGAACCCGGCTTTATCTATGATCATTTGATCACCTTGTCCGCCGTCGCCAGCACCCGCGGCGGAATCGTAAGCCGATCTGCTTGGCCGCTTTCAAATTGATCACGAGCTCGAACTTGGTCGGCTGCTCGACGGGAAGGTCGCCAGGCTTGGCGCCTTTGAGAATCTTATCGACGTAGTAAGCGGCGCGGCGGAACAAGTCGTTGTAGTTCGTGCCGTAATACATAGCCCGCCAGCCTCGACGTATTCCGGCCGGCCGTACGACGCCGGCAGGCGATGCTTTGCCGCGAGCTCGACGACCTGCTTGCGCTGGGAGTTGAGGATCGGGTTCCCTAACACGAGCAGCGCGTCGGCGCGCCCTTTCGCCGCGGCTTGGAACGCGGCCCCGACCTCCTTGGGGTCGAGAACGTCGAGATAGCGCAAGTAGACCTCGAACGATCCCGCGGCGAGCACGGTCTCTCTCAGCGTTTCCGCGTCGCCGGGGATGGTCGAATTGCCGATGATCGCTATGTCCGAGAGCCTGGGAACGATTTCTTTCATCAGCGCGAGCTGTTTGCCGCTCATCTCCGGCGCCAGCGCCGATAATCCCGTGATGTTTCCGCCGGGTTTCGCCAAACTGGCGACGAAGCCGCTGCCGACGGGATCGGTATCCTGACCCATGACGATCGGCACCGAGGAAGTCGCTTCTTTGAGAGCACGAGTCACGATCGGCCCGGCGGAGACGATGACGTCAAGCTTCAGGCGTGCCAGCTCGGCGGCGATGTCGCCGCGGCGCTCGGAATTGCCTTCGGCGGAGCGCCACTCGATGAAGATGTTCTTGCCCTCGACATAGCCAAGCTCGCGGAGACCTTGCCGGAATCCATCGATGCGGCCAGAAGTTACGGAGTCAGGAGCATCGAGCTGAAATCCGATGCGTGGGATTTTCCCCGCCGGCTGCGCCTGCGCCGGAGCACAATGCGCTACGAGAAAAACCGCGAGCACGGCAAAGATAATTTTTCTATTCATCTTCCCTCATCCTCACCGTCCTCAGACCATGTAGGCGGAGCAGATTTATCCCCATGATCATCAAGGTTACTGCAAAGATACGTTTTCTCTACCCCAATCTGGCGCAATGGCCGTGCCACAATGACGCGAGCGGTTGACCTAAGTCAAGTCATGAAAATAACGGCGGATTCTTGAAGGGTGTCGATGCCGGCCGAGGCCAGTGCTCGTGCCGTGGTAGCGGCTTAGCTACTGGGCGTAGCGGAAATGCTTCACTCGATGCCGAGCGCTTTTATTAATCGGAATAGGTGGGTCTTATGCATACCAAGTAGCTTCGCCGCCTCGGTGCGGTTGCCTTGGGCTCGGACGAGCGCCCTTTGGACCAGCTCGCGCCGCGCGGCGTCGATCGCTTCATGGTAAGAGGCGCTGGATTGCGGCGGGGGCGACAAGGCGCCAGTGATCCGCGCGGGGAGATCGGCAACATCTAACCGAGAGCCCCGACCGAGGACGACGCCCCGCTCGATCACGTTCGCAAGTTCGCGGACATTGCCCGACCACGAATACGCGCAGAGACACGCCAACGCTTCGTCAGTGACGGCGTCGAACTTTTTCTTGGTCTCTCTGGCAAAGCGGTGAAGAAAATAGTTGGCGAGCTCCGGAATGTCTTCCTTTCGTTCACGGAGCGGCGGCAAGACGAGCGGCACGACGTTGAGACGATGATAGAGATCTTCGCGGAAGCGGCCCTGCCTCACATCCTCTTCGAGGTTCCGGTTGGTGGCCGCGATGATCCGCACGTCGACGGATATCGAGCGGCCGCCTCCGACACGCTCGAACTCCCGCTCCTGAAGAAAGCGGAGGAGTTTGGTCTGAAGCTCGGGGGTAATGTCGCCGACCTCGTCGAGAAAAACGGTGCCGCCGTCGGCCAGCTCCATTTTTCCCTTCTTCAGCTGATGCGCGCCCGTAAAAGCCCCCTTCTCGTGACCGAACAGCTCGCTTTCCAGCAGTTCCTTGGAGAGGCCGACACAATTAATCGCCACGAAAGATTTATCTTTTCGCTCGCTCCAATGATGGATGGCCCGCGCGAAGATCTCCTTTCCGGTGCCGCTCTCGCCGAGGAGCAGGATCGTGGCTTTGCTTGACGCGGCCTGTTTCGCAGCGTCCGCGATCTCCGTCATTTTCTTGCTCTTACCGACGACGAGGTGGTGCCGCTCGCCGACTTCGTCGGAAAGAATTCCGATCTCCGTCCTCAGTGTCTCCCGCTCCAGGGCCTTTTCGACGACGAGGAGCAAATGATCGGGATCAAACGGCTTGGTGACGAAATCGTAGGCGCCTCCCTTCATCGCCAGAACCGCCCGCTCGATCGTTCCATACGCGGTGAGCATGATTACCGGCGCTTCGTTGCCGCGACTCCTAAGCTCTTTCATGACTTCGATGCCGTTCATGTCTGGCATCTGATAATCGAGAAGAATGAGGTCGGGACGAAGCGATTCCGTTTGAGCGAGCGCGGCGGCGCCATCGGCCGCCCTTTCGATCGAATAACCGCGGTCGCCGAGCTCCTGCTCGAGAACGTCCAAATTGAAGGGCTCGTCGTCGACAATGAGAATTTTGCGCGACATTGTTGTCTCAGCCGCAAGGAAAACGATCACGAACGAAAGTGAGCCTAAAGCTAAGGCGCGGGGGTTGTCAACAACTTGATCGGAATCTAGAGAC
>Ga0310810_10012337_pt1 | contig 10038 bp, 9 predicted proteins | sample NCmetagenome_FD_207641 | JGI IMG/M metagenome (GOLD analysis project Ga0310810, IMG submission 207641) | Soil microbial communities from experimental microcosm in Duke University, North Carolina, United States - NC | ecosystem: Engineered > Artificial ecosystem > Soil microcosm > Unclassified ...
CCGAAGGTTTCCAGGATCAGCAGATCGACACCACCTTCCACCAGCGCGCTGATCTGTTCCCGAAAGGTTTCCCGCGCTTCTTCGAAGGAAGTCCTGCCCAAAGGCTCAATCCTGATCCCCAACGGGCCTACTGAACCCGCAACCCATGCGTCGAAACTCTTGGCCGCCTCACGCGCCAGACGAGCCCCAGTAAGGTTTATGTCTTTTACCTTGTCTCCCAGACTGTGCCGTTCGAGTCGAAAACGATTTCCGCCAAAGGTATTGGTTTCAATGATTTCTGCGCCAGATTGCAAGTATTGGTGGTGCAGTGAGCGAATCAGATCCGGCTGTAACGTATTCAACTCGTCGTAGCAACGATTGATGAAAATACCCTGGCCGTAGAGGAGCGTTCCCATAGCCCCGTCGCACAGGACGGGCGACTCTTTCAGGCGGTCCAGAAGCTTTCCGGGCATAATTTCAGAATACAAGATGACCTGAAGTTTTGCACCCGCGGGGATATGCCAGCGGCGGCTGAGAGCTCGAATCTGCTACGGCCTCAATCAGATTGGGCAGGGCAGCCTCTGTTATAATCCCGCTTCTTGCATCTAACCCTCTATCCTTCATCCGTCTGGGAGTTTTTCTTTTGAAGAAAGGGTTGTCCCTTCTTAGCCTTCTAGTTGCGAGTTTGCTGCTGCTTTCGTGCGGCAATAACAGTGGCTCCAGTTCCAACACCAGTTCCCGCAGCGGCCTGAAGTTTCGTGCGTTTGTCTCGAATCCGCTTCAACCAGTCAGCACAGGCACGGTTCCGGTGATGAACATTGTGGACGCTCTGAATGACGTTCTTTCTCCCGCCATCGTTTCCGTCGGCGGCTCCGCACCGGAGCCAAGCTTCATGGTGTTATTTCCGAACAAGCAATTCACCCTGGTCTACAGCGGTGGGACCGCTTCGCTGGCGGTGATCAATAATTTGACGGAGAGCGTGGTAGGAGGAACCAGCAACGGGACGAACACTTCTATCACTTTACCTGCAGCGAGTCAGAGCGTCGCGGTGTCGAAGGATAACGTCACCGGGTTTGCCGCTGTGCCCACTGCACCGCCTCCCGACGCCCAGGCGAATAATCTGCCCCCGGGCCTGGTTGCGATGCTCAATCTCAGCAATAACACAATTTCCGCACAAATCCCGATTGAGGGAGCGCGCTATCTGGCAGTGACTCCGGATGGTACGCGGCTTCTGGTCTTTGGCAACCATTCAGACACCATCACTGTCATCACCCCACCGGCGATAGGGACAAATCAGAGCGCGATTGTGACTCCTATCCAAAACAGCGCCGCATTTGATCATCCTGTAGGCGCGGTTTTCAGCAGCGACGGCAACACCGCCTACATACTCAACTGCGGGCCAGAGTGCAACGGTGCGCAGGCCAGCGTAACTCCATTTGACATCAATTCTGGAACGCCTCTGGCTCCCATTCTCGTTGATGGCGCGACGGTCGCTCTTATCTCCGGGACCAATTTATTCATCGCCGGAAGCAATCCGGCCTCCGCATGCACCGCGCCAACCCAGGCAACGCGCTGCGGAACTCTAAGCGTAATTGATCTGGGCTCGTCTTCTGTAGTCTCCACAGCGGAAATTACCAATGGCTACCACGATCACATGGAAATGGGAGCTAACAATCAGCTGTTTATTGGCGCCCATACCTGCACCAACGTTTCTTCCCAGAATAACAATGGGAGCGGCGAGGTACGAGGATGTCTCTCGATTGCCTCCACCAATGCGCAAACCATTTCCAACGTTGTGATTCCGCCAGCCACCGGAGATGTTACCGGCATACAACCGATTGCTACCCGCAGCGTTGTCTATGTTGTGCAGGACGGGGAACTGCAAATTTACGATACCTCCACCGATAAACTTCAGTCGACACAGGTGGACATTCGCGGCCAGGCGCAAGATGTGAAGCTGGTGGATTAAGGGTTCAGCGTCAGTCGGTGTTTCTTCGCAGCCGAAACTGCCTGGGCCGAGTAGGGCAGCTGAAATGTAGAGCCCTGGTACCACGCTTTCCACTGGTCCATGTAGAAGGGGCTCAGAAAATTCCCACCCTGCCCGGTAACGACATTCAGGGTCGACTTATCCGGGTCGGATAGGTCGGCGGTGAACCGCTCCGAAGGCCCGTGAGAGCGTGACACTGCTTTTACCGTCAGGCCACTGCCCGATTGCGGAAGTACACCGGGACCGCTCCAGCGCGAAATAAAAGGCAGCTTGCCAAGAATCGGGTGCTGGATGTCAAGCGGATGGTAGTTACCCCAGCTCCAGATACTGAGATTCTTTGGCGCCTGGTTGCTTTCGGCGGCGACCGCAACGGCCGCTGTTAGCAACTCGTCATAACTAGAATACGACTCCGGCAGCCAACGTTTGGGGTGGTGCAGTACGACGTTTTCGAGCCAGATCGTATCCATACCGGATCGATACGTCCGCCAGCTCAAACCGGGGCCGGCAGCAGCGGCGCCCAGCTTTGGTTCGAGCAGCAAACGCATCAATTCCCGGCGTGCCTGAGTGGCAAGGGTTGGGGCAGCAGAGTCGGCGCTCATGCGGCCATCCCAACCGCGCATGATGTCAGCCGCCTGCTTGGCACGTACGGAAGCCTTGCCGGCGTGATCCACCGCATATACCAGACGATCTGCAAAAATATGATCTGCCTCAGAAAAGATGTCCATCTGCAGTGAGAGCATGTCGGCGGTGCTGAACTTCTTGCCTGATTCCAAAACGCGGTAAATGCGCGCAGATCGCCAGGGCGCTTCCCAGTTGAAGCTTATGGAATACGGATACCCGTCAGCCGTTATACGGCTGTTTGCGGTCGCAATTACTCCAGACGGAGGATTCAGCACGCTGGGTAATTGGGCGAACGGTATGTATCCAGACCACTCGTGCGAGTCGTCGCTGCCATCAGCGGGCAGGCTGCCGTCGCCATATTCGCGGATGGGAATCTTACCTGTAGTCTGGTACCCGATATTTCCGTCTACATCCGCATAGACGACGTTCTGTCCCGGACAATCGAGCTGAGAAAAAGCACTGCGAAATTCGCTCCAGTTTTGCGCGGAGTTCACAGCCAAGAACGGATTGTGGGTTCCGTCATAGAGGGTCCAGCGCAAGGCGATTGGCCGGGTTTCACCCGGAACAAGCTGGGTGATGATCGGTCCGTGGCGGGTGACCGTGACATCGATAGCAATATCCGGTTTTCCTTTGACATGGATGATCTCATGGCGGTTGTCGGCCTTACTCCATCCTTGCCCGGTCTGGTATTCGCCGGAAGAATTGAATTTTTCGACGTAGACTTCTTCCACCGCCGGCCCAACGTTAGTGAATCCCCAGGCGATTCGCTGGTTGTGTCCGACAATGACATACGGCAAGCCAGGCAGGGTGACTCCAGCCACGTCAAAGCTGCCGCTCCTCAGATGGGCCTCGTACCACAGGTTAGGCATCTGGTGGCCGAGGTGCATGTCATTGGCAAGCAGGGGCTTTCCGGTTGTGGTGTGCGCGCCGGAAATGACCCAGTTGTTTGACCCCAGAACGGGAGTCTCGAAGTCTTCCACACTGAGCTTGGGAATCAACCCCGCAATGGACTTTCCATCTTCAACACCTTCCTCGTCATCCTCCGGTTCTGTATTCTTTTCCGGAGTGAAGCCGGGGCGCATGACGGTGGGAGGCCGATCATGCCAGGAAGAGTTCACATATAGATCTGCTGTGAGCTCCGGCCCTAACTTTGCCAGGATTTTTTCTTTCTCAAGTGCGTGCCGGTAGAGATAGTGATTTAGGTCCTTCACCATATGGGCCGCGATCAGAGTCGAGTCCTCCGGCGCCCAGGGCCGCGGCTTGTAGCCCAGAATTCGGAATTCTATGGGGAGTGAGTGCGGGTGCGAATCAATCAATGCGTTCACGCCTTTTGCATAAGCTTCGAAGTAACGCCTGTCCTGCGCGGACGCCAGCTCGACTGACTTCCTGGCAGCCTGTCGCATACCCAAAATGCGCTGTTCGCGATCGTGCTCGATCAGATCAGTACCAAGCACTTCCGCCAGTTCACCGGCTGCAAAACGCCGCATTACGTCCATCTGCCAAAGACGATCCTGCGCGGTGACATAGCCCTGGGCTATGAACAGATCTTCCAGCGAAGCCGCCTGAATCGTGGGGACGCCGTGCTCGTCACGGATGACGGATACGGGCGCAGACAACCCCGAGATACGAATGCTGCCATCAAGTTGAGGCAAAGCTGAACGCGCGGTTCGATATGCATAGAGCGCGATCAGCGTGAAAACGACGATCAGAAAAGCGAGGAGATAAAAAGCAGCTTTGAGTAGCCGGGAGCTTTTGGTCTTGTAAGTTAGGGGCGACGAAGCGGTGGCCATATCTAGCGCAGAATTTTAACAGCCGACCGGGGTTATTTTTAGCAGCACCGACTTGCGGCGAATCGCAGCGACAGGCACACTAATTGATTCGTTGCAGGAGAGCTGATGAGCGCATGTCCGCAATGTGGTACGGAAATTCCCGCGAACGGGACCTATTGTCCTGACTGTGGCCAGTCGGCATCGAACTCCAAGCGTGTTCCAGCCAGTGGCCGTGACAGGATACTGGCGGCGATCTCCTATTTTTTTATTCCTGCTGTCATTTTCATATTTCTTCACCCATTCAAGCGCATCCATTTCATCCGCTTCCATGCCTTTCAATCCTTGTTCACGTGGATCGCAATGGTCGCGGTTGCGGGCGTGATAAAAGCTGTTTCCATGCTATTGCTGCTGATCCCGTCGTTTGGGCCGCTGATCACGTTTTTACTTCTGATTTTGTACGGCTTAGCGGGCCCCATTCTGCTGCTGCTGCTGATCGCTAAGGCAACCATGAGCGAAGAATTTGAATTGCCGATCATTGGCCATATTGCACAAAAGCAGGCAGGCAACCTGTGACCCCTGCTTGACAGAACGCGAATGCAGTGTCATTGGTAATGGCTTTCCAGTATCCGAAGCGTGAAAGGGTGAGCTTTTGAGAGTGCGAGTTTTCTATCACGACAAATGTTTCGATGGAGCTTCCTCAGCCGCGCTGTTTTCCCGGTTCTATCGGGAGCGCATCCGCAACGATGTCAACTTTGTGTTCTCAGGCCTGCTGCATCGTGCCGGGGCATTGTTTGACGAAAACCATTTTGACGGCGATGAGAATGTAATCGTCGATTTCAAATACTCCAGTTCTCCCAAGATTACCTGGTGGTTTGACCATCACCAGAGCGCTTTTCTCAGTCCCGAAGATGCGGGCCATTTTGAGCAGGACCAGAGCAACCAGAAGTTTTACGATCCTGATTTCAAGTCCTGCGCCGGCTTCATTGCCATGATCGCCGAGCAGCGTTTTGGATTCAATCCGGCACCGGTCGCAGAGCTGATCAAATGGACCGACATCATCGATGGCGCCCTGTATGCCGATGCCAAGACCGCGGTCGAGATGAAAGAGCCGGCTATGAAGCTGACCATGGTGATCGAATCGGCACAGGATTACGCATTCGTACCGCGCCTGATTCCTCTGCTGGCCAGCATGCCGCTGGCCGAGATCATTGAGCAACCCTTTGTGGCGTCGCAATTGCCTCCGTTACTTGAACGCCATCAGCGTTCTGTCGCGCTGTTGCAGGAAAGGACGGAAATCAAAGACGCAACGCTTTTTTTTGATGTCAGTGATCGCGAGCTGGAGGGATACAACAAATTCGTTCCTTACTACCTGCATCCTGAATCGATCTACAGCGTTGGGCTGAGCAAGAGCAGTTTCCGGGTTAAGGTGTCGGTCGGGTCAAATCCGTGGGCGCCCTCGGACCCGGTGGTGAATCTTGCCAAGGTGTGTGAGCGCTACGGTGGTGGAGGGCACGCCCGGGTGGGAGCGATCTCTTTTGCGGTGGATCGCGAAGAGGATGCTCGCCGCGCTTCCCACGAGATAGTAGCCGAACTGCGCGAGAGTGTGCGCAACAGCAAGCTTTCCTGACTTTCTTGGACTGTAAGCTGGAACCGATGCCCGAAAACTCAGCGGCAATTCTCAAAGCCGATCACCTCGGCCGTTCCGTCGGGACCAGGATCCTTGTCGAGGATATTAACTTCGAAGTACCCGCAGGCCGGGTGCTTGCGATTGCCGGGCCAAGCGGCTCGGGCAAGACTTCATTGCTGCGACTGCTCAACCGGCTGGACGAGCCAACGGCCGGAACGGTTTACTTCGAGGGTTTCGATTACCGGTCAATTGCTGCTCGCGAGTTGAGGCGAAAGATCGGGCTGGTTACGCAGCGGCCGTTTCTCTTCCCTGGAACTGTAGCCGACAACCTGCGTTTCGGGCCTGCACAGCGTGGAGAGTCGATTTCTGTTCAGAAGATCGATGAGTTGCTGCGGCGGGTCGGGCTCGAAGGCTACAGCTCGCGAACCGTAACCAATCTTTCGGGCGGAGAGGCGCAGCGTGTTTCGTTTGCGCGCACCCTGGCAAATTCTCCTTCGGTGCTCTTGCTGGACGAGCCCACTTCCGCTCTGGATGAAGAGTCCAGAGTGGGCGTTGAAGCAGTAATCCGGAATACAGTGGTTGACAGCAATCTCACGTGCGTCCTGGTCACGCATGACATGAGCCAGGCTGTCCGGCTGGCGCAAAGCGCGCTCGTACTGGACAGCGGCCGAGTCGCGCGTTACGGACTGATCACAGAGGTCCTGCATGCTTACTAGACTGTTTCATTCTCAACTGGAACTGGGACTCGCGCAGGCTGCCGCAGCCTTCATCACCGCGTTTGCCGTGGTTATTTTCGGCCGCCGACGCGGGATTCATCTGGAACGCGAGACCTTGATCGCGATGTTGCGGGGAATTGTCCAGATTGTAGCTGTCGGGTTCGTGCTGCTGGCGCTTTTGCAGGCTCCAAACTGGAGCAGCGGATTTCTTCTGGCGGGTATGATCGTGGCCGCCGGCTCAATCTCTGCCCGGCGCGCGAAGGGGATACCCGGAGCCTTTCGAATCTCAGTAACAGCCGTGGCTCTGGGCGCCGGCAGCGTCATCGCATTCATGACCGGCCTGGGCGTGATCAATGCGGCTATTACTTCATTGGTTCCGGTTGGCAGTATGCTGATCGCGAACGCTATGAACACCAACGGTCTGGCGCTCAACCGGCTTCGCTCTGACATCATTGGCAAAGTGGGTGAGATCGAGACAGCCCTTGCGCTGGGGGCTGATGCAAAGACCAGTGTCGCCCCCTACATGCAGGCGTCCCTGGAATCGAGTCTGATTCCGGCTATCGATTCGCTTCGTTCGCTTGGGATCGTCTGGATACCGGGCCTGATGGCGGGAATGTTGCTTTCCGGATCGCGCCCAATATATGCGGCGATCTACCAGTTTGTGGTCCTGGCCATGATCTTTGCGGCTTCGGGACTTACAGCCATGATCAGCACGCTCCTGGTGCGTAAACGGATCTTCTCGCCGGCGGACCAGTTGATTCTGAGGGCTGACGCGGCCTGATCGTTAAAACCGGTAAATCCTTGCAGTTCTGAGCCCGGAAATGTTCGCAATCATTTTCACTGCCATCATTTCGCCTCAGAGGGGCTTTTTTGCTGGTCTAGTTCGCTGTTTGGGGGCATACTATGGTCTCGCCCACCCCCGGGGACAAAGGAGTCACTTCGCCATGCCAGTCCTACTCGGGGAACCCGAGCAACCGCAAATCGATATTTCGGCGCTGGAATCGCCGTCACCGCGCCAGCAACGCCACCGCATGTTGCTCGCATTAGTCCTCCTGCTGATTGCGCTTACTCTGGTACTGGTTCGTTACCGTGAATTCTGGCTGCCTCCGGGTTCTTCTTCAGAAGCGGAAGTTGCTCCCACAGCCCCGGCCGAGCCGACCGCGAAATCGCACACCAAAGCCGGCAAAGCGCATGGCGGGTCACTATCTGCGACTGCCAGGCATTCCGCGGTGGCAGGCGATGCCGAATCGGCTGCAGCAACAGCGGAAGTTACCCGGGTCATCCTCCATCCGATGCAGGTTGAAGTTTTACGTTCCGGTGGTCGCCGTCAGACGATACGGACCCGCCCGGCTGGCATCAGCATCGATCTCTCAAAGGATGTGAATGATATTCCACCGCCCAGCCAGGCGGCGGCCTCGGCTCCGGCTCCCGCCGGAGATCAGGTTCACATGTCTCCTGCAACCGTCGCCGCAGTTACAACGCCGGTGGACCCGGTCTATCCGCCGCTGGCGGAGCAAATGAACGTCCAGGGCTCGGTGGTGCTGCAGCTTCATGTCGGGAAAGACGGCAACATTCAGGATCTGCAGGTGGTGAGTGGGCCGGACATCCTGGCCGAGGCTGCCCGCGAAGCGGTGCGGCAGTGGCACTTCAAGCCTTACTTACGCGACGGCTCTGCGGTCGACACCGAAGCCCAGGTGACCGTGAAGTTCAGTATTTCCACTCCCTGAGATTAGTCCATAAGCACCCGTAGAAACTGAAACGGGGCAACCGGCACGTTGTCCAGCAGCATCTTTCCGCCGGTTTATACGGAGGTCGGCGCATGAGACTGAGCGACACTGTAAGCTCCATCCTGCGAACTAAAGGCAATCAGGTCTGGTCGATTTCTCCCGAACAATCAGTTTTCGAGGCCATCGAGAAGATGGCCGAAAAGGAAGTTGGCGCGCTCGCGGTAATAGCCGAAGAGCGATTGGTGGGAATCATCTCAGAGCGTGACTACGCCCGGAAAGTTATATTGTGCGGCAAATCGTCGCGCGAAACGCAGGTCAGCGAGATCATGACAGCAAGCGTGATCACTGTCGGTCCTGATCACACCATTGATGATTGCATGTCATTAATGGCCGGTAATCGGATCCGGCATTTGCCTGTTTTGGATGCTGACTGTCTGCTCGGGATGATCTCCATCGGCGACCTAGTGAAGTGGATTATCTCCGGCCAGGAGCACGCGATCGAGCAACTGGAGCACTACATCGCCGGCCGCTATCCGGCGTAAGAAATCTTGCCCTTCACCATTTCCCTGAAGCTTGAAGATATTCTCCTATTCGTTGCTGAAAACCATCGTAGTCTTGCCCAGTGCTGCGCTTTAGAGCCTCCTCCACCGGCTCGCCAGAACCGATGTTGCGCATCATCCGCACGATCTCACCCAGGCCATAACGGTCGCGCAGATAATCGACCGCGGAAAGCGATTCAGCGTAGGCAACCTCAGCCTGCAGGGCCGAAAAGCGTGTGAAGGAATGTTCAAGAATTCCCAGCGGGATTTCTTTTTTCTGCTGGAAAAGCTGCGCCAACTGTGGCGCATATTGGCTGGAGCTGCGCGGCTCCATGGCCTGTGCAAGCCCTTCATTGAGCCACGTGGGACAACGCCCGGCAGCAAGTGAATTCACGAACGAGTGCGTCAATTCATGTTTCAGAACCCGCTGCAGTTCAGAGTTCATGCCATTGATTCCACCCATAGGAATGCGCAATTTGCCGTCGTTAAGAGCGCCTGCCCAGGAAGGCGCCTCGGTAATGTCAGTGAACTCTTTCTGAGTGTAGAGAATCACAATAATGTTCTCGCCCGGCTCGTATCCCAGCTGGCGAGAGAGGTCGGCGAATTGCTGCTCCAGGGTATCCACCAGTTGCTGCTGCAAGTCGGCTGAATTCCGGTCGCCCTGGTAGCGCAGCGTGAAATGGCGGCTCTCTTTTCGCCTGGACTTTTCTTCCACCTCGAGTTCACGCTCGGCTTTTTTTAACAGTCGTTGGGTGGCCGGATCAGCCGAAATCGCCTCCGCACGTTTCCAGGCGACAATGGCATCACCGGTTCGGTCTGCATTGTATTCAGTTAGTCCCAGCAATCGTTGCAGATCGGCTGAATTGGGCTGCAGGGCAGTAGCGTGTTCCAGTTCGCGGGCAGCCTCGGCATAACGCCCCTGGTTGCCAAGCGCAATGGCGTTCCATTCCAGCAGATCCAGTCGATCGGGCGAAATTTGAATCGCCTCTGCGAAATATTTGCTGGCCCTCTCCGGATTTCCGCGCTGCAACTCCATTACTCCGGCAAGGTAATACGAGTTGGTGGAGGCGCGG
>Ga0310810_10012338_pt1 | contig 10038 bp, 6 predicted proteins | sample NCmetagenome_FD_207641 | JGI IMG/M metagenome (GOLD analysis project Ga0310810, IMG submission 207641) | Soil microbial communities from experimental microcosm in Duke University, North Carolina, United States - NC | ecosystem: Engineered > Artificial ecosystem > Soil microcosm > Unclassified ...
CGCGAAGCCGGTGAGCACCGACAGGCCGAGGATGTGCCAGATGCGCACATAACCCCAGAACACGAGCGCGGCCAGCGTGAAGGCGGCCGCCATTTGCACATACTGCGATCCGATCAGCAGGCGCCGGCGGTCGTGTCGATCGGCAATCACCCCGCCGAGGAGCGTGAACAGCAGGATCGGAAGCTGGCCGAGAAAATCATCGAGCCCCAGGAAGAACGACGACTTCGTCAGGTCGAAGACCAGCCAGTTCTGCGCGACCTTCTGCATCCACGTCCCGACGGTCGACGTAAATGCGCCAAACCACAGGACCCGGAAATCGCGATAGCCGAACGCCGCGAGCGTGCGCTTCACGAATGGCTGCGCGAGGACCGGCAGCGGGGTTTCCCAGCCGGTCTGGGGCGCCGGCTCGACTTTCGGCTGGAGCGGAGTGGCCAAGAGATCCTTATTTTAATCGCCATTGCCGATCGCCATTGCCGATCGCCATTGCCGATTGCCATTGCCGATTGCCGCTTGCTATGAGATTGCCGATTACCCTCTGGCCGATTGAGCCGCCGAGCACACTCAGCGATCGACAACGCAGCAAATCGGCACTTTCAATCGGCATTCAGCAACCGACACTTCACTCGGCATTCGCATTTCGAAACACGCGGCCATCGGCACTCGGCAACCGGCAATTCCGCGACGCTTGATTCGGGGAGCGGACCCTTCTATACTCACGTCCGAGTAGGCGAAGAAAAGGCGAAAATGATGATGGCGGCCCGCGCGCATGTTGAATCGCTGCTTCGCGCACGCAAGCTCGACGTCACCTTGACCACCGTGGCGCCATGGGCCCGCGCGGCGCGCGCCGTGGCGCCGACAGGGATCGCCCCGATCGACGACGCGCTCGGCGGCGGGCTGGCGCGCGGGCAGCTGTCGGAAATCGTGGGGCCGCGATCGTCCGGGCGGACGTCCGTCATGTGCCACATGCTGGCCGCGGCTGCGGCGCGTGGCGAAGCGGTGGCGTTGGTGGATACGTGCGATCGCTTCGACCCGCGGTCCGCCGAGGCCGCCGGCGTCGACCTGTCAAAGCTCTTGTGGGTGAGGGACACCGGGGATGCCGTGCGCGCGCTCAACGCGATGAACCTCGTGCTGCAGGCCGGTGGATTTGGCCTCGTCGCATTCGATCTCGCCGACGTGCCCGCGATGGCGTTGCGCCAGTTCCCCTACACCACGTGGATGCGCGTCGCGCGCGTGATCGAGGGTAGCCAGACCGCGGCGGTGATCGTTGGCGCCGACCGGATTGCGCGGAGCCCTGGCGGGGTGACGATTGCGCTCGATGCGCCGGCTACCGGATCGCGCGGCCGCTGGTCCGGGGCGGCCGACCGCGCCCGCCTGCTCCGCGCCATCGACATCCAGCCGCGCATCGTTGGTGCGAGGTAGGCCGGTGTACATCCCGTCGTACGACGATCTCACACCCTCGATTCCCGACATCAGGCCGGAGGAAACCTTCGCGCAGGTCGGGCGGATCCTGCCGCAGGACCACGGTCCTGTCGTCACCGGGGCGCATCCGCCGTTCGAGTCGTCGTCCGCGCAGCTGTTTGCATGCCTGCGATCATCCCGCGCGCCGGAGGCGCTGGTCGGTCTGGCGCGGGATTTCTCGCCGCGCCTCGAACGCCATGGATCGTCGAGCGTGGTGCTCGACGTCGGCGGGCTCGGACGCCTGCTTGGCGATCCGCACACCATCGGAACAGAGCTGCAACGTGCCGCAGCAGCCCACGCGTCGCCAATCCGCATTGCGATCGCGCAGACACAGACCGCCGCGCGACTGCTCGCGATCGCCAACGCGGCGCTGACGGTTGCGACCGGCGACGTTGCGGTCGCGGTTGCGGCGCTGCCGCTCGACACACTGCGGATCCTGAGCGAGGACGACGACCCCAGTCGACTCGCTGCGCTCGCCCCGGGCAGGCCCGGAGCGAAACACGCTGCGCGGATGAAAGCCACGATGGCTCGACACGATTCGCCGCTGGGGGCTGGCCACGCTCGGCGAGATGGCCGCGCTGCCGATGACCGATCTGTCCGAGCGCATGGGACAGCACGGGCTGGAGCTGCAGCGGCTGGCACGCGGCCTCGATATGTCGCCGCTGATGCCGGATCCCGGCATCCCGCGATTCATCCAGATGATCGAGCTCGAGTGGCCGATCGATGCGCTGGAGCCGCTGTCGTTCGTGCTCGCTCGGCTGCTCGATCCGCTGTCGGCGGCGCTCGAGCGTGCGGATCGCGGCGCCGCCGCGCTGCGGCTGGATCTGCGCCTGGTCGATCGCACCAGGCACCAGCGTGTGCTGCAGCTTCCGGCCGCGCTGCGCGATCCGCGGGTGCTGCGCACGCTGCTGCTTCTCGATCTCGAATCGCACCCGCCGTCGACCGCCATCGACGTCGTTACGATTGAGATCGATCCCGCGCCCGCGCGCATCGTGCAGTACTCGCTGCTCGAGCGCGCGATGCCGTCGCCGGAAACGCTCGCCACGCTGAACGCCCGTCTCGGCGCACTCGTCGGCGAGACACGCTGCGGCTCGCCGGTCTTGGCGGATTCGTGGCGGCCGGACGATTTTGCCATGCGGCGGTTCGCGCCCGACGCGCGAGGCGCGAGCCGCGATTCGCCGTGCGCGGTTCGCGATGCGTTAATCCTCCGCCGCTTTCGTCCTCCTGTCGCGGTCCGCGTGAGTGTGGATTGTGGGCGGCCGGCACGCGTCTTCATCGATCGACGCGGCATGCCAGGGGGGCACGTCGTGCAGTCGGCCGGCCCGTGGCGTACGTCCGGCGCCTGGTGGGAAGCATCCACCGGGGCGGCGTGGGACCGTGACGAGTGGGACGTCGCGCTCGGCGACGGCTCCATCTGCCGTCTGTTTCACGATCGTCGCGGCGGCTGCTGGTTCCTCGACGGCGTTATTGATTGAGCCTGATGCCGTCCATGTACGTCGAGCTGCACGCCGCCTCCGCTTTTTCTTTTCTCGATGGCGCTTCGCTCCCTGAAGCCCTGATCGACCGCGCCGCCGCGCTCGGGTATCCCGCGCTGGCGCTTCTCGATCGCGACGGCGTCTACGGCGCGCCGCGCTTCCATCTTGCGGCGAAGCGCGCCGGGCTGAAGGCGATCATCGGCGCGGAATTGACCATCGCGAGCAGCGCCGAGGCTTCGGTGTTCCGTTTGCCGGTGCTGATCGAGTCGCGCGAAGGATACAGAAATCTCTGCCGCCTGGTGACGCGCATGAAGCTGCGCGCGCCCAAGGGCGCCGGCACGCTGACGCTCGACGAGCTCGAAGGGCACGTTGGCGGCCTCGTCGCGCTCGCCGGGCGTAGCATGCTCAGCGGCCGGCGGTTCGGCGTCGGTGGCCTCATCGACCGCACCGTCGGCATCTTCGGCGCGCCGAACGTCTGCGTCGAGCTGCAACGCCACCTGCTGCGCGACGAGGAAGCGGACAACCAGGCGCTCATCGACCTCGCGTCCGCGTTCCACGTCCCGGTCGTCGCCACCAACGGCGTGCGCTTTGCCGAGCCCGCGAACCGGGCGCTGTATGACGTGCTCACCTGCATCCGCCACAAGACGACGCTCGATCGTGCCGGGCGACGTTTGAGCTGGAACGCGGAGCGCTATCTCAAATCGCCGGACGCGATGGCGCGGTTGTTCGCCGACCTCCCCGGTGCGATTGCCGCGACCGGTGAGCTCGCGGACCGTCTCGCCTACACGATGGCGGATCTCGGTTACCGGTTCCCGGATTACCCGGTGCCGCGCGGCGAAACGATGGCGTCGTTTCTCCGCAAGATCACGCAGGCGGGCGCGCGCGAGCGCTACCGTCCGTATGACGATCGCGCGCGGAAGCAGATCGAGCGCGAGCTCGATCTGATCGAGAAGCTCGACCTCGCCGGGTACTTCCTGATTGTCTGGGACATCGTGAACTACTGCCGGCAGCAGAACATCCTCGTGCAGGGACGCGGATCAGCGGCGAACAGCGCCGTCTGCTACAGCCTCGGGATTACCGCGGTCGATCCGGTCGGCATGGATTTGCTGTTCGAGCGCTTCCTGTCCGAGCAGCGCGGCGAGTGGCCGGATATCGATCTCGATCTGCCGAGCGGCGACCGCCGCGAGCGCGCGATCCAGCACCTCTACCAGAAGTACGGCAACCGCGTCGAGAGCGCCGCAGGACCACGAATAGCCCCCGAAGGGCCACGAATAGCCCCCGAAGGGCCACGAATAGCCCCCGAAGGGCCACGAATAGCCCCCGTAGGGCCAAGAATAGCGATGACGGCGAACGTGATCACGTATCGCGGGCGCAGCGCGGCGCGCGAAGTGGGCAAGGCGCTGTCGCTCGAACCGGCGCAGGTCGATCGGCTGGCCAAGGTCATGAACCACTTCGAGTGGGTCGATCCGAAGGACACGCTCGAGCGGCACCTGCGCGAGGTCGGCCTCGATTTTCAGCAGCCGGTCATCAAGACGTTCGGCCGTTTGTGGCAGGAAATCCACGACCTCCCGCGTCATCTCGGCCAGCATTCCGGCGGCATGGTGATCTGCCACGGGCGGCTCGACGATGTGGTGCCGCTCGAGAACGCGAGCATGCCGGATCGTGTGGTGGTGCAGTGGGACAAGGACGATTGCGCCGACATGGGCATCGTGAAAGTGGATCTGCTCGGTCTCGGCATGATGTCAGTCCTGCAAGACGCACTCGAGTTGGTCAATAACAGCTCGCGAGGAGCGCCTGCGGCCCGCGCCGAAGGCGAGTCTTCGAGCCCTGAGGCGCGCGGGAGCGAGGGTGGGGCCCCGCGACCAGTGAAAATGATGTCAGTCCTGCAGGACGCACTCGAGTTGGTGAATTCGAACCGGGATGCGGGGCCCGGGATGCGGGATCCGAATCGGGATGCGGAATGCGTTAGTGGTCATGCGACGGATCCCGGATCCCGGATCCCGGATCCCGGCGCCGGTGCGCCTCTCGATCTCGCGCATCTTCCCCCCGACGATCCCGCCGTGTATCGCATGCTGCAGGAGGCCGACACCATCGGGATCTTCCAGGTCGAATCGCGCGCGCAGATGGCCACGCTGCCGCGGCTGCGGCCCGAACGCTTCTACGACATCGTCGTCGAGGTCGCGATCATTCGGCCCGGACCGATCGTCGGGCAGATGGTGCATCCGTATCTGAAGCGGCGGCAGGGAGCCGAACCGGTGACGTATCCGCATCCGTCGCTCGAGCCGATCCTGGCGCGCACGCTCGGTGTGCCGCTGTTCCAGGAACAACTGCTGCGGATGGCGATGGTGGCGGCGGGATTTTCCGGCGGCGAGGCGGAAGAACTGCGGCGCGCGTTCGGGTTCAAGCGGGCCGAGCACCGCATGCAACAGATCGAAGCGAAGCTGCGCGCCGGCATGGCTGCGCAGGGGATTACCGGCGACGCGGCGGAGGAGATTATTCGCTCGATCACCTCGTTCGCCCTCTACGGCTTCCCGGAATCGCACGCGGCGAGCTTCGCGCTGCTCGTCTACGCGAGCGCCTACCTGAAGGCGCATTATCCCGCGGCGTTCTACACCGCGCTGCTCAACAATCAGCCGATGGGGTTCTATCATCCGGCCACGCTGGTGAAGGACGCGCAGCGTCACGGTGTCCGTTTCGCGCCGATCGACGTGCAGGAATCCGACTGGGCGTGTCGCGTGGAACAGGACGGCCGCGTGCGGCTCGGGCTGATGTATGTGAATGGGCTGCGTGAGGAGGTCGGCCGCGCTATCGCTGGGGCCTCCCAGACGGGATCCGGGATGCGGGATGCGGGCTCCGATCGCAGCCGCTGTCCGAAATGCGGCTGCGACGATCAATCGATGATTGAGGAAACAGTGACGCAGGGAATGTTTTGTAACATCTGTGCCCACGAATGGCGCGGCGTCACAATGGAATCCGTGATCCCAGAACCCGGATCCCGCATCCCGCATCCCGGACCGCGATACGCAACCCTCGAAGATCTCATCGCGCGCACGGGCATCCGGCGCGACGAGCTGGCGACGCTCGCGGAGATCGGGGCGTTGAACGCGTTCGGCCACGACCGCCGCAGCGCGCTGTGGCAGATCGAAAAGGCCATTCGTCCGACGGGCGAGATGTTCAACGAGGCTGACGAAGATCGCGGTTCGCGATTTGCGGTTCGCGATTCGGATCCCGCATCCCGGATCCCGCATCCCGGTACTGATTCCCCCCTTCGCCCCATGACGCCTGCCGAGCGCCTGATGGCCGACTACGCGGGTACGAGCCTGACCATCGGCCCGCATCCGCTCGCCCTGCGCCGGGCGGAGCTCGCGCTCCGCGGGGTGCTGCGTGCGATCGATTTGCCGCGCGGACGCCATGGCCGTCGCGTCCGCGTGGCGGGTGCGGTGATCACGCGGCAGCGCCCGGGGACCGCAAAAGGATTCGTGTTCCTGACGCTCGAGGACGAGACCGGGATCGCAAATGTGATCGTGCGCCCGGATCTTTTCAGCGAGCAGAAGCGCGCGATCGTGGGTGAACCCTACCTCATCGTCGAAGGAACGCTGCAGATCCAGGAAGGGGTGACGTCGGTGAAGGCGGATCGGGTGATCGGTCTGACCGGCGCCGGCCCGGATCCGGAATCTCACGACTTCCGTTGAGCCATCCTTTGGCCGGGCTCTTGCACAAACCCGGTTGATTGCCTCTAATGGGCACACGACGGGAGGGGATTGTTCGTTGCGTGTAGCGTTCTTGGTCGCCACTGTTGGGCTTGTCGCGGCGTGCGGCACGCACCCGATTCAATCCACGCTCCCAGGGCCGCCGACCGCCGAGCAGCTCGCCGAGTTGTGGACCGCGCCTCCAGCCGGGCGCGATCTGTTCTATGGCATCGGCGGCAAGACGCTTGCCCCGGACCCCTCGGTGAGTTACACCGTGGTCGAAATCAAACGATCGGGGTTCAGTCGCGGCTACACGCTCAAAGATCCGGACGGCAACGAGTGGAGCGCGAAATTCCCGCCCGAAGCGCCCACCGAGGTGACCGCCTCGCGCATCGCGTGGGGGATCGGCTATCACCAGCCGCCGATTTACTACCTCGCCGAATGGACGGCCGCCAAGGCGCCGTCGCCGAATCCGCAGCTGCCGGCGCGCTTCCGCGAGAAGAGCCCCGATCTGCACGGGCTCGACGCCACGGACCCGTGGTCGTATTACCGCAACCCGTTCGTCGGCACCCGGCAACTCAACGGACTGCTCGTGCTGCAGGCGATGCTCGGAAACTCTGACCTGAAGGATCAGCAGAACGTCATTTACACGCTGAAGGATCCGCTCGAAGGAGCGAAGCAGTGGTACGTGGCGCGCGATCTCGGGCAGTCGTTCGGGCGTACCGGCGTGCTCGACGCGCCGCGCGGCGACATCGAGGTGTTCGAGCAGACGCCCTTCATCCGCGGGGTCGGGAACGGGCACGTGCAGTTCGACTACCGCGGGCGTCACAAGGTGCTCTTCGAGACCATTTCTCCGGCCGACGTCCGCTGGGTCTGCGGGCAGTTGAAGCGCCTGACCGACGATCAGTGGCGCGACGCGTTCCGCGCCGGCGGGTTCCCGCAGGCGCTTGCCGACCGCTTCATCCGCCGCATGAAGCAGAAGGTCGACGAAGGACTGTCGCTGAAGGACTCATGATGCAGATACCGCGCGTCCCTCTCGCCATGCTGGCGCTGGCGGCACTCTGTCTGCTCGGTCCCGTCGGCGTGGTCGCGCCCGCTGCGGCCGCACCGCAGCTCAACCAGCCTGAAGAACGGATCCCGCAGCACGAAACGAGCACGATTCACGAGGTGCGCGCCTCGCTCATACGGCTGCCGGTCGCGGCGCTGCTCGGCGCCGCGCTGGCCCTGCGGCCGAAGCGCCGCGGCACGCCGCCCCGCACCCCCGCCGTGCTGCAGACACAGATCATCCTCTCGATCGTGGGCGCGGTGATCATGCTCGTCGTCGGCGCCAGCCTTGCGCGCGCCTTCGGGATCGTCGGCGCCGCGAACCTGATTCGCTACCGATCGAAGATCGACGACCCCAAGGACGCGGTGGTGATGCTGTGCACGCTGGCCGTCGGCCTGGCGGCGGGCGTCGGGCTCTACGCCCTCGCGTGCGTCTCGACCGGATTCATGGTTCTTGCGCTGTGGATCATTGAATCGTTCGAGCCGCGCTCCCGGAAGTTCGATCTCAAGATCAAGGTCCCGGGAAGCGATACGGATTCGCTGCGCCCGAAAATCGAACCGATCCTCAACCGTTACAAACTGACCTACGAGCTCCGCACTTCGTCGGACGAAGAGGTCTGCTACGATGTCCAGGTGCCATTCGACGTGCAGACCGATCGCATCTCCAATACCATCCTGCGCCTCGACCGCGAGGGACATGCGGCCGTCGAATGGTCCGAGAAGAAAAAGGCGAAGTGAAACTCATTATCCAGCCCGATGACGGCTTGACGCCACTCGTGCAGGCCGTCCGGGGCGCGAAAAAAACGATCGACGTCGTGATCTTCCGGTTCGATCGCGCCGAGCTCGAGAAGGCGCTCGAGGCCGCGGTCGCGCGCGGCGTTGTCGTCCGCGCGCTGATCGCGCACACCAACCGCGGCGGCGAAAAGATTCTGCGGAAGCTGGAGCTGCGCCTGCTCGACGCCGGCGTCACGGTCGCGCGCACGGCCGACGACCTGCCGCGGTATCACGCGAAGTTGATGATTATCGACGACACGCTGCACCTGTTTGGCTTCAACTACACCAAACTGGACATCGAGAAGAGCCGCAGCTTCGGGCTGACGACCGGCGACGACTCCCTGGTGAAAGAAGCGAAGGCCCTGTTCGAAGCCGACAGCACCCGTCAGGCGTACAAGCCGTCCACCGCGGATCTCGTCGTCAGTCCCGAGACGTCGCGCGAACGCCTCACCGCCTTCATCAAGAAGGCGAAGAAGGAGCTGTTGATTTACGACGCGAAGGTGAGCGACCGGCTGATGTTGCGGCAGCTGGCCGAGCGGGCGAAAGCCGGTGTCGAGATCCGGATGTTCGGGAAGACCGGGAAAGGCGCCACGGGGATCGACGCACGAAAGCTGCCCGACCTGCGGCTGCACGTCCGGGCCATGATCCGCGACGGGGCCGCGGCATTCATCGGGAGCCAGAGCCTGCGCAAGCTGGAGCTGGATGGACGCCGCGAGGTCGGCGTCATCGTCGAGGACGAGAAGATCGCGAGAAGAATGCGCAGCGTGTTCGAGGCGGACTGGGCCCAGACGCCGGAAGCGATCGTGGCCGCCGCGGCGGAGGCGAAGGAAAAAGAAAAAGAGAAAGAGAAAGAAAAGGAGAAGGAGAAGGTTACTTCCGGCGCGTAATCACGCCGCTGTCGAACACCCCGCCTTTCCGTGAAATCGCATCGAACCACATCTGGTCGCCGTTGATCTCGCAGATCATGAACGCGTAATCCTGATCGTTGCCGGCCGCCGTCAGCCCGGAGCCCTTGTCGATATTGCCTTTGCGCAGCTGCCCGCCGGACCCGGTGACGAAGTAGACGATCCCCTTCTGCGGCTTCAGGCGCTCGTAGAAGTGATCGTGACCGGTGAGAACCACACTGACGCCATACTTGAGAAACAGCGGTTCGAGCACCTCTCGCAGCCGCGTGTCCGACCCGTGGCGATCGCCGGAGGAATACGGCGGGTGATGGAAGTACGGGATCTTCCAGTCTGAATTCGAGTTCTGCAGCTCCTTCTCGAACCACGCCACCTGCTCGGGATCCAGGTAGGTGCTCTCCAGTGCGAAGAAACGGACGCTCTGCTTGTCCGGCTTGAACGAGTAATAGAGCTTCCCGTCCATGTTGAACAGCTTGTAGTAGCGCTGCTCGCGTGCGTCGTGGTTGCCGAGCGAGGCGTAGAACTTCACGCCGGCGTCGAGCAGCGGTTTGTACGGCTCCTCGAATTTCTTCTTGAAGTCCTGCGGCCGTTCCGACCCGTACAGGTTGTCGCCGACGAGGACGACGAAATCGAACTTGAAGAGGTCGTGTGCCTGTTTCATCACGCCCGCGAGCTCGTATTGCTCGCGAGTCCCGG
>Ga0310810_10012339_pt1 | contig 10038 bp, 8 predicted proteins | sample NCmetagenome_FD_207641 | JGI IMG/M metagenome (GOLD analysis project Ga0310810, IMG submission 207641) | Soil microbial communities from experimental microcosm in Duke University, North Carolina, United States - NC | ecosystem: Engineered > Artificial ecosystem > Soil microcosm > Unclassified ...
CGACGAAGTAGGGCGGGAAGATCGTCGTGTGCCAGCCCGGAATCACGCCGACCGCGAAGTCGAACGACACCACCGAGTGGACCGAGAGCACCAGCGGCGTCGAGAGGGCCGCCAGGATCATGTAGGCCTTCTCGTAGCGGTGCCACTGGCGGGCCGAGCCGCGCCAGCCGAGCGCCAGGATCCCGTAGATGAGCGCGCCGAGGTTCCGGCCCTTGGCGGCGAACCGGTCGCGCAGGGTGGCGAGGTCCGGGACCAGGCCGACATACCAGAACAGGACCGAGATCGTGAGGTAGGTCGAGACCGCGAAGACGTCCCACATGAGCGGCGAGCGGAACTGCGGCCACACGCTCATGTCGTTGGGCAGCGGCAGGAGGAAGTACCACGCGATCCACGGGCGGCCGGTGTGGAACAGCGGGAAGATGCCGGCGGTCATGACCGCGAAGATGGTCATCGCCTCTGCCGAGCGATTGATGCTGGTCCGCCACTTCTGTCGGAGCAGGAAGAGGATTGCCGAGATGAGCGTGCCGGCGTGGCCGATACCGATCCAGAAGACGAAGTTGGTGATGTCCCAGGCCCAGCCTTCGTTGTTGTTGTTGCCCCAGATCCCGATCCCGGTGAACACCAGGTAGGTCAGGGCGATGAGCAGGAGACCGGCCGCGCTCATCGAGACGGCGAGGGCCACGTACCAGGCGACGGGCATCTTGCGCCACGGACGCTCGACGATGTCGCAGACGGTGTCGGTGACGTACTGGAAGTATTCCTGCGCTTCCTGAGCGCTCGGAGTCGTCGCCTGTGTGCTCATTCGTGTGCCTTCGCCTCCGCGTGGGCGGGGGCGAGATCAGGGTGGGGGTTCGTGATGCGAGCCAGGAAGATGTGGCGCGGCCGGGTGTTGAGCTCGGCGAGCAGCGCGTAGGCGCGCGGCAGCTTCTGCCTGCCGGCCACCTGGCTGCCCTCGTCGTTGAGGTCGCCGAAGGTGATGGCGTCGGTCGGGCAGGCCTGCTGGCAGGCGGTGACGATCTCGCCGTCGCGGATCGGGCGGTGATCGTTCTTCGCCTTGATCTTGACGTTCTGGATCCGCTGCACGCACCAGGTGCACTTCTCCATCACGCCGCGGCTCCTGACAGTGACCTCCGGGTTGAACAGGAGCTGGCGGACCTTGGCCCGCGGATCGTCCATCTCCTTGTACCAGTCCCAGCGCAGGAAGTTGAAGTGGCGGACCCGGTACGGGCAGTTGTTCAGGCAGTAGCGGGTCCCGACGCACCGGTTGTAGACCATCTCGTTCAGGCCCTCGGTCGAGTGCACGGTGGCCTCGACCGGGCAGACCTGCTCGCACGGCGCCAGCTCGCACTGCTGGCAGAGGATCGGCTGGTTGACGAGGTGCGGGTCGTCCGGATCTCCCTCGAAGTAGCGGTCGATGCGCAGCCAGTGCATCTCGCGGTTGCGCCAGACCTGCTCCTTGCCGACCACCGGCACGTTGTTCTCCGACTGGCAGGCGATGACGCAGGCGTTGCAGCCGGTGCACTTGGTGAGGTCGGTGGTCATGCCCCACTTGTGATCCTCGTAGCGGTGCTCCTTGAACAGCGACCGGTTCTCGCCGGCGAAGCGGGCCGGGTCGGTGAGGATCGCCTCGTCGGCCGTGCGCGCCTCGGCGACCACGAACCTGGGATCGTGGCGGTAGCCGTCGAGCGTGCTCTCCTTGATGAGCTCGGGGGCTCGCTTCTGGACGGTATCCATCCCGAGCTTGTCGATCGCGTTGTGGTCGGTGGTGGCGGACAGCCGGTAGTGCTTGCCGGTGCCGCGCACGCGAGCGCCCGAGACCATCAGGGCGGCGGCGGCGCGCACCGGGCCGACGTCGAAGCCGACCGGATGGACGTCGTCCTGGGCCAGACCGCCGACGTGGCCGGCGCGCGTGCGCCCCTGGCCGATCGGCAGCGCGATCGAGAATGGCGCCTGGCCCGGCATCACGTAGGTGACGACCTCGGCCTTCCGGTCGCCGACCGTCACCTCGATGATCTCCTCGTGCGCGATGCCGAGCGCCTTGGCGGTCTTCGGGCTGACCAGCGCGGCGTTGTCCCAGGTCACCTTGGTGAAGGGATCGGGTACCTCCTGCAGCCAGGCGTTGTTGGCGTAGCGGCCGTCGTAGGCAGCCGACGGGATGAAGCAGATCTCGAGCTGGCCGTTGGCGATCGACTTGCCGGCGCCCTGGCCGGTGCCGAGCTCCTGGGTCGGAGTGAGAGGCGTGGTCGTGAACTTGGCCGGGCTGCCCTTGAAGGGCGGCAGCGGGGCCGGCGCGTAGCCGTCGTGCACCGCCTTGCGCCAGGCGAGCTCGCCGCCGCCGCCGACCAGCTGGTCGAAGGCCTGCTTGACGAGGTCGACCGACGCGGTGTCACCGCGCCCGACCAGGTGCTTGAGGACGTCGATGGTGCTCCTCGCCCCGAAGATCGGGTCGATGATCGGCTGCGCGATCGTGTAGGTGCCGTCCCAGGTGCGGGCGTCGCCCCACGACTCGAGGTAGTGGGCGCGCGGCAGGTGCCAGCTGCAGGCGGCGGAGGTCTCGTCGGCGTAGCTCGACAGGTGGAAGCTCTGCCGGACCTTGCCGAGCGCGCCGGCGAAGTCGAGGCCGGATGGGGCGTCGTAGACCGGGTTGCCGCCCAGGATGAAGAGCGTGTCGACTCCGCCCGATTTCATGGCGGAGGTCAGTTCCTGGAGATCCACCCAGTGCGGTCCGCGCGTCGGCTCCGGGTCGTCGGTGTAGCTGACCGTGTCGCCTGCGATGAGATCGTTGATGCGCGCGGCCAGCGCGTGCACCTCGGGCGGCTGGCGGTGGCCGACCGCGATCAGCGCGCCCCCCTTGTTCTCCGCCAGGTCCTTGGCGAGCACGGCCAGGAAGCTGGCCACCTTCTTCTCGCCGAGCGCGCCGGACCCCGCCGGGCTGCCGCCCTGGATCTGCTGCTCGAGGGCGAGGAGGAAGGGCTTCACCAGCTCGGAGCGGAGCGGCAGCCGGTGATCGGCGGAGGCGCCGGTCGAGGTGTACGTGCTCTCGACCGCGTAGAGCCGGTTCATCGCGGTGCGATTGCCGTCCGGATCGCGGCCGGCCGCGAAGTCGCGCGCGTGCCGCAGCGAGTCCGGGTGGTCGCCGAGGATGTCGGCGTCGAACGCGGCGATGACCCGCGCCTTGTCGAGGTTGAGGTGGACGCGCAGCGGGCGGCCGAAGGCGACCCGCATCCCCTCTCGCTCGGTGTCGTGCGACAGCGGCTCCCACTCGTGCCAGCGCGCCTGCGGATACTTGCTCAGGAGCTCGCGCTTGAGCGCGGCGACGCTCGGCGACGAGGTCGCCTCCGAGAGGACGTGGAAGCCCTTGCCGCCGCCCTGGCTCATCGCCGAGGCGATGTCGTGGGCGGCCTGCTCGAAGTCCTTCCAGCTGGCCGGCAGGTGCCGCTTGCCGTCGTGGCGCTCCACGGTGCGGCTGCGATCCGGATCGTAGAGCTCGAGGATGCTCGCCTGCATCCAGGTGTTCGAGCCCTTGCCGGTGGCCGGGTGGTCGGGGTTGCCGTCCACCTTGATCGGACGGCCGTCGTAGGCGGTCACCAGCAGGCCATAGGCCGCCCCGCCCACCTCCATGGCGGAGGCATAGAACTTCGGGACGCCCGGGATGTAGCCCTCGGGTCGCCGATCCTCCGGCTCGATGTGGTCCTTCTCGTAGCGGCAGCCGGCGAGGCCGGCGGCGCCGGCGAACGCGATCGACGCGCCCATGAGCTGCATGAAACGGCGGCGCGAGAAGGCGTCGCCGAACAGCTCCTGGTGGTCGGGGATGCGCTGATCGAGATAAGCGCGGGCCTGTTCGTGGCCCGGCTGTTCGATCAGATCCGCCAGGCTGCGCCAGTAGGTTTTCGTTTCTAGCGATGGCATGTCGAGCAGTTCGTCGGCGGGTGGATGTCGTTTTCCTGAGCGACCTTGTTGCCGATCTCGCGGCGGTCGCCGGGCGGGTCGTATCCCATCACGGTCACCATCTCGGGCGGACGGAGGTTGGGCGCCGGATCGCGGTGGCAGTCGAGGCACCAGCCCATGGTGAGCGGCGCGAACTGATACACCTCTTCCATGAGGTCGATGCGGCCGTGGCACGACTCGCAGCCGATGCCGCGGGTGACGTGCGCCGAGTGGTTGAAGTAGACGTAGTCCGGCAGGTCGTGGACGCGGGTCCACTTGAGCGGGGCGCCGCTCGCGTAGGCCTCGCGCACCGGCTGCAGCTTGGCGCTGTCGGCGCGGATCTTGGCGTGGCAGTTCATGCAGAACGCGGCCGGCGGGACGGCGGCGTGCCCGGCCTTTTCCACGGTCGTGTGGCAGTAGCGGCAGTCGAGGCCGAGCTCGCCCACGTGGAGCGCGTGGCTGTAGGGGACCGGCTGCTTGGGCTGGTAGCCCTCCCGGATCGCTTCAGGCGTCATGCCGTAGGCCCAGAGGGCCAGGAGATAGACCGGGCCGCCCGCGGCGAGCAGAAAAGTCCACTTCTTGAACTTCTCGGTCCATTCGGGGAATTCGAATCGGGCCATGCGTGTTCTCGCTCGTCGTCTGGTGCGGCAGAGATCGAGGTTGGGATGCAGGTCGAGCGCAGCGCGTGCGCCGGCGTGAAGCGCGCCTAACTTACAGCTGTCGCAGGGCACCGCGGAGTTGCGTAGCGCCGTGCGACAAATCACCGCAGGTCGCGGCGACGACGGCGCGCGAGATACGCGAGCGCGACGAGGAGGAGGAGCGCGGACGATGTGCGTCCGGTCGTCGTCAGGGCGCGGCAACCGCAGCCGCCGTCGCCGCCGCGCTCGAGCGGGTAGCAATAATAGGTGTCGCCGTTCGAGCGCGATGCGGCGCACTCGAAGTCGGCGGGGCAGCCCTGGCCGACCGAGAGGTCACACGGAGTGACGCAGAGGCCGTCGTCGCAGATGTACGAACCGCAGTCAGTCGGCTCGTCGCACGAGGAGCCGAGCAGGCCCGGCGGGTCGCTGTCGTAGGTGCAGACCTCGCCAAAGGGCGAGATCGACTGGCAGTGCATGGTGTCCGGGCAGTCCGCGTCTCCGGAGCAGGTGCGCGAGCAGTAGTGGGTGGTCGGGTCGTCCCGCCAGAAGACGCAGAGCCCGCTCATGCACTGGGTGTCGGCGCGGCAGATCTCGCCCAGGTCCTGGGTCGGACAGTCGAGGTCGGGTAGCTCGCAGTCGGCGACGCAGGTGCCGTCCGGGCCGCACGGCAGGCAGTCCGGATCGTCCGAGCAGCCGATGCGGGCGCAGAGGTCGTCGGCGCCGCAGCTGGCGTCGTTCTCGGCGATCCAGGGCAGGATGAAGTCGTCGGCGTAGAGATCGACCCGGGTCGCGCCGTTCGAGCCGCTCTGGCAGTCGAAGCCGAACGAGTGGACGCCGGCCAGCTCTTCTCCGCTGCCGGGGTCGAAGAGGACCGGGCCGCCCGAGTCGCCGCTGCAGGTGACGAGCGTGTCGTCGCCGGCCAGGAACCAGTCCTGCGTGGAGACGAACCCGATGGTGGTGGTGCCGGAGCGCTTGGCGCCGTCCGGATCGGCGACGTCGGGATCGTCGCGACCGAAGCCGATGCGCCGCACCTCGTGGTCGACCTCGCTCTCGCCGATGGCGTCGTGGTGGAGCGGGATGGCCCAGGTCGGATCGGCCGGGAACCCGAGGAGGAGCAGGCCGAGATCGTGGTTGTCGTCGAGGTCGCCGGTCCACCCGGGGTGCGCCTCGCCGCGGGTCGCCCCGATGCGCGTGCCGTCGCCGTACGCGTTGGCGCCGAAGAAGACCGTGATGTCCGGGTTCGCCCCCGCCTCGTCGATGCAGTGCGCGGCGGTCGCGACGACCCGCGGGGAGACCAGCGTCCCGCTGCAGAAGATCTCCTCTCCCGCGCCGGCGCCGTCGATGTCCGCCAGGAGCGCGACGGCTCCCGGATACCCGCTCTCGAGCTCGCCGCCGACCAGCGGGCGGTGGTTGCTGCCGGTCGCCGGCGCCTCACACGCCGCGAGCAGACAGGCGAGGCTCAGCCAGCGCACCTCTCCCATCGTACCCGACCCACCCCCGGAGCCCGAGCCCGATTGGCCGGGTCAGGGCGTGGTCGCCGGCTGCGTCTCGGCGGTGCCTGCGGGCGGGCGGCCGGTGATGACGTACCAGGGCTCGGGCGAGCCCTGGCGAGCGACGCGGCGGACATCGACCGACCAGCCGCGGCGGCGCAGCGCCTGCTTGAGCGGCTTGCGGCCGAGCTTGCCGGTGGTGGCGATGATGCGCTCGACGCCCAGCTCCTCGGCCTGGCGGACGAACTTGCTCGGCTTGACCCAGCCGCCGGGCACCGAGGAGAAGGGCACGTTCGAGGCGCGCAGCACGCGGACGCTGTCGCCGAAGACGGCGTGGAGGTCGACCGTGTTGACGTCCGCGACCACGGTGTGCTTGCCGCGCCGCAGATCGACGTGGCGGAAGTCCGGCCGCGCGTAGCGAGGGTGGTCGAACCCGTCGAGGGGACCGCCGACGTTCACGATCTTGACCCCGGCGCGCGGCCGCGGCTTGCGCGGGCGACCGTCCGCCCGGGCCGATGACGACGCGCCGAAGGCGGCCAGGAAGAGGATCGACAGGGCCAGTCTGCGCATCGAGTGCGCTGGAGCACGCGGCGTGCCACCGAACAGGTTTGCCAGGTCGGCCGGTTGTCCGCGCTGGTCACCGCGCTGGCCAGGTCGGCGCGTCTCCGGGGGCTCTGGCTTCCGGCAGCTGCGCTTGCCGCCGGCGAACCTGTCAAGCGCCGGGCGCCGCTGGCCCGGGCAGGACGCCCAGCTGGTGAAGGAGGGCGAAGCGGTCGGGCACTCCCCAGTGCTCGACCATCTTGCCGCCCTCGAAACGGCACACGTCGATGACCGTGATCGCGAAGGACTTGCCGGTGGGCGGAAAGCCCATGAAAGGTCCCTGGTGGGTCCCGCGGGCGGTCATGCGCGCCCAGACCTTGTCGCCGCTCGTGATGATCTCGTCGATCGTCAGGTTGAAGTTGGCCATGGCCTTGCGCAGCCCGGCGATCGCCTGCTTGAGCTCCGTCCGGGTCGCCGGGAGACCGTACTGGTGCTCCTGGAACGAGGGCGGCATGCAGTCGTCCCAGGCGTCGAAGTTGCCCCGGTTGAATCCCTCCTCGATGACGCGCCGGAAGACCTCCACGTTCGACATCGCTTCCATTGTCCTCGTCTCCTTGTCTGGATTGATTTTCGATATACCAAACCTATAATGAATATATCGAAAGCATATCGGATGCGCAAGCAGAAGAAACGCAGGCCCTACGACGCCTCGCGGCGGCGGCGGCGCGCGAGCGAAGGCCGCGAACGGATGCTCGACGCCGCCCGCCGCCTGTTCGCCGAGCGCGGCTATGCCGAGACCACCATCGACGCCATCGCGGTGGAGGCGGAGGTGGCGGTGCCCACCGTCTACGCTGCCTTCAAGTCGAAGCGCGGGGTGCTGTCCGCTCTGATGGCCAGGCTGGTGTCGGGTGAGCCGGGCGGGCCCCCGCTCTTGCAGACTGCCGGGGCGCAGAGGGTCGCCGCCGAGCGCGACCCGCGACGACTGCTGGCGCTCTTCGTGGCCGACCTCAGTGGTGTCCAGGAGAGAGTGATTCCCACCTACGAGGTCATGAAGAACGCGGCGCGCACGGAGCCTGACGTCGCGGATCTCCTGGTTCGCCTGCAGGCATACCGCCACTCGAACATCGCGACCATTCCCGCCAGGCTGGCCGAGCTCGGCGCGCTGCGGCCGGGTCTTTCGGTCGAGGAGGCGGCGCGAACCATCTGGGCCCTCGCGAGTCCCGAGGTGCGGCAGATGCTGCTCACGTTCGCAGGCTGGTCGGCCCCGGCGTATCGCAGGTGGCTAGAGGCGACCCTCGCCGCCGTTCTCCTGCCTCCCGACCGAGGGTGATCGCGCTAGCCGGCGGCCTCCGCGGGCGCGACCAGCCGGATGTCGATCTCGAGGGTGCCGCCGAGGATCTCGGCGTAGCGGCGGCAGAGATCGATCGCCTCGTCCATCCCGGTCAGATCGAGGACCGCGAACCCGCCGATGAGCTCCTTCGACTCCGAGAAGGGCCCGTCGGTGACGCGGAGGTCGTTGTTCCTGAACGCCAGGCGCTTGCCCTTCGCGCTCGGCTCGAGCTGGAGGGAGCTGACCAGGACGCCCGCCTTCGCCATCTCGGTCCTGAGGCGAGACAGAGCCCCCTTCTGCTGCGGCGTGCGTCCGCCGCCCTCGGTCGCGCCGTCCGCCTTCTCGATCAGCAGGAACTGCAGCGGCGGGTTCTCCGGCGGCGGCATCAGGCCGATGTCCCACGGCTCGTTGACCTTGCCGAGCTCGATCTCGCCGTCGCCGAGGATCTTGCCGTAGCGCTCGGCCCAGCCGATCGCCTCCTCGCGGGTCGTCACCTTGAGCACCAGCATCGCCGCGGGCAGCTCCTGCTCGCCGCTGTACGGGCCTCGCCGCGCCGTGCACTGCCCGCCCTTGAACGTGAGCCGCGTCCGCGTCTTGCTCGCGCCGAGGCCGGCGCCGTCGACGAACCGCCCGGTGCTGGCGAACTCGCCGATGAACGCCCCCATCTTCTCGACGAGCTCCATCGGCGGCGGATTGCCGGCCTCGGTGTTGGCGTCGTTCTTGTGCATGATGATGAACCGCATGGGTCGCCTCCTGGTCGTGAGGGCCTCGTGCCCTCTTCACGAACGCGACGATGGCCCGGCCGCGCGATCGACAGGGCCGGCTTTCTTTTCTCAATGACCTGGAATCGCTCCGCATTCAAGGCGAGGACACGGCCACATCGGCATCGGCGGCCAGGGTTGCCGCCGCGCGGGTCACACGCCTCGCGCCGCGAGGCCGACGAGGATCCGGTCGTAGATGTCGGCCGGGTCGTTGCCGAGCGACCAGCCGATCTGTCCCCAGTGGTCGGCGTCGCACTCGAAGAGGATCTCTCCCCATCGCTGCGACGAGGCCGGCACCAGGCCGTCGTTGGATCCGGCGCGCCGCCGCAGGTAATAGTGCGGCGCGAGCAGGATCGGGTTCAGCGATCGCGCCGGTCTGGCGCGCGTCACCACCGAAAAGTACGTCACGCGCAGGTCGTCCACGATCTCGTCGTTGAAGCGGCCCGCGCCGTGCGTGGTGAGCCACTCGAACGCGTCTGTCGGGCGCCCGACTCGGCGGAACACCGCGCGCACGAGCTTCGCCGGACCCGAGACCGCGAGATCGGCCACCGGACTGCCGCGGTGCGGCGTCCCGATCGTGACGAGCGAGGCCACCCGATCGCCGAGCCCGAGGCGCGCGATCGCGTAGCGGGCGTCGAGGCCCGCCATGCTGTGGGCGATCACATTCACCTTCTCGTCCGGCAGCGAGCGGATGAAGTCGGCCAGCTTTCCGGCGCGCACCGGCACCGAGCCGACTCCTGGCAGCTGCGGCCGGTACACCTTCAGCCCGCGCCCCTCGAGGTGCGCGACGATGCCGCGGAAGTAGCGCCGCCCGCCGCCGCCGACCAGGAGCGCGTCGAACCCGACGAGGCCGTGCACCAGGACGATCGGCCAGCGCGGCAGGTCGGGTGCGCGGCGCGCCCGCTCGGCGGAGCGGCGCCTGCGGACGCTCACCAGCGCGACCGCGGCGGCCGCCGCCAGGAGCGCCAGGATCCCGACGATCAGCAGGGCGAGCTGCGCGCGCGTCATGCGATGCCCTCACGATACCGCTGACGAGCGGCCGAGCGCATCTGCACCGCGCGAAGTGAGGACGGTTACGTCTTCGCGCGGGTTCGTCGCTGGCGGCGCGAGCTACGGCGGTGACACCGGCGATGGGGCCCGCGGCGGTACCAGGGTGCCGGCGGTGACGTCGGCGCGCACCCGCGCGAGGTCACGGCGCGCCGCCAGCCAGCGATCCTTCGCACGATCGAAGCGGGCGCGGCGGTCGCGCAGGCCGTCGCCGGCGTGAGCGAGCCGTGCTCGCGCTCGCGCGTCGGCTCCGACGAAGCGATCGCGGTCGGCAGAGGCTCCCTCGCCGTGGCGGCGAAGCGTGT
>Ga0310810_10012341_pt1 | contig 10037 bp, 11 predicted proteins | sample NCmetagenome_FD_207641 | JGI IMG/M metagenome (GOLD analysis project Ga0310810, IMG submission 207641) | Soil microbial communities from experimental microcosm in Duke University, North Carolina, United States - NC | ecosystem: Engineered > Artificial ecosystem > Soil microcosm > Unclassified ...
GTCGGATCTTTGGCTAGCGCCCGCTCCACCGCATTCTTCGCCGCGCGCGCGCCCCCGACGTTCATCTCGTAGACGAACGGCTCCAGCGCATAATCGGCCATAGAAATTGCCGTCGAATTGAACGTGTTGGTCTCGATAATATCGGCGCCGGCCTCCAGATATTGAAAATGGATGTCGGCCACCAGATCCGGCTGCGTGATGCAAAGCACGTCGTTGCAGCCTTTGAGGTCGCGCGCATGCCCCGCAAAGCGCGCGCCGCGAAATGCCGCTTCGTCGAGGCGGCGCGACTGAATCATCGTACCCATGGCGCCGTCGAGAATTGCGACCCGACGGCTGAGAATTTTCCGCAGTTGCTTTTCCGTCTCGATCATTTTCCGCTTTTGTTCCTTTGTTTCTTCGCAAGCGTGGGTAGAGTTGCGCGCGCCACGAAAATTTCCACCGGCCGGTTGCCGTTTCGCGCCATCCGTGCGCCGGCAAAGGAACCGGTCAAATCGTAATCCACCGACGCCGCTCCCGCGGCGCGGAACCATTTTTCCACCTCGGCGCGGTCAAAGCCGAGCCAGCGGTGCGCCATGCGCTCGCGCATCCACTCCTGTTGGTGCTGCACGAGATCGACCAGGATCACCGAGCCGCCCGGACACACGATGCGGCAAAGCTCGGCCACGGCGCGCTCAGGCTCCGGCAAAAAATGCAGGACCATCACGCAAAACGCCGCGTCCACGCTGCGTGCCGCAAGCGGCAGGTCGAGCGCGTCGCCGCGGCGGAATTCGACGTTGCGAAGCGCGCGCTCCCCGGCAACAGCTCGGGCCCGCCGGAGCATCTCATCGGAAAGATCCACACCGATCACACGGCGCGCGAAACGCGCCATCTCGACGGACAAGCTGCCGGTGCCGCAACCGATATCCGCAACCGTCAAATCAGGCGGTAAAAGTTTTTCGATGGCGAGCGAAGTGACTCGGTCGTCGAAGTAGCTCTTACGAATGCGCTCCCAGTCGCCCGCTACCGACTCGAAATAGCCTTTCGAGCGTTGCAGCCGCCGGCGTCGGCACTCCGCCAACCGCGCCTGATCCCGTTTGACTTCAGGGATCTTGCCGAGCCCTGGCTGGAGCGACGCGAACAGCTCGCGCGCCACTGCGGGCATGTCGTGGCGCGCCGAAAAATACACGCTGGTGCCCTCCTTGCGGTCCTGGATAAACCCGGCCCCGCGCAAAATCGCGAGATTGCGCGACACCGACGACTGTACAGAGTCGACCACCTCCTGTACTTCACCGACGGTGAGTTCATCGTCGGCCAGCGCCGCGAGAATTCGCAAACGCAATGGGTCAGCCACCGCCTTGAGCGCGCGCACCAGTTCCATAGATTCAATCATTATATTTAAATATTGTGATATATACAAGTGCGACTAAACTTAAGCAGATGGGAGGAAAGGAAGAAAACCACGCAGCTGCGGTTCAGACTGAAAAAGGCTAGCTCGATTTTTGCGCCAGCAGGCCGGCGCGAAAGGCAGGCTCCCCATCTTCCGCACTCCTACCCTCGCAGTAATAGCAAATCCGGAAGCCGCGAAAACAATTCAGAAGCTCATTGTGCGCGAGCAGGTAGTCCGGATTCTTGGGGTGACCGATGGTTTGTTGATCGATGAGAAAAGTTTCGAAAACGATCCAGCCGCCCGGCTTCAGCGCGACCTGAAGCCCGGCTATCAGCGAGCGCTGGAGGTAATTGATATCAACTACCAGATCGTAGGCCGCTTCGGGCAACGCCGTCGATTGCAGGTCCGCGCGTTGCCAAGAAATCGAAAGGGATTTTGCCCTGGCGCGCGCCGCCGCCTGCTCCAGGCCGATCGGAGAAATGTCCGCGGCGTCGACTTGAAAGCCTCGCGCAGCGAGAAACAGCGCGTTGCGCCCGCTGCCGCACGCGATGTCGAGAGCGCGGCCAGTCGGTATTTCCCAGTGAGCGCTGTCGAGCATTCTCTGCAGAAAGGCCGATGGCCGTTCTGAGGCTGCCCGTTCAGCGTACTGCCGATTCCAGCGTTCTTGATCGTCCAGGGACATCGCTGTTAGACCGCGCGCGCCAGGGTCACGACCAGCACCTGTTTCGCGCCGCCTCGCTTCAATATGCGACTGCACTCGTTGACGGTGGCGCCGGAAGTGTAGACGTCGTCCACCAGCAGAATCATCATGCCATCTACCGAGCGGTCTGGATTCAAGCTGAAGGCACCGCGCACATTGCGCCGGCGGTCGGCCTCGGCGAGCTGCGTTTGCGGCGAGGTGGCGCGGCTTCGGACCAGCACGAAAGGATCGAGTGGAATGCGATGGGCGCGGCTGATCTGGCTCGCCAGCAGCACGCTTTGGTTGAAACCGCGCCAACGCAGCCGCTGCGGGTGCAGCGGCACAGGAACAATCAGGTCAGCGCCGCAGCTCACGAGAAATTCCCGACAGCCGCGCGCCAGCAAACGCCCCAAAGGCTTACCAAGGGAAACCTTCCGACCGTATTTGAATTTCTGCACGACCTGGCGCAGCGGATGGTCCTCGATCTCTTCGCGCGGATAGCAAGCCCAGGAGCGTGCTCCGAAGAAATGAGGCGTGCGTGAAAGACAGACGCCGCAGACATGATCGTCGCCTGCTGCGTCCGGAAACGGCCGGCCGCACACGCTACACATTGGATGAGAGATGAGCTGAAGCTTCTCCCAACACGAAGTACAAAAATATTCGCGGTCTCGCCCGTGAATCCTGCCGCTGCAGGCGCGACAGCGCGGCGGATAAAGCCAATCCACCACCCAGTCGAGACGATCTGCCAGAGAATATTCCAGTGCCGTGTTCATGAGGAACGGGGTTAAGACGTACTGGCTCTGGCGAAGAGAAGAACTTCGGCGTTGCAAGAGCCTATGCGTTTACTATCAGGCTGCGCCCGGCCATTTCCTGCGGCTGCTGCACGCCGAGAAGCTCCAGAACCGTCGGCGCGATATCGATGCCCGTGCCGTCGTTAAGACGGCCGCGTTTGCGCTCCTCATCCACCAGGATCACCGGCACGAGATTGGTCGTGTGCGCCGTATGCGGCATGCCGGTGTCGTAGTCGATCAACTGCTCGATATTGCCGTGGTCAGCGGTGATGATTACTTTACCTTTGCACGTCAGCGCCGCATCGATGACTTTGCCGAGGCATTCGTCGATCACTTCGACCGCTTTGACCGAAGCTTCGAAATTGCCCGTGTGGCCGACCATGTCGGCGTTGGCGTAATTGGCGATCACCAGCCCGGCTTTTTCTCCACCAAGATATTTCACCAATGCCTCGGTCACCGGCCGCGCGCTCATCTCCGGTTTCAAATCATAGGTAGCGACGTCCTTCGGTGACGGGATCAAGATGCGCTCCTCGCCGGGAAACTCTTTTTCTTCGCCGCCGTTGAAAAAGTAAGTCACATGCGCGTACTTTTCCGTCTCCGCGATGCGCAGTTGGCGCACGCCGGCCCGGCTGGCAATCTCGCCGACGATCTTGCGGATCTCGCGCGGCGCGTAGGCGACCGGCACCTTGAACGTCTCGTCGTAGCGCGTCATCGTCGTGAACGTCGCCAGATTCAAGCGGCGCTCGCGAGCAAAATCTTTAAAATCGCCTTGCGTGAACGCGCGGGTCAGTTCGCGCGCGCGATCGGCGCGGAAATTGAAAAATATCACTCCGTCGCCGTCGCGGACGAGACCATCAGCGCCGGTCGCTTCAATCAAAGTCGGCAGCACGAATTCATCGGTGACTTTTTCTTTGTAGCTGTCGCGAATGGCATCCAGCGCGGTGGCGGCCTTTCGGCCCATGCCTTCGGCCAGACAGCGATATGCCTTTTCGACTCGATCCCAGCGTTTGTCCCGGTCCATCGCGTAATAGCGGCCGCTGACTGTTGCGATTTTGACGTTGGGGTATGCCTTCAGTTTTTCGTTGAGATCGAGCAGAAACTGCTCGGCGCTCGTCGGCGGTGTGTCCCGTCCGTCGAGGAACAGATGCAGGAATACTTCGTTCACTTTTTCCATCCGCGCCATCTCGATCAGCGCTTCCATATGACGCTGATGGCTGTGTACGCCGCCGTCGCCAAGCAAACCGAGGAGATGAAGTCGACCGCTCTGGGCGATGGTTTTTTTGAGCGCGTCGAGCAACACCGGATTTTTATCGAAGCGCCCTTCGTCGATGTCCTTGTGAATGAGCGTTAAATCCTGATAAACAATGCGGCCCGCGCCGAGGATCATGTGCCCGACCTCGGAATTGCCCATCTGACCCGCGGGCAAGCCGACGTCGACGCCGGACATGGACATATGCGAATGAGGATAAGTTTTCAGCAGCGCGTCGAGATGGGGCGTCGCCGCGTTGGCAACGGCGTTGCCTTCTTTCCGCGGGTTGATGCCAAAGCCATCCAGGATGATCAAAATCACGGGGTGAGTGGTGGACAAAGCGGAGATCCTTCCTTGGCCGGCAGGCCAGCCGTTAAATCAGAAGAATGGATTCATAAAGCGAATGAGCCCCGTTTAGGAAACGTGCTCATGAGCGATTTGAAACTGCTCGACGAGCTTGGCGTAAGGTTCCGGAAGCTGCACTCGCTGCGCGTGCCCCCACAGGCCATCAAGATCGTAGAATTCGCGCACCGGCTCGTAAAAAACGTGCACAATCACGTCGGAAAAATCCATCAGCACCCAATGGCCGCGTTGAGCGCCCTCGACCGCATAGGGTTTGATTCCTTCTTCACCGGCGTTTTCCGCGAGTCCTTGTGCAATGCTCTGCACCTGACGGTCGGAGCGGCCCGAGCAAAGAATGAAATAGTCCGCGATGGACGTAAGCTCGCGAACTTCCAGCACGACCAAATCGTAGGCCTTCCGTTCCAGCGCAAGCCGGGTCAATAGCAGCGCCCTTTCCCACGAGCTGTGGTCAGTCAAAGCCATCACCGTGTGCCGCGACGACCGCCGTGGTACAGTCCGCGGCGTTGAATATGTTTTGCCACTTCAATGGGGACTAGATAACGAATGGACTTTCCTTGCCGAACCAAAGCGCGAATTTCCGAGGCTGAGATGGCGATATCGGTGAGCTCGACAAAGTAGATGCGCGTGCCGCTCTCATGCCGGTAATTTCCCTGCTTGGAATCATAACAAAAGAGTTTTTTTACGGCAACGCCGGTTCCCTTGAGCGGATCTTTTTCTTTGCTGCCGGGTCTCGAGGTCACGATAAAATGACACAAAGGGAAAATCTCGCGAAAATCCTTCCAGGTGCCGATCTCGCGGAAGGCGTCCAGTCCGATGATAAAATAAAGCTGGTCACTCGGCCGCTTATGCGCAAAGGCGCGGATCGTATCGATGGAATAGGAAACTCCCGGGCGCGAGATTTCCACGGTGGAGACGGTGAAGCGCGGATTGCGCGCCACTGCAAGCCGGACCATTTTCAGTCGATCCTGCGCCGGCGTGGTCGTTTGTCCGCGTTTATGAGGCGGTATGGAAGTCGGAATGAAGTAGAGCTGATCGAGCGCAAAAGTCTCGCCGACCTCCTCCGCGCTGCGCAAGTGCCCCCAATGGATGGGATCGAAAGTGCCGCCGAAGAGGCCGATTTTCATGAGGCGGCAGGACGGGACGCGAGAAAGGATAAGGGATGAAGGATAAAGGATAAAGGATTTGTTGGTCGCTGTCTGGCTTGCTTCATGTTGTCGCCGTCATCCTTCCGACCTCCGCCTTATTCGCGAACCTGACCGTCGCCGAAGACGATGAATTTGGTCGTCGTCAATTCTTCCAACCCCATCGGACCGAAAGCGTGAATCTTGCTCGTGCTGATGCCGATCTCGGCGCCGAGACCGAGTTCACCACCGTCGTTGAAGCGGGTTGATGCGTTGACCATGACCGCCGACGAATTCACCCGCTCGATGAACTCGCGCGATTTTTCATAGCTGCTCGTAACGATGCTTTCAGTGTGTTCCGAGCCGTAGCGTTCGATATGCTCGATCGCCTCGTCCATGTCTTTGACGACACGGACAGCGAGCACCAGGTCGAGATACTCCTCCGACCAGTCCGATTCCGCCGCCGGCGTGACGTTCGGCGCCAACGCCCGAGTCTTTTCGCAGCCGCGAATCTCCACGCCTGCCGCCTGAAATTTTGCGATCATCGCCGGCAAAAACTTGGGCGCGATATCTTCATGCACCAGCAGAGTCTCCATGGCATTGCAGACCGACGGGCGTTGCACTTTCGCATTGAAGCAAATCCGCTCGGCCATTGCCGGCGCGGCATCCGCCTCGACGTAAACGTGGCACACACCTTTGTAGTGCTTGATCACCGGAACTTTGGAATTGTCGACAACGGCGCGAATCAGTTCCTCGCCGCCGCGCGGAATGATCAGGTCGATATACTGTTCGAGCTGCAGCAGCTCGTTGACCAAAGCGTGATCTTTGACCTGCGCGACTTGAATCGCGTCTTGCGGCACTTGCGTTTCGGCGCAGCACTCGCGCAACACCGCACCAATCGCCTGGTTGGAATGATGTGCCTCGCTGCCGCCGCGCAAGATCACCGCGTTACCGGATTTCAGGCAAAGCGCGGCGGCGTCCGCGGTCACGTTGGGCCGAGCCTCGTAAATGATGCCGATGACCCCGAGTGGAATGCGCATGCGACCGACTTGCAGACCGTTGGGTCGCCGCCACATCTTGGTGATTTCGCGCACTGGGTCGGGCAGTGAGGCCACGTCGCACAGCCCAGCCGCCATCGCCTGAATGCGCGCGGGATTCAGCGCGATCCGGTCGAGAACCGCACCGGTGATACCGCGCTGAGCCGCCGCGTCTAGGTCTTTTTTATTTTCCTGAACTAGAAACTTGCTCTGCGCCTGAAGCCGCTCGGCCATCAGCAGCAGCGCGCGATTTTTTTCCGTCGACGGCAAGGGCGCGAGCCGGCGCGCCGCCGCCTTGGCGCGTTTGCCGAGTCCCAGCGCCTGTTCCTTAAGCGTTTTACTCGCGCCTGACATGGAAATCTCAAAGTACGACGAGGTCGTCCCGATGGATGATTTCGTCGCAACCTTTGTAGCCTAGAACTTTTTCAATCCTGCTTGTATGCAATCCTTTGATCTGATTCAACTCCAGCGCGCTGTAGTTGACCAAACCGCGGGCGAACTCGCGGCCTTGCAAATCCAGGCAGCGCACGCATTCACCCACGCCGAAGGTGCCGCGGATTTCTTTCAGACCGGACGGCAACAAGCTTTTGCCTTGACGCGCCAGCGCGTCATGCGCGCCGGCGTCGACGATCACGTCACCGGCGGGTTTCAGATTGTAGGCAATCCAGTGCTTGCGCTGGGTCAGGTGATTCGCGTCCGGCAAAATCAGCGTGCCGACCTCGATCTCGGCATCGAATACCTTTTCGATGGCGCCCGATTCGAGCCCGCTGGTGATGATCGTGGGAATCCCACCCGCGGAGGCTTCTTCAGCGGCGGCGATCTTGGTCGCGATGCCGCCGGTCCCGAAAAGGCTGCGGGTCTCACCGACGATGCGGCGTTTGATGTCCTTCATGTCGTCGATCAGCGGAATCAATTGAGCATCGTCATGGATGCGAGGATCCCGGTCGAAGACGCCTTGCACATCGCTCAGGATCACCAGCAGATCGGCGCCGAGCAAGGTCGCCACCAGCGCCGAAAGGTGATCGTTATCGCCGAACTTCATCTCCTCCACCGCCACCGTGTCGTTTTCGTTGACGATGGGAATGATCGAGGATTCGATCAACATCTCAAAGGTATGCTTGGCGTTGATGTAGCGCTGGCGGTTGGCGAGATCCTCGTGAGTCAACAAGAGCTGGGCAACGCTCTTGTCGAACTTCGAGAAATGGCGCTCATAAAGTGCCATTAACTTGATCTGCCCGACCGCAGCCAACGCCTGCTTTTCGGGGATCGTCTTGGGCCGCTGCTTCCGGCCGAGCCGGGTCATGCCCGCAGCCACCGCGCCTGAGCTTACCACTACGACTTCCTTTTTCCGCTCGTGCAACTGTCCCAGCTCGCGGACCAGTCCGCGCAGCCGCGATTCTTCGATGCCCTCATTGGAAGAAAGAATCTGACTGCCGATTTTGATTACCACCCGGCGGGCGCGGCGCAGGATGTTCTTCTTATGTTCCAGCGGCGTCACGCATCGCCTCATGTTCTTGTTTGATCGCTTCGAGCCGGCGCCCCGCCAAAAGCACCAGCGCCTGGGTGCCATCGGTCGTCGCCGCAGAAATCTTTTGTAGCGGCCCAAACTTCTTCGGCAGCTTCTTGGCCAGGAGCACAGCCTTCTCGCGCGCCTCGGGCAAATCGATTTTGTTGGCGACGACGACTTGCGGTTTCTCCGCGAGCTCAGGATCGAAAAGCGCCAGCTCACGATTGATCGTATTGAATGCGCCGAGCGGGTCTGCTGCGTCGATCGCCGACGCATCGATCAGATGAATCAACAAATGGGTGCGCATCACATGGCGCAAAAATTTGTCGCCCAGGCCGTGGCCTTCGTGAGCGCCCTCGATCAAACCGGGAATATCCGCCACAACAAAGCTTTTGCCGTCGTCGTAACCGACCACGCCCAGGTTCGGCACCAAGGTAGTAAACGGATAGTCGGCGATTTTTGGCCGCACCGCGGAAATCACCGAGATCAATGTCGACTTGCCGGCATTGGGCAGGCCGATGATGCCCACATCGGCCAACAACCGCAGCTCGATTTCCAGATCGCGCTCCTGACCCGACTCTCCGGGTTGAGCGAAGCGTGGGCTCTGAAACGTGGAGGTGGCAAAATGCGCGTTGCCCTTGCCGCCGCGTCCGCCGGTGGCGATCACGACACGCTCGCCGGCAGTTTGTAAATCGCCAAGCAATTCGCCGCTTGCAGCATCGCGAATCATCGTTCCGACCGGCATGTGGATGGCCCGGTCATCGCCGCGCCGTCCGTGACAATCCTTGCCCATGCCGTGCTGGCCGCGGCCCGCTTTGTATTGCTTCTGATAGCGCAGATCGAGCAACGTCGTGAGCTGCGAGTCGGCCACTGCGACGACATCGCCGCCGTCGCCGCCGTTGCCGCCGTTGGGGCCACCGCGCGGCACAAACTTCTCGCGCCGAAAGCTCACACAGCCGCGCCCGCCGTTGCCGGCGATCACGCGAACTTTGACTTCATCAATAAACTTCATGCACCAAAACGCGTATCAAAATGAGCACACCCGTTTCGCTATTTCGCCCTTTTTACTTTTTAATTTTGAATTTTTCCTTCCCCATCATCCGCCTGCGCCAGGCAAAAAAAAAGCCCCGAAAGGGGCTTTTCCGTTTGGGAAGCTCAGGGCTACTGAGCTGGTAGTACGGCGACCCGCTTTCGCTCTTTGTCTTTTCGCTCGTACCGGACCACGCCGTCGATCAACGCAAACAGCGTGAAGTCCCTGCCCATGCCGACGTTCTTCCCCGGATGAATGCGCGTGCCAACCTGGCGCACAATAATATTGCCGGCGCGCACCGTTTCACCGCCGAAGACTTTCACACCGCGCCGCTGACCTTGACTGTCGCGGCCGTTGCGTGAGCTACCGCCTGCTTTTTTATGAGCCATGAATGCATCTCCGGTTATGCTTCGATGCCGGTAATCTTCAAGGTGGTTTGATACTGCCGATGGCCGCGCTGGCGGCTGTAGCTTTTGCGCCGCTTCTTTTTGAAAACGATGATCTTTTTCGCGCGGATCTGGCCGACGATCTCGCCGGTGACTTTGGCATTCGCCAGTAGAGGCGCGCCGATTTTCACGTCGTCGCCGCCAACGAACAACACGTCCGGCAGAGTTACCGTCTCCCCAACCTCGCCGGCAAGCTTCTCGATTTTAACGAGATCGCCCTCGGCCACCCGGTACTGCTTTCCACCCGTTCTAATTACCGCATATTTCATAGGATTTGTCCGAAACAAAATTTTTAAAGGAAAACCCTGACAAAGTCAACTAGATCCTGCGCTGCGCAGCCACGAAAAGGCCCTGCTAAAGCGCGCCCGTGCGTTTCGTTCGCGAGTGTCCGGGGGACCAAACCGGCCATTGCGGGCAGGTCGAAAAACGTTCATTTCTATCTGTCTAA
>Ga0310810_10012343_pt1 | contig 10037 bp, 6 predicted proteins | sample NCmetagenome_FD_207641 | JGI IMG/M metagenome (GOLD analysis project Ga0310810, IMG submission 207641) | Soil microbial communities from experimental microcosm in Duke University, North Carolina, United States - NC | ecosystem: Engineered > Artificial ecosystem > Soil microcosm > Unclassified ...
GTTTCCAGGATTGCCAGGGAGGTTTGGTCGATCATACGGCCAAACCTACCAAGTTACAGTCGAATCGTCAACAGAAATGGCTCACTGCCGTTGATTCGTCTGTCTATGGCACCGGAAGCAGTACAAGCGCCGAAGACAGCGCCTCAGCCATTTGCCCGGCTGACATGTATCGCTCGGCCGGGTCAGCCACCAGCGATCGCCTGAGAACGCTCGCGAGCTCATCCGGTACATCCGCTCTGAGCGCGCGCACGTCCGGCGGTGGCTCATCGAGGCGGCGCTGCATGGACTCGCGGGCCGAGGACGCCGCGAACGGCAACTGGCCGGTGAGCATCTCGAGCAGCACACAGCCCAGCGAGTAGAGATCCGAGCGGGAGTCGGCGACGCGGCGTCCCGCCACCTGCTCCGGGCTCACGTAGTTCGCGGTGCCGACGATGTACTTCTTGGCGTCGCGGGAATCAGCGGCCGAGATCATCGCAGGCGCGCGCGCGTGCCCGAAATCGAGCAGCACCGCAGCGTTAGGCGTGAGGAGAATGTTCTCCGGCTTCACATCACGGTGCACGATTCCGTGGGAGTGCACGTGTGCGAGCGCCAGCGCAATGTCACGGGCGATGCGCGTGGCGTCACTCATGGGGAACGCGCCTTCGCGAACGAGACGCTGGCGGATCGTCTCCCCCTCGATGAACGGCATGGCGAAAAAGAGGACGCCCTGTGCTTCACCTGCATCCGAGATGGGTACGACGTTCGGATGCGACATCTTCTGCAGGATCTGCATCTCGAGCAGGAAGAACTTCGCGCGCTCGGGTGCCGCCGACCCGCTCTTCATGACCTTCACGACCACGCGCTCGCCGTCGCTCGCGCGCGTCGCGAGGTAGACACGCGACGTCGCGCCGGTCCCGAGCTCGCCCGAGATGGACCAGCCGATGCCCAGCCGCGATTCAATGGCGGCGATAAGATTCATTCGTGTGGAGAGTCCGGTCGTCCTCCTAGTGGACGACCGAAGGGGTCAGACTGCTACGGCTTCCTCGGGCTCCGGGCTAGCGACGTCCCACTCGTTGCCGCATTTGACGCACTTCCGGAACTCTCCCCGAGTCTTGTTCGACTTCATCTCGGCGCCGAGATATCCGCATTCCGGGCACTTCTCCGCCACCGGCTTGTCCCAACAGACGAAGTCGCAGTTGGGGTAATTGGAGCACCCATAAAACGCCTTGCCACGCTTCTTCGAGCGACGCTCGGCAATTTCCCCGCCGTCCTTCGGGCAGATCACGCCCGTGGGCATCGACCGTGTCCCGCGGCACTTCGGGAAGCGGCTGCAGCCCAGGAAGAAGCCCGACCGGCCATCGCGCTTGAGCATCGGCGCGCCGCACTCGTGGCACAGGTAATCGGTCGGCTCGGCCGGCTTGCGATCACCCTTGAGCGGCCGCGTGAACTTGCACGTCTTGGGATGGTTCTCGCAGGCCACGAATGGCCCGAAGAACCCGCCCTTCGCCATGAGGCGGCCGCCGCAATCCGGGCACTTCTCGGTTGCGAGCGCCGACAGGTCGTGCGCCTCGGCGATGAGACTCTCGACCTGGACGGAGTTGAGCGACTTCTCGAACGGTTCGTAGAACTCGCTCAGGACCCGGCGCCAGGGCATCGCGCCGTCCTCGATCTTGTCCAGCTCCCCTTCCATGCCGGAAGTGAAGCCGACGTTGAAGATGTCGGGGAACTGCTTGACCATCACCCGCTCCACGCTCTCGCCTAACGACGTCGGGAAGAACCGACGCTGTTCGAGCTGCGTGTAGTGGCGGTCGACGAGGGTGGAGATGATCTGGGCGTACGTGGACGGCCGACCGATCCCGAGCCGCTCGAGCTCCTTGACGAGACTCGCCTCCGAGAAACGCGGCGGTGGCTCGGTGAAGTGCTGCGACGGTGTGACCTCGCGCACCGGCACGAGCTCGCCCTTCTCGAGCACGGGCAGCGCCTGCTCGTCCTCCAGCGCGCGATGATCCCCTTCCTCGTGCGTCTCGCGATAGAGCGCGAGGAAGCCGGGGAACTTGATCACGCTGCCGGTCGAGCGGAACAGATACGCGTGCGACGTCTTGACGCCCACCTCGGCCTGCGCGAGGTCGTAGTCGACCGTGGTCGTGTCGAATACCGCCGGCGCCATCTGCGACGCCATGAAGCGCTGCCAGATGAGCTGGTAGAGCTTGAACTGGTCGTCCTTCAGATAGCGCCTAACGAGATCGGGGCGCCGCGCCGGGTCCGTGGGACGAATGCCCTCGTGCGCGTCCTGCGTGTTCTGCGTGTTCTTGCCGCCGCCGTACAGCATGGGCGTCGCGGCGAGATACTCGGCGCCGAACAGCGTGCGCAGGTGGTCGCGCGCCTGAAGCGCTGCGCTCTCTGCCACACGCGTCGAATCCGTACGCATGTACGTGATGAGGCCGACCTGACCCTCAGGCCCGATATCGATGCCCTCGTAGAGGTCCTGCGCGAGACGCATCGTGCGCTTGGAGCCGAAGCCAAGCTTCTTTGCCGCTTCCTGCTGGAGGGTGCTCGTCGTGAATGGCGGCGACGAATTCTTGCGCCGCTCGCGCCGCTTTACCTCGGTCACCGGGAACATGCCAACCAGTTCCCCGTTGCCGGACTTCCCTGCCTTCCCTCCGACCGCGGCGGCCACACGCTCGACTTCGGCGACCATCATCTGGGCGTCAGGGCCGTTGCCGATCTCCGGCTTCTTCCCGTCGACGTGGTGAAGCTTGGCCGAGAAACGCTGGGCGTTCGCTTCGAGCTGCGCTTCGATGGTCCAGTATTCGACCGCCTTGAACGCACGAATCTCCCGCTCCCGCTCGACGATCAAACGCAGCGCGACCGTCTGCACGCGACCGGCAGAGATTCCCTTCTTGACCGTCTTCCAGAGAATCGGGCTCGCCTTGTAGCCCACGAGGCGATCGAGAACACGTCGTGCCTGCTGCGCCTCGACCTTCTTCTCGTCGATCTGACCGGCATTCGCGATCGCGCGCTGGACGGCGTCCTTCGTGATCTCATGGAACAGCACTCGGCGCACGGGCGCACCGCCACGCCGCTTGATCTGCTCCGACACGTGCCAGGCTATCGCTTCGCCTTCGCGATCAGGGTCGGTCGCGAGGAAGATCTCCTTGGAGTCGTGCGCGGCGGTCTTGAGATCCGCGAGCGTCTTCTCCTTTCCGGAGATCGTGACGTATTCGGGTTCGAACCCGTTCGGGATATCGATGCCGAGCTTCTTTTCGGGAAGGTCGCGCAGGTGGCCGACCGTCGCCTTCACGCGGTAGGCACGACCGAGGTACTTGCCGATCGTCTTGGCCTTTGCCGGGGACTCGACAATCACGAGCGACGTCGAACCGGCTGGCGCCGCATCGTCCTCGAGTGCAACGAGCGCGGCGGCCTTGCGGCTCGCTGCCTTCGTTGCGGCCTTCTTCGCCGCCTTCTTCTTGGCGGCGGGTCGGCGGCGAGTCGTCTTGGCGGCCGGACGTGCGGCGCTACCCCGCCCCGCTACACGGCGGGCGACAGGTTCGACGACTTCTTCGGTTGGTTCGGACGACGTTTCCTTCTTTCGGGCCATTTCTACTCAATGCACCGTAGCGTGATCGGACGACGGACCAGACGGGTCGTACCCAGACCCCTCCATTAGCGCCCGCAAGTCGTCGAGCGCAATACGCCCTTCGATCTGCAAGAGCGCCCGCTCGATGACATGCTCGAGCTCGGCAGTGGTCAGCGCCCCGGAACCGGTGAGCGTGAGCAGGTGGCCCCAGGCATCGGGGGCAAACCGGCCGCGCTCGTGCGGACCCATCACGCGAAAGGTCATATGGTTGTGAACGACCGACTGGACGCCGGTCGCGCGAATAGGAATTTCGGAGAACAACAGCGACAGAATCTCACCAATCTGCCGCCGGTCGTACCCTTCGTACGATAAAAAAGCTTCGACCTCCTCGACGTTTGCGTCTGCGGCGAACCGCTCGCGCAACATCGACAGGAGGTCTGCCAACCGATCATCCATGGCCAAACCTATCCGGCCTTTATAGTAGAGGCAAGCTCAACGAGTTTATCTACAAGCCGTTGAACATCAAGCACTTCGGCGCTTACAACGTGATCCGCCTGGGAATACAGCGTCTCGCGATCCGCGAGGAGACGCTTGAGCTCAGCGAGCGGATCCGGCCTGGAAAGTAGCGGCCGCGCGGCTCGTTCTGCACCCAGACGTTTGAGTGCGGTCTCCGGACGGACCTTGAGATAGATGAGCATTGCCGGCGGGCGAATGATCTCCACCACCCCTTTGTTGGTCACCCAACCACCGCCTGGGGCAACCACCATATTGCCACATTGCCGGAGCTCGAGGGTGAGCGCGACTTCCAACTGACGGAAGTGGGGCTCGCCGCGAACCGCGAAGATCTCCGAAATCGACGAGCCTTCGCGACGTTCGATCTCCCGATCGAAGTCGAGAAACGACCGTTTCAGCCGCTCGGCGAGTGCCTCGCCGACGACACTCTTTCCCGCGCCGGGAAGCCCGACGAGGATGAGGTGCGGCTTCCCGACGTCAGTGTCGGAGACGTTCTGCGACGTGCGAAAGATAGCTGTCATAGTTCCGCCTCGTTTCCGCGAGGGAATCGCCGCCGAACTTCTCGAGGGCCGCCTGCGCCAATACGAACGCCGTCATCGCCTCGGCGATGACGCCCATTGCCGGCACCGCCGTGACATCGCTGCGCTCCGCCGTCGCTGACGCGGTTTCACCGGTCGCAACATCCACGGTCGCCAGCGGACGCATGAGCGTGCTGATGGGCTTCATCGCAACCCGCAGCACCAATGGCTCGCCCGTAGTCATGCCGCCTTCGAGTCCTCCGGCGCGGTTCGTCCTGCGCCGAACGTTGCCTGCCAACGTGCGCCCGGGTGCGGGCTCGATCTCATCGTGAACGTCGGCGCCGGTTCGTCGTGCCGCATCGAACCCGATGCCGACTTCTACCCCCTTCACCGCCGGAATGGACATCAGGGCGGCGGCGAGCCGCCCATCGAGCTTTCGATCCCACGAGACGTGCGAGCCCAGTCCGACGGGCAGGCCGCGACAGACGACCTCGCAGATGCCGCCGAGCGTGTTGCCCTCTCGCTTTATCGAGTCGATCCGCGTAATCATCGCGGCCTCGGCGTCTCGGTCAAGCGTCCTGAGCTGTGAGACGTCGGCCGCGCCATTGATATCGTCAGGCAGCGGATCTGGAGCGGTGGCGTCGATGCCGCCAAGGTGGACGAGATGACTCCCGATCTGGACATCGATCTCGGATAGCAGCCGCTTGCAGATCGCGCCCGCGGCGACCCGCGCTGTCGTCTCCCGTGCCGATGCGCGCTCGAGGATGTCACGAGCGTCGTCGCGATCGTACTTGAGAATCCCGGTGAGGTCGGCGTGCCCAGGACGCACTCGCGTCACGGCACGCCGGCGCGGATCGGGATCTCCTTCGCGCGGCGCCGCGTCCATCACGTCCTGCCAGTTCTTCCAATCGCGATTGGCGATGAGCATCGCGATCGGTGACCCAATCGTCTGACCCGCCCGTACACCGGACAGAAACTCCACCGCGTCGCGCTCGATCTGCATTCGACGGCCGCGCCCATACCCCTGTTGGCGTCGCGCGAGCTCCACGTCGACGTGCTCCGCCAACAGCGGAAGCCCGGCGGGCATTCCTTCGAGAACACTGACCAGAGCCGGGCCGTGCGATTCTCCAGCGGTGGTAAAGCGCAACATGACGATCGTGTCACTCCCAAATGCGCGAGCCCGACACAAGGTCGGGCTCGCGAGTCAATGCGGACCAGCGGACGTGCACACTATTTGATGTCGCTCGCGTGCACGTCAATCATAACCAATCCTTCCTTCGTCAGGCCGAACAACTTCACCACCAGCGAGGCATCGCTGGCTCGCTCGCCTGCCGTCGGAAGAACGGCGCGGAGGGGGCCATAGAGGTTGCTGCGAATCGGAATGCGACCGCGGAGACGGTAGCTGTAGCTGTCCACGATCTGGATCGAGCCGTCGCCCGACGCAACGAACGCGACGCGCGCACTCAGGTCAGCCGTCTCTTCGTCTTGGTTATTCGGGTGGAAGGCAACGCCCGCTCCCGAATTGAACGTCGCGTACTTGCCCTGAAGACGCAGCGTCGAATCGCTGAAGAATGTTTCGACGCCGTGCACCGCGATGTTCATGCTGTTCTTGTTCACCGCGACGCCGAACACTTTGTCGGACGCGTTGTTGGTCAGATCCTTTACTTCGATTGGCGGTGAGTACTGCTCGCCGTATGCTGGAGTCCCGCTCGGGTCGTAGACGATCATGACCCGCCCGGCGGTGCCCCCCGTATTCGCCTCGCCGAACACCACGCGACGGCGGTCTCCGCCGACTGCGACGAAGTTGGTGTCGGGAAGCGCAAGCGACGCCACGCTGAGATCCTTGGCATCCGAAGCGTTCGCGCCGATGCCGCGGAGCGAAGCAATCGCTCCTGGGATCGTGGCGTCCGTGAAGCACTGGCTCGTGCTTGGATCGCTGCCGACAGGGTGGTCGCAGACCACGATCGAGTCACGCAAGCCGCTCTGCCCTTCGATCACGTCGACAAAGTCGGCGTTGAAGATCACCCAATGGCCGCGCGCGACTGCGCCATATGCCCACAACTGCCGTGGCTCCGCGCGCGGATCCAGGAAGTCGTCGATCCGGCGCAGCGTGCCTGCAGTCGCTTCGGTGGTCGGACGCGTGGAGTAGTAGAGCGCTCCGCTCGCCGACTGCGCGATATACTGCGGGCGGTCGGAGTAGTCGATCGGCGCCGAGGGCGAGAACTTGAACCCACCACTCGTCTCGTCCTTCGAGTAGCCGACGTCGTAGATGTAGGCGTTCGCCGTTTTGATGCGACCGACCTCGGACCGCGTCCCCAGGTTTACCCGGCTGATGTTCGTTCCGCCTGAATTCGCGACGAGCAGGAAGGATCCGCTGTTGTCGATCGTCATGCCCCAGGGCATGGAACCGACGGAAATCGGCGCGGTCGCGGAGATCGTGGCGCCGTAGTCGAACGCCTCGAGCTCGTTCTTGTTGATGTTCGACACGTAGACGCGATTGCGCGCGGTGTCGACGGCGATATCTGCGCCGAGGCTGCCGGCAGGCAAGCTCGTGGTATGGCCAAACGCGAACACAGTCGGGTCGCGCTTCGCCAGTCCATCGGTCGCCACCGGAATGTTCGATCCGTTCGGGACGGCGTAGCCCTTGTGATTCGCCTGATCGACGGCGTAGCCGATCACGAACAGACCACGGCCACGCAAGCTCGCCGGGACGTTCCACTCGACGCGACGCACCACCTGCTGCGCCGGCGCGCTGATCGGGAATTCGACGGACGCTACCTGGAGTCCGGCCGAGTCCTTCACGATGTACCCGAGCGCCTTGATCAGGCCATCCGAATCGCGACCGGTGAGGTCGAGCGAATCGCCCGCTTCGAGACGTGGGGGGACGGTCTGATACGCGAGCGGCGTTTGCGTGTCAGCACCGGGCGCGGCAACGCGCACCGTGATCGTTTCACCGGTGCCCTGCTGCCCATCGCGATTCTCGGCGAACGGCGTGACGGTGAATGTGGCACCAACGCCAATGGACGACGGCACGGTGAACGAGAACGTGACCGTGTCGTTCTTTGGGTAGGGCACCGAGAAGAGCGTGCTATCCGAACGCGTCAGCGCGGACGGCCCGCTCGACCGGTACCCAATCTTTGAGATCCCAAGCGTGTCGATGCCCTGCACGTTGAGCGTGTACGTGCCACCGGAAATGACAGCGCCATCGGGATTGATCAATGCTACGCGCGGAATGGCCGGATCGAACGCGACGGCGGCGACCTCGGCGGATCCCTTGTTGCCGCCAGCATCGATGGCGGTCGCGCGAATGATGATCGCCTGTCCCGGGCGAACGCCCGAGAGCTGCACCTTGGAAGTGCGCGAAACGGTATTCGCACCCGCCGTGGTCGCGACGCTATCGGCCTTGAGGACCGCACCGTCCACGACGACGCTCGTCACGATCGCCTGGATCGCGGCGTTGTCGGTTGCGTTCACCGTCACGTTGAGCGGCGAGCGAATGTTCACCGAGTCGACTTTCGGTGGCGCGTTCTGCACGCCTTCCACCGCGAGTGACACCGTCGGCACGATGCGATCGGCCGACGATGAGGTGAGGGTGGTGGTGTCGCCACAGCCCGCGAGTACCGCGGTCAGTGCGCCGACGGACAGCGCACCGGGCACTGCGCGACGAACGAAGTGATTCATCAGGGGAGACATCTAGAGAAGGCCTCGGTGTCGGTCAGCGGGCGCCGCCGGGGGGCCGAACTGCTTCCCCCTCGTCGATGATGTGTGGCGTGATCAGGACGAGCAGGTCGCGCTTCTCTTCGCGCGTGTCGGTCTGGGAGAAGAGCTTGCCAATGAGCGGCAGCTCGCTGAGGATCGGGATCCCCGAGCGGTTCTTCGTCACTGCCGTCTGCGTGAGACCGCCGATCACCGCGGTCTCGCCATCGTTGACGAGCAGCTGGTTGTCGGCGCGGCTCTTATCGAAGAAGAATCCGAGATCGCCGCCGACGACGTTCAGCTTCGACTGCTCGGCGTGCACGGTCATGCGGATCTGGCGATTGCTCGTGATGTGCGGCGTGACGCGCAGAATGATGCCGCTCTCCTTGAACTGCACGTTGGCGCGGGCGGTGACGCCGACCTGGCCGGCGCTTCCGGCGTCGATCACGCGGATCGGTGTTTCCTGACCGACGAGAATCTCGGCCACGCGATTGTCGAGCGTGACGATGCTCGGCTCGGCCTGGAGGTCGGCGAGGTTCTCCTCGCGGAGTGCGTCGAGGAACGTCGTTAGGCTGAACTTGCCGATCGCCGTGGAGAACAGCAGGTTGAGCGCCGAGCCGATGCGGTACTTGCGGTTTGCGTTCGCGATACCCGCGAGCGCCTCACCACCGAGCTCCACCTGCGACTCGAGCGTGGACGGCGGCTGGCCAGGGTAGACGTGCGGCGCGAGCGTGTTGAAGTACGCGGCCGGGCTGGCGAGGTCGTAGCTGAGGCCGAGGTTCTCGATCGAGGTGCGGTTGATCGAGATGATCTTGCCGCGCAGCGCCACCTGTGGCGTGCGGATATCGAGGTTCTTGATGTAGCTCATCATGTCCGGCATCCGCGACGCGACCTCGGTGACGAGGAGCGTGTTGGTCGACGTGTCGGCTACGACACCACCGCGGACGATACACGTCGCGGCGCCCTGGATATTCGGCGCCTGGTTCGAGGCGCCCGAGGCAGCGGTCGTGAGACCGGCCTTCGAGCAATCCTTCGAGAGGAGGGACGAGATCGTGCTGACGAGGGATCCCGCACTCGCGTAGTTGATCGCGACGAGCTGCGTGGTGAGCGGCTCGTTCGCTTCCTTCGCGAGGATGTTCGCGTAGCTGTCGACCGAGATGATACCGGTGTTCTCTTCCGACGCGGCGAGGCCCTGCGCCTGGAGAATCGCCTGCAAGGCGACGTCCCACGGCTGGTCCTTGATCTCGGCGGTGACCGTCCCCTGCACGTCGCGACCGATCACGAGCGTGCGGCCCGAGAACGTCGCGAACGCCGCGATCACGTCGCGGATATCGGAGTTCTGATAGGTGACGGTGATGCGTGGCTGCTGCGAGCGCTGCTGGTTGAAGCTCAGCTTCTCACGCGACGCGGCGGTGGTCGATGCGGCCTTGCTGGCATCGGCCGGTGCAACGGCGACGGTGCCGGCCGACGCAGCGGAGATCCGATCGCCCGCGTGCCAGGCGACGAACTTGTCGGCACCGGTGATCGCGACACGGATTTCCCCGTCGGTCCGCGTGAGCTCGTACTCGTGCGTGGCGTCGAGCTCGAGGACGATGCGGACGACGTCCGGCTTGTACTGCGCGAGCCTAACGTTGGTGATGCCGGCGCGCGTGACCTTGTCGTACATGTGCGGCGGCACGCTCAGACGCGCGCCGGTCAGGTCGATCACGACGCGATCGGGGCCTGTCAGGACGAAATCCGAGACGTCGACCGGA
>Ga0310810_10012344_pt1 | contig 10037 bp, 7 predicted proteins | sample NCmetagenome_FD_207641 | JGI IMG/M metagenome (GOLD analysis project Ga0310810, IMG submission 207641) | Soil microbial communities from experimental microcosm in Duke University, North Carolina, United States - NC | ecosystem: Engineered > Artificial ecosystem > Soil microcosm > Unclassified ...
CGAGCGGCTTGAGGCCGTGCGCCGTGGCAAAGGCGAGCGACGTGAGAACGAGTGCACTGGCCCCGTCGTTGAGCCCCGGCGCATTGCCCGCCGTGACCGTGCCGCCGTCCTTCCGGAACGCCGGCTTCAGGCGCGCGAGTGTCTCGGGCGTGGTGTCCTTCCGGGGCGCCTCATCGGCGTCGACCGTGGTGGCCCCGCCCTTCCCCGGCACGCTCACCGCCAGGATTTCCTTCCGGAACCGCCCGGACTCCGTGGCCGCGACGGCTTTCCGGTGGCTGTCCACGGCAAAGGCGTCCTGATCCTTGCGCGAGACGCCCGCCTTCTCCGCGGTGTACTCGGCGTACTCGCCCATGTGATTTCCGCCGAACGAATCCCAGAGCCCATCGTGGATCATACCGTCCACCATGGTCTGATTGCCGGCCTTGATGCCCTGGCGCATCCCGTACACATAGTGCGGGGCGCTCGACATCGACTCCTGGCCGCCCGCCACCAGGCACTGCCGATCGCCGGCCCGGATGGCCTGTGCCGCCAGCATCACTGCCCGGAGTCCGGACCCGCAGACTTCATTGATGGTGACGGCGGACGTAGTGGCAGGAATGCCGGCGCCGATCAGCGCCTGACGCGCGGGAGCCTGACCCGACCCGCCCTGAACCACCTGGCCCATGAAGACCTCGTCCACGGCGGAGGGCTCGAGGCCGGCTCGGTGCACGGCTTCACGAATCACCATGGCGCCCAGCTGTGGGGCCGTAAATGACGACAGGCCGCCGAGGTAACGCCCGATGGGCGTTCTCACGGCGGCCACGATGACGGGGGTGGTGCTGTCGCTCACGAATCCCGCTCCCGGGTTGTTGAAAGTGTCCGAACGCGCGAAAGCTAGCCGGGTCGGCCCGAAAAATCACAGCGCCCGGGCGCGAACCTCCGCCAGCACGCGGTCGATCAGCGCCGTCACCGGCATGACCTCCTGTTTCTTCCCCGCCCCGCGCGCCCGGAGCGCCAGACTGTCTGCCTCCGCCTCGCGCTGTCCGACGACAGCCATGTAGGGAACCTTCTGGGTTTCCGCTTCCCGAATGCGGTAGTTGAGCGTCTCGTTGCGGTCGTCCACGTGGACGCGGAGGCCGGCGGCCTTGAGCCGGGACGCGACGCCGTGCGCATAGGCGTTCTGATCGGCCGAGATCGGCACCACCCGGACCTGCTCCGGCGCCAGCCAGACGGGAAACGCCCCCGCGAAGTGCTCGATCAGGTTGCCGATGAAGCGCTCCAGCGTCCCGTAGATGGCCCGATGGATCATCACCGGCCGGTGCGGGTGGTTGTCGGCGCCCGTGTACTCGAGCTCGAACCGCTCCGGCAGCTGGAAGTCGAGCTGGATGGTCGGCCCCTGCCACAGACGGCCGATCGCATCGCGGAACTTGATGTCGATCTTGGGCCCGTAGAACGCGCCGCCGCCCTCGTCGATCCGGAACGTGATCCCCTTCCGTGTCAACGCGGTCTGCAGCGTCTGCTCGGCCTGCTCCCAGGTCGCGTCATCGCCCAGGCGCTCGGGGGGGCGGGTGGAGACTTCGAAGTCCAGCTCGAAACCGAACGTCTGCCTGACGAGCCGGTCCACCTGGTCGAGGCAGAGGAAGATCTCAGCTTCGATCTGGTCCATGGTGCAGAAGATGTGCGCGTCATCCATGCAGAGGCCGCGCACGCGGAGCAGGCCGTGCAGCACGCCGGACCGCTCGTTCCGGTACACGTTGGCCACTTCCGAGAGCCGGAGCGGCAGGTCGCGATAGCTGCGCTGCTGGCTTCGATAGATGAGGCAGTGCATCGGGCAGTTCATCGGCTTGGCCCGGTACCGCACGTCCTCCGATTCCTCGTGGCCGGCCGCCATCGGCGGGTACTGGTTCGCCTCGTACAGCGGGAGGTGTCCCGAGATCCGGAACAGCTCCTCGCGCGTGATGTTCGGCGTGTAGACGAGGTCGTACCCGCTGGCGACGTTGTCGTCCTCGACGGCGCGCGTGAGCAGCCACTTGATGATGGCGCCCTTGGGATGCCAGAACACGAGGCCGGGCCCCACGATCTCCTGGATCGAGAAGAGGTCGAGCTGTCGGCCGAGCACGCGGTGATCGCGCCGCCGCGCCTCCTCGAGCCGGTGCAGATAGGCGTCGAGGTCCTCCTGACGGAACCAGGCGGTCCCGTAGATGCGCTGGAGCATCTGGCGCTTCTCGTCGCCCCGCCAGTATGCCCCGGCCGCGTTCAGCAGCTTGAAATGCTTGAGCCGGCCGGTGCTGGGCACGTGGGGGCCGCGGCACAGGTCGACGAATGGACCATCGGTGTAGACGCTGATGGTCTCGTCGTCGCCCAGCTCGGCGATGCGCTCCAGCTTGAGCGAGTCGTCGGCGAAGCGGCGATTCGCTTCGGCGCGATCCACCACCTCCCTGACGAACGGGAAGTCCCGCCGGGCCACCTCCGCCATGGCGCGCTCGATGCGCTCCAGGTCCTCCGGCGTGAACGTCCGGTCCACCTGGAAGTCGTAGTAGAAACCGTCCTCGATAGCGGGGCCGAAGCCGATGCCGGCGCCGGGAAAGAGTTCCCGGACCGCCGTCGCGAGGATGTGGGCCGAGGAGTGCCGCAGCACCTCCAGCGCCTCGGGATCCCGCTCCGTGAGGAGCGCGACGGTCGCATCGGTCTCGATCGGCCGCCCCAGGTCCCAGATGGCTCCATCGACCCGCGCGGCGATCGCGGCCCGCGCCAGCCCGGGGCCGATGGCGGCCGCCAGGTCCCGACCCGTGGCTCCGCGCGGCATTTCCCTGACGCTGCCGTCGGGCAGCGTGAGGCGTACCATGGGTCCGCTCATCCGACCGACTCCTGGCCGGCCGGGTCGACCACCGGCCGGGTGCGCGGCGCGAGGCGGAAGTAGAGGACGATCCCGATGATGACGATCAGCGCAATGGCAATCCAGCGCATCAGGTCGGGCAGCGCCGCGTGGGCGCGCTCATCAGCCATTCGGATACCTGTTTCCTGAGGGAAGATGCTCCGTACGCAACCCGCCGGAAGCGTGTTAACTTAACCGGTCTGGAAACCATTTTGCACGAGGGAACGCGGTGCCGAACGACGATCGCATTTCGATTGGGGAAACGCTGCTCTGGGGCTCGCTCGGGATCTTTACCGGTCTCGTTGCGGGGATCGTGGTGAGCGAGTGGATCGGTGACGTGAACCGCCCCCGCATCCGGCGCGTCGCCGCGCGGCTGCAGCAGCCGGCGCCGGTCTCGAGCCTCACGGCGGCGGCCCGCGCGCGCTCCGCCGGCGCCGCGCTGCAGGCCCACGCCGCGCTCCGCGACCTCGGACTCCAGGCGGTGGCCGTCTCCCAATCGACCGTCGAGCTCCGCGGGTGGGTGGCCAGCCGCTCGACCCGGGCGCTGGCGGCGCGGGTGGCCCGCGGCGTGCCCGGCGTCGAGATGATCATCAACAACATCCTGGTGCGTGGGGAGGATGACCTCGCGGTGCCCACCGACGAGCCCAGCGACCTGCTCGCATGACCGGGCCGCTCGCCCCGCAGTACGATCCCTCCGCAATCGAGTCCGACCTCTACGCCCGCTGGGAGGCGCTCGGCCTCTTCCAAGCCGGGCGCGACGACCGGTCGGCCCGCCGGCCCTATGTGATCATGATGCCGCCACCCAATGTGACGGCACAGCTCCACATGGGTCACGGTCTCAACAACACGGTGCAGGACGCGCTGGTCCGGTTCGAGCGGATGCGGGGCCGGGACGCGCTGTGGCTGCCCGGCACCGACCACGCCGGGATCGCCACGCAGAACGTGGTGGAGCGGCTGCTGGCCGCCGAAGGACTCACGCGATTCGACGTCGGTCGCGAGGCGTTCGTGGCCCGGGTGAAGGCCTACGTGCAGGACACCGGGACGGTGATCCTGCAGCAACTGCGGGCCATCGGTGCGAGCTGCGACTGGAGCCGCACCTACTTCACGCTCGACGAGGGGCTCTCCGCCGCCGTGCGCGAGGCCTTCGTCCGGCTCTACGAGAAGGGCCTCGTCTACCGCGGACACTACATCATCAACTGGTGCCCGCGCTGCCTCACCGCGCTGTCCAACGAGGAGGCTGAGAAGGAGGAGGTGGACGGGAAGCTCTACCATCTCCGCTATCCGCTCGCCGCGGGTGGGCATCTCACGGTGGCCACCACGCGCCCGGAGACGATGCTGGGGGACACGGGCGTGGCGGTGCATCCGGGCGACGACCGCTACCGCGCACTGATCGGCACCGACGTGCTGCTGCCGCTGGTCGACCGGCGGGTGCCGATCGTCGCCGACGACGCGGTGGACCCGGCCTTCGGAAGCGGCGCCGTCAAGATGACGCCAGCCCACGATCCGACCGATTTCGAGATCGGCCGGCGGCATGGGCTGCCCTCGATCGACATGTTCACCCCGGAGGCACGCGTCGCCGAGACAGCACCGGAGCGCTTCCGGGGGCTCGACCGGTTCGAGGCACGCCGCCGCGTGATTGCCGAGTTCGAGACGCTGGGACTGCTGGAGAAAGTCGAGGAGCACCGGCATGCGGTGGGCCACTGCTACCGATGCGGCACGATCGTGGAGCCCCGGCTCTCGGACCAGTGGTTCGTCCGGATGGAGCCGCTCGCCCGCCCCGCGCTCGAGGCCTGGGTCGATGGCCGCCTCCGCTTCATTCCCGAGCGCCGCGGCGAGGAATACCGCCAGTGGCTCGAAGGCATCCGCGACTGGTGCATCTCGCGGCAGCTCTGGTGGGGTCACCGGATTCCCGTGTGGTACTGCGAGGCCCCTGCGTGCGGCGTCACCACCGTGAGCCGGAGCGCCGTGGAAGCGTGCCCCAGCTGCGGCGGCGCCGTCCGGCAGGACGACGACGTGCTCGACACCTGGTTCTCCTCCTGGCTGGTGCCGTTCTCCAGCCTGGGCTGGCCCGCGGAGACGCTGGACCTCGCGCGCTATTACCCCGGCGACACCCTCGTGACCGCACCCGAGATCCTGTTCTTCTGGGTATCGCGGATGGTGATGGCCGGCGCCGAGTTCATGGGGGAGATCCCGTTCTCGACCGTCTACCTGCACGGCACGGTGCGGGATACGCAGCACCGGAAGATGTCCAAGTCGCTGGGTAACGGCATCGATCCGCTCGACGTCGTGGAACGCTACGGCGCCGACGCGCTCCGTTACACCATCCTGTCGGGCATGGCGGTGGGAACCGACCTGATTCTCGATCCGACCGACCTGGAGACGTCGTTCGCCGCCGGGCGCAACTTTGCCAACAAGCTCTGGAACGCCGGCCGGTTCATCCTCACCAATCTCGACGGCCCCACGCGTCCGCTCGCCGGCGCGCACCCCGGTGCGCTTCGGCGCGACGAGCTCACGCTGGCCGATCGCTGGATCATCGCGCGATGTGACGCCACGGTCCTCGAGGCCACCGACGCCTACGAGCGATACCGGCTCAACGATGCGGCGGCCGCGGTCTACCGCTTCCTCTGGAGCGACCTCGCCGACTGGTACATCGAGCAGATCAAGCCGCGTCTGTACGGCGACGTGCCCGGCGGCGATGTGGCGCGCGCGGTGGCCACGGCCGTTTTCGACGTGGCGCTCCGGCTGCTGCACCCGGTGATGCCGTTCATCACCGAGGCGCTGTGGGACCGGCTGCCCTCTCGCGCGGAAGGCGATGCGGCGGCAGACCGGTCCATCATGGTCGCCCGGTGGCCCCGCCCCGATGCGCGCGCCGTAGATGCCGATGCACTCCGCGATTTCGGCCTGGTGCAGGAGCTGGTCGGCGCGGTCCGCGCGATTCGCGCGGAATACGGAGTGCAGCCCGGCCAGCAGGTGCGCGCCGTGGTCACCGCCGAATCGCCCGCGGCGCGGGCCGCGTTCGAGGCTGAGCGCGGGACCATTGTCCGGCTCGCGCGGTTGAGCGCGCTCGAGTTCGAGCCGGGGAGTGACCGGGTCGGCGGGCACGCCGTCCTGAGCGACGGCACCGGCCTCTTCGTCCCGCTGGGCGATGCGATCGACGTCGCGCGCGAGTGCCGGCGGCTGGGCGATGAGATTGCCCGGCTGCAGCAGCTGGTGGAGGGGCAATCGCGGAAGCTCGGCAATGCGCAGTTCACTTCGCGCGCGCCGGCCGAGGTGGTGGAGCGCGAGCGGGAGAAGCTGGTCTCGTGGAGGGAGCAGTCCGCCCGGCTCGGCGCCAAGCGGGCGCTGCTCGGGTGTTGAGCCCGCGGCCGGCGATGCAGCATCCCGCTCGCCCGCTCGCCGCACTTGTCGCCCTCGCCGGGCTCGCCGCCTGCGCCAAGATCGAAGCGCCGCCGGGCGCGCCGCCCGACCTCGTCCCCCCGCACCTCATCGGCGTCACTCCCGAATCGCTCGCCGTGCTTCCTGGATTCAGCGGCGAGGTCACCTTCCGCTTCGATGAAGTGATCTCGGAGGGCAGCTCGCCGAGCCAGGGCACCGGCACCGGCGACCTGGAGCGGCTCATACTGCTGTCGCCCACCACCCGACCGCCCGAGGTACGGTGGCGCCGTGACCACATCACCGTCCGCCCGCGCGAAGGATGGCGTCCCGACCGGGTCTATCGGGTGCAGCTCCTGCCGGGCGTAGTGGACCTCCGGAACAACCGGCAGACTGCGGGCGGGACGGTCGTGACGTTCACGACCGGAGCGCCGAAGCCAACGCTCACACTGACCGGCAGCGTGCAGGACTGGGCCGGTGGCCGGGTCGCCGCCGGCGCCCTGGTGGAGGCGGTGCATGTCGCGGACAGCCTCGTCTACCGCACCGTGGCGGACTCCGGCGGATCGTTCACCCTGGGACCGTTGCCGCCGGGCCCCTGGCTCGTGTTCGGCACGCTCGACCAGAACCGCAACAGCGTGCGTGACGCGCGCGAGGCATTCGACAGCATACGGACCACCGCGGCCCAGACCGCCGTCGGCACGCTCTGGACGTTTCCGCACGACACCACCGGCCCCCGCATCCAGTCCATCGTGGTGGCGGACTCGGTCTCGGCCAGCATCACTTTCTCGCAGCCGCTCGATCCGGCGCAACGGATTGCCGTGGCCGCCGCATCGGTGAGGCTCCTCCCCGACTCGACACCCGTGAAGGTGACGTCGCTGCTGCCGCCGCCCGCCGACGACAGCGTCTTTGGGCGCCGGCCCGCCGACACTACTGCGCGCCGCGCCGCGGATACGACGAGCCGGAGAGCCGACTCCGCGCCCAAGGCCGACACCACGCGCCGGCGGCCGCCAGCCGATTCGCTCCGCGTGCCGACGAGGCCGCCGCTCCAGACCCGGCTCGTGATCCGCATTGCCGGACACTGGACGCCGGGAGCGCGCTACGTCGTTGCCATCCGGGGAGTGCGGAACGTGAACGGCGTGGCGGCCGACGCGTCGGCGGGGCTGGCCGTGCCCGCGCCACCGCCCGCGAGGCCGGTACCGGCCGACTCGGGAGGCGCGCAGCGGCCGGCGGCGCCGACTCCGGCCGACTCCGGAGCGCCGCGGAACAAGCCGCGATGACCGACGCCCGCCGAGGGCTTCCGTCCATCGACTCGCTGATGCGCGACCCCGGCGTCATCGCCGCGGTGCGTGATACGGTAGCGGCGGCACGACGCGGCCGCTCCGGAATCCCGCCCAGCTGGGGTGAGGCCGTAGCGGATCGCCTCAGGGAGCAGGCCACGCCGTCCCTCCGGCCGGTGCTCAACGCCACCGGCGTCATCCTCCACACCAATCTCGGCCGCGCCCCTCTGGCCCAGGCCGCCGTCGACGCGATCGTCGAAGCCGCCGCCGGCTATTCGTCGCTCGAGCTCGACCTTGCTTCCGGCAGCCGCGGGCACCGGAGCGACCACACGCGGGCCAGTCTTCGGAACCTCACGGGCGCGGAGGATGCGCTCGTGGTGAACAACGCAGCCGCGGCGCTCGTCCTGGCGCTCGATGCGCTTGCCGCGGGTGGGGAGGTCGCCATCTCGCGTGGCGAGCTGATCGAGATCGGCGGCTCGTTCCGGATCCCCGACATCATGGCGCGGAGCGGGGCGCGGCTCCGGGAGATCGGGACCACCAACCGTACCCATCTGTCCGACTACGCCGCGGCGCTCGACGCCGGCGTGGCCGCGGTGCTGGTGGTCCACCGGTCCAATTTCGAGCAGCGGGGGTTCGTCGCCACGCCGCCCGCCGCAGCCATTGCCCAGCTCGCACGCCATGCCGGCGTGCCGTGCATCTACGACCTCGGCAGCGGGCTCCTGGCGGACCTGTCCGGGGCGGGCCTCACCGGCGAGCCCACGGTGACCGACGCGGTAAAGGCCGGCGCCGATGTCATCATCTTCAGCGGCGACAAGCTGCTGGGCGGACCGCAGGCGGGATGCCTTGCCGGCCGTGCGGATGCAATCCGGCGCTGCCGCGAAAGCCCCTTTGCCAGGGCCGTGCGGGCCGACAAGCTCACGCTCGCCGGACTCGCGGCCACGCTGCGACTCTATGAGCGGGGAATGGCTGGAATGCGCGAGATTCCGGTGCTCGACATGCTGCTGCTTGATGGGCACTCACTGCGCACGCGGGCGGAGACGCTGGCGGCCGCGTGTCCGGCGGCCTTTGCCCCGACGATCCAGGATGGTCAGTCGGCAGTAGGTGGCGGCGCGTTTCCCGCCGCGGTGCTGCCGACGTCGCTGGTGGCGCTCGATCCCGGAGCGATCGGCGCCGAAGCGCTGGCGCTGCGGCTGCGCACGGGCGATCCCGCAGTGGTGGCGCGGGTGTCCGCGGATCGCCTGCTGCTCGATCCGCGGACGCTGCCGCTCGCCAGCTTCGCCGCGGTGGCGGCGGCGCTGGCGGCGGCGCTCGACGATCAGTAGGTGAAGGTCCCCACTTCCTTCGGCGGGTTGGCCGTCTTGAGGCCGATGAAGGAGCCGCTGAACGTCTGCGGGCTCTGTCCCGCCATCTGCACCGTCACGACGTAGTCCGACTCGGGCACGCCGCAGTCATCGTAGTAGTGAAGTACCACGCGGTAGTTCCCGTGCGGCGCCACGCCGACCGGCCACACGATATTCTCGTTGTTGATGTTGTCGATGTTGCAGGCCGGGTTCGAGTCGAGGTCCAGCTTGCCGCCGCTGGCGGAGGTGAGGTTGCCGTAGTAGACCTCTTCGCCGCTTGGATCGAACACGTGGAGGTCCACGTCGCTCGCGCCGCTCCACGAGACGCTCACCTGCACGTCGCCGGTCCCTACGTGCGTCACCCGGATGTTCTGTGTGCCGTACGCCCCCAGCGCTCCGCCGCTCATGACGGCATATCGCAGCTGGAAGGTGCTGGCCGTCAGGCTGGGCGCCATGCTGACCACGACCGCCGCCGACGGCACGTTGCCCGGCAGCGTGAGCTCCCAGTAGTTCTCAAAGCCCGGGATCGCGACGATGACGGCGTTGTAGGACTGGCCCGCAGCCACGGTGACCTGCGCGCTGCCGCCATTGACCACGCTCCCGATGCCCGAGATCGTGGCCGCGTTGCCGCTGCCGCCGACGGGCGCCGGGCCGGTCCGGAGCACGGCCTGAATGGTTCCGTCCGCGTTCGAGACCCGGGGAATGAGATCCTCGATCAGCAGTCCGGGGCCGAGCTGTTTCGGCGAGTCGCAGCTCATCAGTGCGATCGCGGCCGCGACGGCCAGCATCCTCACCCGCATACTCGTACGCTCCAGGGAATCACGGTGGGGCCCGACAGGGCGCAGTGGGCTCGATCCGGGGGCCGAAAATGCAACCATTGTGCCTCCGGCTGGCATTCATCGAAGCTCAGCGCCCGTGCGCAGTTACCTCGCCGGATTGAAGTTCGTTCTGAGCCGCCCTCAGTGGCAAACCGCCACCGCTAGGCGAATCCCGGTGGCTCGGTTAGCTTTTGCCGCCATGCCAATGCGGGTTGCGGTGTGCATCTCCGGGCGGGGCAGCAACCTGGCCGCGCTCCTCAATGCGCTCACCGCTGGGGCGCCCGCGCGCGTGGTGCTCGTCCTGAGCGATCGGCCCGACGCGGCCGGCCTTGCGCTCGCCGCGGGCCGCGGCGTCGACACGGCCGTGCTCGCGGAT